>Ga0247805_1000010_pt1 | contig 369825 bp, 319 predicted proteins | sample UWRJL044104R1_FD_180930 | JGI IMG/M metagenome (GOLD analysis project Ga0247805, IMG submission 180930) | Plant litter microbial communities from Arlington Agricultural Research Station in Wisconsin, United States - UWRJ-L044-104R-1 | ecosystem: Environmental > Terrestrial > Plant litter >... | reverse complement strand
GATAGCTGCTGTTAAGGTTGTTTTACCGTGGTCAACGTGACCGATAGTGCCGATGTTTAAGTGCGGCTTGCTGCGGTCAAACTTTTCTTTTGCCATGTTTTTATACTTATTAGTAGGTTAACTTTTTTATTTATTTATTGTTTTGATACAATTTCAATACAAAAAACCTTGTTCATTCTGTATAAATAACAGATTTAACAAAGTATTTATCTTTATTCTTTTTGAGCCAACTATGGGAATTGAACCCATGACCTCTTCCTTACCAAGGAAGTGCTCTACCGCTGAGCTAAGTCGGCTTATTCTTTTAGCTCATTAGTTCAATGTTCATTTGGTAACTATTATACCATTTTAACTAATGAACTTCCAAGAGCGGAAGACGAGGTTCGAACTCGCGACCTATAGCTTGGAAGGCTATCGCTCTACCAACTGAGCTACTTCCGCTTTTTGATTTACAATTTTCGATTTAAGATTTACGATTGAATTTATCAATCTTAAATCCTCAATCTCCAATCTAAAATCAGATTGTGGGGAGAGAAGGATTCGAACCTTCGAAATCTTGCGATAACAGAGTTACAGTCTGTCCCATTTGGCCGCTCTGGAATCTCCCCGCTTTTTATTTTTAGGATTTTAAAACCGATAACCTACTAATGTTTTAACACAAATCGCAAATCAACAATCGTAGATCGTAAAATAAAAAGAGCCTCCTATCGGAATCGAACCAATGACCTACTGATTACAAGTCAGTTGCTCTACCAGCTGAGCTAAGGAGGCTTTTATACTTTTTTTTAATGTGGCGCAAATATATAAAAAATTGTGTTTTTACACAACCGAACCAACATTTTTATTTTTTTTATCTTTTCACAGAACTATCCGTTTCTATTTGGAGCAACGCCCCTTCCGAAATGGAATGCAAATCTACACAAATAAATCTTTCATCAAAATATATTTTAAAAAAAAGTTTGACAGATTTTAACCTGTCAAACTTTTTAAAATTTATTCTAAAAATATATCCTTAATAATCAGATACTTCATCTGCATTAAGCAAAGCTTTATGCTCACTTAATTTTGCACGAGTTTTATCTTTATGTTTCGTAATTTGTTTTTTTAACGACTCAATTGATAAATCTGTAGCTTCTTCAAAAGATTTACATTGCTCTTTTGCAAAGAGTGTCATCCCCGGAACCATTAATTTTATCTCTGATATTTTATTTGCTTCATCCTCTACATTCTCTAATTTCAAATAAACCTCCCCACCTATAATCTGATCAAAAAACTGATCTAACTTATCTACTTTCTTCTGAATGAAATCTAATAACTTTTTGTCCGCGTTGAAATGGATCGACTGTACTCTAATTTTCATTTTTCCTCCTTTTTTATGCCTTTGGATGGGCTTGTTTATATATTGATTTTAAGCGTTCTACTGAATTATGCGTATATACTTGTGTGGCGGCCAAACTTGCATGACCTAGCAACTCTTTTATCGCATTTAGATCTGCACCACGATTTAACAAACTACTGGCAAATGAATGCCTCAGCACATGTGGGCTTTTTTTATCTTGTGTTGATATTAATGTCAAATAACGATGCACTATCCTATAAATTAATTTTGGATATGCAGCTGCACCAGTATTCGTAACGATTAAGGTAGTGTTTTTGTTATGATTTTGTTGAATTGATTTTAAAGAAATATATTCTTTTAGTTGCGTAAGCAATGTAGCATGTACCGGGATAATACGTTCTTTGTTTCTCTTGCCCAGCACTTTAATTGTTGATTCGTAGAAATTTATATCGCTTTCTTTTAATGATAATAATTCTGCCAAACGTATACCAGTACCAAAAAGCATTTCTATCACCATTTTATCTCTTCGTGAAGAAAAACTATCCGTAAATATTTCATCATTATCCAACAGCAAATCCATTTTTGCATCTTCTATAAATACAGGCAAACGCTTAGGCACTTTTGGCGCCTTAATTAAAAGCATCGGATTGGTTTTGATCTTTTGCTCGCTAAATACATATTTGTAGAAACTGCGGAGGGTAGATAATTTTCGCCCTATGGCATTCTCAGAAATCTTCTGATCTGAAAGTGAAACGATAAAACTGCGGACTTGTGTGGCTTGGACATTTAATAAAGTGATTTCGAAATCTTTTACCAAAAATGCTTCAAACTGTAATAAATCTGTACGATAAGATTGTATGGTATGTGGGGAATAGCGTTTTTCGTGTTGCAAATAAATTAAGAAACTGCTAATCATAAGCATTCTTTAGGTTGGTTGATGTGAATATACAAAAAAATGCGAATCATTTATTTTTTTTCAAAAAAAAACGCTCCGACAAAAGTCGAAACGTTTTTTATAATTTATTTAAGCAATAGTGAACTATAAAGTTCCTTCTTGATTCATGTTCTGAATATAAACAGCGTGTTTAATTTCTGTACGACGAGCTACGGATTTTTTCTCGTATGCTTGGCGGCTACGCAATTCTCTTAATACACCAGTTTTCTCAAACTTTTTCTTGAAACGTTTTAACGCCTTATCTAATGATTCGCCGTCTTTAATATTAATAATGATCATAACGTTGAAATACCTCCTCTCGTTGTTTTTAAATTCCCGTTTTACTTGGGGTTGCAAATGTAGGCAAAATATTGAAAGAAAGAAAGTTCTTTATTAAAATAAATTCTGCAATCAAAAAATAGGCAGCTATTTTTAAATCAATTTTGTTATTAGTTTAGAAACATAATTATTTGCTTACATTTAAATACCTTAAGAAACATACTATGACTACAGGAAAAAAGATAGGAACTATTGCCGCAATTATCCTTGTGCTAGTTTTAGCTGGCATTACCTATTACAAATATTACTTTGTATTTGGCGAAGGTGTTAAAGCTGGCGACTTAAATTACATCGTAAAAAAAGGTTACCTTTTTAAAACCTACGAAGGTAAAATTATCCAAACCGGAATAAGATCCAGACAAACGGGCACCGTACAATCTAACGAATTTGAGTTTTCAGTTTCTGATGAGGCAGTTGCACAAAAAATGATGGCCAATAGCGGCAAAACTTTCGAAGTGCATTATAAAGAGTATAAAGGAGCTTTGCCATGGCGTGGCTTTAGCGTATATGTTGTTGATAGCATTGTTACCATGAGAGCACCTTTGCAGTAGTAATTAATATAAATATGTTGGCGCTCCACCAACCAAAAAACTCCCCCTAAATTAATAAGGAGAGTCTGATTATAATATATTAGGTTAATTTAAAGGCTATTTAAGTAATTATCTATAGTAGTTTGGTTACCAACTGCCATTGGTACATTTAGATGCAAGTCGCTAATTACTGTAAAATTTGTTGCACCGAAATAGATGGAATCATCCATAGCTACCGATATAATGATCAATTTACCGCTTAAGCCAATAGGCATGGAGTTAAGGTAAGATTGATGTTTGTTAAGGGCTACTTGGTATGGTAGATTAATTACGCTATTGATATTGTCAAATATCAGGTATGCTCTTTGGCTTTTTATACTTGGTACGGTGGCAGCATAAGTTGGGCTTGCCGTTATCGTAGTTTTTGGATTAGGGTTACTATAAAAGTAATCGCAATTAATCCATCCAAAACTTGGCAACGAGAATTGATAATAAGATGGTTCTGTATTTACCCTTGCTTTTTGGTTTAATGCCCAAGTACTATCAGAGGCAACTGTAGTTGGTTTAAACTCAAACAAATCCATTGGCGCTGTACTTAAAGTGGTGGGCACTTTAGTAACCACATTTGCAGCCGGATTTAATTTTAACAGAGCACCATTTTGCAAGGCTAAAATCTGAAACTCGCCACCCGAAATTAAAATTTGCCCGTTCGATTCGGTCATTTTGCCTGATAATAAAATATCTCTTTTACTTAAAACCTCTTTCAAAGCCAATTTTATATTACCAGTAACCAGATTGCCACTCGCATCTAAAAATGCATTAGCAGGGAAATCAATTTTAATTCCTTTGGTTCCGGTAATGCTAAATGCAGTACCTGCTAGCCCATTAAAACTTTGTGTTGGAACTGAAAATTTTTGATTAAATTCTGTTGCACTTAATTTATCTGTGCTTACTACTCCATCTTTTTTACAAGCGCTAAAAAAACTGATTGCTATTATTGCGCTTAAAGTTAAATTTTTCATGATAATCTATTTTATAATAACGCTTACTCTATTTTGGCTTTTCTGCATCCGCCTTTCTACAGCTATATAAAGACATGCTCAGTTTTGTTACCTATATTTTTAAAAAAATATATCAAGATAAAAATATGTGCTAAAAAGAATTAAAATCATAAGGATTTGAAAAGCAGGTGTAGAAGTTCTTTGGTTACTTCATTCCCGCCCTCGCTTCACTCTTTTACCTTTAAATCCTCTGAAAGGATTTGGTAAAAGGATTTTCGCTAAGTCGGATTTAAAAATGAAATTTATGCAGCTATTTACGGCTAGACATTTAACAACCTATAATAGAACCGCATGCAGTAGTTTTATAAACCTGCCTGCGGTAGGCAGGCGGGATAGCAACGAAAATCCTTTTTGCTGAGTGGGTTTAACATCGGGCAGCAGAAAGATTGCAGTGCAGAGCCCAGCTAACATTGATAATAGCGACATACACTGCTTTTCTAAATATTCTTTTAAATTCCTATAAACTATAGAATATATCTAACAAAAAAGCCGTAGACAATGCTACGGCTCAATTCAATTCAAAGAAAATAGGTTACTTTAAGATCTCTCTTGCAATTACTATTTTTTGTATTTCTGACGTTCCCTCGCCAATGGTACACAATTTACTATCACGGTAAAATTTCTCTACCGGGAAATCTTTGGTATAACCATAACCACCAAATATCTGTACCGCTTCTGTAGCACATCTTACTGCAACTTCCGAAGCATAATATTTAGCCATCGCAGATTCTTTAGTCATTGGTAAATGACGGTTCTTTAAATCTGCAGCTTGGCGAATTAACAACTCTGCAGCTTCAATTTCTGTTGCCATATCTGCAAGTTTAAAACTGATGCCTTGAAAGCTCGAAATTGGCACGCCAAACTGATGACGTTCTTTTGCATAAGCAACTGCCGCTAGGTAGGCACCTTTGGCAATACCTAAAGATAAAGCAGCAATAGAGATACGACCTCCATCTAAAACCTTCATTGCTTGTTTAAAACCATCGCCTTCGCTTCCTAATAAGTTAGCTTTAGGCACACGGCAATTATCGAAAATCATTTCTGTTGTTTCTGACGCACGCATGCCCAGTTTATTTTCCTTTTTACCAGCAGAAAAACCTGGTGTACCACGTTCTACAACTATCGCAGAAATGCCTTTGGCGCTACCTGCTTCGCCTGTACGAACCATTACTACTGCAATATCTCCAGATTTACCGTGGGTAATCCAGTTTTTCGCACCGTTAATTACATATTCATCCCCATCTAAAACAGCGGTTGTTGTCATGCGTAAAGCATCAGAACCTGTATTGGCTTCGGTTAAACCCCAAGCGCCAATCCACTCAGCAGTAGCTAATTTTGGCAACCATTTCATTTTTTGCTCTTCACTACCAAATGCTAAAATATGCCCTGTACATAAAGAGTTGTGTGCAGCTAAAGATAAACCTATGGAACCGCAAACTTTAGATACTTCTACAATAACATCTACATATTCTTGATAGCCAAAACCAGAGCCGCCATAAACTTCGGGCACCAAAACACCCATTAAGCCTAGCTCGCCTAGTTGTTTAAAGATTTCTACTGGGAAATGTTGGGCTTCATCCCATTCCATCACGTTTTGACGAATGTTTTTTTCGGCAAAATCGCTGACCATTTTTCTAATAATTTCTTGATTTTCTACTGCTTCAAAGTTAAAGCCTGTATGCATATAGGTAGGGTTTAAAAAACAAAACTGTTTAAATTTTCGGCTAACATAGCTTCTGATTTAAACAGTTTAGTAAGATTTATATTTGGTTAGGAACAATGATAAGCAAATATTACAATAGATTCAACATATTAATATTGGGTTTAAAGTAGAATGGTTTGGTATTTGGTTCAATTAGTGAATTGACTGATAGTTTTAAAAGGAAAACTAGTTGGATTTATTATTTAAAAAAAAAATATTTTTTTTAGGTTTACGCAATCGATGCCGGAAACCTAAGGAAATTTTTATTGTTTGTGGTGGGTGCAAGAAAGAAATCTAATTAATAGGCTTAAGCGACAATACAAATTGATGCTAGAATTACAGGTTTTCGTAAAATAAACCTGATGAGAACGAACACTTAGCGTTGGTATTTACCAACGGCGAAGTAAAGTGCGCAGCAGGGCAAAATTTGCCGTATTGCTCTAGCAATCATTTAAAAACCTAAAACCTAAGTTCGATTATTATTATTGATCACAATTTTAGCCTAAATGTGCTTTTTACCAAGCCTAAGCCGAAGCTCTAAACTCAACTAAAACCTCCATTGTTCCAGTACCCAACTTATCACTAAAGCATTAGATTAGTCTATCCATCCTTCGTTCATCTTACGTCTATCCTTCGTTATTACAAGTTTACTACACCGTTATACTAGGTCTTAAAGTAACTTGATTTTAGGCAGACTGTAACCGATGGAATTGCAATCTCATTCATTTGGAACAAAAGTAAAATGCTAATTACCTAACTGATGAACATAATAGGTGAACGACGGGGGAGGTCTCTCCAGAATGAAGTCTTGAAAATTCACCAACTATGTAGATAATAGCGATAATTTATCACATGTAGTAATGCGATTAAGTATTTAAATAGGATTAATTAGCGAACTCAGGTTAGTATGAAACTAAGGAAAAAGTATTTGGACTAAATGCAGCTAACCGCTCTTTGCCGTTTAAAAAATCTAAACTGATTAGAAAAGAATAGCCCACTACATTTGCGTTTAATTGTTTTACCAATTGAGAAGCTGCAACCACCGTTCCTCCAGTTGCCAATAGGTCATCGTGTATTAAAATGTTTTGACCCGGGGTAAAGGCATCTTCATGAACTTCTAACGTAGCACTGCCATACTCTAAATCGTAAGACTGTTGTATAGTTTTATAAGGTAATTTGCCCACTTTACGAATAGGTACAAATGGGACATTTAAGGCTTGTGCCAATGCTAAGCCAAATAAAAAACCTCTACTCTCTATACCAGTTACTACATCTATTTTAATTTCTTTTAATTGTGCAACAAGAGCTTCTGTTATCTCTTTGCAAAGCCGATGGTCTTTTAGCACTGGCGTAATGTCTTTGAAAACAATACCTGGTTTTGGAAAGTCAACAACATCGCGTAGTGTTTCTTTAATTTTTGCTGCAATCATTTTAGAAATTGAGATATGGTGTTATGTTTTGGATAGTTTGAGGGCTCAAGATAAGTACTTTCTTTAAATCATCTACACTATTATATTTACCATGTTGCTTTCTGTAATTGATAATGGCATTAATTTGCTTGTATTTTAAATAAGGATGGTTTTTTAATTGGTCGAATTCTGCAGTATTGATGTTTATTTTAGTAAGATGTGTAGAGTTAATTTTAACTTGGTCTTTAATTTCATTGTATTTAATGCTATCTAGGCCATAAACCTCTAACAATTGTTCTTTTTTATAAAAGCCACCTAATTTATTTCTGTAATTAGCAATTCTACGGGCAAAAGCCGCTCCTACTCCTTTTATTTTATCTAATTGCAACGTATCCGCAGTATTTAACTCCACAATAACAAATTCCTTCTTTACATAAGGTGTTTTCTCTGGATAGGTCGTTTTTGCGTATCTGCTAGTTTCGTTGTTATTTTCTATAGTAATATATGGTGCTAGTTCCTGAAATTTTTGAGGAGTAATGGTGTACATCTTCTGCAAATCGGCGGGTTTATAAAATTTGCCACCCTTACTTCTATAATTAATTATAGATTGGGCTTGCTTAACAGAAAGCCCCAAAGCTTGCCATTGCTGCAGGTCTATTCGGTTAGGATCGAACTTAAATAAATTTTTAACTACCCTTGTTTCGCTATCCTCTATTTGTGTACGTATTTTAGTGTAATTATTTTCATGTTTCTGATTAACCAAAACTAATTTTTGGATAGCAGCTTCTTCTGTATTATTTACAATTGCTTCTTTTAAAAAATAGTTAGTATACATGTATGGCAAAATGCTTACTATTAGCAAAATAGCCATTAAAGCCAACAAGCCATTGTATTCTCGTTTTGTAAAACTATAATAGTTATTTAACCATTTTTTCATTTTTGTGTATTAAATTAATGGTAATAAAGCGATGGTGATTTGTGTTGATGAGGTAAAAAAACCAAGGAAAATCAAGATGCCTTCTTATTACTATAAATATAAATCTTATTTTTGATATTGCTTTACAAATTAAATACCCGCTTTTAGATGAAGATAATTACCAAACAAGAGTTTGCAAAAGCGACCAAAATAGACAAACTAGGCGTACCCGGTCTTGCCGCATTACTAATGGAAGTGATGAAGCTGAACGACATTAACAAAGTTTTTTCCAAAAATGAACATTTTGCTGGCTTAGAATTTGTTGACAAAATTTTAGAAACCATTGGTGTTACCATTGATTTTGATGAAGATGATTTAAAACACATTCCTAAAACTGGCGGTTTTATAGCCATCGCCAACCATCCTTATGGTGGTGTTGAGGGCCTAGCCCTTGTAAAACTACTATGTACAGTTAGACCAGAAGCAAAAGTGATGGTTAACTTTATCCTTAAAAAGATACCTAACCTAAGTGAGTTTTTTGTTGCTGTAAATCCATTTGAGAATGTGCAACATTCCTCTAGCATTAGTGGCTTAAAGGCAACTTTCGATTTACTGAAGAACGGCACTCCATTAGGTATTTTCCCAGCTGGAGAGGTTTCTACCTTTAATTTAGAGAGCCAAGAAGTAACAGATAGGTTATGGCACCCTGTAGTTGGAAAGCTAATTGCCAAAGCAAAAGTACCCGTAGTGCCCATTTACTTCCATGGCAATAATGGGGTATTATTTAACATTTTGAGTTTTATACATCCTACTTTAAGAACTGCCAAATTACCTTCGGAGTTTTTAAACAAACAGGGCTTAAAAATTAAGGTAAGAATTGGCAAGCCAATTAAAATTGAAGATGTTTCTTATAAAAACAACACCAATAAACTACTCGACTTTTTAAGGGCAAGAACTTATGCTTTAGGTACTAGCTTAGAAGAAGAGAAAAAATTGTTTAACCCCATCAATCTTTTTAAAAGAAAGAAAAAGCCTGAACAGATTGTAGCCGAAACAGACCGCAACTTAATTGTTAAGGAAGTGGAGAGCCTGCAAGACTTTAAGGTTTGGGAAGAAAAAAATTATGAGGTTTATATTACGCCTACTGCAAGTATCCCAAATATACTGAGAGAAATTGGGCGATTACGTGAAATTACTTTTAGAGAGGTTGGAGAAGGAACAAATAAAAAGATAGATTTAGATAATTACGATATTTATTATAACCACTTATTTATTTGGGATAAAGACCTACAAAACATTGTTGGTGCTTACCGTATTGGAAAAGGTGATGAAATTTTAAATATGTTGGGCAGAAGAGGTTTCTATCTATCAGAATTGTTTAAGATTAAGGAACCTTTTTACCCCATTTTAAGACAAGGTATAGAGCTTGGCCGATCGTGGATTAGAAAAGAGTACCAATTGAAACCACTACCATTATTCTTATTATGGAAAGGGATTTTAAAATATCTAGTAGATAATCCGAAATACCGATACATGTTTGGTCCGGTAAGTATCAGTAATAACTTTTCGAAGTTCTCTAAATCGCTAATTGTTGACTACATTACCAAGAACCATTTTGATTATGAATTGGCTCATTATGTAAAACCTAAAAATAAATTTAAGGCAGATCTTTCTCCTATTGATACCGATTTATTAATTGAGAATAGCGAATCGCTAAAAGATTTAGATGGCTTGATTGGTGATATTGAAAATTCGCATATTAAAATACCGGTGTTGTTAAGACAATACATGAACTTGAATGCCAAAATAATCTGCTTTAATATAGATCCTAAATTCTCTGATTGTTTAGATGGGTTTTTAGTAGTAGATCTGCAAAAGATCCCTGCTGAAGTTTTAGAAAAAGTAGGCAAAAATTTATAACCTTATCCCTTAAATGGGACTTCAATAATCTCCGTTGCCATTTATCGGTTTGGAGATAAAAAACAAAAGCCTCGACATCCATCGGGGCTTTTTGTTATCAACTAACCTAAACTTTTATTATTTATTAAATATTAACCAGATATCTAACACCACAAAAGTACCCTGATCGTGTTAAGTACATGTTAAATACTAGTTATTAAAGTGAAAACTTAATATCGGGCATTTGTTAATTCTATGTATATTTAATATTAAATAGATGTTAACAAATTGAAAACACACTTAAAATATCCTTTCTTCGGCTTGCTGCTCAGCATAATTATGGCTTTGCCTGATTCTGCTAAAGCACAACAATATGCATTGGATTTTTATGAAGGAACTTTTAATTTCTCGGCAGATTCTACATTGAACATCAACTTCGCAGATAGCTTAAGTAAACAAAGTATTGCTAAGTTCTACACACAATTATCGGCAGGTAATTATGATGAGCTTATACAATCCTTAAACAACTATAAAGAAACCCATCATCTTAACGATTGGCTATATTATCAATTAATTAGAAAAACGGCAGAGCAACTCAGTCCGAAGGCGGTTAACTACAATCGTTACACTTTATACAAATGGTTTTTAATGGTTAAATCTGGGTACGACGCTAAACTTGCCATTGGTAACAGCCAAATTATCTTTTATGTAAGGAATGATGAAGATATCTCAGACATTCCCTTCTTTATGATCGATCAGAAGAAATACATGTGTTTAAATTACCATGATTATGGTAAGTTGTTCCAAAAGGAAAAAGCCTATATTCCGGTGGATATTAAAATTGCAGAGGCAAAAAATGCTTTTAGCTATAAAGTAACTCGAATGCCAGATTTTAAACCAGAAAACTATTATCAAAAACAAATTACTTTTAACTACAAACACAAAGCTTACCATTTCGATGTGAAAGTTACAGACGAGGTATCTAACATTTTCAAAAACTACCCTGTAGTAAATTTTGAAAGCTATTTTAATATTCCACTGAGCAAGGCAACTTATGCTTCTCTTATTCCGATACTGAAAGAAAATATTAAAAAAATGTCTACCAAAAAAGGCGTAGATTATCTGATGCGCTTTACCAGATATGCCTTTTTATATGAAGATGATGAACAGGCATTGGGCAAAGAAAAACGCTTTTCTCCTGAGCAAACTTTATTAAACGACCAAAGCGACTGCGATGATAGGGCTGCACTATTCTTTTACTTGGTAAAGGAAATTTATAATCTACCGATGATTGCCCTCCTCTATCCTACCCATATTACAATGGCTGTTCAATTTGATAAACCTGTTGGCGAGGCCATTTATTATAATGGCAAGGCTTACAGTATTTGTGAACCTACGCCGCAAAAGCAAAATCTCAAAATTGGTGAGTTAGCTGCAAACTTAAAGCATAAAACCTACGAAGTGGTTTATGCTTATGAGCCTATCCGTAAGTAGCTAAAAACGTGCCTTAATCATAAAAGATATTGGATTCACTTGATGCAAACCCTATTATTAGTTAACTTCTATTTGTAAACTTTACCATTAATAATAATCTTTTCAAAATTACTAGACCACCCTCTCCCTCTAATATAAGTATCAGTTCGAATTTGACCTTTTAAATTTGGATGGTAAACCATATCATAGTCAAAGGACATTTCATTTTTAGTCTTACTTCTCACTACAACTTTATAATCATTCACTGTTTGATCACCAAGTGTATAAAAGACATCTCCAACCTTTGCATTAAAATCTGCTCTCACATAAATTTTTGTAGGATAGTTGGGATAACTTTCTACTAGTCTATTTTGCTCATCTATCCTTAAATAGGCAATACTAATGGCATCCCCACCTACTAGAGAATAAAATTTGTAATAGGTCTTTCCATTGATCTCTACAGTTTCTTGAATCTCTGTATAGCTATTTTGACGGTTGGCTGTGCCCCAATAATTGCCTACTTGCATAGGTAAAAACGAATTTGCTTCGTCAGCTTGGTTGTCATCCTTATTGCAAGAAGAGAATACCATCAATAAACATAAGATTATGCTCAGTACACTTATTTTAGTTTTTTGGTTTTTCATAATTCTATTTTAATTTTTTAATGAATACGATGGCAAACTAGTTTTCGTGACAACAGTAATATTAAGTTTATGTTAATCTATTTCTTGATAAATACTAAAACCCACTTGCCATTCCTATAACTTTTTAGATAATGGATTTATGTAAACGATTGTAGGTCCTGATAATGCATTCTATTTAGTTAGAAAACTTATAGCCATTTATCACTCTAATTCTGAATACAAATATTAATGACATAAAAAAGTCCATGCAGTATATGACTGCATGGACTTCAATTATTTTAAAATTATTATTAATAAACTTTTTGACCTGGATTAAAATTAGTCCAAGTAGCCATCCAATTATCAGTAGCACCGAAGGCACCTCTATAACTAACCGCTGTAAAGAATGAAGAACCATCTGGGCTTACCCAAGTTCCAGCTAATGCAGGAGATCCTGTATTAGGCATTAAATCTGGAGCAGTGTTAGCAGAAGGAAATGGAGTCTTTAGACCAGCGCCAGTAGCTGCAGCTAAAGTAACTGACCCTTCTGATTCTGCTTTAGTTTGCATAGCAGCTGCTGTAATTACACCTTGTGCGCTTGCGTCAAAAGCTTGAAAAGGATTCGCTACAGCATGTACTAAATTATTTTTAAAAGTTGAAGCTCCTGAAACGTAATCAGCAGCTGTGTATGAAGATTCAATAGAGAAACCTGCAGCTTTGTAACCTAATAACACCGAGTTATGTAATGCAAATCTCGATGCTCTTCTAAAACGTACTGCAAAATTATTTGTAGAACCAACAACATCATTGCCATTTGTACCAACAAATGTAAAGTTCGATAAAATAGGTTTAGTTATTGGAGAAGATGGACCTGTTGCTGGAACAGTACCTTCATTATCACACTCAACACCATTACTTTGATCAGCCGAATCATAAAAACCAGATAACTTATAACTTACACAAAACTGTAATTTACCTGAATAACCAAAATCAAAATCGAAATCATCATCCTTAGTACCATAAGCGATTAAATATTTACCGTTTACTGTACCTCCAAAAAATTCAAAAGCATCATCTTGTGCATAAGAAACTTGAATATGATCTAATGTTGTACCACTACCTACTGCATATAAACTTAAAGCATTTACTTCACTGTTTGTACTAAATGCAACACCTGCATATTCAATACGTACATATTTTAATGTACCAGAGTTATCGTTAGCTACTGTTCCTAAACCAAACTCGCCAGTAACACCACCTTCAACAATACCCACAGAAGTTCTATTAGTTGGTGCGTTACCAATTATTGTAATGCCCGCCCAATCGCCTGGATTTCTATCACCAACTGGTCTACCAGAAGTAAATACAATTGGCTTATCTACTGTACCAACTGCTTCGATTCTAGCTCCTTTATCCACTACCAAAGCTCCTTTAGATGACAGATCACTTTTGATTACAGTCCCAGCTTCTACCGTTAGAACAGCACCACTTTTAACGTGAGTTTCTCCTTTTAAAACCCAAACTCTATCTGCTGTAAGTGTTTTATTTGCAGTTATATTATTAGGTATTGTTTCTGGAGCAGCTGGCTCCACAACTATTGGTTCACCATTGTTGTCCTTACAAGCTGACATTGTGATAGCCACAACTGAAAACATTGTTAATAGCACTTTGAAATTTTTCATATTTAATTTTTATTTTCTTTTACAAATTAACGATGCCACTTTTAACATAAAGCAAAGCATAGATTAATTTATTGTTAACTAATTATTTGTTTTTAAAATCTATATTATAAGTGAAGCCTAATGTAAAGTTTGTTCCACTTTTGTAACTATAATAAACTACATCATCAGCTCTATTGTAAGTTTTGTTGTCTGGTCCAAAGTTTAAATAAGATATATTTGATTGATTAAGGATATCCGAAACATTTAGCTTGAACTCACCCTTATTCTTTAAAACTTTTTTAGATATTTGGAAATCAAGAACATTTCTACCTTTTTCATAAATATTAGGAACCGATTCATTACCTACTTTACCTATCCTATCTCCTATCCTATTATACAATGCATTAAATGACAAACCAGTTACTGGAGAATTATACTGAATACCAGCATTTATTAGATATGGGGATAAACCTTGAAGTTGTCTTGTTTGAAAACCTGGAATTTTAGATTTAACCTCTGACTTTAAGTAAGTGAAGTTTGCAAAAGCTATAAAGTTCTCTAACCAACTAGCTTCTGAAATGAAATTCAATTTTTTACGAATGTCTAACTCAAATCCATATGTATACGCTTCATCCGCATTTTGATAACTAAACTTCAAATTATCAGCTGTAGAAGTTCCATCTGTAACTTGTTCAATCGGTTTTTGAAAGTTTTTATAGAACACTGACAAGGTTAAAGCTTCCCCTGGAGATGGATAAAACTCATAGCGTATATCTGCATTTGTATTTTGACTTCTAACTAAATTAGGATTACCAGAAATTTGTACGTTTTCTTCTTGATTAACAAAAACAAATGGCGCTAATTCTCTTAACTCTGGTCTAGTAACTGTCCTTGACGCAGAAAAACGCAAGTTGGCTTTTTGTGTCAGACTATAAGTTAAATTTCCAGACGGAAGCACATCAAAAAAATCTTGATCGTATGATACTTTAGAGCCAGTACTGTTTAAAGCATTAATAGTTTGGTTATAACCTTCAACCCTTGCTCCCCAAATCAACCTTAACTTTTCAGAAAGTGTATTATCAAACATCACATAACCAGCATTCAAATCGGTTTCACCTGTATAACTATCTTGATTATTAGTAATCTCATCTAAAACGAAACCATTTCTACCTATGTTGGCTTCGCTAAAAATAGATTCTTTAGGTAGAATTAATTTATTGTTATCAAATTGGCTGCTAGCTTCTGTATATAAGAAGATTCTCGCATCAAACTCTCTATCTTTAATTTGCTTCAATCCACCAATTTTAACATTACTCTTCTTATCAAAAAGAGTAAAAGGCATACTCAATGCAGCGCTAGCTCCATAATTATTTTCATTTAAATTAGAGAAAAACCTTTTGGTATTGTTATCGATTAAGCTAAAAGGGGCATTAGAATTCTGAATACTACCATACATAATAGTTCTTAGGTCTGGTTGCTCTCTTTTGATTAAGGCATAGTTTAAGTTCCAATCCAATTTAATATTTTTTTCACCAATCTGATGTTCACCTTCCAATTGAGAACTCAATAATGACTTTTGATTCACTTCAGATGAATTATACTTAATATCTGTATTCTGATTAATAAAACCAGTTCTGTCTATATAACTATCTTCAAAAGATTGATTGAATAAGTTTTTCAAAGAGATTTTGTTTTTTCTAATTTTATAAGAAAAATTCGCCAAACCACCTAGAGCAACATTATATCTATAATTTAAATCTTGGTATTTGTTGATAAAGTTGATACCATCATAAGCTTCCCTTTCAGCCTCTCTAATATTTTGCTCTTTTCTGTAATTTAATGATATGATACTACCAAATGTACCCTCATTTGCAAATTTTGAAACATTACCCCAAGTAAATTGATAATTTTGCAGAGGTAGTGCAGTAGCAACCTTCTCAGCATATAGATTTGGCATTAACTTAGAATAAGCTATTCTTAAATCTGTAGATGCGCTGTTATATGCCCCTCTATTTGCAGGGAAACGGGTTGGTAATCCTCTAGTCCCATCATCAAAACCTAAAAAATCAGTACTATTTCTTTTATTCGAAGTAAAGTCTTTAAAGGTGGATTGGGTATTATATCCTGTAGATATACTAAAATTTATAAAGTTGTTATTAGGAATATCTTTTGTTACAACTTGAGTAACACCACCTGCAAAATCTCCTGGTAGATCAGGACTAGCAGTTTTGTTAATGACAATCTTATCAATCATGTTTGATGGAATAATATCAAACGAAAAAGCTCGTCTATCTGGTTCGGTACTTGGCAATAATGAATTGTTAATTAAAGCAACATTGTATCTGTCTGATAAACCTCTAATTATTAAAAACTTACCATCTTGGATACTAGCCCCGCTTACCCTTTTTAAAACCTCTGATGTATTTTTATCTGGCGATTTTCTAATCTGATCAGCAGTAATACCACTTGATATACGTACACTATTTTTTTGTGCAGCATATAGTGTATTCACAGATTCTTGTTTTGCAGTTGCAGTTACTACAACCTGGTTTAATGTTTGCGAAGTAGATTCTTCCAACAGTACATTTACACTAGTAACCTCACCATCCTTTACCTCAATTTCAGTAATACCTTTAGTAGTATAGGTATAATAAGAAACCTCGATTGCATATTTGCCAGTTGTTAAACCTGATAGTATAAATCTACCTTCTACATCTGTACCTACTGCTTTGGTACTACCTGTTAACTTAACGGATGCACCAACCATTTTGTCTCCAGTTTTTTTATCCGTAACTACGCCAGAGATTTTTCCAGTTCCTTGAGCGAAAACTGTTGCACCAATAACTACAAATAGTAATGTTAATAATGCCTTTTTAAGAGTGAATTGTGATTTCAATTTGTCTGAATATTTGTTTCAGCAAAACTATTACCACAATGTTAGTTCTATGTTAGCTATAAATTACCATTTGTTTACCACTAAGTTAATTCCATGTTAAATGACCTTTCTAAGCTCCTTTTAAGGCTAATTTCAACTTAAAAGAAAATTAATTAACATAAAAAGACAATTAACAAATACTTAACTTCATTGAAACAGTAAGGTTATGCTGTAAATGGTATTGCAATTACTCACATATAGGTGCTGGATTAATAATCAGTGATGAAATATCTTTTTTAGTAGAGATGCTTGCCTTCGGACAATCAATTAAGTTCACTGAGCCTGTCGAAGACCTTAGTTAGGAGAAGAATACACGGTTAAATCCAATAATATAGATCCTCCATTGGTTCGGAATGACAAAGCGAACTAAAAATTTGCGTCATTTATATTGATTCTATGAAATAAATTAACCCCACCATTGACGTATTTTTATTTAATTGTATTTTAAATAGTTGTCATATTCAGCTTATCGAAATATCTCAATCAGTTAATCAAAAAGAGATCCTTCACTGCGTTCTGGATGACAAATTGCGCTAAATATAACGTCATTTATAATGATTTTTATGAAATAAATTAACCCCTCATGATGACAATGTTTTTTATTTTCTCCTAACCTATATCCGAGCAGCCTTGCAAAAAACTCACATTAATATTTAATACCCACTTTTTTGCAAACGAAGTGCAACAACCAAATCGGGCCGATTAATAGAAATTTGATATCATCTAAGAAAGAAGGTTTTTTTCCTTCAATTTTATGGCCTATAAACTGACCAATCCAAGCAAGCACAAAAATAATTAAACACACTAACCAAACCGCCGGTCCACCAGCTGCTTCCCAGTGCTCTAACTGTACAATACCGAAACTCATTAAGCCAATTACCCAAATCATTATAAAAAATAATACAGGTGATAAGGTAAAATAATAATACATGGCAAATGCAATTAGAAACGATGCCCAATTGAAAAAGGGTTGGTATTGACCCAAAAATGCCAACTGCGGAAATGGGATCATCCACACCAAGCCTAAAAGGCTAAACACAATTAAGGGAACACAAATCCAATGTATCAATTCGTTGGTATGATTTTGATGACTTTCTGCATATTTATCAAAAAGTACGTCTACTGGGCGTTTTGCTATTTGTTCCATTGGGTTATCTGTAAGCTTACAATTAATCTACTATATAGATCCTTCGACAGGCTCAGGATGACATAGTGATTTGGTTTGGAATATAAAGATAAAAAAAGCGTCCCGAATTTTCGAGACGCTTATCAAAAAAATATTATTTAACGATTAGAAGAGATTCTTCGCTTCGCTCTGATCCGATAGCTATCGGATGACAAACGTTATTTAGCGAATGCTACAGATCTGGTTTCTCTAATCACCGTAACCTTAATCTGACCAGGGTAAGTCATTTCAGTTTGGATACGATTAGAAATATCAGCTGCTAATAATTCTGCTTGTGCATCTGTAATACGTTCGCTTTCTACAATTACGCGTAATTCTCTTCCTGCTTGTATCGCAAAAGTTTTTTCTACGCCCGGATAAGATAAAGCTAACTCTTCTAATTCCTTTAAACGCTTGATGTAACTTTCTACTACCTCACGTCTGGCACCTGGTCTAGCACCAGAAATTGAATCGCAGGCTTGGATAATTGGAGAAATCATCGAGGTCATTTCAATCTCGTCGTGGTGAGCACCAATTGCATTACAAACTTCTGGATGTTCTTTATATTTTTCTGCTAACTGCATCCCTAAAATAGCGTGTGGCAATTCAGGATTATCATCAGGCACTTTACCTATATCGTGTAATAAACCTGCACGTTTAGCCATTTTAGCATTTAAGCCTAATTCTGCTGCCATAGTAGCACAGAAATTAGCTACCTCACGAGAGTGATGTAATAAGTTTTGTCCGTATGATGAACGATAACGCATACGCCCAACCATTCTAATTAACTCAGGATGTAAACCATGGATACCTAGATCAATAACCGTACGCTCGCCAATCTCTACAATCTCGTCTTCAATCTGCTTTTTGGTTTTAGCAACAACCTCTTCAATACGAGCTGGGTGAATACGACCATCTGTAACCAAACGGTGTAATGCCAAACGGGCAATTTCTCTTCTTACCGGATCGAAACCTGATAAAATGATTGCTTCTGGAGTATCATCTACAATAATTTCGATACCTGTAGCAGCTTCTAAGGCACGAATGTTTCTTCCTTCTCTACCAATTACACGACCTTTAATTTCATCGTTATCAATATGGAAAATAGAAACTGAATTCTCAATAGCCGCTTCTGCTGCTGTACGTTGAATGGTTTGGATAACTACTTTTTTAGCCTCTTTACTTGCAGTTAATTTCGCTTCATCAACAATGTCTTTAACCTGCATCATGGCCTGAGAGCGAGCTTCTGCTTTCATGTTTTCTACCAACTGATTTTTAGCTTCTTCTGCACTTAAACCTGCTATAGTTTCTAACTGTTGTACATGTTGGTTTTTCAACACATCAACTTCTTCTTGTTTTTTAACAGCTAATGCAGTTTGCTTTTCTAAGTTATCTTTATGTTTATCTAGCTCCTGCTCTTTGCGGTTCATATTTTCCAACTTAGAATTAAGCGATTGCTCTTTTTGCTTAATGCTATTCTCCCGTTGGTTAACTTCGTTATTTCTTGAATTTACGTGCTGTTCGTGTTCTGCTTTCATTTGCAAGAACTTCTCTTTTGCTTCTAAAAGTCTATCTTTTTTTAAGATTTCTGCATTACTTTCTGCATCTCTAAGTATTTTTTTAGCTTTATTTTGAGCTGCAATTTCTTGTTGTTTTAATAGGCTGCGCAGCAAGTATCTGCCCACTACGATGCCAAGCACCAAGCTAACTAGTATACAACCTATTATTCCTAATATTTCCATTTTTTAAACTTTGTTTTAGTGGTGATGAAACTATCTTAATTAAAATAATAAAGATGTTTTCATTTCCATTTATATAAAAAAACCGTAACTAAATAATCATGATTCATGCCTACGCTAGTTAATTAAAATCGCCAAAACAGGCTATTTATCTAACTACCGACATTGAAACATAAAAATTTAGCCACGGCCAAATTTTGTTAGCTGTAAAGGTAAATACAATTAGAAACTGGTTTTACATCTCTAATTTTTTAGCCTTTTATAAAGAACGTTTTTTATTTTGTAAAAAAATCGTTTAATAAACTATCTAATTCCTCCACCTTCTCAGCAACTGCAGTATCCTGGTTTTGCACCATATGCTCAGTTCTAAGTACCGCTGTTGCATAATGCAGCACGGCCATAGAAAGCAAATCCTGTTTATCTCTAACCGCATAATTTTCTTGGTAGTCTTTTATACGTTCATTAATAATTTTAGCCGCTCTTCTTACAATTTCTTCTTCCTCAACATTTACCTTTAAAGGGTAAATACGGTCAGAAATAGTTATCTTAATCGAGATTTCTCCCATTTTTGTAGCTTTGTTTCAATATTATATGTTGCTTATTTCTTAAGTAACACTACGCACTTATCAATTTCACGCACAAATTCGTTAATTTTTTGCTTTATATCAAGTGTCTTTTCACTTGTTCCTTCAATACTCTTTGCTAATTTCAATACCCTTAACTTTTCATCAAGGTCTAATTGTTTAGTTTTTGCTGTTTGCAAAGCTGCCTTTGTTTGTTGATTTTCTAATTTCAATAAATCATTTTCTTCTTGTAAGGCACCACAAAGCTCAATTAATCGAGCTGTTTTTTGTAATACATTATCTAATTGATCGGCAACCGAAGACATTTTTTCTATTTTAGATATGGGTATTTAGATTTGAGATATGAGACCATAAAATACTTTTATTTCTTTTAACCTTCACCTTCCTAACTCAACCTTTTAACTATTTTCTTATCTCTGCTTTTGCAGTTTGGGCTAAGTTAGCAATTATCTTTTGCATAATCGCATCAATTTGTTTATCCGTTAAGGTTTGTTCTTCATCTTGCAAGGTAAAATTCAACGCATAAGATTTTTTACCTTCAGGCAAATTATCACCCTGGTAAACATCAAAAACCTGAACTTGCTTTAACAGCTTTTTCTCTGTTTTAAATGCAATAGTTTTCAATTCATCAAATGTAACCTGCTGATCTACCAACATCGAAAGATCTCTCCTAACTGCAGGGTATTTTGGTACTTCTTGATTTACAATCTTATTTTTGCGAACTGCCTCTAACAATAATGCCCAATCAAAATCTGCATAGAAAACATCTTTATCTACACCAGTTTGTTTTCTATCAGCCTTTGTTGCTGCACCAAATGAAACTAGGGTTTGAGCTCCTCTAAAGTATTTTAAACCATAGCTGAAATTCTCATCATTTATCTCCTCCGATTGGAAATTAACTACACCTAAACGACCAATTACTGCATCAACCGTGGCTTTTAAATTGTAAAAAGTTGATAGCGTTGTCGCGTGGTTCCATTGTTCGCTTTGTTTAGCACCACTAATTAAAACTAACAAACGCGGACGCTCTATATATTGCTCGTTAATTAAATGATAGGTTTTGCCAAACTCATAAAACTTTACATCCGCATTTTTACGGTTTTGATTATAGGCTACACTTTCTAAAGCAGGTTGCAGCAAACTTTGGCGCATTACATTTAAATCAGAACTTAAAGGATTTAAAATCTGTACCGCCTCATCTGGATTTTTAGAGAAAGCAGAACGTGTTAATGAGTTACACCAAATTTCTAAAAAGCCATTTGCAGTTAATAGATCTGCGATTACATTTTGTACATTCTCTTTATTAGGTTTAGCAGTGTATGCTAAAGATGCATTCACTTTTGTAGGGATAACAATGTTATTATAACCGTAAATACGTAAAACCTCTTCGGTAATATCGCATTCTCTTGTAACGTCTACTTTATAAGCGGGCACTTTTAAGCTTAAACCTTCGGCTGTTTCTGCAACAACCTCAATTCCTAAAGCTAAAATAATTGCTTTAATTTCCTCATCAGGAATAGCTTGGCCAATCAGCTTTACAATATTGTTATAATTTACCTCAACCTCGAAAGGATTTGATTTAACCGGATAAATATCAGAAACTGGTGAAGAAATTTCGCCACCAGCAACTTCCTGTATCAATAATGCTGCTCTTTTTAAAGCTACTATGGTAATTTCTGGATCGGTACCACGCTCAAACCTAAAAGAAGCATCGGTTTTTAAGTTGTGTCTTTTAGAAGTCTTACGAACCGAAACGGCATTAAAATAAGCACTCTCTAAAAAGATGTTGGTAGTTTGCTCGCTAACACCAGATGTTTTGCCACCAAAAACACCTGCAATGCACATTGGTTCTTCTGCATTGCAAATCATCAGATCGTCTGCAGAAAGTTTACGTTCTACGTCATCTAAAGTTACAAATGGTGTACCTTCTGCACATTTTTTAACGATTACTTTTTTACCTTTAACCTGATCAGCATCAAAAGCATGTAGCGGTTGACCAAGCTCGTGCAGCACATAATTGGAAACATCTACAATATTATTAATCGGGCGGATACCAATTACTTTCAATTTATCTTTTAACCAATCTGGCGATGATTTAACTGTTACTCCCGCAATAGTTACACTACTGTAACGCGGACAAGCTATAGCATCTTCTACCTGAACTTCAATAGTTAAATTTTCGTTATCAACTTTAAAAGCAGAAATATCTGGCATTTGATAAGTAGTCCTTAAATACGCTGCTAAATCTCTAGCCACACCTAAATGCGAAGCTGCATCTGCCCTATTTGGTGTTAAGCCAATTTCGAACATAAAATCATCATCCATTTTGAAGTATGATTTTGCAGCAATACCAATTTCAGTATCTACTGGCAATACCATAATTCCGGCATGAGAAGCACCCAAGCCAATCTCATCTTCCGCACAAATCATTCCTTCAGAAACTTCGCCTCTTATTTTAGATTTGTTGATCTTAAACGGCTCTCCTTCGTTTGGATAAACTGTTGTACCTACGGTAGCCACCACCACTTTTTGGTTAATACCAACGTTTGGCGCACCACAAACAATCTGTAAAAGATCGCCTGTGCCAACATCAACCTTGGTTACGCGTAAACGATCTGCATTTGGATGTTGCTCACATGCTACTACATGACCAATAACTAAGCCTTCTAAACCACCCACAATCGGCTGTACTTTGTCTAGGCTTTCTACCTCTAAACCAATATTAGTTAAGATTAGTGAAAGTTCTTGTGGAGTTTTGTCGGTTTGTACAAATTGCTTTAACCAGCTATATGATATTTTCATTTTCGGAGTATTGAGTAAAGCGTATTGCGTATTGCGATTATCTCATTACGTATATCTCTATACGCTATACGGTTTTATAAAACGCAAAGATATTATTTATAGCTGAAAGGTAAAGCTACAATGCAAACAAAATAGCCTTTGTTTTGTATGTATCTAAAGCAACAATTAAACCTTCTTGAAATGAAATCATTAACTGTAATACTGTTTATTAGCCTCTCATTTTTTAAAACAGCAGCGCAAGAGGTCAACAGCCAATTTATAAAAGGTATTTGGGAGTATAAGAGTGCTAATGGCAAAAGCAAATTGAGCTATAAATTTGATGTGGATAATAAATTTACAAATACTACCGAACGTAATGAAAAAGAGGAACAGACAATTGGCTCTTACGAATTAGATAAAAAAGGAGATATAGATCGATTAAAATTAATTAGCACAAGCAAAGAGGATGGAACAAGAACAAATATATTATATCATTTCATCAAATTCTCTGGCCCAGATACCTTAAAATTACAGCAAGTTAACGACAGGCAGACCAATTGGCTTAAGGAAACCAGAAAGAATACAAAGATCTTTATTAGAAAAACCGAGAAGCCCAAAGAGTAAATAGAAGGAACTAAAACAAACTTAATCCTATATAACATCTAAATTTCAGGGCAAGTTAATGCATTCCGCCTAAACCACTCAAAATTACCGCACAGGCCCCCACCCCAATTACCAACATAACTACAGAAATTATCAGCAATCTTAAAGCTGGTTTAAGTGGCAAATTATTAGATGATTTAACAATTAGCATCACTAATCCAACAAAAAACATAATTGCAACTGCAACCCAGTAAATTATTATTAGCACCATTAATTCCATACCCTAATTTAAGTTTAATTTTTCTCTTATAGCATCTATCTTATGATCACGATAAAAAATATTCATTGTTTCAAAAGGAACCATTTTATATTTATCGCTTACAATATGAACGCATGATTTTTTAACTGCCCTTACATCAAAATCTAACGGGTCCATAAAATTCATGATGATTATTCGAAATAAGTTATCATAGCTCAAGTTATCAGACTTTACCCTAGGCAAACAACACATTAACTCGCCAAAGGTATCTTCAGCGCAATCTACCGAAACACCTGTGCTAAATAAGTTTAACATATGTTCTTTTAACTTTTCATCGTGTTCAAAAACAATAGTATTTTTAGAATTATTCAACAAATCTTCTGGATTAATTAGATGTGTCATCGGTATCACTTCATCACCGATTTTTAAGGCGTAAGCCATACACAAAGCATCAGGATTGCACGGAACCGGAATTAAATCTTGAGGTGTGAAGGTTGGATATTGTTCGTAAATTTTCCTACGCACTTCGGTTAAGGTTATTCTACCTACTTGGTCATTATAGTTATCATTTCTTCCAGCAACCTGTGTTGGTTGAAAAGTCACTCCTCTTACGCATTTTTGTTTTAAAGCATATGCTAATATATCACCAATTTCGTGATCATTTACGCCATTTTGCAAAGTAACCACAAGCGTAGTAGAAACATTAAATTGATTAAGGTGTTCGATAGCTTTTCGCCTCACTTCTGTCAAATCCTCACCTCTCATTTTTGTTAAAACCTCTGGGCTAAAACTATCAAACTGTAAATAAATTTCGAAATCTGGCATGTAGCTGGCTAATTTCTCGACAAAGTTGATGTCTTTCGCAATACGGATACCATTGGTATTTACCATTAAATGTTTGATGGGTTTTGTTTTCGCTAAATCTAAAATCTTAAAGAAATCTGGATGTACAGTTGGCTCTCCGCCAGAAAGCTGCACCACATCTGGTTCGCCTTCATTAGCAACAACCACATCCATCATCCGCTCAATTTCTTCTAAAGTTCTATGTCTACCATAATTTGGAGACGACATAGCGTAACAAGTTGGGCAAGCCAAATTGCACCTATCAGTTACTTCTATAACCGTTAAACAAGAATGCTGTTCGTGATCGGTACACAAACCACAATCATAAGGGCAACCATAATGCACCTTTGTATTAAACTTTAAAGGCATTTCAGATTGTTTGTTGTAGTTTCTGATTTGCTTGTAATATTCTACATCATCTGCAATCATTACCTTACTATCGCCATGGGTTTTGCAATTTTTAAGCATGTAAACTTTGGCATCCTGAAAAACAATTTTAGCATCACAGAGCAGCAGGCATTCTGGGCACAAGCTTTTAGTATAATCGTAATAAATATAATCTCTAGTGTTTGCCATAGGTTAGCATTTGGTTTATTAATCTAATATAGAACTTATAATAATAGATAAAAATAAATATCGCCGACCATTGAATACTACTGAAACCTAAAAACAGTGGATGATAGGGTTTGATAAGCTCCACCAAAAACCGATATAAAAAATAGAGCACCATCAAGAGTTTAAATCGATCGCCATTTAATAGCTGTTTACCTTTTATAGTTTGAAAAAAAATAAAAAGCAAAACCAAATAAATCATCTCGTACAATGCAACTGGGTGTCTTTTTATCCCGTCTCCTAGATCCATACCCATAAAAAATCTGGTTTCAACACCGTAAGTTGGTTCATCAATACCCATTAAAAAACAACCTATTCTCCCTATAAATAATGCGACCAGAATTGGAATGACGTATAAATCTCCCGAAGCAACGCTAACACCAATAAACTTTTTAATAATTTCTACACCAAACAAACCGCCGAGCAATCCTCCAGCAATTGTTTTGCTAGAATATAAAGTCATAAAAGTAATATCGTTTAATGAAAAAGGTGTTTCTAGAATAGCGATTAGCCTTGAGCCAATTAATGCACCTATCATTGCACCCAACATTATCCAGAGCCTGTTTTCATCAGAAATAGGATCTTTGACATTCTTCTTTAAATGGTAATAAACTCTAATACCTATAATAAAAGCTAAGGTTTCGAGAATATAATGCCAATGGTAGAGCTGACCATTAAGCTCAAACTGAACAGGGAAGCGAATTGAATTAGCTATAATCAAAATAGCTTATTTAAAAAACAACTTTACAAAAACCGGTAAATGATCTGAATAATAACGTTGGTCTTTACTATCGGACAAAACCGCAAACTTTTGCACTTTAAACGCTGCGTTTACAAAAATATAATCGATTTTATCTTTTAAAGGGCTGTCCCATTTAAAGGCATTAAAAGTTCCTGTTGGTCCGTAAGGAGGTTCAATAGAAATTTCTTTGGTATCTGTTAAGAATGATTTAATGGTTGCGATCGCTTCCGTTTCTGGTGTTACATTCAAATCTCCAGTAAAAACCACTGGGAGTTTAGGTGCAATTTCTTGGATTTTTTGTTTAATCAGCTTTGCCGATTCTATTCTAGCCTGCACACCAATATGATCGTAATGCGTGTTAAAAACAATAAACTCTTTTTTATTTAATTTATCATATAATTTAACCCAAGAACAAATTCTGTTTAATGCTGCATCCCAACCTTTACTAGGCACAGCTGGAGTTAGGGATAACCAAAAAGTTCCTCCATCCTTTTTTGTGAAACGATTTTTATTAAAATAGATAGCAGAAAACTCTCCCTTGCGTTTGCCATCATCTCTACCAACTCCAACCACATCAAAATCAGTATTTTCAGAAAGTGCATCAAATTGCTCAGGCAAAGCTTCTTGCACACATAAAATATCTGTATCATAAAATTTAACCAGTGCTTTAACATTGTCTTTTCTATTGGGCCATGCATTTACACCGTCGGATGCTGTGTTTAACCTGATATTGTAAGAGATTACATTAATCGGTTGATTTTTCTGTGCATCTGCTACCGATGTAATCAATAGACAAACCAATAATAGCAATAATGATTTTTTCATAATGGCACTAAATTACAAATCGTATATTAATTAAATATAAAGAATTGAGTTTTGTCATATCGAACAAAGTGACGTAAGCTAATATTCAATTATTATTTTGAAACCAATTATTCTTTACCTCAAAAACTTCTCCTATCGATAGGTAAATTACATCAAGCTTTCGTCAGCCATGCTCAAATAAGAATGGTCGGTAATAATGAGGTGATCATAAATAGGAATTTCTAACAACAAGCCAGCTTGCACCATTTTTTTGGTAAGATTAATATCAGCTGTGCTTGCCTTTAAATTGCCAGATGGATGATTGTGCGCCAAAACTATATTTGCTGCGTTATTTTCTATCCCTATTTTGAAAATAATTTTTGGGTCTGCAATGGTACCAGATTGCCCACCCCGACTAATTAAATGTTTACCGGTTACAAAATTAGCACGATTTAAAACTAGCATCCAAAATTCTTCATGCGCCAAATCTGATAGTTCAGATTTTAGAACTTCATACGCGTCTTTTGAGCAGGTAATTTTTACAGGCCCTTCGTTTTCGGTTTCTTTTCTTCTTCGCCCCAATTCTAGCGCAGCTACAATTGCTATTGCTTTGGCTTCTCCTATACCTTTAAATTTCGAGAGCTCTTTTACACTGAGTTTAGCAATTTTAGCCAGATCATTTTGGCAAAAACCTAAAATACGTTTGCTTAAATCAACTGCAGTTTCATTTCTGCTTCCCGAACCAATTAATATCGCAATAAGTTCTGCATCTGTTAGCGATCTTCTGCCTTGCAAAAGTAGTTTCTCTCTGGGCCTGTCGGCTTCTGCCCAAGCTTTAATACCTAATTTTTGGTCGTAGTTATCCATCCTGGTTTGTTATGATTTATGAATACCAATCGGGATGGATTGACAGTTTATTTCATGCCAAAAATTTAAGCAATAAAAAAACGGTATCGCATTAAGCAATACCGTTTCAATATCGAGAAAAAAAATGACTATTTTAAACCGTTAACGAATTTCGTTAATTTAGATTTATTGTTAGCCGCTTTATTTTTGTGAATTACATTCTTTTTAGCTAAACGATCTAACATAGAAATTACTTTCGGTAATAACTCAGCACCAGTTTTTTTATCTTCAGCAGCTCTCAATCTTTTGATGAAAGTACGAGTAGTTTTTGCTTGGTATCTGTTACGTAGACGTTTTGTCGCGTTTGCTCTAATTCTTTTTAAAGACGATTTATGATTTGCCATTGTTGTTTAGCCTTTTATATCTTCTGTGTTAACTATTTTTCGGACTGCAAATATAGAGTTTATGTTTTTAAAATGCAAAACGCTTTTGAAAATAATTTCATATTTATTTGTATTTATTTAAAAAGTTGATTTCTAAGCACATCATAAATACTCCTATCAGCTGCAAAAACAACACATAACTACTAAAAATGACCTACTTAACCATTTATAATTACAAAAACTCTTTCATTAAATGTGTAAAATGTTATTTTTGAAAAAAACAATAACATTTTGAAGAAACGTATCGCGATTTTTGCCTCAGGATCTGGTTCCAATGCTCAAAAGCTAATGGAACATTTTAAGCGCAGCACAGAAGTGGAAGTTGCCCTAGTGTTAACCAATAATCCAGATGCATATGTATTACAACGTGCAGATAGCTTCGAAATCCCATCCCATATTTTCGACAAACACGAATTCTATAAAACAGACAACGTAATCGATCTTCTAAAAAATCTGGAAATTGATTTAATTGTACTAGCTGGTTTTATGTGGCTGATCCCGAAAAACCTAATCCAAGAATACCCTGGTAGAATAATCAATATACATCCAGCAATTTTACCAAAATTTGGTGGCAAGGGCATGTATGGAGATTTTGTGCATAAAGCCGTAATGGAGGCTGGAGAGCCTGAAGGTGGCATTACCATCCATTATGTAAATGAAAATTACGACGAAGGTGAATACATTTACCAAGCTAAATACAGGATAGATAAGAGCGACAATTTGGAAATGGTTAAATTTAAAGGTCAGCAATTGGAACACTTACATTATCCTCGCGTAGTAGAAAGCATTATCAAAAAAATTAAAAAATAACCCATTTCAATTAGACAACTTAACATACATTATAGGATGTCTAAAATCATTAGATCCATTTATACATTTTACCTCAGCCATTTTTTTGTTGGCCTATGCATTAGCCTTTCTTGTATGTGGATGTACAGTTCTTTGGGTTATAAAAGCATTCCCATCTTATGTTGGTACAAGGCAATTGCTACCGCCATTTTCTTCTATAGTGTTAACAAAAGAAAACATAAGGAATTTCTCTACTATCAAAATTTAGGTGTCTCCAAAAGGCTATTATGGAGTGTAACTTTAAGTATTGATATTCTATTGTTTATCATAATGATGGTTTTAACTAATCACTTTAACCATGCATAAATTAGAAGCTGATGGAATAGAATTGTTTTTCGGCACACGAAAAATATTAAGCGACATTTACATCAAAGCCGAAACAGGAACTATTACAGGCTTATTAGCCAGAAATGGAGAGGGCAAAACCAGTTTAATGAATATTATCTATGGAAATTTAAAAGCAAATATACGTTCTGTACGCTTTGATGACCAATCGACACCTGAAGCTTTTAAAAAACCAGATCTCCTTACTTACCTGCCACAATTTAATTTTATCCCCGCCTCTTTAACATTGCAAAGAGTATTCAAGGATTTCGAAATCCCTTTTAGTGATTTTGAATATGATTTTCCGGAGTTTAAAAACAGGCAGCACGAGAAAATTAGCGAGTTATCTGGTGGACAAAGAAGATTAACAGAAGTTTATCTGCTCATTAAATCAAAGACACAATTTACCATGTTGGATGAGCCCTTTTCTCATGTAATGCCTTTACACCTACAGCAATTATCGATATTAATTACCCGAGAAAAACAACATAAAGGCTTTATCATTACCGATCACTTGTACAAACATGTAACTGATATTAGCGACAATATCTATGTGTTGAAAGATGGAAAAACTCATCATATCAAAACAATGGAAGAAATCGAAGAACTTGGTTATGCAAAGTTTTACAAATAACTTAATCTGAGCAGCTAAAGTTTAGCAACTTAAATATTAATTAAGCAAGCAGTAAGTTTATACAAAAAGCCATCAATTTAAGTACGTAAATAATTCTACCACAAAGCAATCTAACAATAGACAACCACTGTTCATTTTTATTTAAAAAAGCCCTTATAAAAACCATCCCATTTTCTTACCTTTGCGCCTTAAAATAATACCCTTCATGAGTCAGTCAGTTAAAATCAAAAACGCTTTAATTTCAGTTTATTACAAAGATGGTTTAGCGCCACTTGTTCAATATTTAGCAGCACAAGGTGTAACCTTGTTTTCTACCGGTGGTACAGAACAATTTATTAAGGATTTAAACCTCCCTGTTGTAGCTGTTGAAGACTTAACTGGTTACCCATCCATTTTAGGCGGTAGAGTAAAAACTTTACACCCAAAAGTATTTGGTGGTATTTTAAACCGTAGAAGTTTAGCTGGCGATCAAGAACAGATTGCGCAATATGAAATCCCTGAGATTGATTTAGTAATTGTAGATCTTTATCCTTTTGAAGAAACGGTAAAAGCTGGTGGAACTGACACTGAAATTATTGAAAAAATTGATATCGGTGGTATTTCATTAATTCGTGCTGCCGCGAAAAATTTTGATGATGTAGTAATTATTGCCTCGAAAGACGACTACGGAACATTGTTAGAAGAATTACAAGCACAAGAAGGCGCAACAACTTTAGTTCAGCGTAAATCGTATGCTAAAAAAGCTTTCCATACTTCTTCTCACTACGACACTGCTATTTTTAACTATTTTAATAACGAAGAACCGTTAAACGTTTTTAAACAAAGCGTTAAACAAGCACAGACTTTACGTTATGGCGAAAATCCTCATCAACAAGGAACTTTTTATGGCAATTTAGAGGAGATGTTTACCAAATTGAACGGTAAAGAATTAAGTTATAACAATTTAGTAGATGTTGATGCTGCTGTAGCATTAATTGATGAATTTACTGAACCTACTTTTGCCATTTTAAAACATACCAATGCTTGTGGTTTAGCATCTAGACCAACCGTTTTACAAGCATGGAAAGATGCACTAGCTTGTGATCCGGTTTCTGCATTTGGTGGCGTGCTAATTACCAACCAAGAAGTTGATTTAGCAACCGCACAAGAAATTAACAATTTATTTTTCGAAGTTTTAATTGCGCCTAGTTACCAACCAGAAGCGGTAGAATTGTTTAAGGCAAAGAAAAACAGAGTGATTTTACAACGCAATGAAGTTGAATTGAGCAAAAAACAATTCAAAACTTTATTAAACGGTGTAATTGAACAAGATAAAGATTTAAGCTTAGAAGGTGCTGAACAGATGAAAACGGTTACCGAAAAAGTACCAAGCGAAGCTTCTATTCAGGATTTAATTTTCGCGAATAAAATTGTAAAACATACCAAATCTAATACCATCGTTTTTGTTAAGGATAATGTATTAATTGCAAGCGGTGTTGGACAAACTTCGAGAGTTGATGCCTTAAAACAAGCGGTTGTTAAAGCAGAAGCTTTTGGTTTCAGCTTAAAAGATGCTGTGATGGCATCTGATGCATTTTTCCCATTCCCTGATTGTGTAGAGCTAGCAGCTGAAGCTGGAATTATTGCAGTTTTACAACCAGGCGGTTCTATTAAAGACCAGGATTCTATTGATATGTGTAACGCAAAAGGTATTGCGATGGTAACAACTGGCGTGAGACATTTTAAACACTAACCCCTAAATCCCCTAAAGGGGAATTTGAAGGCGAAAGCTGAAAGACTAAAGCGTTATTCAATTCCCCTCTTGAGGGGTGCCCAAAGGGCGGGGTGGTTTTTCCGACTTTGCAACTTTCAATAGTTGCAAAACCCGCTGTAAAATAAACCGGATTGTAGTGGATCCCGATTTTTCATCGGGAGAAACGGAAAGCCTGCCTGCCGGCAGGCAGGCGGGGCTGAAATAACCTATGGAATTAGGACATTGATTTTCAAATCATTCTGAATAATTATTTTTAGGCACTGCAGATTTTTAAATTTTAAATACAATAAAAAGGTGTATTTTTACATTGTATAAGTACACATTATTTTAATACAATATAACATCACATATAAATGGGATTATTTAACTGGTTTACGCAAGAAGTTGCCATCGATTTAGGCACAGCGAATACCCTAATCATACATAATGACAAAGTAGTAGTTGACGAACCGTCGATTGTTGCTTTTGACAGACAGACCAACAAAATCATTGCAATTGGCCGTCAGGCGATGCAAATGGAAGGTAAAACACACGATAATATTAGAACGGTTAGGCCTTTAAAGGATGGTGTAATTGCAGATTTTAACGCTGCAGAAGCCATGATTAAAGGAATGATTAGAATGCTTAACGGCGGTAAAGGTTGGATGTTTCCATCTTTAAGAATGGTTATCTGTATTCCATCTGGTATTACCGAGGTTGAGAAACGTGCGGTTAGAGATAGTGCTGAAATTGCTGGTGCAAAAGAAGTTTATTTGATCCACGAGCCAATGGCTGCAGCTGTAGGTATTGGTATCGACGTTGAAGAACCGATGGGAAATATGATCATCGATATAGGTGGTGGTACTACCGAAATTGCGGTTATTGCATTATCTGGTATCGTTTGTGATCAATCTATACGTGTTGCTGGAGATAACTTTGATAGCGATATCGTAAATTATATCCGTAGACAACACAACATTATGATTGGTGACCGTACAGCTGAGAAAATCAAGATCGAAGTTGGTGCTGCTTTACCAGAATTGGCTGATCCACCTGCAGATTTTGCTGTACAGGGAAGAGATTTAATGACTGGTGTGCCAAAACAAATCACGGTTTCGTATACTGAAATTGCACATTGTTTGGATAAATCAATCTCAAAAATTGAAGAGGCAATTTTAAAAGCATTAGAAATTACCCCACCTGAGCTTTCTGCAGACATTTACCAAACCGGTATTTATTTAACCGGTGGTGGTGCATTGTTACGTGGTTTGGATAAACGTGTAGCTGCGAAAACTAAGTTACCTGTACACGTTGCAGAAGATCCATTACGTGCCGTAGTGCGTGGAACTGGTATCGCTTTGAAAAACATTGGTAGTTTTAAATTCCTTATGCAATAAACTAAGTTCGGAGTTTGGAGTATTGAGCTGGGAATTTCCCCTTATCACTCCAAACTCCAGGCTCCAAACTCATAACTAGAATGCGTAACCTTTGGATTTTTGTAAGCAGATATAACGCATTTTTCTTTTTTATTATCTTTTTTGTTATTGGTATCGTTCTTACGGTTAAAAATAATGCCTATCAGCGAAGCATTACTTTAAACTCCACTAATGAAGTTGTTGGCAGTGCTTACGAAAGGCTAAATGTAATTAAGCGTTACTTAAATTTAGGCCAAGTTAATGATAGTCTTGCAGCTGAAAATGCCAAACTAAGATCGGATTTAATTGCGATAAAGAATGTGGATAGCAGCAAGACAAGTTTAGTTAAAGATACTGTCTATCAACAACAATACACCTTAATTACTGCCAAAGTGATTAAAAATTCTATTAATCAAAGTAATAACGTAATTACCATTAATAGAGGAACTAATGACGGCATTGAAAAAGACATGGCTGTTATCTCTCCATTAAAAGGAGTAGTTGGTTTCGTGCTAGATGTATCTCCAAAATTTGCTACTATAAGAAGTTTGCTAAACAAAGATGTTTTGGTGAGTGTGAGTATCAAAAAAAATAATGCTTTTGGCTCTCTAGTTTGGGGCGATGGCAATTTCGACATCAAAAAAGCATACGTCAAAGAAATTCCCAATCACATTAAAATTAATGTTGGTGATACCATTATTACTTCTGGTTCTGGGGGCTTTCCGAAAGGTATAGAAGTGGGCAGGGTTAGTAAAACCCAAGTTGCAACCGGCGACAGTTTTATGACCTTAGAGGTTAACCTATTTAATGATTTTAGCACCATGCAATACGTTTATGTGGTTAAAGACAGATTGGCACAGGAGCAAAAAACTTTAGAAACTAAATTGCCTAATGAACAGTAAGACTATATTTATCAATATTGTAAGATGGATTGTACTTTTATTTGTACAAATCTTTTTGCTGCGTAGTTTAAGTTTCTACAATCTCTCTACGCCTTTCATCTACATCTTATTTATTTTAGTTCTTCCTTTTAGAATTCCCAACTTATTGCTCTATTTAATCGCCTTTGGAACTGGACTAACTATAGATGCTTTTTATGATACTTTAGGTGTGCATACCACCGCTTGCGTGGCTCTAGCTTTGGTAAGGATTTTATTCATTTCAGTAAGTTTAAATAGAGATTCTATTGATGAACCCGAGCCATCGTTAGGAAACATGGGACTAAAATGGTTTTCCATTTATGCAGTGCTCTGTATACTTACCCATCATTTATTTGTATTCTTTTTAGAGGCTTTTAAACTAACTGAGCTAGCTTATACCTTAGGAAGATGTCTTTTAAGTGCTGTGTTTACATTGTTTATTGTTTTATTGGCAGAATTTATCTTCCACAATAGGAAATCGAGCTAATGGATCAGTTGTTTAATAGGAAATATATTATCCAAGGGATGTTTGTTGTGCTCGCGTTGATATTGCTAGGCAAGCTTTTCCATATGCAAATTGCCAGTGATAAGTATTTTTTAAATGCCAATAGTAATGCACTCCGTAAGCAATATGTTTATCCGGCTAGGGGTGTAATATTCGATCGTAACAATAAGGTTTTGGTGCAAAACCAACCTACTTACGACTTATTGGTTATCCCAAACCAAGTAAAACCTTTTGATACTTTATCACTCTGCAAAATCATTGGTATAGATATGGTTCAGTTTAGAGAAAAGTTCCATAAAGCTGTTGTTCAGTCTAAATTTCAGGAATTCGTTTTCCAAAAACTACTTTCTGTAGAAACCTATGCTACGCTACAAGAACGCATGTACAATTACAGGGGCTTTAGTGTACGAAAGAGAACAATTAGATACTATCCAGATAGTATAGCAGGCCATTTTTTAGGCTATATGCGTGAAGTTACACCAACAGACATTGAAAAATTTAAAGGTTATTATAAACCAGCTGACTATATTGGTAGAGCAGGGATTGAAAAAACCTATGAGACAAATTTAAGGGGTACAAAGGGTGTAACACACATGCTATTTAATGTGCATAATGTGGCTCAAGGAAGTTACAATGAAGGGAAATTAGATTCATTGGCCATATCTGGCGATCAATTGACAACTACAATTGATAGTAGAATTCAGCGACTTGGCGAACAACTTTTAGCCAATAAGGTAGGTAGTGTTGTAGCTATAGAGCCTAGTACCGGAGAAGTTTTAGCATTTGTAAGTAGCCCTGGCTATGACCCTAATAAACTAGTGGGCAGCAACTTTAGTACTAATTTTAAAGAACTTACCGCTAACCCGCATAGGGCCTTTGTAGTAAGGCCAATACAAGGAAAATACTCACCAGGTTCTGCATTTAAACCCCTAGATGCACTACTTGCGTTAAGCGAAGGAATAGTAGAACCTAACACTACGATCAATTGCCCTGGTTATTATGTAATTGGTAGAAAAAAGTTTAGTTGCGAACACACCGATGGCAATACCAATTTACGTTGGGGAATTTCTAGATCATGTAATACCTATTTTTGGACCATTTTTGCAAGGATGATCACTAAGAATGGTATGTCAGCAGCTAAACAACAAAAGACGTATGATGATTGGCAAAAAAAAGTTAGAAAGTTTGGAATAGGCGATACGCTAGGAATTGATTTTCCTGGAGAGAAAGCCTATAAATTGTTTAGACCAGCAGACTACAATAAAATGTACGGCAAATACTGGGGTTATGGTAATTTGATATCCTTGGGTATTGGACAGGGTGAAATTAGTACTACTCCTTTACAAATGGCAAATATCATGGCCATTATTGCTAATAAAGGTTATTATATTAAACCTCACGTAGTTAAAGCTATTGGCAATAGTAAAAGCATTGATCCCAAATATAAAGAAAAACATTACGTAGATATAGATGAAAAGTACTTTGACCCCGTAATTGATGGTATGCAAGATGCTGTAAATACCAATACGGGAACAGCCATAGAATCTAAACTACCAAACAATATAATTATGTGTGGTAAAACCGGAACCGTACAAAATAGCAGGGGTAAAAACCACTCTGTATTTATCGGTTTTGCCCCAAGAAATAATCCAAAAATTGCGATTGCTGTAATTATTGAGAATGCTGGTTATGGGGGTACTTATGCTGCGCCAATAGCCAGTTTTATTACAGAAAAGTATTTAACAGATACTTTATCCAATAGAACAATTCATGGTAGTACAGCACAAAAATACATGGCAGACAATCTTCTACCAGTGTTGCAGGATAAAAAACCAAAGATCATCAAAAAGGCAGATAGCACAAATGGTAAAACAGATAGTTTAAATAAAAACCTACCAACACAGCAAAAGGTAACTCGTAACGATTTCAATAAAGAAGCCATTAAACCTAAGAAAAATGCAGCCAGCAAGTAATAAATTTTTCTTTAATGTAGATTGGATTACCATCCTAATCTATTTGGCCTTGTGCATGGTTGGTTTTTTAAACATTTTTTCTGTTCAATACAATCCTGATAAATCTGAAGCTTTTAATTTTGCTGCCGAATATGGTAAACAATTGATATTTATCTTTACTGGATTAATTTTAGGTTTAGCAATTTTACTATTTGACGCCAAATTTTTTAGTGTGTTTGCACCTGTTATTTATGGCGTAACCATTGTATTGTTATTGTTGGTATTGGTAGTGGGGAGAAATGTTGGTGGTAATCAAGCTTGGATTGAAATTGGATCTTTTAAAATACAACCCTCTGAATTTGCCAAATTTGGGACAGCCCTCTTGTTAGCCAGGTACATCAGTTCTTTCAATGTTAAACTGAATACAGTTAAGCCTGTATTGATTTGTGCTACTATCATTATTATACCGATGGCTTTAATTATGCTACAACCAGATGCGGGTTCCATGCTTGTTTTTCTTTCTTTTATGTTTCCTCTTTACCGGGAAGGCTTGCCTGGAAATCTGCTAATTATTTTTTGGGGAGCAGTTTTACTATTTGTACTTAATCTTTTCTTATCCCCATTTGTACTTATTTCTGCTATTATAATCGTTGGAGGACTGTTTATCTATAATAATAGAAAGAGACAACAGAAGATGATCAACATTGGCATTATTACATTAATTGCAATTGCATATCTGTTTGTAGCCAAATTTATGTTTAATAATGTATTGCAGCAACACCAACGAACTCGTATAGAATTGATACTCGGTTTAACAACAGATAACAAAGGTGTGGGTTGGAACGTAATTCAATCGAAGATAGCTATTGGCTCTGGTCAGGTTACAGGCAGAGGCTTTTTACAAGGCACACAAACCAAATTAAAATATGTACCTGCACAAAGTACCGATTTTATTTTCTCTACTGTAGGTGAGGAATGGGGATTTATAGGTTGTTTTGTAGTAATTGGTCTTTATATTTTCTTTCTGTTAAGGATTATAAATATTGCTGAAAGACAGCGCTCTTCTTTTTCAAGAGTTTATGGCTATTGCATCGCCTGTATCATCTTTTTCCACGTATTTATTAATATAGGTATGGCGATCGGCATTATGCCTGTAATTGGAATTCCATTGCCATTTATTAGTTATGGAGGTTCCTCGCTATGGAGTTTCACCATCTTACTATTTATCTTCCTCAAGTTAGATTCTAATCGGATGGGATTTATTTAACCCCTAAATCCCCTGAAGGGGACTTTTACAAGACTGCCTATTTATTTCTCCCCTTTAGGGGTTGGGGGTTCTAAACCTTTGATTTAGCAATTCATAAAATTTATCTACCGTACCTTGTTTGTCTGCCCAATTATTTTTGGCTGCATAGTTCTTTTGGAAGAAATTATCTGCTGCCTCAAAATTTGGAAGCTTGTTGGCTATATCAATAGCTTCTGAGTAGGCTAAATTATAACCATTAAAAAGATCTTTGATGTAAAGCAATTTATCATTCAGATTGATACCCTGTTTCAAATCGGCTATTGCTGGTTTACTAGAGTTGATATGATTTGATATGGTTTTACTGGCCAACAAATCATTTAAAGTTGGCTTATATGTTGGGTCTTCTACTGGTGCTGCAGATTTAACAATTGGTGCAGGAATTGGCGCTTCCTCGAAGGTAAGTTCTTCTTTCTCTATTGGCAAAGGCTCTTTTTCAACAACTACTGCTGGTTGAATGACTTGTTCTTCTTGCTTATATACTAAAAATGGTTCTGGACCTATTTCATCCTCATCCAAGTCTTGAGGTTGTGGTAAAGGATCTAAGCTTAATTTTTTCTTTTCGGCAATAATGCGCTCTTCTTCATTACTTAGCGGTCTATTGAAAAGTTCGTCTACACTTTTTTCTTCGAACTCAAATTTTTCATCTGTGTTTAAATTGTTTTCATTGGTAATGAAGCCATCTGGGGCAGATTTATTGTAATCCATCTGGGGCATGCCCTCGATGGTTTCATGTTCTGCATGGTCGTTTAAAATAAATTCGAAAGTTGATGGTTCATTATCTATTTTAAAAATTTCTTCTTCGATTAATGAAATTTTAGGTTCTGGTGTAAACTCAATTTCTTTACTTTCAGGAAGCTCAATTGCTGGTTCTTCTTTAATTTCATCGGCATAAGTTACCGCTTCAATCTGCTGCTCTTCCTGTATATCCTCGTTAATTTCAACAGTATGATTTGTTGCAAAATTTTGTTGAGAAATGCTTTCTTCTAATTTTTCTTCTGCTAAGGGTAAGGCTAAAGGTTGCTCTTTAGTTTGACCTATTTTTTTAATAATCTGAACATGGTCTGCCAAGAAATTTGCATTTGCATGGAAAAGCTCCAACTCTAACTCACTAAGTTGCTCAGGATTTTGTGCTAAGAACTGATATTGTTCATTCAATTCGTTTAATATTAATCCTATTTTCTTAAAAAGACTTCCTTGGTTCATCATAACTGTTTAACGAAATAATTAGGGATTTATGTTAATAAGTGACCATCAAAAATACTATAAAAATCTATTATATTTCCTCTAGCTGATTATATCTCTATGTGGTTGAGGAGAGAACGATAATCTGCTTTTATATAGCACGTGATTAAATTGCATATAAAAGCAAATTTATCTAAGTTTGGCTAAAATACCTTTACAAATGTTATTTAGCGAGCAAAACTTTAGAAGAGGAGAATTTTGTGGGAGCATAGAAGTAATTTGCGGCTCCATGTTCTCGGGTAAAACAGAAGAATTGATTAGAAGATTAAAACGTGCTCAAATTGCAAAATTAAACGTAGAGATATTTAAGCCCAGAACAGATACCCGTTACGATGAAACTGCTGTCGTTTCTCACGATTTAAACTCCATTCAATCTACACCTGTAGAAAGTTCATCAGCTATTTTATTGCTTGGCGCAAATACACAGGTTGTTGGTATCGATGAGGCTCAATTCTTTGACGAAAACCTACCAGAAGTATGTAACCAACTTGCCCAAAAAGGAATTAGGGTAATTATTGCTGGTTTAGATATGGATTTTTTAGGAAAACCATTTGGTCCGATGCCCGCATTATTGGCTATTGCAGAACACGTTACCAAAGTAAATGCAGTTTGCATGCAATGTGGTAGCCCTGCAGTATATTCTTATCGCACAGTTGCCAATGAAAATAAGATCCTTTTAGGCGAAAAAGATAGCTATGAACCTCGCTGCAGAGCCTGCTATCATACGCTTGGCTAAATTCTACTTTATGAAAATTTTAAATGATACTACACCAACGAGCGAACTTACTGCTGTAAAAGTTGGCGATCAGATTAGCAATGGTTTGGGGACTTTTGGCGAAGTTGCTGAAATTAAATTTGATAACGAGCCCGCCTACTGGCAATTTACATTTGCCTTAACTGGCGGAGGTTTGATCGAAGTTATTAAAACAAAAAATAGTTGTAGCCTATAGATTTACATACTGCCAATTTACTATTTTACCACAAGCATTTTTAATGTCTTTTGGTAATTCCCTGATCGCAATTTGTAAAAATATACACCTGGAGCTAAATTATAAGCATTAAAAGGAATAGTGTAACTTCCAGCTTCTAAATTGGCATTAACTAACGTTTCAATAACCTTACCTGTAACATTACTTAAAGTTAAAGTTGTAGCATTTTTCTCGGCAATACTAAAAGCAATGGTGGTTAAATCTTTAACTGGATTAGGATAATTCTGTTTTAAAATAGCTGCTTCAGGTTTAGAATCAATTGGTATTTCTGGAATTCCGGCATTGTATTTTGTTTGGGCCGCTTGTGCAACATTTAAGAGTTCAGTTAAATTATCTCCGCTTACAAATGCATAGGCTACCTTAATCGTTCCTCCAATAGGTATATTATAAGGTCCCGTACCAATTGTGTACATGATATCGTAACCGTTAGTGGTGTTATGCCCTAATCCCACTGCTTTAATACCCGAAGATAAAGTAGCAAACTTCTCGGCAGTGGTAAACTTATTATCCGCTAATGGATCTCCAGCTATTACATACGATAAAGGATAATAAGCAGCTGGTGCTTCGCTAGTTAACAATTTTACGCCTGCATAAGGGTAACTTGCATTCTTTTTAGCGTAAGCATAGGCGGTTTTTGTCGCAACATCATATTGTGTAGCATTGGCTGATGATTCATCTAAATCCCAATCGGTAAATAAACCAGTATAGATACCCTGCAGTGCACTGCTACCTGTATTTGTGATTTCATATTCTACGATCACATATTTATCATCTGGTTGGTTAGCATAGGCCAACATCCTCGATTTAACTCTCAAACCTATTGAACTTGCTGCATTGGCATCTGTAAAGGTAGAGACACCTTCGAAAGCCGCAGTAGAGCCACTCACTTGTTGGGCGCTGATTAACTTTACAAAATCTTCGTTATAATTGCCGTCGTTTCTGGCATTGTTAGAAACCTGCGTTGCTGACTTTCCAATCATCAGCGCAGCTTCATACAACATATTTTCGTCTTTATAAATAAAACCTAATCCACCTTCTGCATTGGCTTTACTATAACCTACCCTACCGTTTGAGCTGAAGGTTGTACTTACCTTGTTAACCGTAACATTTAAATAATCTAAAGCTACAGTAAGTGTGTATTGTTCTACATCGGTATAGGTTCCGCCATTTCCAGTATACGTAAATTTAAAGGTTACCTCTTCATTTTGTGGTGCATTGGCGAGTACCCTAACCCTTATTGGACCAATATTAGTTTTCGTTTCCAAAGTCCCTATACTCCCAACAGCAATGTTTGGGTCTAAAACTTGAACATAAGGGCTTGATGAAGTTATGTTCACATTTAAACCACTCACAGGAGCTAAAAAGCTCTTTAGATCCATACGCAATGTTAATTCATTGTTTGGAGCACGACTTCCATTGGTTTGATCTGCGATTGTAATTTGTTGATAGCGAACAGAAGATGTGGTTTGGGTTAAGGCGTTGTAAATATTCAATCGTCCTTTGCCCAATTTACCAGCATGGGCTGGATTTAAATTATCTATCGGATCTGCAGTGGTCCGTAAAACCTCCCCTATTTGTAGACCATTATAACTTGGATATTTAGCTTTAACCAAGGCAGCCGCACTTGCCACCATTGGCGCAGCCATAGAGGTGCCGCTTTTAAATCCATACCTACCTGCGTTTACGGTGTTATAAATAGAACTTCCTGGTGCAGACATATCTACAGTACTGCCAAAATTAGAAAAGCCTGATTTAACATCGTTTGTAGTAACAGCGGCTACAGAAAGTACACCTTTGTAAGAGGCAGGATAATCGGGTACATCAGTATCGTCGTTGCCGGCAGCAGCAATAACTAAACAGCCTTTAGCAACTGCATAGTCTATCATTTCTTGACCAAACTGACCACCTCCTGCTCCACCCCAAGAGCAATTAATAATAGTTGCCCCATGATCTGCAGCATATTTAATTCCTTCGTATCCTTTATAAATTGCTCTTCCGTTATTATCTGCACCAGTTTTTATAATCATTAATTTGGCATTATAAGCAATGCTTGCCACACCTTTATTATTATTTGAACTGCACTGGCTATACCACTAACATGTACACCATGGTCTGTGGTGTCACTGGTAACATCAGGATTATTATCGGCTATCATGGTTGCGGCAGAGTTACCTACAAAATCCCATCCGTAATAATTATCTATATATCCATCGCCATCATCGTCGATACCATTTATCGGGTCTGCCGTATTGAGGTAAATATTATCGGCTAAATCTTCATGCTGAAGATCAGATCCAGAATCTACTATACCGATAATCACGTTAGCGGCATTTCTAAGCACATCCCAGGCTTGTGGTGCCATTACTTTAGCTAGATAAGATTGGCTGGAGTAACCTGGATCGTTTGGCACGAAAGAGGTTTTATAAATATAACTTGGTTCTGCGTATAAAATCTGCTCATCTTTAAGCAGATTATTAATTACTGTAGTAATGTTTGAATTACCCTCATATTTGGCTACATAGATTTGATTTAAATCTGGAGACACAGCTGATCCTAACTTTGGTATAGCCTGAGTAGTGTTAACATTTGGGAAAAGTTTAGTTAAACTATTAATCACAACCCCATCAGCAATTAATTTTTTTTTAGCTTCAGCTCCCAGTGAGTTGATTTGATTGGTCCCACTATTGCTCTTAAACTTGATGATAAGCGTATTGGGTAGATAATCTTTAGCCGTAACACCTTTGGGCAAAACAAATTTACCTCCCTTGTTCAACAATTTCGGATCGTCTTGTTTAAAGGCAAATAAAAGTATAAACAATAAAAAAATAGGGTAGCGTTTTTTCATCCAAAGGTATTACAATGTACTACGAATATATTGAGAATCAATTTCTAAAGCAAGACAAACACATTTATTAAACCGTAAACATTAAACTTAATACTATATTAAATAATAGATTTGATTAAAGATTTCAATATACTAGCTGCACAGCAATAACAGGTGTAATCAAAAATACAACTTTTTAAAATGTCTCGTTTAGCCCTATAATTTGTCTGTTATTACCTAAAAAACATTTAGAATAATCCCGAAATTAGAGTAAACTAAAGATGAAAATTATGACGAAAGAAATTTGGGCTAATCTACCAGTAGCTAACATTGATAAATCTGTTGAGTTTTTCACTAAAATGGGCTTTAAAAAAAACGAAAGATTTCCTTTTACTGATACAATGGCTTCCTTTTTTATTGGCGAAAAAAGCAGGTTCGTAATGATGCTTTTTAGAAATGATGTATTAGAAGGCTTTTCAGGAAATAAAGTTTCAGATACATCAAATGGAACAGAAGTACTATTTTCTATTGATGCAGAAAGCCCAGCTGAAGTAGATGAAATGTTGCAAAAAGCTGAAGCTGCTGGCGGTACCATATATGCCCAAGGTGGAGAAAAAGATGGCTGGATGTATGGTGGTGGGTTCATTGACCTTGATGGACACCGATGGAACCTCTTGCACATGGACTTTAGTAAAATGAATGGATAATTATATAGATTAAATCTACTCATCCAGAATTATAACTTATAACCTACAACGTATAACTCATTTATTATGGATTTTAATATTGAAATTAATGCCACAAAAGAAAAAGTATGGGATGTACTTTTTGGCGAAGAAACTTACCCAAAATGGACCGCTGTATTTGGCCAAGGCTCAAGCGTAAAAACTGATTGGAAAAAAGGAAGTAAAGCTTTGTTTACAGACGGAAGTGACAGAGGCATGATTTCTAGAATTGCCGACAATGTACCTAATGAATTTATGTCTATTGAGCATTTAGGCATGTATGATAAAGGTGTAGAAGATTATGAAAGTGAAGAGGTTAAAAGTTGGGCAGGAGCTAAAGAAAATTATACGTTAACAGAAACTGAGGGCAAAACCCACCTACACGTTTACATGGAACTGGAAGAATCTGAAAAAAATAAACAGATGATAGAAATGTTTAGTGAGATGTGGCCTAAAGCGTTGGTGAAGGTTAAAGAATTGGCCGAGTAATCATCAAAGTCAACCTCATTTCGAACAGCAAGGAGAAATCTATTTGCATGGCACTAGCATAAAAAGGAAATGGAAAACAGAGTCAGCATTTCAGATCAAATGCAGTCCTGCTGTACATTTTACTCGCTGCGCTCGTGTTCATTCCCATCAGGTTTAGGTGGCCAATTGCTGCTCCTAGGTTAGTTATCTTTACCTATCTTTTATTTTTTAAATCCCTTCATTTCGAACTGCAAGGAGAATCTTTTGGTATAAACGAAAAAGCAATGCTACTACGTGTTTTCTTTATTGCACAAACCCATAACCCTAGCCCTTATTGTAGCGGCATCCTTTTATTTGCGCAGCAAATGAAAGATATAGCGGAAAGAAGGATCGACATTGATGCTGGCAGCAATTTGCGCTTCAAAAAAACTTTAAGAAATTAGTTTTAGCATTTAAACTTTTGCCATTTCGAATCAAAACGTTTGGTAATTGAAAATCAGCAAGCTAAATCTATTCAGCAGTAGTCTCATTGTAGATTTCTCCTCGTTCCTCGCTCGAAATGACGTCACGGTTCCCTAATGGTCGATGTCTGCACCCACCATACTTAATTCATTACCTATCCTAAACTTCTTCCTGTATTAATTACTTTAACGCCATTAAATCGGGTTGTTGCACTACCATGAGATACTGCACTCACTTGACTAGGTTGACCTTTTCCATCAGAGAAAGTTCCTCCTAAACGGTAATCGCTTTTACCGCAAAGTTTAGCACAAGAGTTCCAAAACTCTTGAGTATTAGATTGATAAGAAGCATCTTTAAACATGCCCACAATTTTACCATCTTTAACTTCGTAAGCCAACTGTGCACTAAATTGAAAATTGTATCGTTGTTGGTCTATAGAATAAGAATTACGACCAAACATGTAAATTCCCTTTTCTACATCTTTAACCATATCTGCAGCCGTTAATTCTGTATTTCCAGGAGCTAATGATACATTTGGCATCCTTTGAAACTGAATGCTGTCCCAACTATCTGCATAGCAACAACCTTGCGATTCTTTTAAACCTAAAATATGTGCCTGATCGCGGATAGTCTGGTAATTGACTAAAATTCCATTTTTAATGATATCCCATTTACCACATTTTACACCTTCATCATCATAGCCTACTGCACCTAGAGAGCCAGCTTCAGTTTTATCCGCAATTACATTTACCTGATCGCTACCAAAATTAAACTTCTTGGTTTCCCATTTATCTAATGTTAAAAAGCTTGTACCAGCATAATTAGCCTCGTAACCTAATACGCGATCTAACTCCGTCGGGTGACCAACGGATTCGTGAATAGTTAAAAATAAATGCGAAGGATCTAAAATCAAATCGTATTTGCCGGCAGGAACAGGTTTGGCTTTTAGTTTTTCGCTCACATGAACAGTTGCCTCTTTTACATCTTCAAACATGTCGTAACGTTTTTTGTACATCGTTACTGGGCCACCTTTTATTTTCTCCTCATCTTTTGGTGTTAAGTATTCGTAGCCCATCCCCATTGGTGCACTTAAAGCATTACGAGTTTCAAATTTCCCGCTACCGTCATCAATTTTGGTAACCGTAAAATTAGGCCAAATGCGATGAATATCTTGATCAATGTAAGAACCATCAGTGGATGCGAAATATTTTTGCTCGTTCACCATAAACAAATTAGAGCTCACAAACTTTGCTCCTCCTTTTAAGGCTTCACTGTTTACATTCAACAGTAAATCTACTTTTTGAGGAATTGGAACTTCGAAGGCATTAATTTCTACTGGCGTTTTCCAACTCACTTCGCCAAATCCTTTTTGTGCTGCCAACTGAACAGGTTCGCTCATCAGCTTTGCATTTCCTTTAGCGATGGCCACAGCCATTTCGGCTGCTTTGGCAATGCTATCATTGTCTAACTTATTGGTTGCCGCAAAGCCCCAAGAACCGCTAGCTAAAACCCGCACACCTAACCCATAAGATTCGCTATTAGCTACATTCTCTACACGTGTATCTCTGGTTGCTACTACTTGATTGAGATACCTACCGATACGCACATCAGCATAAGTTGCTCCCTTAGATTTTGCTGCATTTAAAGCAATATCAGCCATCTGTTTTTTCAGCTTCACATCAACAGGTGTTAAAGCTTCCTCAACAGTGATTAACCTGCCAAAAGTATTTAAGCTTGGTAACATGGTAGCACCAGCTCCCAAACCTGTGATGTACAAAAAGTCTCTTCTTCTCAATTGCTTAAGTTTAAAATATAAATATCATGTTTAGCCTATCGGATAACAATGAGGTTAATCATTCTTTATCAAACGTTGGCGGGGACACCAACGAAAGAAAGAACTATTGTCGGCGTCCCCGCCAACATGTATTCGTAATTTATTTCGGCAGGTGAGGACACCTGCCGATAGCTTTCGATGCTAAAAGCTTTGTCATTCCGAGGAACGAGGAATCTCATTTTGGAGTACGTTTTAGAGATTCTTCAAACGTTCAGAATGACAAAGTGCATTGAAACATTAGTATCGAATAATTAAATAGCGTCAGATAATGATGAAAATGTAAAGTCTTTGATTTTCATTGGTGGGATCATTCCGCTCCCTGTTCTAACTGGTTTACCCAATGCCTCTACGTTATTTAGCATAATGATAGGACTCTCGTTAAACCTAAAGTTTTTGATGGGGAATTTGATCTCGCCATTTTCGATATAAAAAGTACCGTCACGTGTAAGCCCAGTTAATAGCAAAGTTTGAGGGTCTACTGAACGGATATACCAAAAACGAGTAACTAAAATCCCCTTTTCGGTACTTTTAATTAGGTCTTGTAATGATTGCGTTCCGCCTTCAATTACCATGCTTCTTCCACCTGATAGTGGCTCTACACCTTTCTTAGATGCCCAAAATCTAGAATACGATAGATTTTTAACTACTCCTTTTTCTACCCATTGTGTTCTTTTCAGTGCTAAACCATCACCATTCCAAGTCGCAGAAGGCAATTCTGGGTTCATTGGGTCTGAATAGATGTTTACATTTTCAGAAAAAAGTTGTTCACCTAAACGTGTACCACCCCCCTTTTTACTCATAAAACTTCTGCCTTCATCAGCACTGCGGGCATCGAAACCTCTAAACATATTGCTTAAAATATCGCTAGCTGCTAATGGCTCTAATATCACTGTGTATTTCCCTGGTTCTATTGCTTTTGCGCCAGCAGAACCTGTTGCCTTTCCTGCAGCAATTTTGCTCAGAGCAAGCACATCCATTTTACTTAAATCATTGAAATCTTGTTCTACATAACCAGAACCTGTCCCTTCTTTATTTCTTATGGTTACAGAAAAAGAAACATTTGTTGATTTGTTATAGGCAAACAAACCTTTAGAGTTCATTACAGAATTGAAACGTGTAGAATTTTCTAAAAATCCGGCAGCATCTAAGTTGGCTGCTTTGGCCACGCCTAAACTTTTACCCACCATTTCTGCTCTGGTATCTGGTGTCATAGCTGCAGTATTTGCATTAAAAGTAGCTGATTCCTGAAATGTTTGAGGCCCTAATAAAGGCATATATTCTGGATTTTCTGGAGCCAATTGCGCCAATTCTTCCGCTCTGCTTACCACCTTTTTTAATGAGGAATCATCAAATTCATTAATAGAAGCTGATCCGGTTTTTTTACCAAAGGTTGAATTAACCGACAAACTCATTACACTGATTTGCCCCGCAGTAGAAACTGCATTACGTGCATAACGGATGTTACCCCCGTCTGAACCATTTAAGCTTACTTCGCAGGCATCTGCCTTAGAATAGCTCATTACTTTTTTTAATATTGCTTGGGCTTCTTCTTTACTTAATATGGCCATAATTATATTTTTCTAGCTGTATTGATAACATTAACTCCATTGAAACGTGTGGTTGAACTACCATGAGAAACCGCACTACTTTGACCAGGTTGGCCTTTACCATCATTAAACGAACCGCCTAAACGATAATCGCTTTCATCGCAAATGGCCGAGCAAGAATTCCAGAACTCTTGTGTGTTAGATTGGTAAGCCACATCATTTAACATGCCTACAATCTGTCCGTTTTTGATTTCATAATACAATTGTCCACCAAATTGGAAGTTGTAACGTTGCTGATCGATAGAATAACTTCCATCACCGATAATATAAATGCCTTTTTCTACATTTTTAATCATATCATCTACGCTCAGTTTAGCCTTACCCGCTTCGAGAGAAACATTAGGCATACGCTGAAATTGTACATCACTCCAATTTTGAGCATAACAGCAGCCTTGCGATTCTTTTAAACCGATAATGTGCGCTTGATCTCTAATGGTCTGATAATTTACCAACACGCCGTCTTTGATCAGGTTCCATTTACCACATTTCACACCTTCATCATCATAACCTACAGCACCTAAAGAGCCAACTTGTGTTTTATCTGCCAAGATATTTACCTTATCGCTACCAAATTTGAAGTTTTTAGATTCCCATTTATCCAAGGTAAGGAAGCTGGTACCCGCGTAATTGGCTTCATAACCTAAAACTCGATCCAATTCTGTTGGGTGACCAACTGATTCGTGAATGGTTAACCACAAATGTGATGGATCTAAAACCAAATCGTATTTACCTGATTCTACCGTTTTAGCAGTAATTTTTTCTTTGGCTACACGAGTGGCATTTTTAACATCTTCTAAAATATCGTACCTGCCTTTGTAACGGGTAACTACTCCAGCTATTTTATCTTCAGGTCTGGCATTCATGTACTCGTAACCCATGCCCATTGGCGAACTTAAGGCAGCTTGTGTTTTAAACTTACCCGATGCCCTATCAATTACAGTTACCCCAAAAGAGGGATAAATGCGATGGATATCTTGATCAATATAAGAACCGTCTGTAGATGCAAAATACTTTTGCTCATTTACTGCAAATAGCGCAGCATTTACAAAACTTGCGCCATTCTGCATAGCGATGTCATTTACATTGAGCAGTAAATCTACCTTATCTTTTATAGGAACTTCAAAGGCATTAATTTCGACAGGTGTTTTCCAACTTACTTCTCCATATCCTTTTTGTGGAGCTAATTGAACTGCTTCGCCCTGTATTTTAGCATTTGCCTTAGCTACAGCTACAGCCTCTTGCGCAGTTTTGGCAATAGATTCTTTAGTTACATTGTTTGTAGCCGCAAATCCCCAACAGCCATTAGCGATCACTCTAATTCCAACACCAAAAGATTCTGTATTGGCAACGCCCTGTACACGTTTATCTCTTGTTGACACAAACTGGTTTAGGTAACGCCCAATACGAACATCGGTATAAGTTGCACCTTTAGCCTTGGCAGCATTTAATGCCACATCTGCTAATTCTTTTTTAATTTTTACGTCTATTTTATCAAGAGCTTGTAAAGGGTCTATCGAAGTTGCAAATGCAGGAAGATCTGGCAACAACATTGCACCCATGCCCATTCCAGATAAATAGAGAAAGTCTTTTCTTTTCAAAATGTTTAGGTTAGTGGTTCGATAACCAAGGTAGCAATTTCTTGTAGGTTAATCGCCTAAAAAGTATAACATTTTAGTTTCAATCAGCTATTTGCTTTGTAGAAACCTTTGTTCGTACCACAAAAAAGAAGCAGAAAGCAAAAACAGGGCAAAAAACCACCATTTCGAAAGCTCTTCTTCGCTTGAATACTCCACTTTTTTCAAATCTAAATCAGCTGAGGATTGATTTTCGACAAAGTTTAAGGTAGCATTCAATTTCTCCGTATTTTTCAAACTTTTCCAATCTGCTTTTTTAAAGACAAATATGTTTTCAGGTTGTTGGTTAATGCTTAACTTATTCCAACCTGCCTGCAACGGCCAGAATTTACCATCCCACTTAAAGGGCAATTCCATGTTTTGTTTCGGTGCAAGTTCAACTTGGTTAAACTGTAACGATGGTATTTTTGAATCATCTACACTTACGATTAATCTAGCCTCTTCTGCTAATGTTAAAAATGAAGGTATAAGTTCATAAGATGGAGTTGCATTCTCCTTTCTACCTGTATTCGCCAATATAGCTGACCAAAATTTTGCATAAGCTGTTTTTTCACCAGACAATTCCCATTGATAAGTTGATGAGATTGATGATACCACTACCTTACCAATTCCTTTTAAGCCGCTATTCACTACAGTTTTGCCGTTCGAAGCATTAAATAAAGGTTGTTCATTTGGTGTTGGCTCAAGATATAAAGTCTGAACAAAAGGCAATTCAGCCAATTTAAGTTGATGATCTATACTGTTGACCTGCAATGTTTTTGCTGTAGCTGAAGTGATTTCTACACGTTTAAAACGCTGACTTAATCCATTCGGTTTTGCATTACTTAGTCGCATTACCAATCCCATTCCTTCACTAACCGCAGCATCTATGGCTGATCTTTCTGCAGTTGTAATTGCAGAAAATTCGTCTTCATCCATAATTAACACATCTATCTGCTTTAATAAAGATGCACGAATTTGATTTACATCTGTTGCTTTAGTATTTAAAAAATCTGAACTGTATTTGTCTTTACTAATCTGACTCCTAAAGATGACAGGGTATTGATTTTCATACAGCCATTTCTTTAAAAATTTATATTCAAAATCCGGGAATGAAGCTAACATCAATACTTTAAATTGCTTTTTAGGCATTACCTCGAAAGGAATTGATTCTACAGCTAAGGTATCGTTCCCTTGCAAAGCAATAATTTGATGCACCGCCTTACCCATTTGTTTAGGTTGGGAATTAAAAGAGAATTTGACCTTAGTGTTGGCTTTGATTATTGCCGAATCTAGTGTCGATCCCATACCATAAAACTTAAGTTTTACATTTTGGTTAGTTGGATTATTGTAAATGCCTTGTACTTCTAAATTCTCTGTAGCTTTTATCTTTTTTTGCCAACTGGCTGAATTTATACCGGAAGGAAACGCCGAAGCATGAAAGCTAACTTTGTAGTTCTTTAACAATGACAACTCCTTCTCTTTCAATCCGTATCCATAGATATTAACCTTTTTAAGTTCTGGATGTTCTTGTAAATGATAAGCCAAATCTTCGATAAATTTAACACTTGCGCCTTTTTTAGCAGAATGCAAAGAAAAATCTAAGGAATACTTTTGTGCTGTGATTTTAGCTAAACTATCTGGCACAATCCCTTCAGTAATCAAATTCAGTTCATGAATCGGTTCTTCTTTACGGACAGTGTAAGTAATGGGAATGATTAAAAAGGAAAAACTAAGCACCATTACCAAACTGGCAAATAACCGCCAAACCAATTGCGATTTATTAATCCTGCTTATCTCCTTATAAACAAGAAAAACACCTAATATCGAGCAAGCAATGATCACATAGTATTTAAACTCCATCGTTATCTGCCTCCATTTTTAAGGTAATTGAAATAACTACGTGACAACTGTTTAGTTGGTGCAGCAGATTTTGCTTGGGGTAATGCGCTTTCTATACCCAATAGCCTTTGAATTGCTTTTTGAACAAGCTCAATATCATTGACATCAACTTGTTTAGCTAGGCTAATTTTACGCAAACTTTTTAAAGCTGGCAGATAAGAAACTGGTTGGCCAGATGCAGCATTAATTAACTGAGCTTCGGTGCTTCTTAAAAACTCTCGTCCTCCATAATCAAATGGTTTTCCAGTTTTTCTCTGTTCTAGCAAAGCCAGCACCATTTTAAGATCTTGCTTAGATTTATCCTTATCCTCGAATGTTGCTTTTTGCGTAGGTGTCGTAATCTTATCCAACTCACCAGATAAACGTTTCTCTGCTTTTAACTTTACGGTTTTGATGGTAGTTTTAGCTACATAAGCTCTTGATTTTTGCTGTAAATCTTTTAACAAACGCAATGCCTTGTATTCAAATGGTAAAGCTTCTTGCGGTTTGTAAGTTCTTAACCTTAATTCAGAACTCCACATCTCATTTAATACCGCTTTCAATTGTGCTTTTAATTCGGGTTCAAAAAAGGTTGCATCTTCAGCAATATCGTGTTTGTGCGCATACTCATCCATCAAAGCTTGTACATCTCCAAATTTTGCTTCTTCGTGATCATGCCCATCTCCTTCACTATGTTCATGACCGCCAATTTCAGTTTCAGATTCTTCTCCTAAAAACTTCCCATACCTTAATCTTAACAGTTTTTGATCTATGCCCAAATTATTACTCCTGTCTTTAAATTCATTTGCACTAAGTGTTACTTGGTCTTTAAGGAGTTTTTCAGTATCAATAATAATTTGCCTTTGACTTCTAAAATATTCAGGCACTAGATCAACACCATTGGTCATTCCAGCCATACTCATCAATTCAGAGGTATCCACTATCGAAACTAAATAAACCTCAGATCTGCTCGATTGTCCATGATTATCAATCGCCTGAATAAAGAAATACAGTTCATCTCCAGGTTTCATTCCTAAAGCGGTTAAGTCAAGAAGCTTATTTAATAGCATTGATTTATTGCCTGTGAAATTGGCATTAAAAGTCAGTTTCTTCTCGGTAAAACTTACCCCTTCGCCTTTTCCACTAGACATAGTTGCAGAAATGTAAGCGTTGGCAATGCCATAATCATCTACTAAATTGACTGATAAATTTACTTTTGGTATTTGTCCAACATCAATAGTAGTGTGGTTTTTTGGCTTTATAATTTTAATTTGTACAGGTAAATCTGGGATTACCTCAATCTGATACAAATCAGATTTTTTGCCATCCAATTCTATTTGATAAAAACCAGATTGATTTATCATCTTATTAAAAGTCCATTTTAATTTGTCTGTTTTAATTAAGTTGAAGCTTTCCTTATCATTAAAAATTAAGCGAAGTTTTTGAACGGCTACATTCGTCTCAACTGTCCAAGATACTTTAGATCCAGTTTCTGCTCTGATGCTAAACTGTTTTTGATTACTTTCGGCTCTTTTGGTGTAAGCTGGTGGATTTATTACCAACTCAAAATCTGCTATCTGAGGCAAGATGTTTTCTTTTATGTTCTGCTTTTGAGCAGTTGCAGCTGTTGGGTTTTCCTCGATTGCTTCATACCAATAAAACCTATCCATTAAGTAAACGCCAATTATGGTTATTACAAGAAAACACAAACTCAACAACAGTTTCCGCCAAGCTGTACTTAAGCTATTCTGAATAGGTAGTTTTTGAGCAATTTTCTCTAACTGCAATCTTTCGAGCGTTGTTAAAGCTGTCTCCTGTTTAAGAAAAAGCGCTGTACTTTCTTCAAGCTGTAGAAATTTGGCATCTAAGTATCTTACAACAACTGTTTCGCTGATTTTCCATGAAGGCTTCATTACCATAAAACAGCCAAAAACTAAAAGAAAAACAACAATCAATTGCCACATAGCAAATGTAAAAATGAATGTTGAGGCTAGTAAAACAATTAGAATTAAAGCAATAGCCAAGCTCAAGGCAAAAGCCTGTGCAAAATAAAGTGCAATCCACTTTCTTCTGAAATTAACGATCCAATTTTTACCTTCAGCTCTTAACATGGTTTAATTTTGCTTTTCTGAATGATAAAATTCGTTCTATCAACAAAGTGATCAATGCTAAAATCCACAAGAAAGGATCAAGCGGTTCGTTTTCGCTGGCTTCAATAACTGAACCCAACTTATTTGCAGCTATTTTTAAATTTTGGTCAGCTGCAATCACCCGTTGATCTGATGAATGAGTTTCAAATCCGAAATCGGATGAGTTTTGTTCGCCTAGCACAATCGGCATTAATGCATTTACAAATTGTTCGTTCCAAACCAAATCGGTCCAAGCCGGATTAAACCTGCTGTAGAAAGAGAAGTAATTCTTTTTTTCATTTACTAAAACTGGTTCACCATAACCATCTTTCCAAACTATCTTTCCATTTTCATTATCAGTTTGAATATGTTTAAACAGTTTGATTTCGTTACTTATACCAGTACCATCGGTTAAACTTAGCGTAGTATTTACATTTGCTACTTTTCCTTTTTTGTAGGCAAATATTTTAACACTAGCTTTCAACTTTTCAAAATTAGGTTCCTGCTCAGAAAGCCAAAAAATAATATCTGCTTGAGCTACTGTTGCTGTGTTAAAATTTTGAACCGCAATTTTTCTTTTGGTAAAATCTGCTATTGCATTTAATGCCGCTCTAACATATTTAAAATCATTTCCTGCAGGTTCGTAAATCGCTACGGAAACTGCGGGTAAATTTGCAGCAGCGGCCGAACTATATGTCGTTAACTTGGGTGTAGACTTCGCCTCGTAGGTTTTACCTAAAAACTGAGTAGTCCAAGTGGTTGCAGTATCTTTATTTACCATATCCTTCCACACTAACTTATAGGATATTTTAGGTAAATCACCACTAAAATTGATAACTTTTTTAGCTGCAAAAAGATAGGCAGTATAACCCGAGGGGATTTGAGCATCTAATTTTTTGAATAGGGAACTATAACTCAAACTGCTTACTTTATTCGGTTGACTAACTGTATCTGCCAGCTTAAAACTTTGAAAGCCGAGATTAAACTCATGCAACTCGAAACCGAGAGTTAATAGAGAATCAATACTTTTTTTGTGATCTTGATAGACTTTACTAAACTGATTGGGCTGTACCAAAATCCATCCTGAGTTTGCGGTAGTTTTAATCTTTTTTGAGAAAAATGGTTGCGTTAAAATAAATGCGATCAAAATTAAAAGCAAACACCTTAAAATAAACAATAACCAATCTGTTAGTTTAAAGCTTTTGGAAGTTGCGCTGGCACTTTCTCCCAACAACGCAATGCTTCCAATTTTTAAGGTTTTACCTTGTTTAACACTCCACAGGTGTATAATTACGGGAATAATTAATCCTGCAAGCGCCAATAAACCTATGGGATATAATAGTTGCAATTTAAATCCTTAACTTATTTCGTTGTTTTAAAAAATCTCTTAAAGCTTGATCGATCGATTCATCAGTGATTAATGTTCTATAATAAATTCTTCGATCTAGCATTTTCATTCTGGTTTCTTCTAAATAGCTAGCCAGTTTATCCTTGTAATTTGCTCTGGCTTTGGCTTGATCTATTTGTATAATTTCTCCTGTTTCTAAATCCTCAAAGGTAGTATAACCCTTAAAATCTAAGTCCAACTCATTTCTAGCTAATAAATGGAATACTATAATTTCATGTCTTAAAGTGCCCAAAGTATCTAATAGGCTAAAAATTTCCTCATTAGACTGATAAAGATCAGTTACAAAAACCAATAATTCGCGTCTTTGTGTACCCGAGAAAATTTCTTTATAGTGGATGGGCTTAGTAAATGTACCTTCTGGTTTGAGCTGTTCTAGTTGGAAAAATAGTCTTGCCAAATGCTGATAATCTTGCTTGGCAACCATCGAAAATAGGCCTGTATCCTTAAAAATATATAAACCAATGGCATCGCCCTGTAAGTTGGCTAAATAAGCCAAACAAGCTACCAAATAACGGGCATATTCAATTTTGGTAAAGTTACCATCTTGGTGGTTCATCGATGCGCTTGCATCTACCAAGAAACGAACGGCTATATTGGTTTCTACTTCAGATTCTCTAATGTAATAACGATCAGATCTGGCAAACATTTTCCAGTCTAACGAACGGAGATCATCTCCAGGCTGGTAACTCCTATATTGACTGAATTCTAAGCCCTGCCCTTTTACTGTACTTTTATTAATACCATTCATAAAGCCATCAATCGTAGTTTTGGCTGCCAGATTGAGGTCTTTAATTGCCATTAATATTTTAGGATCGAGCAGCCTACTCATTACATATTGGTTTTAGGTCTGGTAATTGCTTTCACCAATTCGGCCGTTACCTGATCTGATGATACATTTTCGGCCTCTGCCTTAAAATTCATCAATACCCTATGTCGCAATACAGGATAAGCCATGGCTTGCAAATCTTCCATTAAAACCGCATATCTGCCATGAAACAGTGCTCTGGCTTTTGCCGTTAAAATCAAAGCCTGTCCGGCTCTTGGCCCTGCTCCCCAACGCACCCATTCTTTTACAAAAGCAACTGTTGTAGTATCTGGTCTGGTTGCACGAATAAAATCACTTACATAGGTAATCAGGTCGTCGCTGATGCTCACTTCTCTAGTTAAGGTCTGCAATTGTTTAATTTCTTCTGCTCCAATAACTGGATTAACAACCGCTTTTTTGGCACCCGTAGTACTGCTTAAAATTTGCGCCTCTTCTACAGCAGTTGGATAACCAATTTTGATATACAGTAAAAAGCGATCCAATTGCGCCTCGGGTAACGGATAGGTTCCAGCCTGCTCTATTGGGTTTTGGGTAGCTAAAATAAAAAACGGACGATCTAAAGGATAGGTTTGCCCGGCATAAGTTACTTCGAACTCTTGCATGGCCTCTAAAAGTGCCGATTGTGTTTTTGGGGGCGTTCTATTCACCTCATCTGCCAATACAATATTGGCAAATAGTGGACCTTTATTAAATTTAAAAAAACGTTTACCTGTAACATGATCTTCCTCTAAAATTTCTGTACCCACAATATCCGATGGCATTAAATCTGGCGTAAATTGAATTCTTCTAAAAGAAAGATCCAGAGCCTGAGACATGGTTCTCACCATTAATGTTTTGGCCAAACCAGGCACACCTTCCAACAAACAATGTCCGCCTGCCATAAGGGCAATTAACATCTCCTCGATAATGGTATCTTGACCTACAATTACCTTTTGGATTTCGCCTTTCAATAAAGAAATTTTACCAATTAGATTTTTCACGTTGCTTTCTGTACTATCCAAAACAAATAATTTTTAAGATGTATAATATGGTGCTTCAATATAGGGGGATATTGGCATAATTAATGCCTATAGCTTCATAAATATCAAAAAATTTACAAGATATCTCCATCAAAAATCTCTATTCCAAAAAATTGATGTTAATTTAGAGCAATGCAAAGCGCCAAGTTCACATTTGCGAGGTTAAAATACAATTCTGGAGACTGGGATACCGACCAACGTATGCCGTCTAACTTGCTCAATTCTTTATTAGAATATACAACCATCCCCTTGGATGAGGAAGAAAAGATTATAGAACTGAGTAGCAACGATTTATTCAAATATCCATTTTGCTACTTAAGCGGACATAAGCTAGTGCAGTTTAGCAAACAAGAAGCAGCCAACTTTAAAAGTTATGTACTAAACGGAGGCTTTGTGTTTGTAGACGATTGTAACCATGATATTGATGGTTTATTTGCCAAATCTTTTGAAGCCCAAATGAGCAACCTTTTTGGTGCACAAGCGTTAAAAAAAATCCCAAACACACACGCCATTTATCATTCCTTTTTTAAATTCGAAAAGGGACCGCCAACAACCTCATTTGAATTAAATGGCTGGGGAGATGATTTGGTTCATGATTATTTAAAAGCCATTACCATTAACAATAGAATTGGTGTATTGTACAGCAATAAAGATTACGGTTGCGAATGGGATTATGATTTTAAGAACAAACGGTTTTTAGCAGAAGATAACACCAAGTTTGGGGTTAACATTATTTTATACGCCATGGGGGTGAATGGGGTTTAAGCTAATCTTTTAAAAGAAAGAATTTTTAGCTATCTTTAAACTTCATCTTCTTTAACGTATCAAAATCAATCCATTCTGGATAATTGCTCAAAGTCCACCCCAACTCCACGTAAAGTCTACCAAAAGTGCACCTAAAGTGCACCTGTACGATACCCGTCTTACGCCCTTGCCGTACCCTTGCTCCGTACCAACTAGGGTACTGATTAACTCTTTACCTACTGTTTATTTGCATATTACTTAGTTATACTATACCCTATGGGTAAGGAAAGGGTTAACAATGGGTAAAGAATGGGTTAATCAATAGCCTATTTGGTATCTTGTAATAAGAATGAGGGGTGTTAATCAGTGTTCATGCTTGCTTAACGATAAATAGAACTGATGTAGCTATTTTAAAAAACGAATAGCCGGTTTATAAAACGTGTTTTTGCCTTTGTAGCTTAAAATAGTATTTAAGAGAATAAGACAAACATTATAGACATAGGAGAAGAATAGAAACCCGATAATAAATAATTCTTGGCCGCCTAGTCCTAAAAACTTTATATTAGAATCTATTATTCTCAGGTTGACAGGAAAAATTATCAGTATTGTAAAGCCAATATAATAAAGTCCTAATGCAAGACACCAAGTGATTTGAAAGTTAATGATCTTTTTCCCTATCTCCTCCAAATTTCTAACTGTATGTCTTTTTAAAACCCAAATGGCTAAGGGAATAATTACACCTAGCAAAGGAAATGCGAGCATACTTAAGGCAGATAAATTCAAGAACATTAATAATGTTTTATCTTCTTGTTCTACCCAATCTACCAGGTCATTTGGAGTTACTTCTAGGGTATTTGCCAATCGTTTCAAGGTATCTCCTCTCGGTTCGGTATCTCCTGCTTCTATTCTTTGAATTGTTCTTAAACTTAAATTGGATTGGTTTGCCAATTCTTCTTGACTAAGGCCAAGCTTAGTTCTTAATTCTTTGATCTTTTTTGAAAGCTTAAGATTCATAATGAAAATAATTTGTTGGACAAATGTATCCTAATTAGTTCCAATATACCTACGTCTTGTTTACGACATCTTTACGACATTAATGTCAAATGCCATTTTTACCTGTTATATGGATGCTCGTTTATCCAATTTAAATCTCTTTCGATTAATTGTAATTTCTTTTTAGTTAGTTCTACCTGTATTGAATCCTTGTAAAATTTGCCCTTTAAAATGATTTGGTTTTTATTAACAAAACTGTAATTTAAGTACTGAACGTTTTTTGGTTCATCGGGGTAATTGATCGCGATTTGCTTTTTTAAAGTATCTGTATTGATTACCATTTTCTTTATTTCTCCATTAGCCATTTTTATAGCTCCTGTATGCTCACCTTCTAACATTAATATTTCCCATTTTTCCCAGTTGTGTGCTACACGATTAAGTGTATCGGTATTTTTGATAAAAATATCTACCTCATAAGCTCCATATAAAGGTGACTTTGGCAAGTCTCTTCCACGTGTTTTACCCATAAATATTACATTAAAAAGCCCTCCAATGCACATTAATGCGATTAAAAGATATTTGAGCGTATATTTTGTAATTCTTTGCCATTTTTGAGTAAACACTGGAGCGGCCAAGTTCTTCAACACGACTGCTTCTCCTTTAAAAAATAACTTAAACAGTCTTCCCATATTTGGCACCAACAAGAAAAGACACATCACTACCAGCGCTGTTGAGACTATTTTAACGGGAACATCATAAAAATAATTTACAGCCATAACATTAGCAGTAGTCATCAGCGTAATAATGGCCCCAACAGTTACCGTTCTTCTAAACAGCAATAGACCAGCCATTAATTCTGCTATTCCCATAAACAAATTATATCCTTTAGAAAAACCTAAAAACGTCCAAGCTAATCCCATTGGGGACGAATCGCCATAGGTAGTTAACATTCTGCTTAAACTTGGTGCAGGAAATTGGAGTTGGACTACTTTTACCAAACCATAATTTATGAGCATTAACCCCACATAAAAACGTACCCCAACGGTTAACCAATAATATAATCGATTGTAATTGGAAGTTTTTCGATCTACTAAAAGCCAAAATAATGTGATAACTATTGATAAACTAGCTACACAAAGTAGCAATACATAATCATAGGTGGTATCTCCGCTCCCATTACTAAAAGTTACAATATCATAAGGCAGATGTAATACGTTTTTACCTACCCATGGTATAAATTGATGCAAAATCCCAGTTTGGAACCTATAGATTAATGACAATAATATAAATGTTCCATTGTTAAAAAAGAACATAAACAACCCTAATAGGGTAAAACTGAATTTAAATACCAGCTTTTCTAAAAAAGGCCATGGTTGAGAGATACGCTCCATATAGATCAATTAACAATAATTTGGTTGATGATTTGATAGCTGCAAAATATGAATTTTTAGTTCTATTTTAATTTGGAATAATTCCAAATAATACACATCTTTGCCTTATCATAAGATTTGTGCAAAAAAATGCAAGAAACACTAAGCTTACCAAAAATCAATTTTACAGAAGTATTTAGCACCAAAAACGGCGCTATCTATCAATCAGACAGCGAAGGCTGTTGGTATGTTGATTTTGCTGGGAAATTAGCTCGTTTCGATTATCGCAATTTATTAAAGCTTAAAAAAGCTGTTTATCAAATCGATATTGAGGATTTATTGCTGAACAGTGAAAAATCAGCAGATTTAGAGATTATTTTCATTTGTGCATGTGATCATTGTTACGTGCTTTCTCTTCTCCAGATCATTAAGCTTAAAGATCTTTTACAAGGTACTTTTACCATGTTAGAGCTAAACCACATCATTTACGATCGTTTATATCGTATTGTTAGCTAATTAGCTAGAATTAGAATCTTTCCATATTGTCATTAAATTCGTTGCTATCAGAACATAGCACTACTTTTGTTGTTATTAATTATCATTAACAACAAAGTCATGAAAGATATCATCCGCGTAAAGTCTTTATTATCTACTGATGTAGAAACTTTGCTTAACCAACAAATCAAAAAAGAAGCACACTCATCGGCTATATACTTATCTATGGCTTCGTGGTGCAACAGAAATGGTTACGATTTTTCTTCAGACTATTTCTTTAAGCAAGCAGAAGAAGAAAGAGAACACCAACTTAAAATATATAAATACGTTTTAGATATGGGCGGAAATTCAATTTCTCCAGATATCAACAACATCAAGTTGGAATATAACTCATTTAGAGAAGTATTTGAAGATGCTTTAGATCAAGAGATCAGCGTTACTCAATCTTTAAAAAATATTGCAGCTCGTTGCCAAAAAGAACAAGATTTTGTAACCTTAGAGTTCTTAAATTGGTTCTTTAGAGAGCAGAGAGAAGAAGAATACAAAGCTCGTAGAGCGTTAGAATTATTTGAAGTAATTGGCGAAGAAGGCACTGGAAGATGGCAGATCGACAAACATGTTGGTCAGATTGCTTACAACAGCGAAGCATAATACCTCACCCCAATCCTCTCCTTTGGAGAGGGGACAGTAAAACTTTTAAAAGGCATACATCTAAACAATGTTTGCCTTTTTTTGTTATTTTGCTGCTATGTCTAAAGACAAAAAGAAAAAGAAGGATAAAGAGAAATCGAAATCTAAAAAGAAGAAAGAATGCTGTGAGAAGTATTTGAGAGGAAAAAGGTGTGGTAATTGCCCTAATGCTTAAAACATAGATCGGCGAGACACTGACAGAAAATAAATAAACAAGCGGTCATTTCAAGGGAAGCGCCTGCCTACCGCAGGCAGCGACGAGAGCTCTAATTGCAAGACTCTGTATCAATATTTATTCAAAAACTGTAAGCTATTTCAGGACGAGAAACTATTAAAATTTCGTTCGGTGAGACACCGACCGATAAGTGAAACTATAGGATATAAACTACCTCCAAAAATCGTCATCTCGAAATGAGCTTTTCGCGATTGAGAGATCTATAAAAAAGAAACCTATCTAAATAGATATCTCCGCTAAACAGCGTTCGATATGACGATAGGTGAAATATCAATTTATCAAAACAAAACAAAGTTTCGGTCGGTGTGACACCGACCGATAGATTTAAAGATATCTCCTCGTTGCCTGCCTGCGGTAGGCAAGCGCTCGTTCGATATGACGACATACGGGTAAAATCTATCAACCTAATTTCCCTTACTCCCTTTTACAATTACACCTTTAATTGGGCCAACTGGACTTATTGTTTTATTTTTCGATTGAAATAATGGATTAACTCCACTACTTTGATACAGTGGATTTTGAACAGTAGCTCCATTTGCTACCGAGCCACCAGCGCTTTGCAAACCCGCATTTACTTTTTCGCCAAATGTAGCACCCTGTGTTTGTCTAGGCGTAGTTACATTCATCGAAATTCTACTATTTGTATTTGAAGTGCTTTTATTAACTGTTTTTTCTTTTTTTGTGATATCTGCTGCTTTAATAACTTGTTGTGCCGAAACTACTGAAACTGAAAATAATAATGTGATTAAGGTTAAATAAGTTTTCATAATGTTTGGTTTTAAATGGTTTAAATTGTTTAGTTATAGCTATATCAATAACATCCGAATTTTGTTACCCCCTAAAAATCAACTTCTGTCTTTCTTATGGCTGGTGTTATCATTATAACCGTTCGAAAGATTGAAAATTAAACACATAGACACATAGTCCACATAGGATAACATACTCAAATTTATGTCTCTATGTGGTGAAAAAATCAATAACAAACTAGTGCCGAACAACGGTGATGTTATCAATCATTTTTAGGTGGGACGGTGATAACGCCATCCACAAGTACAAAGCTTCTACAATTGATTTTGTAATTAAATTCAGTGAACTTGACCTATATAAGTAAACCAAAACCGTTGTTTTTGAATGGTATGACGCTGATATTAAATTTGTCAATTTTGAATTTGCTACCTTTGCATTTAGATGAAATTCTTAAAGATCAAAATAGGTTTAAAATATATCTGCTGCTGGGCATTGCTCTTACAGCTGATGAATCTATCAATTGATCCTGCTAGACATGAGAACTTTATCAATGGGGAGCTTACTTTCGAGGAGGATTTGAGCGTTAATAAAATAGAAAGCATTTATGAATTGGTAGTTGAACATTTGTTTAAAAAAGATGTTCCAGAAACTCAAAATGCAGCCGATCACGCTGCGGCCAAGACATTTATTGTTTTTTATCAAAGTCCAATTGCCTTTACACAAATAGTTTTAGTTGAGCAACCCATTGTGCATAACCATAGTTATGTAGCTCATTATCCAGAACAAACTCGAGTTCTAGAATCTCCACCCCCAAAGCTCAGCGCTTAATATCTTATCTCCAAATCCCACAATTGTGGAATAGTCAATTATGTACACAACATAGCCATGCTATTTTGTGCATCACCCTATTTATTTTTAAAAATTTAACAAATGTTACAATCTGTAATCTTAGGTGCTTTAGGCACGCAAGAAATTATCCTTATTGTTTTAGCGATTTTATTACTGTTTGGCGGCAAAAAAATCCCAGAACTAATGAAAGGATTAGGGAAAGGAATTAAAGAATTTAATAACGGAAAAGATGGAATTGAAGAACAACCATCTAAACCAAAAGAATAAATAAAAACGATATGTTTAAAATAGGAATTGCCGAAGACGACACTAAGATTGCCTCACTTTTAAAATCTGCTTTAGAAGAAAACGACTACCAGGTTACCCTGATAGCAGATGGTATCGAAGCGCTATCTGTTTTTACTGCAGGAAAATTCGATCTATTGATTTTGGATGTAATGATGCCTGGCCTAAATGGGCATCAGCTTTGCGAAAGAATTAGAGTTGTAGATCAGCAAATTCCTATTTTAATGTTAACAGCCTTAGGCATGGTAGATGATAAAGTGAATGGTTTGGAAGCTGGGGCAGACGATTATTTGGTTAAACCATTTCATCTTAAGGAGCTTTTGGCAAGAATAGTTGCCTTATTGAGAAGATATCAGCCCATACAAAAGGATAAACATTTATTATGCTATGAGGATCTTTGCATCAATACAGAAAGCAAAGAAGTGACAAGAAGTGCAATAGAAATCGATCTCAGTGCAAAAGAATATATTTTGTTGGAACTCTTCTTACGCAACCCAAATCGTTTACTTTCTCGTCAGTTTATAGCAGAACATGCATGGGACATTAATTTTGACACCACAACCAATGTAATTGATGTTTACATCAACTTTTTAAGAAAGAAAATAGACAAAGGTTTTGATCGAAAACTGATCCAGACTAAAATTAACATGGGCTATATTCTGAAATAATCCGTGGTGAATTACATGTTTTTCTTTGTATAGCTATGATTTACAGCGAATTATTAAATAAATATAATGAACACCCCGGTCTTCGACCACCCTCCGACTCGTCGGAGGAAATTTCACTCTCCATTCCCCTCCTTTGGAGGGGTGCCCAAAGGGCGGGGTGGTATTTTAAAGGTAAAAAAATGAAAATCAAAAATAGACTTGCACTTAACTTTACCATCATCAGCACTGGCATGTTGCTAGTGGTTTTGGGCAGCGTCTATTTTATTTTTTCTAAATTTCTAGAAGCTGATTTCTATGCCCGGTTAAACGATCGAACCCTAGTTACTGCCAATTTGTATTTGGAGGCCGATGAGATTTCTAGGGAAGCCTTGGCTAAGGTTAGAAGTAGATATTTGGAGAAGTTAAGTGATGAAGTCATCAGAATTTACGATGCAAATAATCGGGCTACCTTTATCGGTGATAGGGCACAATATTGGACACCACAAATAATCAATAAGGTACGTAAAACTGGCAAAATTCAATTTAAAGATGGAGAACACCAGGTGGTAGGTATTTCTTATAAAGATAACCAAGGCGATTTTGTAATCCTTGCTTCTGCTACCGACCAAAGCTCAATTAAGAGGCTAAATAAATTGTTCAAAATTATGTTGGTCACTTTTATAATCTTCTCTTTGCTACTGCTTTTTGCTGGAAGATGGATTGCCAACAGAATTCTACGTCCTTTACAATTTTTTATGGGAGAAGTTCAGAAAATTGGTTCATCCAATCTCGAATTCCGTGTAAAAGAAACCCAAACAAATGACGAGATTAATCAACTAGCCCAAAGCTTTAACCGCTTAATGGAGGAATTAGAGCAAGCCTTTATCTTACAGAAAACTTTTGTCGCTAATGCCTCACACGAGCTAAGAACACCAGTTACAAGAGTAATGATGAGTGCAGAATTGGCTTTGGCTAAAGAAAGAGGCATACCAGAGTATCAGCAGACTTTAGAATCTGTTCTCGAAGAAAGCGAAAACATCAATAACATCATCACAGGCTTGGTTACTTTGGCAAAAGCCGACCTCGAATTGGCAAGTGCACATCTTTCTCCTATAGATTTGAGTGCTATTCTTAATACTATTAAAACAGAATGGCTTAAAACTGGCAGTGAAATTGAAATAACACAACACGATCAAACGCATCTGGTATTGGCAAACGATGTATTATTACAAATTGCCATAAATAATATCATTTCCAATGCCTTTAAATTCTCGGGTTATAAACCTATTCATTGTGGTTTATCAACAACTAATGATCAGCTTGTTTTAAGTATAACCGATTACGGCATTGGCATAACCGAACAGGATTTACAGTCCATTTTTAAACCTTTTTACAGTCGCTCTGCTTCAGTTGGCAAACATGGCGAAGGAATGGGCTTGTACATGGCCTCAAAAATCATTACCCTGTTTAAAGGAGAAATAAAAGTAAACGCTCAAATTGGTATTGGCAGCAACTTCAGCATTACATTTCCTAAACTTTAATCCCGTTTTAATTTCGATTTAATTAGCCTTTAATTTCGCAAAATTAGCTTTGCGAACATGAAAACGATTTTATTGTTCGCTTTTTCCCTTTTAATAAGCGCTACTGTTCAAGCACAAACCGACAGTTTGCAACTAGACATTACGCAAGCTGAGCGTTTATTCCTGAATAAGAACTACCAACTGCTTGCTGCCAATTATCAAATAGATCAGGCAAAGGCAGAGATTATTACCGCTAAACTTTTCGACAATCCAGAAATTAGCTACGAAAATCTCTTTTATAACCACGAGACCAAAAGATTTTTAGAAACATCTTATGCAACTGGTCAGTATGCGGCTGAGATTTCTCAACTCATTAAGTTAGCCGGAAAAAGAAAGAAAAGCATTTTATTGGCACAATCTGGTGTAAAATTAGCCGAAAACGAATATGGCGAAACATTAAGAAGTTTACGTTTTCAATTGAGAGATGTCTTTTACAAAGCTTACTACAATAGGCAATCGGCAAAAGTTTACCAGCAAGAGATTAGCGGTAGCGAAACTTTGTTAAAAGTGTACCATCAGCAACTAGCCTTGGGTAATGTGGCGCAAAAAGAAGTCATCAGAATTCAGTCGTTATTGATTAACCTTAAATCAGAACTAAAAGATTTATTAAATGAGCTAGAAGATGATCATCGCGATCTTAAAACACTTTGCGACATTGATGCGAGCACTCCCTTAAAATTAATCTTAACCGATAAAGATGATGTCCGAATTAAAGCTATACCCTATACAGTTTTGTTAGATTCTGCCAAAAATAACCGCATGGATTATCAATTGGCCAAATCAACTTTACAATTTAACGAAGCCAATCTTAAACTTCAAAAGTCAATGGCTATTCCAGATATTGAGCTTTCGCTCAGCTACGATTTAAAGGGGAATTATCCTGAAAAATACACAGGATTAGGGGTTAGGGTTCCAATTCCCCTTTTTAATCGTAATCAAGGAGAAATCAAAAAGGCAAAAATTGGTATTGGTGCAGCAAATACCAATATCAAAATGGTGGAGCGTTTGTTAGAAAATGAAGTTTTCAACAGCTATCAAATTGCACTCAGAACAGAACAACAATATCAAGACATCGACCCTAAGTTTAGCAGCGATTTCGACAAATTAATGCAAGGCATTAATAATAGTTTTAAGGAAAGAAACATCAGTTTAATTGAGTTTTTAGATTTCTACACATCTTACAAAGAAAGTGTAATTCTACTTAACAAATTGAAATATGAACGTTTCAGCAATAGAGAAGAAATCAATTTCGTAACCTGTTCTAACATTTTCAGATAAGATGACTCTATTCAGATACAAACACTGCTTTACTCCCATTTTAGCATTAACATTAGCCATAACTCAAAGCTGTAGTGAGCCGAAAACGGCAAAACCAGAAGAGAAGTTTGCCATTACCGATTCGCTGATCAATCGTTTACAAATAGATACTGTTGAACAAGCGAATAGCAAAACCGATTTAATTTTCTCTGCCAAAATAACGGAAGACCAAGAACGTAAATCAGAAATCTTCCCGATGGTAAGCGGTCATTTAAGACAAGTAAATGTTAAAATTGGTGATCGTGTTGGTTCAGGGCAAACCTTAGCTACCATGACCAGTTCTGAAATGGCAGGTTTTGATAAGGAAGCGATATCAGCAGCTGCAGAAAAACAAAATGCAGAGCGGAATTTAAAACAAGCGCAGGCACTATTTGATAGTGGATTATCTTCTGCCAAAGAATTAGAAGAAGCTAAAAATGATTTCCAGATTAAAACTGCAGAGCTCAAAAGAGCCAATAGCATACTTAAACTAAATGGCGGTAGCAGTACAGGACTATATGCCGTTAAATCGCCAATTAACGGTTTTATCGTAGAAAAAAATGCAAATAACAATATGCAGATCCGCAGCGATTACGAGAAAAGCTTATTTACAGTTGCAGATTTAAGTACGGTTTGGGCAATGATCAATGTTTATGAATCTGATATCGCTAACCTTAAAGAAGGCGATGAAGTAAAAGTTTCAGTTTTAGCCTATCCTGAGCAAATATTTACTGGAAAAATAGACAAGTTGTACAATCTCATTGACCAAGATAGCAAGGTAATGAATGCCAAAGTAATTATCAAGAACCCTGGATTTACCTTAAAACCAGGAATGTTAGCAACCGTAAAAGTGGCGGCGAGTATGGGGATTAATTTGCCAGCAGTTAATGCCAGAGCTATTATTTTTGACGATAACAAAAATTATGTTTTAGTATTAAATGCCAACAAAAAAGTACACATTCAAGAGGTAGAAGTTTTACGCAAAGCGGCTAATAAGGCTTACATCAAAGCTGGATTAAATGCAGGTGATTTAGTCATTTCATCTAAGCAGGTTTTTTTGTTCGAGAGCCTTAAAAAATAACCCCATTCATTTACTATTTAATCTGCTGTAATGAATAAATTCATTAAGAGTATCATCGGCTTTGCCTTAAAAAATAAGTATTTCATCTTTTTTTCTACCTTCATTTTGGTGCTTGCGGGCTATTTGAGCTTTAAAAACACCACTATCGATGCTTTTCCTGATGTGACCAATACCAACATTACCATTATTACCCAATGGCCAGGACGAAGTGCAGAGGAGGTTGAAAAATTTGTAAGTAGACCACTAGAAATTGCCATGAACCCTACAGAAAAAAGAACCAGCATCCGTTCTTCTTCATTGTTCGGGCTATCAATTGTAAAAGTAACATTCGAAGATGAGGTAGATTATGCTGAAGCAAGGGTTCAGGTAAACAACCATTTGGAAGAAGCTGATTTACCCGATGGCATACAGCCAGAAGTGCAACCACCTTATGGGCCCACAGGAGAGATTTTTCGTTATACCTTAAGCAGCGACAAAAAATCGGTTCGGGAATTGAAAACGCTGCAAGATTGGGTAATTCAGCGAGAGTTATTATCCGTTTCTGGCATTGCCGATGTGGTGAGTTTTGGTGGCGAAGTAAAAACTTACCAAATTACTGTTAATCCAGAAAAGGCAATACAATATGGCGCAAGTGCGACTGAGCTATTCGAGGCTGTATCTAAAAGCAATATTAACGTTGGTGGCGATGTAATTGTACAAAGTGGACAAGCTTACGTAGTACGAGGAATTGGTGTACTGAACAATATTGATGAAATTAGAAATGTGATTGTAGAGAACGTAAATGGTACACCTATTTATGTTAAAACCATTGCAGAGGTTTCCGAATCAGCAAATCCCAGATTAGGGCAAGTAGGTCGAGACCTAGATCCTGATGTAGTGGAAGGTATTGTGGTGATGAGAAAAGGTGGAAATCCTAGCGAGGTAATTGCCAGATTAAAGCAAAAGATTGAAGAAATCAATACCAATATCTTACCAGGAGATGTACAAATCAATGCCTTTTATGATCGCGAAGATTTAGTCAACTACTCTATCCATACCGTAATGGGTAATATGCTAGAAGGCATTCTATTTGTTACGCTAATTGTTTTTCTATTTATGGCCGATTGGCGAACTACTTTGATCGTTTCGATCATTATCCCATTGGCTTTACTGTTTGCATTTATCTGTTTAAAACTGAAGGGAATGCCTGCCAACCTTTTATCTATGGGAGCCATCGATTTCGGAATTATTATCGATGGAGCTGTGGTGATGGTAGAGGGTATTTTTGTACTCTTAGATCAACATGCCAAAAAAGTAGGTATGCCTCGATTTAATAAAATGAGTAAGCTGGGTTTAATTAAACAAGCTTGTTTAGAAAACGGAAAAGGAATTCTATTTGCCAAACTGATCATCATTACTGGTCTACTGCCAATCTTCACTTTCGAGAAAGTAGAAGGAAAAATGTTTTCGCCCTTGGCATGGACCTTAAGTTTTGCCTTATTAGGCGCCCTGATTTTAACTTTTACCTTAGTGCCTGCAATGGCCAGCGTATTGCTTAAAAAGAATGTAAAAGAGAAACACAATATCTTTTTAGAATGGATAACCAAATGGGCATTAAAGATTTACGATGCTTGTTTCAGCAAGAAAAAGCTCGTTTTTGCAATTGCAATTGTAGTTTTGGTTGGAGGAGCATTTAGCTTTAAATTTTTAGGGACTGAGTTTTTACCTACACTAGATGAAGGCTCCATCTACGTTCGTGCTACCGGTCCATTAAGTATCTCGCTTGATGAAACTAAAAAATTATCGAATGATATGCGCAAGATCTTTTTAAGTTTTGAGGAAGTTAAACAGGTAATGTCGCAAACTGGCCGACCAAACGATGGTACGGATGCTACAGGTTTTTACAACATGGAATTCCATGTCGATATTTACCCGAAAAAGAAATGGAAAAGAAAACAAAGCAAAGAAGAACTGATAGAGCGAATGCAAGAGAAGCTGAATAGTTTTCCGGGGATAAGCCTTAATTTCTCGCAACCCATTTCTGATAACGTAGAAGAGGCTGTTTCTGGTGTTAAAGGTTCTATTGTGGTAAAGATGTTTGGAGAGGATTTCGAATTTATAGAAAAACAAGAAGAGCAGATAGAAGCCATTTTAAAAACGGTTGATGGAATTGAGGATTTGGGTATCCTCAGAAATTTGGGGCAGCCAGAGCTACAGATTAATCTAGATCAAAAAAAGATGGCGCTTTATGGGGTAAGCACAGCTGATGCCAATGCGGTAATTGAAATGGCAATAGGCGGAAAGGCAGCTACTCAGATTTACGAAAGCGAGCGGAAATTTGATTTAGTCATTCGCTATCCAGAGGATTTTAGGAACGATGAAAGTTCTATTAGCAAACTACGCATCCCTACCCTCTCTGGCTCTAATGTGCAATTAGGAGAAATTTCTAGCATTCAAAAAATCACCGGACCAAGTATGATTTACCGCGATAAACATCAACGTTATGGCGCCATCAAATTTTCGATTAGAGGTAGAGACATGGGCAGTGTAATTGAAGAAGCACAACAAAAAGTGAATGCACAAATCAAACTACCTAAAGAATATAAACTAGAGTGGGCAGGTGATTTTGAAAATCAACAAAGAGCCGTATCTCGTTTAAGTCAGGCAGTACCAGTGAGTTTACTATTGATATTTTTTATTCTCTTTATCTTATTTGGCAATTTCCGCGATGCCTTATTGGTATTAAATAATGTTCCTTTTGCCATGATTGGTGGCATTTTAGCATTGCTAGCAGCTGGTGTAAACTTCAACATCTCGGCAGGCATCGGTTTTATTGCCTTATTTGGTATTTGCGTTCAAAATGGTGTGATCTTGATTACCAAGTTTAAATCTAACATTGTAGAATTGAAGCATCATCAAACTTGGACTTTTACAGACGCGATGCGTGATGGAGTTGCAGCACGATTTAGACCAGTATTGATGACGGCACTTATGGCAGCTATCGGTTTAATGCCTGCTGCTTTATCTACAGGAATTGGATCTGAAGCATCTAAACCATTAGCGATTGTGGTGATTGGCGGATTAATTACCAATACGTTATTTAATCTATTTGTTTATCCTATTGTATTTTACTGGTCTTATCAGCAAAAGGTTGAAAAAATAGGATTAAAAATAATTGTTTAAACAAAAGAGATCAATTAAATATCAATAAAAAACCTCAGATTTCCCTGAGGCTTTTTATTGATTATAGGTATTAAAAGCTTATTAAAACTTATAACCTACAGAAATTCCAAAGCTCGAATTTCTTTTACTTCCCTTAGGTTTAAAATCACCAAACTGAGATTGTAAATTTGCTACACCAACCTGCGTATTGCCTTGCAAGTATACTCCGCTCTTGTGTTCATAGCCTAATAAAAATCCTGCACCATAATCTACTGGTCTTCCATAGTTATACGACTCCAAATTACCACCTTCAGAACCGTCATTTCTAAAAATCAAATCGCCCTTGTTACCAATCATAATGTCGCCTTGAACTACCACTTGGCTATCTGATGTCCAGTTTCCACCCGTACCAAAACCAATATAAGGACCAGCACCAGCTATCAATTTGCCACTACCAAATTTTGGCTTGTATAAAAAGGTTACTGGAATTTCAAAATAGTTTGCTTTTACTTCAAAATTAACTCCATAACCTAACGAAGATCCGGTTTCCTCTTTGAAACCTCGGTCGGCATACATTAAGCCAGGTTGAACATAAAAATTTTCCACTAATGGAATATCAGCTGTTAAGCCTATTTGAATACCAGGAACTGATTGTGTGGTTGCTTTTTTGTCGGTTTCATCTTTATAATTCAAATTGGAAAAATTGACGCCAGCTCTTAAGCCTACTTTAATTTGTGCGTTTGTTGTTTGTTGTACAGCAAAAATTGAAAGTAGAAATACCGAAAGTTTTAAAAATTTAATGTTCATGTTTTATTTGTGTTTAGGTTTATTTATCACTTTAACGAGATTAACTGGCTAACCGTTACAGTAGATTTTTAACTAATTGGCAATAATCTATCAGATATTTGAAATATTTGCTTTTAAAAGATTTTTATGGTTTTAAGTGGTACGGTGATGACACCAACCAAAAGCACAACTTGGACTTTTGCAAACGCAATGCGAGATGGAGTTGCGACAAGGTTTAGGCCTGTTTTAATGAGGGCACTCATGGCAGCTATCGGTTTAATGCCTGCTGCCTTGTCTACAGGCATTGGCTCTGAACATCTAAACCTTTAGCAATTGGGGGTTTGATTACCAACACGCTTTTTAATCTATTCGCTTACCCAATTATATTTTACTGCTCGTACAAAAAGAAAGTAGATAAGTTGACGCTTATAAATTAAGAATTGATTAAGTTCCGATATTATTTAGAAACAACTAAACAATTAGTATTTTCGCAGCTATTTAATTTGAGTAAAAATGAAGAAGCTGATTTGTCTACTTTTATTGTGTTCTAGTTTGGTTGTCAACGCTCAAGTTTTAAGGACAAGGGCGGTTACTTTAATGGGTAGCCGATTTGACATTACAATTGTAGCTAAAGATTCTACAGCAGCTGAAGCCAATATTGATACCGTTATTGCGGAGGTAACACGAATTGAGAACCTTATTTCTGACTGGAGGTCTTATACCCAAGTTGGTCAAATTAATGAGAACGCAGGTATTAAACCAATTAAGGTAGATAAAGAAGTTTTCGAACTTACTGAGAGAGCAATCCATTTATCGGAGATTACTGATGGTGCATTTGATATTAGTTTTGCTGCAATGGATAGGATCTGGAAATTTGATGGCTCGATGAAAACCATGCCAACTGCAGCAGCTATCAAAAAATCGGTAGAAAAAGTTGGCTATAAAAATATCATTCTTGATAAAGAAAACAGCACTATTTTCTTAAAGTTAAAAGGGATGAAGATTGGTTTTGGAGCTTTAGGTGAAGGTTATGCGGCCGACCGCTGTAAAGAGATTATGCTTGCTCGAGGCATTCATGCTGGTATTGTAAATGGTTCTGGCGACATGAATACTTGGGGCAATCAGCCTGATGGTAGTCCGTGGAATATTGGCGTTACTGATCCTAAACATATGGGAGAACTTTTGGCTATAGTACCTCTAGCGCATGGTGCTGTGGTTACCTCTGGTAGTTATGAGAAGTTTGTCGTATTTAATGGCAAACGTTACGCCCATATTATTAATCCCAAAACTGGCTATCCAGCAACTGGCTTAACTAGTGTAACCGTATTTGGCACAAGTGCCGAAATGGCTAATGGATTAAGTACTTCTATTATGGTAATGGGTAAAAAAGCAGGTTTAGCTTTGTTAAAGAATTATCCAGAGATGAGTTGTATTCTTGTTGCAGATAATGGTAAATTAAGTACATCAGGTAACTTGGATATTGCTAAGTATTTGGTAAAGTAATTATAGCCAGAAATCGTCTTTCCGAACGAGTTCTTCAGAGGAATCTATTACTAAGAACCATTTTAACAGATGTCTCTTCGCTGCGCTACATCGACATGATGACTTTGTTAGTGTCTTCCAAACGTCTACACAAACCGTCTTTCCGAACGAGTTCTTCACTCGAGCCTGTTCCGATTTATCGGAAAGGAATCTATTACGTGAACTTAACAGATCTCTCCGCTAAACAGCGTTCGAGATGACGACATCTTGGAGCGGTTCGAGAGGACGGGACATTGAAGAGATGACGGATTTGTATCTAATAACAATCCATCAATATTCTATTATGAGATTGATAATAACTTAGCTCTCGGTTATTTTTTTCTTTAAAAACGATTTCTAGCAATTCGATAATGTCCTTTTGCATAGCCAAAGAACCACAGATCATAATCACACCATCTTTAGCCATTGCATCCGCAATAAAATCCTGGTCGCGGAACACCAGATCGCTCACATATTGTCTATTACCTTCGCGTGAGTAGGCCAAATGTAAACCACTCAACTTTTTATTAGCTAAGTTTTTATCCATCGATTCCTGATAAAGTTCAAATGAGGATGATTCTCGAAAACCACAATACAAATGACTAGTTACCTTTTTACTGTTGTCATCTATCATCCCTAAAAACGGTGCAATACCAGTACCGTTAGAGATCATAATTACAGTTGTTGCCTTTTTAGGGAAGTGAAAACGAGGGTTTGCACTAATTCCCACTTTAATGGTCTGTCCAGGTTCAAGGTTATACAAATAACTGGAAACCAAACCATTTGGATACAATTTTACACTTAGTTGTACAGCTTTGTTCACCTTACCAATCGAGTATAATCTTTCTCTATGATCTCCAGCTGGATAAATAGCTAATAAATCTCCTGATTTAAATCGCAAGCTTCTTTTTGGTTTCAAATGGATTAAAAAAGAGCCCTCTTCATGAGCAATTTTCGTTTTTTCAGTTACCGTTAACTGTTTTAATCTTTTTGGTTTAACCGCAAAAAGTTCTGGGGATATGTTTAATGGTATTTCTGTTTTTTGCGACCATAATTCCGCCCATTTCCCAAATTCTTCTGGCGATTTATCATTAATGGTATGTATTTCTAATAAAGGAACTGCCCATTCTTGTAATGACAGAGCATTGTTAATTTCAAATGCATACTTACAAAAATCTGGGTAAGATTTAGAGCCAAAACCTAGTACTGAAAAATCGACCTTATTGGGCTGCTTGTGCTTTTTAAGTAAAGCCATAAATTTACTAGCATTGCTAGGTGGATCTCCTAGGCCATAGGTAGCCGATAAGATGATAAAGTGCGCTGCCTTAGGGAAAACAGTATAATTGTTAAGTTCTGTGAGGTAGCATTTTTTGCCGCTCTTTAACAATTGTTGGTATATGGCTTTCGCAAAACGATTGGTGGTTCCATTCTCCGAACCCACAAGGATGATATAATCACAGTCTTCCTTTTTGTATTTATTCCTCACATTACCAGCTCTACGTTTTAGCGTAATGGCAAAACCAGAATAAATGAAAAATAAAATATTTGCAGAAGCTATTGCTAAAATTATCGCCCAAATAGAATTAGTTCTACCCGTATGTAAATCCAAGCTGAGCTCGGCCATCAGTGCTGTAAATGGATATGGGATTTCTGTTAAAATATCACCAGTAATTTGATTAACAGTTACTTCCTTATCCTTTAATTTGAAGGTAAAATAGTCTTCTACATCTTCAGAAAATGGAAATTCAATCGTTTGTACATCTGCCAATTTGGTTTCTTTAAAAAACTTAAATTCAGAAGATTTTCTAACAGGGTCTGATTGAATGGAATCATAATCTATTTTCGGAGCAACTATTTTTTGCTCTGGGATAATTTTAAAACGGACCAAGGAAAGGTAGGTGCCACTTATGGTAATGATCAATATTGGGATCAGAAATAATCTACCCAAGGTAACATGGTAATATTGAAAAAAATTCTCTCTAACTACTTTTGCAAAAAAACGCTTGATGCTACGTTGTCTTTGAATAATTAGTGCAATACCAGAAATGGTAATCAACAATAATAAAAAGGCAGTTAATCCAATAAAAAACCGACCAATTTCATTTAAAAATAAAGAACGGTGTAAAGAAGTTACCCATTGAAAAAACTCACTTTTCTTTTCTGGGACACCCAATGTTTTTCCAGTTTTTGGATCAACGTATACAGTTACATCATCAAAATCGGTATTGATGCCTTGTACAACTACAAATTGATTATGATCTACAGTAACTTCTGTTATTTCTTCAAAACTCTTTTTAATAACTGGTACAGATTGAGCCAGTGTAATTTCGTTAAAGCCTTCTACTTTGTAGGGCAATGTTTTTAAAGAAACTGGCTCAAAAGCTAAAATAATCCCAGTTATAGAAGCTAAAGCAATCAATAAACAAGAAGATAAAGCCAAAACCAAATGGCTATATCTCCAAATTGAAATCGTCATAATTTACGTATTCAGTTAATTAGCGCTACTAAATCTAACGTAACGGATATAATTAGTACCTTCTGTTTTGGCCGAAAGCCCTTCTTTGGTTAATGGAATTTCGATATCCTTAGTATGATATTCTTTATCTTCTACAGCAGTCTCAAATCTTAATTTATAACCTGCATTAATTTTAGAATCTTCAATTTCAAAAGTAGTTACACTCCTATCGCCACCGGCAACAGAGGCACCAGTAATTGCACTAATATTGCCTTTAGTTTTTGCATTAAACTTATGCCATTCTTTAATATGGGTATACCATTTTTTATCTGGCCCCATTACGTAAAGTGTTTTTTCGTAAACTCCTTTTGGATTAATTAATGATACCACTATATAAGCCGCTTCGCCCACATAATTGGTCATTTGTACCATGCATTTATATTTAGTTACCCCAGGTTTTTGTGCATTCGAAGTAAAAGGAAGGATCAGAGTTAAAGCTATAGCTAGGAGTGTTTTGTTAAAGTTATTCATGTTTCATTTTAAAAAATCGATGGATGTTTTCTGTTTAGTTAGGTATTCGTTTTCTTTAGCAAGATCGTATGCGGTTTCTTTAAACTCGGTCGTTAAATCTTTTTTAGCACCAATAGAGATCAAGTATTTTAAAATCGTATCGTCTTTTGCAGTCATTGCTGCTTTGTGCAAGGGTGTTAGGCCTTCTTTATCTTTAGCATTAACGTCTACTTTAAAGCTTTCTATTCTTTTTAACAATGGAATGCCATTTCTCACCAATACCATATGGTACAAGCTAAATCCGTTACCTTGAGGGGCAGTGATGTCAAAACCTTTATCTTGTAGTAATTTTAATTTTGCCTCAAAATACTCTGGACGTTGTGCAAAACCTGGCACCAAATAATAGGTTAAATTATAACCCTCGGCATCAACCACTTTTACGTCTGCACCTTTTTCAATTAATAGTTTTACAATTTCGGGCGAATTTCTACGAATAGCTAGTGCTAAAGCAGAAACCCCTTTTTTATTAACCTGATTAATGTTTTTAACCAAAGGGAGGAGTAAATTGATAGTTTCTAGATCAGTATTAGTACCAGCAGCGTTCATAAATGCTGTTGTACCATCATTATTTGCTTGATTGATGTCTACGCCCTTAGCAATAAAGTAATTGATCAACTCTTGTTGTTTTGGTCTTCTTACAATGTAATGTAATACATTATCGCCATTGGTATTTGCTGTTTTTGGACTTAACTTTAACTCTTCTAAATATTGATAAAGTTGTAAAGTTGCCGCAGTACCTGCCCTAGAACCAATACTGGCTGTAACCATTGCATCGGGTTTATATTTTACACCCTTAGCTACCAAAGCTTTTAGTACTGGGATATTTCCACTTCTAACGGCGTAATCAAATGCCGTTTGGCCAATAGAGTCGGTACTTTTGATATCTACTCCTTTTGAAACGAAGTAACTGATCACCGAAAAATCTTTATCGTAAGGAGCTAGCAGTAACAATGCATTGGCACCACCAGTAATTTTATCCTTTTTCGGGTCAGCACCGTGTTGGATGCAGATATCATACACTTTCGTATTGATTTGTCCAGTTGCAGCAGCATAAGTTAATACAGTATAGCCGAAATTATCTTTAACATTTGTCTTCGCTCCCTTACTAATAAGGTACTCCATTAATTCTGTATTGCCTTTGCTCGCAGCAGAATATAAATAGGTACGTCCGTTTGAAACGATCTTATTTACATCGTTACCTGTTTGCGACAGCATGAATTTAACGGTTTCTAAATTTGCAGCAGCATTGATGGCGTATACTGTTGCATCAGAACCGAAAGGCCCTTCCGCTGCAGGGTTGCTCCCTTTTTCGATTTCAGCTTTTATGGCATTGATATCAGGATTAGTCCTCCAAAATGCAGCATCATGAAGCACGTTTTTTTGTCCGTAAACGGCTATTGAAATAAAATTTAATAGGATGAAAGCGATTTTTTTCATTTTACTATTTTAAAAAATCGATCGCTACTTTGCCTTTGATAGATTCATTTTCATTAGCTAAATCAAAAGCTGTTTCATCAAAATTAGTTTTCAACTCCTTTTTAGCCCCTTTTGAAATAAGGTATTTCATTAAAACATCGTCTTTTGAAACCATTGCAGCTCTATGTAGAGCGGTTAAACCTTCTCCATTTTTAGCATTGATATCTATACCCAATTTCTCTAAACGAGCAAATAAATTCATATCGTTTTTAATTACTGCTAAGTGATATAATGTACTACCATCTTTTTGAGCAGCAGCTAAATTAACACCATTTGCTTGAAGCAAGTTGGCCTTTTCATCAAAATCGCTTAAGCCAGTAGGATTATTGCCATTAAAAGATTGTACCAAATAGTAATTTAATTGGTTTCCATTTGCATCAGTAACTTTAGTGTTAGCACCTTTTGCGATTAAGTATTTAACCGCGGCCGCAGTATTGCTATTTACTGCCATTGACAATGCAGTTAATCCTTTTTTATTAGCCAGATTGATATTTTTAACTGTTGGCAACAATAAAGCAAGCACAGCTGTATCACGGTTTGCAGCAGCAGCATTCATAAATACTGTATTTCCATCGTTATCTGCTAAATTAACATCAACACCAGCAGCCAAAAAATAATTGATAATCTCTTGTTGACCAGCTTTACGAACTATAGAATGTAATGCATTTCTTCCTTCTTTGCTAATTACAGTAGGTTTAAGATTTAAAGCTTCTAGATATTTAAAAACTTCAATAGGACTACTTCCCCTTCTCGATCCTTCTGCGGCACTTAACATTGCATTTGGATCTACGGCAACTCCTTTTTTCACTAAAGCTTTCAACACTTCCACATTACCACCACGTGCAGCATAGGCAAAAGCGTTATTGCCCTGTGCATCTTTACTATTCAAATCTAATCCCTTAGCTACTAGGTAATCTGTTAACTTAAACTCTTTATCAGATCCGATAGATACTAAAAGTGCATTTGCGCCATTGCTACTTAAGTCGGTTTTTACATTAGCGCCATTACTTATTAAAAGATCGTATAACTTCGTATCTAATTGACCTCCTGATGCAGCAAATATCATCGGACTTGATCCATGGCTATCTTTACCAGTTACATTAGATCCTTTTTTAATTAGATATTCTACCAAAGGGATGTTTCCCCTTGATGCTGCCCAATGCAAATAAATACGACCATCGTGCGTAATCTTTGAAATACTATTACCTGGCTGTTCCAATAAATATTTTACGGTTTCGTCAGGAGCACTAGCATTAATTGCCATAACAACCGGATCAAAAGAATTACTGTTTAGCTGTGAAGGATTAGCACCTTTTTCGATTTCAGCTTTAACCGAGTTTACATCAGGTTTATTTTGCCAAAAAGTTGATTCTAGTAGCACATTTTTTTGTCCGTATACAGACAGAGAAATAAATGTTAAAAGCGTTATTGCGATTTTTCTCATTTGATATGAATTTTAGGGGATTAATTGGTAATTATTTTGTGATTAAAATTACCGATACAAATCTAATAAGAATTAGTCTAAATAAGAATAGTTTTAAATAAAATCTATTAGAAAAAACAAAATAATTAGAATCAAAAAAAGCTCCAGTAATGAACTAGAGCTTTCTGCTATTTTAAATGAAATGGGATCGACTTTTACTAAAAGTCAAAACTAAGTCTAAAGCCTCCTTGTAATAACTTGATTTTTTCTGTAGAAACACTATTAAAAGGGATTTTTAAAAATGGGCCTATATTTAAGTTACTCTTACCAAAGGCTTGCTTTTTGCCAGCTGAAATGGTGAAAAACCCGATATAATTATTTAAATCTTCTTTCGCCTGAGCCGTTTTTAATTCTGATACCAAGCCAATAAGTTGCGATGTACCGTTATCATTCATTACTGGCATACTGGCTACCCTATCTTCTTGGTAGCTATACTCTAATCGGTTACTCAGCAAACTCATACCAGAAACACCAACTGATGCATAAAAACCATTATTGATCTGATATTGTAAACCCAATGGCACTTCAATGCCAGAAACCGCCAAATCTGCATTTTGTGCAAATTGATTAGCAGATGAAAGAGATCTACCTCCAGATTTGGCATTAAGCTCATTATAGATAACGCCACTATTGATAGAAAAACGGCTGCCTAACTTATAAGATATTTCCATCCCTGCACCAAAGTTAACCTTCTGGTTACTTAAAGAAGGAGCAACTAAAACAGAATAGGTAAAGTTGCGATCGTTATTTTTAGTTTTAGCAATAACTGTCGCATTTTTATTAACCAAACTATCATACGCACCAGCACTATATCTATTTGGAGGAGTTATTACCGTATTTTTATCAATGTTGTTTTTCTGTGTTGCAGGGATAACTGCAATTACATTTTGTTTTTCTTCATTATTTAAAGTAATAGCATTAGAAGGCTTTTGAACTTGATTTTGAGCAGTATTAGCAATTACCACTTCGTTTAATCTTGGATTTGGGTTAACATCCTTAACAGTTATAGCAAGCTCATTTAAAGAGCCAATTTTTACATCATTCATTTTATTATTGAACTGTTTTGCTATTCTAGTTTCACTTTGTGTTGTTTTTTTTGCATTAATCTGAGTGTCTATATGTATTTGGCTAATAGCTTTTTCAGGTAGCTGTTTATCTATCTTTTTTGCTATTGTTTGCTCTTTTAAATGCCCAGTGTCTGTTAATTCGAATAAGCCATAAACAGCTATCAATATAACCGCAGCAGCCACAGCGGCCCAGGGTCTAAATAGCCAAACCTTCTTCTCCTTTTTACGGTGCTTTTCAAAGTCTTCCCATGCACCCTCCTCATAAGTTTCGGTGTAAGCATGTAGAACCTCTTCCACTTTATCAAAAAACTCTTCTTCCTTTTTCATACTATCCTGCTTGGTACAATGTCATTAATTTTGCCCTTGCACGTTTTAGATAAACTCTACTGGTATTGGGCAACATGTTTAATTCTTTGGCAATTTCTTCGTGTGTAAAACCTTCAATGGCATGCATGTTAAAAATAACCTGTTGGATGGAAGGTAATTGGTCTATCAAAGCCATAATCTCATTAAAAGATAATCGATCTACTGGCTGCACAGACATTTCAATAATACTCTCTGCAGGCACTTCTTCTACATATAGCAGTTTTTTTTGCGATCTGATTTTATCAATAGCAGAATTAGCTGTAATCTGACCAATCCAGCCTTTAAATAATTTTGACAACTCCTCATCCGAACCTTCAAAATGGAAACGATCAATCTTATTAAAAATCTTTACAAAAGCATCATTAACCAGCTCTTTAACCATTTCCCTTTCTCTTAAATAACGAAATGCAACGCCCGATACATAACCGTAAAAGGTTTTGTACAGCAGCCGCTCACATATTACTTCCTTATTTACACAACCTTGGATAATTCCCCTTAGGTCTGGCTCTTTTTTCTGCACTGGCAAATGTTAAAAACCATTGCCTTAAAAGACAATGGTTAAGATTACGAGTATATTCTATTAATTATAAAGCTGATGTGGCCATAAGGTTGCACATCCACTTTGCCAACTGTTAAATTAATAATTTTTAATGATACCAATGCCTAAAGCATCTGCACCCGTTCCGGCTTTTAGGCCTTTTGCCCAAATGGTATAATTTCTACCCATTTCTAAGCTTACCGCTGGCATGGTTACCAAAACATCTGCGCTTCCGCTGTTTTTAATCGAAAAATTAAATGGTGCATTCACATCTACAGCTATAAATTCGCTTGCTGCTTTGTATGCTTTTGAGCTAATCACTGTAGTACCATTAGTTAAATCAAGTGTTCCTGCATCTTGTCCCATATTTACAAATCGGATATTCGCTTTACCTGTAGCTGGTACCGAAAGTTTATCTTCTAACAATACAATTTCCGCTTGTGGCCACTTACCAGCCAAAAATACAGAGTATAACATCCCATCAACTAACGTAACTTTACCTGTAATCTTTTTATCGGCTCCTTCATTAAAAGAGATTTCCCTTTCTCCAGAATATGCGTTAGAATAACTGTAATAGGTTCCAAAATTAAAAGGGTCATTATTTAAAGTTTGTACTTTATTTCCGCCTATATAAACGCCTAAATTTGGCGAGCTTGCCGAAGCATTTACAAAAGAAATAGCAGATATTGGGGTAACTTCAAAGTTTTCTTTTTTACAGCTGGCAAAACCTATTACCAAAAGCACTGCAAACAATATTTTCACAGATTTTATTGAATAATTCATCATGTTATGTGTTTTAAATTAATAATAAGGGTTAGCTAACCTTTTTGTAGTGAAACGGTAAACTGCAGCATACCGTGACAGTATTATTCATTTTTTTAAGATGATAACTCATACCAACAATAGAAATAGAGTTAAAATTGATTTAAAGCGCTTTAATTAGCTATTATCCTCAGATTTTAAAAACAAAAAAAGAGCGGAAACAGCCTAAACCGTTCCCGCCCATCTAAATTAACGCTCTCGGGACAAATATCCTTAAAGTATAGTATACCTGCAAGTAACAAAACCATAAAAATGTAACAAAAACGTAAAGAAAACCACAATTAGCCTTTTGTGAATTCTGCAACATCAATCTTAATTCGCTTTACATTTACTTAACAGCAAAGGTTTATATTTGTGTATATACAATAACCTAACAGACATGAAACAAGGACTTTTAATAGATATGGATGGCGTAATTTACAGTGGTGAAGAACTGATATTTGGTGCCGATAAGTTCATCAAACATTTAACTGATGCGGATATCCCATTTGCTTTTATGACCAACAACAGTCAGCGCACCAGTTTAGAAGTTGTAAGAAAGCTGAAAGGCTTGGGTATAAAAGTTGATGAAAGCCATATTTACACTAGTGCCATGGCTACGGGTAAGTTTCTAGCCGACCAAAGTCCGAATGGAACTGCGTATGTTTTAGGAGAAGGCGGATTAATTAGCAGTTTACATGCAAATGGAATTACTTTGGTAAATACCGATCCAGAATTTGTGGTATTAGGCGAAGGAAGGAATTTCACTTTAGAAATGGTACAAAGAGCGGTAGATATGATTTTAGCAGGTGCAAAATTCATCACTACAAACAGAGATCCTTCACCAAAAAAACCTGGATGGAACAATTTAGGGATTGCAGCAACAACTGCCATGATTGAAGAAGCTACGGGAAGAAAAGCTTTTGTAACCGGCAAACCTAGTCCAGTAATGATGCGTTCGGCCCGTAAATTTTTAGGTCTAGAAACTAGCGAAACTACCGTGATTGGAGATACAATGGAAACCGATATCCAAGGTGGTGTACAAATGGGCTACAAAACAATTTTGGTGCTTTCTGGTATATCTACTAAAGATAGGTTGAGCCATTATGCATTTAAGCCAGATATGATAGCCAGTTCGGTAGATGAAATTACATTCCCTTTAACTTGGTGGGAGAAATAAACAACTATTTTAAGTCATAAAAAAACTAGGGTCTTTCAAATTGGAAACCCTAGTTAGTTTAGATTAGTTTTAGGTTATTTAGCTTTGGCAGTATTATCCAATAATTCTGCAAGTTTTTTGGTAAGTGCCTCTCCTCTTAAACCTTTCGCAACGATTTTACCAGAAGGATCAATTAAGAAATTAGCTGGAATAGATCTTACACCATAAGCTTTGGCTACTTCATTATCCCAAAATTTAAGATCGGAAACCTGTGTCCATGCCAATTGGTCATCAGCAATTGCTTTAATCCAAACCTCCTTTTCAGTTGGTTTATCTAAAGAAACACCCAAAACGGTAAAACCTTTGTCTTTAAATTGATTAAAAGCGGCAACAACATTTGGGTTTTCTTTTCTGCAAGGCCCACACCATGATGCCCAGAAATCAATCAATACATATTTACCTTTAAAGCTGCTTAAGCTCACTGGATTTCCATTTACATCATTTTGCGTAAAAGCGATAGCAGGCAATCCGATTCTGGTTTTTTGACCAGCTATGAAAATGCCGTTAGCAGTTTTACCTGCTTTAGTTTCTTTAATTTGTGGCGCTAATGCCAGATAAGTTTTTTGTGCATCGTCTAAATATTTCTCGTTAGCTGCGAGCTGAGTTAACAAACCAATACTTAAATAAGAGCTTGGATGCGATTTGGCAAAAGCCAATTGTATGGGGTATAGTTTTTCTGAAGCTGCTTCATAACGTGCATAGAAATCTTCTAAAAATTTACTGTCTTTTTTCTGTTCGTCGGTAAAGCTAGCATATTGCGCACTCACTTTCGAAATACTTTCTTGCACTTCTTTACTTGCAATTTTATAGGCTACTTCATCATCATGTAGTCTTGATCCAGAAATCTTTGCATATCTTAATGAGTCGCTTACTGCAACTGAAAAGTTAGCAGGTTCAACATATAAAGGGAGTATATCACGTCTGGCACCTTTAGTTACAGGTTTAACATAAAGTGTGGCCTTAACGGGTTCAGCAAGCTGACCGGAAAATGCAAATGTACCATTGGCAACTATACTAGAATCAACTATGCTCTGACGATCTACCGTATAAGCAAGATAAACCGGAGTTCCTGATTTTAATGTGCCTGCATTTCCTTTAATCTGGAATGGCTTTTGGGCAAATAAGGAGATAGGAAGCAAGGATAGTAAAAGTAATTTTTTCATGTTCAAAAGGGATTAGGGTTATCAACTCCACAAATATAAAAATAAATACTACCAAAATGGTAGTATTTATTTTATTACTTTTGTCATGTTCATACATTTTTATATTTGGTTTGAGAAATAGCGGCTGCTCGGATAGGCAGCCCTTTTCTCTTTAAAGAGAGCCCAATAATTCGATATTACAGGCTTAAAAAATGAAATAGTTGGATTTTGGTATTTGAGAAAAACCATTTAGAATCAAAAAACCCCAACTTTCGTTGAGGTTTTTAAGTGGTATGGGCCGGGATCGAACCGGCGACACATGGATTTTCAGTCCATTGCTCTACCGACTGAGCTACCGTACCTACTTCCCGTTTGGGATTGCAAATGTAGTTTCTTTTTTTGAAAACTAAAACTTTTTACAACTTATTTTTAAATAAAAATCTCTTTAATACATACTCACCCTATAAATCAATCATTTACATCTTCAAAAAAATTAACATTATTCATATCGATTCTAAATTTTTAATTTTATGCATGCATAGTAATATGTTTTAAGATTAAAACTTTTAACTTAGCCTAACCATTTGTACAAATAGATTATGGCATCACAAATCGTCTTTATCATTTTACTACTTGCTGGCACTGGGCTCTTCGCCTACAATGCCCGTAAAGTTATCCGTAATATTAAATTAGGCAGACCAGCAGATCGCAACGACCAACCTGCAAAAAGGTTGATGACGATGTTAAAGGTAGCATTCGGTCAGACAAAGATGGCGGTTAGGCCTATCCCATTTCTACTACACTTGGTGGTTTATTTAGGCTTTGTCATCATCAATCTTGAAGTATTGGAGATCATGATTGATGGTATTTTTGGCACCCACCGTGTTTTTGCTGGTTTAGGCGGCTTTTATAATTTCCTAATCGGTTCATTTGAGTTACTTGCAGCTGGTGTTTGGTTAGCTTGTGCCATTTTCTTGGTCAGAAGAAATATTTTAAGGCTTAAACGTTTCAGCGGAGTAGAGATGAAATCTTGGCCAAAATCTGATGCCAATTATATTTTGATTACTGAAATTTTATTAATGTCTGCTTTTTTATTGATGAATGCTGCAGATGCCAAATTACAAGCGATGAACGCCAGTCATTATGTAAGTGCTGGTGCTTTTCCAGTAAGTTCGCTTTTACAAAGCTTATTACCTTCAACAGCTAGCAGTTTAATTATGGTAGAGCGAGTATGTTGGTGGTTTCATATTGTAGGTATTTTTGCTTTTTTAAATTACCTACCTTACTCTAAACATTTCCATATTTTATTTGCCTTCCCAAATACGTATTTCTCTAATTTGGAGCCGAAAGGCGAATTTACCAATATGGCGAGTGTAACTAATGAGGTTAAGGCAATGTTAGATCCTTCATTTGTACCTGCAGAAGCCGCTCCTGGTAAATTTGGGGCTAAAGATGTGAGTGATTTGAGCTGGATCAACCTAATGAATGCCTATACCTGTACAGAATGTGGACGATGCACTTCGGTTTGCCCAGCAAATATTACGGGTAAGTTATTATCTCCTCGTAAAATTATGATGGATACCCGCGACCGTGTAGAAGAAGTTGGCAAGAACATAGATAAACATGGAGCCGATCATCAAGATGGAAAAGCTTTACTAGACGATTACATTACCCGTGAAGAAATTTGGGCCTGTACCAGCTGTAATGCCTGTGTAGAGGCCTGCCCTATCAACATAGATCCTCTAGCTATTATTGTGGAGTTACGTAGATTTGCGGTAATGGAAGAATCTGTTGCTCCAGCTAGTATCAATGCCATGTTGGGTAATGTTGAAAACAATGGTGCCCCGTGGAAATACTCGCCTGCAGACAGGTTAAATTGGGCGGAAGAGAGTTAACGGGTTTAGGGTCAGAATCTTAGCGAACATAAAGGTTTAAAAGGTAGTAACTAACAAGTAAAACACCTAAGAGATTTCGAAATAAAATAGAACATTAAGTAAAACGCAATAGGCTATACGCATAACGCAATACTATAAAATATGGAATTCAAAATACCAACAATGGCCGAACTAATGGCTATGGGCGAAGAGCCTGAAATATTATTCTGGGTGGGATGTGCAGGAAGTTACGATGAACGAGCGCAAAAAATAACCAGAGATATCTGCAAGATCTTACAGCATGTCGGTATTAAATATGCCGTGTTGGGGACTGAAGAAAGCTGTACTGGTGATCCAGCCAAAAGAGCGGGGAACGAATTTTTGTTCCAGATGCAGGCCATGACTAATATTGAAGTGCTGAATGGTTATAATATCAAAAAGATTGTAACAGGCTGTCCACATTGTTTCAATACCATTAAAAATGAATATCCAGGTTTGGGCGGCACTTACGAAGTAATCCATCATACGCAACTGATTCAAGATCTGATTAACGAAGGAAAGCTTAAAGCAGAAGGTGGAGAAAGCTTTAAAGGCAAAAAGATCACTTTCCACGATCCTTGTTATTTAGGCAGAGGGAATGGGGTTTACGAAGCTCCTCGCAAAGCGTTAGAAGTATTAGATGCCCAATTGGTAGAAATGAAACGTTGCAAGAGCAATGGCCTTTGTTGTGGTGCTGGTGGTGCGCAAATGTTTAAAGAACCAGAAAAAGGAACTAAAGATGTAAACATCGAAAGGATTGAAGAAGCTTTAGCAACCGAGCCACAAGTTATTGCTGCAGGCTGTCCTTTCTGTATGACTATGTTAAGTGACGGCGTGAAGCTAAAAGATAAAGATCAGGAAGTAAAAGTTTTAGATATTGCAGAGATTACCGCTAGAGCGAATGGCCTGTAAGTTGGTTGGTGGCTGATATGGTTCATAGTTGATGGTAATAGTTCATAGCTTTTAAACAAAAATGAACTAAATCACTTTACGCTTGCTAGAATCGCCACATTTGCCTGTTTAAAATTTTCAGCCAATAGGTTCAATTCCTCAACAGAAATATTTTTTAATGGAATAACCATGTAAGTAGAGGTCGAGTCAACCTCCCCTTTCCGATCATTTCGGGTCTGTACAATTACATCATCGTTTTTGGTTCGCAGGTATAATTCTCCTTTCTCTGTAGTACCATAATAATCCATCGACTTAAAACGAGACAAATTAAAAGCAAAATACTCGTTTTTGCCATTAGTATAAATTTTCCTATACCTACAAAAACCAGTGTTGGTAACCGTTAACTCAAAACGTTTTACGAGCTTGCTTTGCATTTGCACATCGTGATATTTGTTGAGCATGGCATGCAATGTTTCCGTATAGTCTTCTGCCATTTTAAAGCCAGAAAATACCAGTAAGACAAGGCAAGCAGAAAAGAAAACATACTTTTTTAAGTTCAATGTAAACTTTTTCATTAGCGTTTATAATTAACGATCCTAATTTAAATAAAATGGTAAATTTGATCATGATTTTTTCTCCACAATCTAAAGTTTGGATCTACCAAAGCGATCGTCAGTTTACTGAAACGGAAGTTGCTGAGATACAAAAAAAACTAAATGAATTTACTGCGCAGTGGAAAGCGCATGGTCATCAGTTACGGGCCAAGGCAGAAATACCTTACAACTTTTTCATTGTTTTAACAGTAGATCAAGATGCGGCATCTGCAACTGGCTGTTCTATTGATGCCTCGGTAAGGGTAATTAAGGATATCGAGGCTACCTATGGTGTAGATCTTTTTAATCGATTTAACATGGCTTACAAAATAGAAGATCGAGTATTGGTAACCAATAAAGAGGATTTTGAGACTTTAATTACGATTAAGAAAATCACTTCATCTACTATTGTATTTAACAATTTGGTACAAACCCTCGAAGAATTTGAGCAGAAATGGGAAGTTCCCCTGGCAGACAGCTGGCACAGTTCTATATTTGCAGAGCAATTAGGCTAGTTCATTAGTATCACTTGATCATTAGTCATGAGCTATAAGAATAGTTTCATTAATGTCTTACTCACTTTAGAGGAGAACTCTACAATTTATTTGAAGCGCAGCTGCGGTACATTTATTTAAGCTTGTACTGCTATTCATATTTTTGCTTCGATCCTGCTCATTCCTATCAGGGCTACAGGTAAAAACCGTACATTAAAACCTTTAATAGTAGCAGAAACCTTGTTATTAAACCCGACAATAATGGAAATACTTTTGATGTTGCCATAATTGTAATCCTATTCATATTACAGCATTGCTGATTCCATCACCTAGCGCATATAACCCACAAAAAGATTGGAATGAATGGCGGGGCAGAACTAAACCATCTACACTGGTTTTGCTTTTCAAAAAGCCTTAATTCTACTCAGCAAACATTAACAACAAATTTTTGTTATCTTTAATATCACAAAATCCATCTATGTCTCGCTGGCTCAAAATATCTCTGAAAGTACTTGCTGCTTTTATTATTCTAATTATATTGGTTTGGTTGGGTGCTGCCTATTACATTAACCATAACAATAAAAAGATTCTAGCTACCATCCTCACCCAACTTAACTCAAACGTTAATGGGAAAATTGAAGTTGGCAGTATGGAAACTACTTTGCTCAAAGGCTTTCCCGGAGTTTCTGTATCGCTAAAAAAAGTACTGTTGAGGGATAGCCTTTGGGCTCAACATAAACACGATTTATTGAATGCAGCCGATATTGATGTTTCGTTAAATATTTTCTCACTAATTGGCGGTAGCATTAATATCAATAAGATAGGCATCAACAATGCAGGTATTTATGTTTACACCGATAGTACGGGCTACAGCAATACCAGTATGTTTAAATCTAAAACCCCTAATGCACCAAAAGATCCGAAAGAACAAAAAGAGTTTCAGATAAAACGGGTCGATTTTAACAATGTAAACCTCATTGTAGACAATCAGCGTAGATGTAAGCTATTCCATTTTTTGGTAGATGAGCTAAAAGGTAAAATAGACTACCCAGATTCTGGTTGGAATGGCAACATCAAGCTTAAAACAACCATTAAAAACTTTGCATTTAACACCAAAAAAGGTAGTTTTTTAAAGGATAAAACCTTAAACGGAACCTTGATTGCACATTACAATAACGAAACCAAAGCGGTAACAATAGATCAGGAGAGATTAGATATTGGTGGAGATGAGTTTTATATAGGCGCTAAAATAGATCTAGCAAAAGACGAATCTGCTTTCGCCATTAGTGTTAGGGCAGATAAAATTTTGTACAAAAATATTGCGTTGATATTGTCGCCCAATATTTCATCTAAGTTGTTAAAATTCGCTATAGATGAGCCAATTGCTGTAGTTGGAAGTATTGTAGACGATGGTAATAAGGATGGCACAGACCCTAAGATTGATGTACGCATGACAGTGAAAAACAATATCGTAACCATTCCATCTGGGCAATTAACCAATTGTAATTTTACAGGTACATTTACCAATAAAGACACGGTAAGCAAAGCCATAGGCGACGAGAATTCGGCTATTCGTTTTTATGCCTTAACTGGAGATTATTACAATGCCCCACTTAAGGTTGATACCTTTTCAATTACCAATTTGGCCAGACCATTGGCTGCGGGATTAGTGACTTCGCAATTCTCTCTAGAAAAACTGAATAGCTCTTTAGGTGGCGAAACCTACAGTTTTAAAAATGGAACCGCCGATTTAAGGTTGTATTGTAAGGCTGATATCGATAATTTTAGGTTCACAAAACCGGTATTATCTGGCAATGTTGTGATTAAAAATGCTGATATCACTTATTTGCCTCGCAACATGAAGTTGGTAAACAGTTCGCTTACCCTAAATTTTAACCAAAAAGATTTAAATATTACAAACAGTAGGTTCCAACTCGGCAAAAGCATCTTAAACATGAACTGTTCTATTGAGAATTTCCTTAATTTCTACTATACTGATCCCGAAAAAATATTGGTAGATTTAAAATTAAGTAGCCCACAATTAAACTTGAGCGAATTTATGTTTTTCCTTGGCCCACGTAAGGCGGTTAAGAAAAAACCTAAAACCAATAACTCAATTAAAGAAGTTTCCGATCAATTAAGCGCAGTATTGGAAGCCTCCAAAATACAGATCCAGCTCAATGTAAATAAAGCTATATATGAGAAATTTATAGCTAAAAACCTCAATGCGAATATCTCTTTATTAGGTGATGGAATTTATTTCAATAAAATTAATGTAAGCCATGCTGGAGGAAACGTGAATTTAACTGGAAATATCAAACAAACTGGGTCCATTAATAAATTTGCCATAAAATCTTCAATTAATGGGGTAAATGTTGGGGAGTTTTTCCATGCATTTGATAATTTTGGGCAAACTTCTATCACCAATAAAAACCTAAGAGGCTACCTGTCAGCTAAAGTTGATGCATCTGGTAGCATGACAGAAAAAGGCACGATGGTTAAAAGATCCATGTATGGGCAAGTAATCTTTAATTTAAGCAAAGCTGCATTAGTAGGTTTTGAACCTATAGAGAAAGTAGGCAAGTTTGCCTTCCCAAATAGAAATCTTTCTAATATAGAAATCCCTAAGTTAGATGGCACCTTAACCTTAAATGGGGATAAAATCAATATTAGCCCAATGCAAGTAAACTCTAGCGTGCTTAATTTCGATGTAAAGGGTATTTATGGGTTAAATAATGGCACAAACATAGAAGTAGACATTCCGCTACGCAACCCTAAGAAAAACGAAGGCATAACTGATAAGGAAGAACTAAAACTTGCCCGAATGAAAGGCATTGTGCTACACTTAAGAGCTATAGAAGAAGAAGGAAAACTAAAAGTGAGATGGAATAAAGACCACGATTAGACATGTAAGAGCTATGATGGAAGATGTAATAGGGCTATAAAATAGATTCAAGATTATATTGAATGACAAACATCAAGGCAAAATAAATTGTAAATACATTTTCCACCTTACCTTTTCTATTCTACATCAAAAATCCAACGGTCCCAATCTTTTCATATTTCTCATAATTAGGTACTGACGATGACGAATATAACCTGTAGGTTTTTTTGGGTTCCAACGTAAAGGATTAGGAAAACAAGCAGCAATTAATGCTGCTTCTGCCCTACTTAATTTAGTGCAAGATTTACCATAATAAGCTTGTGCTGCTGCTTCTGCACCATAAATTCCATCTCCCATTTCTATTACATTGAGGTAAACTTCTAATATGCGTTCTTTACTCCAAAGGACTTCTATTAACAAGGTAAAATAAGCTTCAAATGCTTTTCTAATGTACGATCTTCCTGGCCACAGAAATACATTTTTTGCAGTTTGTTGAGAAATGGTACTTCCTCCTTTTACTTTTTTACCCTTGGTATTGCTGGCATAAGCTTTTTCTATTGCTTTAATATCAAAACCCATATGTTTTAAAAAAAGCTGATCTTCTGCAGATACTGCAGCACGTTTCATATTGTCAGAAATGTCTTCAAACTTTACCCATTTCTTCTCGATTTTATTTGGCTTATCTTTATCCTTGCGCTCCCAATTGCGTTGTACCATTAACAATGTTATAGGCGGATTGATAAATCGATAGGCTAAAACCCATAATACACTCACCAAAACAAACCAAAGCAAAACTTTGGCTGCTATGATACCAATACGCTTAATTAGAGGTTGCTTTTTTTTTGTGGTAGGTTTTCTTTTTGCCATTGCAGCAAAGGTAAAGAAAAAGTGTAATTATTGATTGGCTTGGTATATTAGGGAATAATATAAACCAGATGAAAAAAAAATTTGACTATTATTATTTCATATTGTATAAATATTATAGTAATGGTGATGTTATCCCACAATTCAGTACACTTACAACAATATTCGTTTTCCTTTTTTTCAATATTACTAGCTTGCTGGATTTGATATTTGGCGTAATTTTAGGAGAAAAAATAACATTGCCGACCAAGCAAACTCATGGTTATTGGTGGTCTTTATTTTTACTTTTACCACATTATTTACTATTTCACTATTATTTAAATGTTAGAGGTTGTCATTTTCGAATCTTAGAAAAGTTTAAAAATGAGACACCGACAGAAAAGAGATTAAGTATTATTATTACCATTTTGTATTTTATTTTTCAATAATATTTTTTGTATTCACACTTTACTTAAGACAGTTAATAAGAGGATATTAGTTTTAATACAGAATTTTATTATACATAATCCTTATTTTGCTAAAAATTAATATATAATGAAAATATTTCGTTTCGGTTTTCCACTAATCTGCTTCCTCACAGTTTTAACTTTTGCTTTTAAAGCTAGGCAAAAACCCGAGTGGAAATCACTTTTTAATGGCAAGGATATTAAAGATTGGAATGTCAAAATACACCACCATAATTACAATGAGAATTTTGGGAAAACATTTAGAGTTGAAGATGGCATCATTAAAGTAAGATATGATCAGTATGGAGACTTTAATGATCAATTCGGTCATCTTTATTATAAAACTCCTTTTTCCTACTACCATCTCAAATTAGAATATCGTTTTGTAGGCGAGTTGCATAAAGGTGCGCCAAGTTACACTTTGCGTAATAGCGGGGTGATGTTCCATTCGCAAGACCCTAAAACTATGCCCAAAGAACAAGATTGGCCAATATCTATAGAAATGCAGTTTTTAGGTGGTTTAGGAAATGGTAAACCTCGTCCTACAGGTAACATGTGTTCTCCCGGAACCAATGTAGTTTATCAAGGTAAAATTGCAGCAGATCATTGCATTAATTCTACTTCTAAAACTTACGATGGTGATCAATGGGTAAAAGCAGAATTAATTGTATTGGGCGATTCGTTAATTACTCACATTATTAATGGAGATACCGTTTTAAAATATTCAAAACCACAAATTGGTGGAGATGTGGCCAATCGCTATGATCGTAAAATTAAAATTGACGGCAAGCTATTAAAAAGTGGTTATATCGCTCTGCAAAGTGAAGGTCAGCCAGTTGATTTTAAAAACATCATGATTAAGGAACTAAAACACCTCAAAAAATAACAGCTTCGAAATTTTTCTTAACGAATGCTTAAACATTTCCAATACAATCATGTTCTATTACAAACAATTGATTAATTATGAAACCGCCATGATTTTCAAAATCGCACAGTGGGATGAATAAATCATGGCAGCTTCATTACAAATAAAAACAAAATTTAAACAGATGAAAGTTGCCGTTATTACAGGAGGAAGTAAGGGAATTGGTTATGCCATTGCCGAATCGTTATTAAAAGCAGGTTACCATGTGGCAATTACCAGCCGAAATATGGCCAGTGCAAATGAAGCTGCCGCTAAGCTTGTTGCCCATGGAGATATTTTAACCATCGAGGCTGATGTTAAAGATTACCAATCTCAGCAAGAAGCTATAAGTTTAGTATTAGAAAGATGGGGACAAATTGATGTATTAATAGCCAATGCCGGAATTGGCAGTTTTGCAAACATAGAAGATTTAACTGTACAAGATTGGAACGAAACGATAGATACCAATTTAACAGGAGTTTTCTATAGCATTAAGGCTTCTTTGGCTGCAATCAAAAAAACTAAAGGTTATATTTTTACAATATCTAGCTTAGCTGGAACAAATTTCTTTGAAGGTGGTTCGGCATATAATGCAAGTAAGTTTGGTTTAACCGGTTTTACCCAGGCGGTAATGTTAGATTTAAGAAAACATGGAATTAAGGTGAGCACTATTATGCCAGGTTCAGTAGCCACTTATTTTAACGATCACCAACCAGACCAAGATAAGGATAGTTGGAAAATACAGCCAGAAGATTTGGGTAAATTAGTTGTAGATATGCTGAATATGCCTGCTAGAACTTTACCTAGCAAGGTGGAGATTAGACCAACTATGCCTGCAGGCAGTTAATAGACCACAATCGTATCGACAGAACGCCTGCCTACCGCAGGCAGGCAGCTTGGAGATATCTTTGTGTGTCATATTGACTAAATTTGCTTTTACTCTTTTCGGTTAGAGATTTAGCTTCGCTGAGCCCTTAGGGTTCTCAATCATTGCATTCCTTTTCGAAATGACGGGAATACGAAATAAAAAAGCCTTTCGAGATTATTCAAGAAAGGCTTTTTTATGCTAAAAAGAACTGAATTACTCAGCTACTACTTCGAAAGGAACTTTAACTTTCACTTCTTTGTGTAAGTTTAAGTTAGCTACGTATTCGCCAACCATTTTAGGTTCAGTTTCGAAAGTAATACGACGACGATCAACCTCAAAGCCTTTAGCTTTTAAAGCATCAGCAATCATAATTGTATTTACAGCTCCAAAGATTTTACCAGTTTCGCCAGCTTTAGCACCAATGCTTAATTTCACATCAGTTAAACGCTCAGCAATACCTTCAGCATCTTTTTTAATTTTATCTTGTTTAAAAGCAGCTTGCTTTAAGTTTTCTGCCAATACTTTTTTAGCAGAAGTTGTAGCCAATTGTCCAAAACCTTTCGGGATTAAATAATTACGGCCATAACCTGGTTTTACATTCACGATATCATCTTTTTCACCTAGTGATTTGATATCTTGCTTTAAAATAATTTCCATTTCTCTGCGCTTATTTTAATTGGTCAGTAACGAAAGGTAACAAACCGATGTGACGTGCACGTTTAACCGCTTGAGCCACTTTACGTTGAAATTTCAATGAAGTACCCGTTAAACGGCGAGGTAAAATTTTACCTTGATCATTGATGAATTTTAACAAGAAGTTTGCGTCTTTATAATCGATATACTTAATACCATTTTTTCTGAAACGGCAGTATTTTTTCCTGTTATCGTCCACTTTTGGAGCGGTAACATATTGTATTTGATCTTTTGCCATTATGCTCCAGCCTCCTCTTTCTTAGGTTTTTTGTTAAAAGCTCCGCTGCGTTTTTTCTCGCTGTAAGCGATCGCATGACGATCTAATCTTACAGTTAAGAAACGTAAAACACGCTCGTCGCGTTTCAATTCTAACTCTAACTTGTTAATTAATTCCCCTTCAGCTTTGTATTCTGTAAGGTGGAAAAATCCGCTTGCTTTTTTTTCAATCGGATACGCTAATTTTCTCAAACCCCAATTATCTTCAGCGATAATTTCGGCTCCGTTATCAGTAATAATGCTTTTGAATTTAGCTAATGCCTCTTTCGCAACATCTTCTGATAACAACGGGGTAAGAACGATAACAGTTTCGTACTGATTCATTGTTATTATTTATGTTATTTAAATTTTTAATTCCGCTTTAAAACGGGATGCAAATGTAGTGAGATTATTCTTAAAATCAAAAGGTTAGTTGGAAAATTTCACATATACCATTAAAATAATAGACATCTGTAAAATCATCGAGGGCACTTCATTAATAAATCTGCACAGCCTCAAGGTTAGTGCTGTTTATATATAATAAAGCAAAAAAAAGAGATTACCATTTGGATAATCTCTTGCATGCTTTTCAAAGGAAAAGGAATTATTTTGTTTCAATTGTTTTAACAAATTCTTGATCAGCTGATTTTACAATAAAAGTTAATTGTTTTGAATAGGTTTTACCAATATCGAATTTCTTGATCAACTTAGATTGATCTTCAAATTTTTGGTTGTACAACTCTTCGTTGTATTCATTGTAAACCTGAATTTCAACTTCACCTTTATAGGTATTGCCTAAATCAAGCGTTACTATTTCTTTATCTTTAGTTAAAACAGGTTTGATTACTTCTGCAACAACAGGCTCAGAAACAATTGCTTTGTTTTCTTTAATAGCAATTTTATAAGTAGTAATTTTTGATCCAACTTCTAACTTTAATGTATAATTACCATCTGGCAAGGCATCTAAATTATAAGTTTTAGTAGTAGCTTGTTTAGCTTGTATTTTTTGCTCGTAAATTACTTCTCTATCTAAACCATGTAACGACAAATTAACATCTTGAACTTCGTTAATTAAGATGCTAATTGTTTTTTGGTTTTCTGTTCCAGTTTTTAGAAGGAAATCATTTGCAAACGCTCCTGTAGCCATCAAGATAAGTGATGCTACAACTAGGCTGATTTTTATAAAATTTTTCATGTTAAATATGCTTAATGGGTTAACTATCATTTTTGTTAAGCAAATTTAAGACGGATTTTAAAGCTAATTTTATTCCATATTTTCCAATTTATATGCTATATTAACCTAATTATATATCAGTTTACATTATATTAACAATTAACCATAAATTTTGAATTATTTTTGTATTTAAAATGAAAAAGATTAAGCCTAGTTTCGAAATTGTTGAACCTTCTTTTGGGAGCTCTTTCTCCTATTCTAAATATGTCGAGAATTCTAACAACAAGGCGCACGTATGGCATTACCACCCAGAGATTGAGATGGTTTTTGTATACGGCGGTTCGGGCAAACGCCAAATAGGAAGTCATATTTCTTACTATACCGACGGTGATTTGATATTAATTGGCAGTAATTTACCACACTGCGGCTTTACAGATGAAACTACAGGCAATAAAAATGAGGTAGTGATACAAATGAAACCTAATTTTTTGGGCACCGATTTTTTATCGCTTAAAGAAACCAAGGGAATTGCCAATTTATTCGAAAAAGCAAAATATGGTATTGCCTTTGGTAAAGATACCATGAAACTTATTGGCCCAACTTTAGACAAAATGAATAGCCTATGGTCGTTTGAAAAGCTATTGGCACTTTTGAGCGTACTTAAAGAGTTAGAGCAAGCTTCGGATTATACCTTATTAAATGCACAAAATTTCTCTCTAGAAATGCAAGTACAAGATAACGACAGAATTAATATGGTTTTTAATTATGTTAAAGACCACTTTTTAGAGGAGATAAGCTTAGAAGAGATTGCAGAAATGGCCAGAATGACCATTCCATCCTTCTGTAGATATTTTAAAAAGATGACCAAAAAGACTTTTACCAGGTTTGTGAATGAATACAGAATTGTTCATGCTTCTAAACTTTTAGCTGAAAAACCGATCAGTATTGCAAATATTAGTTACGAAAGTGGTTTCCATAATTTTAGTCATTTTAATAAAATTTTCAAGGAATTCACTGGCAAAAGTGCTTCTCAGTATCGTAAGGAATTAAAATCTATGATTAAGTAGTTCCATAAGCCATTAACCACCAAGGCACAAAATACACAAAGCGATTATAAAGTTCTTAAGGCAACTTATAAGAAAGCTAAAATTGAAAAACAGTGTCAGTATTTCAATGCTGTTTCAGTCCCGCCATCTGTCGCCTGCCGGACGGGCAGGCAGGGGTTTATATAACAAAGCTAGTGGTTCTTAGCAGCTTTTTTCCCTCTGTGTTTTTGAACTTTGCAACTTACTTTATTCATAAACCTTATCGCAGCGATATCCTTTTATCCAAATTCCACTTTAGGGGATTTAAGGGTAAAAGATTTAGCGAAGAGAAGAACTAGAGCTACAGAAGAACTTCCTCGTTTCGTTTCCAGAAAAATTAGTCAGATAATTATTATGAAACGTAACTTTTCAACATTATAAACTTTCAACATTTCAACCTCGACAAATTTTCCTATTTTCGTGCCAATGGAAAATTTTATTGTTTCGGCTCGTAAATATCGTCCGGCTACGTTTGAAACCGTAGTTGGGCAGCAGCATATTACGGGAACTTTAAAAAACGCCATTAAGAACAATCAGTTGGCGCAAGCATTTCTATTTTGCGGACCGCGTGGAGTTGGTAAAACAACTTGTGCCCGTATTTTAGCCAAAACAATTAACTGCACAAATTTAACAGTAGAGCAAGAAGCCTGCGGAACTTGCGAAAACTGTATTTCTTTTCAAACTGGGCATTCATTTAACTTTCACGAACTAGATGCGGCATCTAACAACTCTGTTGATGACATTAGAAGTCTAATTGAACAAGTTCGGATACCACCACAAGCTGGCAAGTATAAAATTTATATCATAGATGAGGTTCACATGCTTTCGGCAAATGCTTTTAATGCATTCCTGAAAACTTTAGAAGAACCACCTTCTTATGCAATTTTTATTTTAGCGACTACGGAGAAACATAAAATTTTGCCAACCATTTTATCGCGTTGTCAGATTTTTGATTTCAATAGAATACAGGTAGAGGATATTGCAGGGCATCTAAATAAAATTGCAGTTCGCGAAAATATAGCTGTAGAAGCCGATGGTTTGCACATTATTGCGCAAAAAGCTGATGGCGGTTTACGTGATGCACTTTCGATGTTCGACCAGATTGTAAGTTACACCAACAAAAATTTAACCTACAAATCTGTAATCGACAACCTTAACATTTTAGATTACGACTATTATTTTAAACTTACAGATTATTTAAGCAGTGGCGATGTAAGCCAGGCCTTATTGTTGTTTAATGAAATTTTAAACAATGGTTTTGATGGCAATAATTTCATCAATGGATTAGCAAGCCATTTCAGAAATCTTTTGGTTGGAAAAGATGCACAAACCGTTCAACTTTTAGAGGTAAGTGACAATATCAAACAAAAATATCTTTCGCAAAGTAAAGCCGCCGATTTAGGTTTTATCCTTACTGCCTTAAACTTGGCAAATGCTTGCGATTTGGTTTATAAAAACAGTAAAAATCAACGGTTACAGGTCGAACTGTCGCTCATCAAAATGTGCCACATAAATTCGGTAATCCAACTTGCAAACCAACCTCACACAGCAACTGACTTAGATCAGGATAAAAAAAAAACTTTAGTTAAATCTGGAGCTGAAAGCTTAAAGCTCAAAGACCAAAGCGATCCAGAGGCTGAAAGAGCCAAGACTAAAGATCGAAACGATACGCAGCCCTCAACCCCCCTCCCAGCTGCAAAATTGCGGACTGAGACATTACCAGATCATATCAATATTCCGCTTCCTACTAAAGCGCCAGAACCAAAACCGATTGTAGGCTTAAGTGCAACTGTTGGTTCAATTAAAATACAACCTAATAATCAAAAAAACGTTGCCTCCTTAATTCCATCTTTAACAGATTTAGAACGCATAGCGGAAGCAGATGAAGATAAAGGCCCAAAATATATTTCAGGCAACGAAAAACAGGATTTTACTACTGAGCAATTTTTAGAACTCTGGAGGGTTTATACGCAAAAAGCAAACGACGATCAAAAAATTCACTTATTTACTTTGATGAATAATAACCCGATAGTTGAAGGCACCAAAATAACAGTATTGGTAGAAAATTCTGCGCTAGAAAGCACCTTAAATACTGAAAAGGTAGATTTGCTTAACTTTTTGCGAAGCGGATTAAAGAACTTCGACATTGTCCTAACTGTAAGAAAGGCCGAAAATCTTGGCAAAAAACGTATTTACACCAATAAAGACAAGTATAGTTATCTGGTAGATAAAAACCCACAATTAGAAGAAATGAGAAGGCGCTTCAATCTTGATATCAACCCATAATGACCAGCGAAAAGAAATCGCTTATAAGAGATTCCATTTACGCTGGATTAATATTTGCAGTCATTTTTGGCTTAGTGCAATCATTTATGTCTACAGTTCAGTTTGCAGCTATTACTGCTCCATTAGGCGGAATAGTTTTTGGCATTTTCACCTATTATTTTATAAGGCCTAAAAAGAAAGATTAAGTATTTGGCGCATCATTTTTAGGATAGCCTTCTTCGTCTAAATCGTCTCTATCATCTTCTGGCGTACGGGCTAAGATCTCATCCTCAGGACTTAGCAAAACACTTTCTCCTTTATTGTCAACATGCATTCCTAATTCTTCGAGTTTATCATTTACTTTCTCCACATCAGTTGCATATTCATCTCCAACGTAAGGGTTTGCCTCGTCGAAAGTAGAATTATCATCGATAGCGCCCGTAGCAATAGTTTCATAAGGCATTGGATGATCGTAATCCTTGTCCTCTCCTTTCACATCTAACTCGTAACTCTGTTTATCCTTATCGTAAGATAAATCGTTAAAATCTTTGGTTTCACCTAAATCACTTGGATGTAATTTATCGTTTGCGGGCGTTGGTTTTTGATCTGATGTGCTCATAATATGTTCGTTTAATAGAATAAATATAACGAAATCAATTGTTGATTTGTTTTAATTTAAAATTCCAAATTTTTTAGTTACAAGCATAATTATTTGGGTATGCCCCAAGCTGCGCAAGGGTTGGGCTGTGCGCTACCTGCCGCCTACCGCAGGCAGGCAAGTCCGCAGCCAATTGAAGAAATTGGCCTTACGGGCTTTTTGCTGTTATCCCTCATGCAAGGAAAATGCATGGTGTTTAATAACATGAAGGAGATTGCCCCGGCAACAAAAAGTTAAAAACCAAAAAAGTCGTAGCGAGATGCTACGACTAGTAATTATGTTTGATTAGTGAGGACACCAATCAAGGAATTTAAACCACTAAGACACAAAGAACACCAAGTTAAATTTAACTCTTAGTGGTCTTCGTGCTTTGGTGGTTATTAGTTCTATAGAGAGCCCAAAGTTGTATTCAATGTTTCACTTGGGCGCATTGCTTTAAATGCCAATTCATCATTTGGATGGTAGTAACCACCAATTTCTTGAGGTTTACCTTGTGAGCCCATTAATTCTTCCGCAATTTTGGTTTCGTTTTCGCTTAATGCTTTAGCCAATGGTGCAAATCTAGCTTGTAATTCTGCATCCTTAGTTTGTGTAGCTAATTCTTGAGCCCAATATAAAGCTAAATAGAAATGAGAACCACGGTTATCAATGGTGCCTAATTTTCTACCAGGAGATTTATCGTTCGCTAAGAATAAAGCATTTGCTTCGTCTAATGCATCAGCCAATACTTGCGCTTTAGCATTATTTTGAGTTTGTGCCAAATGCTCTAAAGAAGCTTGTAAGGCTAAAAACTCTCCTAATGAATCCCAACGTAAATAACCTTCTTCTATAAATTGTTCAATGTGTTTTGGGGCAGAACCACCAGCACCAGTTTCAAATAAACCACCTCCATTCATTAAAGGAACGATAGATAACATTTTTGCAGAAGTTCCTAATTCTAAAATTGGGAATAAATCTGTTAAATAATCACGCAATACGTTTCCTGTTACAGAAATGGTATCCTGTCCTTTTCTAATTCTTTCTAAAGTATATTTTGTTGCTTCAACCGGAGCAAGGATTTCAATATCTAATCCATTGGTATCATGATCAGCTAAATATTTTTTAACTTTTGCGATGATTTGACTATCATGGGCTCTGTTTTCATCTAACCAGAAAACTGCTGGAGTAGCCGATAAGCGAGCTCTGTTCACAGCTAATTTAACCCAATCTTGAATTGGTGCATCTTTAGTTTGGCACATGCGAAAAATATCCCCAGTCTCTACTTTTTGGTCGAAGAAAAGTTTGCCATCAGCATCAGTTACACGGATTGTTCCGTTTGCTTTTGCTTGGAAAGTTTTATCATGAGAACCATATTCTTCTGCTTTTTGAGCCATTAAACCTACGTTAGGTACCGAACCCATTGTAGTTACATCAAAAGCACCGTTTGCTTTACAGTCATCAATTGTTGCGGTGTAAACACCAGCATAACAACGATCTGGAATCAAAGCGGTTGTATCTTGAGATTTCCCGTCTTTGTTCCACATTTGGCCAGAAGTACGGATCATTGCAGGCATAGAAGCATCTACAATTACATCACTTGGAACGTGCAAATTGGTAATTCCTTTATCAGAGTTTACCATTGCCAAAGCCGGACCATTTGCAATCGCCGCAGCTAAATCAGCTTCTACTTCTGCTTGTTTAGCATTGCCAGCAATTTTTGCATACACATCGCCTAAACCATTGCTGGTATCAATGTTTAATGCTGCAAATAAATCTGCATATTTAGCAAATACATCTGCGAAGTAAACTTCTACAATTGCACCAAAAATTAGCGGATCAGAAACTTTCATCATCGTTGCTTTTAAGTGCGCAGACAATAATGTTCCTGCTGCTCTTGTTGCTACAATTTCTTTAGCTACAAATACTTTTAAAGCCGATAAACTTAAGGCAGAGCTGTCAATTACTTCACCTGCTTTTAATGGAGATAAACCTTTTAATTCGGTTACCGTTCCATCTTCTGCAACAAATTCTATTTTAAATTGCGTAGCATCTGCAACAGTTAAAGATTTTTCTGAACCGTAAAAATCGCCTTCTGTCATACTTGCTACACGAGTTTTAGAATCTACAGACCAAGCACCCATTGAATGTGGGTTAACCTTTGCATAGTTCTTAACCGCTTTTGGCGCTCTTCTGTCTGAGTTTCCTTCACGTAAAACTGGGTTTACTGCAGAACCTAATACTTTACCATATTTAGCTTTAATAGCTTTTTCTTCTTCAGTTTGTGCATTATCTGGATAGTTTGGCAAAGCATATCCTTGTGACTGTAATTCGCTAATTGCACCCACCAACTGCGGAATTGAAGCAGAAATATTTGGTAATTTAATGATGTTTGCCTCTGGAGTAGTTGCCAATGCACCTAATTCAGCCAAAGCATCCCCAATTTTTTGGTCATCTTTTAAATATTCTGGGAAGTTGGCTAAAATTCTTCCTGCTAGTGAAATATCTCTTGTTTCTACATCGATACCTGCCGAGGCGGTAAAAGCTTGCACAATTGGTAAAAGTGAATAAGTTGCCAACATTGGCGCCTCGTCTGTTTTAGTGTAGATAATCTTCGAAGTATTTGACATGTGATATTGGTTTGTTAATATTTAATACTGATTGGATTTTATCGGATTGTGTAAAATCGCCTAAAGATAAAATAAACGAATGAATTTTAAGACATCCGAATGTTAATTGTGGATATGGGACAATTAAAGTTCATTCTTAAGCTAGTAATTTATAATGTTGTCTCCAGAGCCTGTCGATGGATTAACGAAGGTCTTCGACAGGCTCAGACTGACATACTTTTAATTTAATGAATTTGCGACTTTCGGCTAGTGTCTAACTTGGCGAAAAATACATTCAATAAGTTGAGAGCGTCCTGACCCATTGGCAACCCCTTTGGAGCCATCCACTTTACTTTGCTCCTATAGGTTTAAAATAATAGTAAGACAAACCAAAGTAACATAGACCCGACAAAGCGAAAAGCCCACAGTTCCGATTCTTCATCTGGACGAGGACTTGAAGCGATGGCGGGACTGCTGTAGCCGATGAGTAAGCTTTTGCTCTTCAAAAAAAGGCTCAAGCCATATGTAAAACATTATATGAATTCTAACTGTGTTTTTCAGCAATAGAAATTATGTTTATATTCAAAAAAATATAAGAACCGATTAATAATAGACCACTGCAACTCATTTGAGTTTTTTATCGTCATCTATGTAAACAACTAATGTTATGAAACATAAAGCAATATTATTATTAATTATTTTATTGATTGGATTTAAGTTAAAGGCTCAAATGCCAAACCTTATAGATAAAGATAAAAAGGCTTCGTTAGATAAAGAATTTATCGATGGTTCTAAAATAGATATTCAGCATTTAACAGCTACACAAAGTGATAATTTAGTTGTCTTAGCTAAAATTTGGGGCTTTTTAAAATACCATCATCCTATTGGCAGTGGTGGAGATTATAATTGGGATTTCGAGTTGTTTAGGGTAATGCCTAGAATATTGGCAGTTAAAACAGCAGCAGAAAGAAACGATATTTTTAGTAATTGGATTGCCAAACTAGGACCTTATAAAATTGTAGTGCCCACAGTTGTTGATGCCAGCAAAATTAAATACAAGCCTAATTTGCAGTGGATAACTACTTCAGGATTTAGTAAAAAATTGATTAATGAGTTAAATAACATTAGAAAAGCTGACAGACCAGTTGAAAGTTATTATGTAAGAATATATAATGAAGAAACGCCAATTGCTATTTTTAGAAATGAGGCGGCTTATGCTGGTTTTAAATATCCAGATGCTGGCTATCGCTTACTAGGTTTATTTAGATTTTGGAATATTTACGAATATTTCTCGCCCTACAAAAACATTATTGATAAATCTTGGGATAATGTGTTAAAAGAATATGTTCCAAAATTTGCAACGGCTAAAGATGAGCTGAGTTACAAACTAACTGTTGCAGCTTTTATTGCCGAAACACAAGATTCGCACTCTGACATTTCTCCTTACGATGCTGCTTTTAGGAATTATTTTGGTGCATTTAAACCAAATATTGAAATTACATTTGTTAACAATCAACCTGTTGTAAGTTATAGTAATGACGAGGTTATAGGTATTAATTCTCTCAAAAAAGGCGACATTATTCAAAGCATTAACAACATTTCGGTAGCGCAGCTTATTAAAGAGAAGCGTATTTATTTTACTGGTTCTAACCAACCTTCGGTTTATAGAAAATTGGCCGCCCATTTTCTGAGAACGAATGATACGGTGATGAATGTTAGTTACATTAGAAACGAAAAGACAGCGCAAACCGTAATAAAGTGTTTCCCTTACAATAAAATGAATTATAGAAAGCCTATCCCTACGGATACTGGGTTTAAGATTATAAATGGGAACATTGCCTATTTTCATCCTGGTAGATTAGGTAATAAGTTACAAAGTGTAATGCCAGTTACCATGAAAAGCAAAGCCATTATAATTGATATGCGCACCTATCCGAAGCCAACTAGTTTTGCGTGGGATATTGCCAAGTATTTATTTACTAAACCAATGGATATTGCCAGATATACAGAAGGCAGTACCGAGACACCTGGCTTATTTACTTTTATGTCTGATGATTACATGAAACAGACTAGGATTGGAGAAGTTAAAACTGAAAATTTTAAAGGGCAAGTAATTGTGCTTGTTAATGAAGAAACACAAAGCTTAGCTGAATTATCAACCATGGCTTTAAGTACTAGGCCAAATACTTTAATTGTAGGGAGCCAAACATCTGGTGCAGACGGAACAGTTGGGATGGCAGTTACTTTTCCGGGTGGTTTAAGTACAGGTTTTACACAAATTGGTGTTTATTACCCCAATGGGAAAGAGACACAACGAATTGGTATAGTTCCAGATGTTGAGGTTAAATTAACGATAGATGGATTGAAAGAAGGTAAAGATGAAATTTTAGAAAAAGCCATATCTTTGATCAAATAACAACAAATATGTCTATTACCAATCCGCAGGAACTTCAAGGGATGCAAAAAATAAGCGATGCCGTGGCTATTACGCTCAAAGAAATGAGAAATTATGTTAAACCAGGAATGTCTGCTAAAGCATTAGACGATTTTGGCGGTAGTATTTTAAATGATTTGGGTGCAAAATCTGCTCCGCGTTTAACTTATGATTTTCCGGGATGGACATGTATTAGTGTAAATAATGAAGTTGCCCATGGTATTCCTAGTGCGCAGAAAATATTTAAAGAAGGCGATTTGGTAAATATTGATGTATCTGCAGAATTAAATGGCTTTTGGTCTGACAATGGTGGATCTTTCGTGTTAGGCAATGACATTTATCAATACCAAAAATTGGTTGATGCATCTAAGAATATCTTAAAAAAAGCTATCAATAATATTAAAGGTGGTGTTCGGATTTCTGACATTGGTAAGTTGATAGAAACTGAAGCTAAAAAGAACGGCTATGCGGTAATTAAGAACTTAACCGGTCATGGTGTGGGCAGAAGTTTACATGAAGAGCCGCATGAAATTGCCAACTTCCAAGACAGGTATAATTTTGAGCGTTTTAAAAAAAATACAACGGTGGCTATCGAAACTTTCATTTCTACCAAATCTACCATCGCCAATACAGAAAAAGACGGCTGGACTTTAGTTGGTAACAGAGGTGGTTTTGTGGCACAGCATGAACATACCATTATGGTTACAGATGGTTTACCATTAATTTTAACAAGTCAGAATGAAATTTGGAATTAGCTCTTAAATTTTAATAAAATTTATATTTTTAAACAATCACGAATAAAAATTATCCCTAAACATTCAATTGATTATTTAGCTAACTTGGTGTGCTAAACATTACATTGGCCGATTTTCCTTTTTGGATAATCTACTAATTCTGAATGTTTAGCAAACAATCTGGTCTAAATAATCCTTTATAATTTAATATTTGGGCTTAATTATGAATCAAAACAATTTAGTACAACTTTTAAATGGCGGCAATTTTTCTGATGCATATCCAATGCTTCTAGCTGGAGAAAAAGTCCCGAAGGACCTACAAGATTACCATAAAGCACAGATTTTAGACAATTTGTTTAGAGCTGAGCAATACGAAATCATCAACCATTTGGTAAAAGATAAAACCATTGAAACTGATATTTATGAGTTCGATAAATTCGACAAAAGCGTTTTTCAGAGCTTAACCAGAAATTTAAAGACGGATGAAAATGGTTTGGAATTCTTTAAGAATTTCATTTCAAAATTCGACAACATCAATGATGAAATAGATACACAAACCCTGTTAGGCTATTTCTTCGAAAAATTAACCGCGATTCACCTCATCAAAATTTTAGTTGATGCTGGTTGTGATGTAAACTTTAAAAACAATGCAGAGGAGAATTACATCCAGCAGATCGTAAAAAATAACCAAAAAAGATTTGACCTTAATGATAATGAATTGCACCAACTGCAAAAGGATTATATCGAACTTTTAATAAATGAAGGTGTTGATGTAGACGGACAAAATATTGTTGCAAAAACTCCGCTAATTTCTGCAGTAGAATTTAATAAACAGCATTTTTTGCTATTTCTTTTAGAACATGGTGCAGATCCAAACCATGTAGATAAAACTGGTAATTCTGCTTTCTTTTACGCAGTTGCGCATCAGCAAGATGTAAAAATGTATCATATCCTGCGTGATTTCGCTTTACCTCAATTTGATATTCCCAACATAGACCAGGTTACGCTTTTATTTGAATATGTTAGGATGATGTACAATTCTGATCATTCCATTTCTTTCCTAAAGAAACTGATTGAGGATGGTGCAGATCTTTACCATGCCAATATTCATTACAGCAGAGAAACCACTCCCCTAGATTTAATAGCAGAGAAACCTGCATCAATTTTAGAATCTGTTTTAGGAACAGGGAAGATAGATATCAATAGAAATGATAACGAAGGAAATACTTTATTACACAAAGTTTGCGCTCAAAATGTAAATTACGAGGCGGAAAAAGCAAAAGAAATGTACAGAAAGGTTAAACTTTTAATTGAACACGGCGTGGATATTGCTGCGACTAATGACAAGGATCAAACTGCTTTAATGTTGGCTTCTGATGATAATTTAAAAATAAAAACGGTTGAACTTTTAATGAAAAACACCTAATGATTTTAGAAGAAGCAATAAGGTCTAGAGATTTTAATAGTGCAATGGTGGCACTTGCTAATGGAGAAAAATTTCCATCAGATATGCACGTGCAAACGAAGGCATTAATGTATGAAATATTAATTGAAGCAAAACAATTTGATATGCTCCATCTTTTTGTGGACAATAAAATAATTGAAACTGATATTTATGAATATGATAATTTCGACTTCAGTTTTTTTTATGTGCTATTTACCCTTAGAACAATAGATGAGGAGGTAAATGACTTTTTTGATGTTTTTATCGATTATTTTACCAATACAAATGATGAAATAAAAGGATATACTCTATTAAGTTATGCATTTATAAAAAGTGCCAATTTACGCACTATACAAACGCTTATTGATTTTGGCTGTGATGTAAATTTTAGAAACAATGAGGATGAAGACATTATTCATCAGCTGGTAAAATCTTCTGAAGGAATTTACAGCATGTCGAGTGAAGATTATTACCAACTATTTAATCAATATGTTGAAATTTTGGTAGACAAAGGATTAATGGTTGATTCTGTTAACAACAAAAGTGAAACTGCCCTAATTTCTGCGCTTAGATTTAGAAAGGTGAATTTATTGGATGTGCTACTAAAAAATGGTGCAAACCCTGCTCATGTAGATGCTGATGGAAATAACGCCTTTTATTATGCCATTATTTGGAACCACGATTTAAATGTCTACCTAAAACTCTGCGAATACGCTTCTCCAGAACTTAATGACTTAAATAGTTCGGGGCAAACAGTTCTATTTAACTATGTAACAGAAATTAATTTCGATAGCATTGAAAAAAATCAGGCCATTATTAAACAGCTGATTAATGACGGAGCAGATGTTTACAGGTCTTGTAATCGTTATGGCGACCAAATGACGTCATTGGATTCGGCTGCAGGTAAGCCGGTTACTATATTAGAAGCGATTTTAGAGACAGGAGTTGTTGATATTAATGTTCAAGATAGCAAGGGAAACACACTTATGCATAAAGTTTGTGCCTATAATGTAAATGACGACCATGACAAGGCAAAGGAAACCTATAGAAAAGTTAAACTTTTGCTAGAAAAAGGAGCAGATTTTACCCTAACGAACGATCAGGATCAAACCGCATTAATGCTGGCCTCTAATGATAACTATAAAATAAAAACGGTTGAACTTTTAATGAAACAAGCCTAAGCTTATGTCGATGTCATTTATAATTGCCTGCGAAAGCGGCAAAAGAAAAATAGCCGAACTTTTATTGGCAAATAAAGAAGTAGAAATTGGTTATACTGATGAAAAAGGTAGAACCGCTTTACATTATGCCGCCCACAGGGGATATTTAGATTTGGTGCAGATTTTAATAAGTGAGGGCGCAGATTTAGATTATGAAGATCACGCTGGAGAAACTCCATTTTACTTCGCTTGTTTGCAAAAGCAAAAACAAACTGCATTGTATCTTTTAGAAAAAGGGGCAAGAATTAACATCAACGATTTAAAAGGAAACAGTTTATTGCATGTTGTTGCTCAAAATGGGCAAATTGAAATTTTAGAAAAGTTATTGGAGAAAGGAATCGATGTAGATATAGAAAGTAATGAAGCTGAAACACCTTTATTAATAGCAGCAAGCTGGAGAAATAAAGAAATAGTTCAAAAATTATTGGAATATGGTGCCAATATAAACACTACCAATAAACAAGGAAATTCTCCTTTGTTATTTGCTGTAAAATCTAAAAACAACCTCATGGTTGAGTTGATTTTAGAGAAAGGTGCTAACATTAATCATGTAAACCACGAGGGAGAATCAGCTTTGCTAATTTCTTGTTACGACAATAACCGTATGCTTACCAAAATTTTGGTTGATAAAGGTGCGGATGTATTTGTTTCTTCCAGAAATGGGCTATCCCCTATTTGGTATGCTTGTGCAAACAATCAGAAAGAAATTGTTGATTTATTTTTATCAAATGGCATTGATGTAAATTATGCTAAACCTTTATCTGGCGACACAGACAGCATGTATTCTTACTTAGAATGGGTAGAAACTGCAAATAACATTTCTATTTCGGCAAGCTTCTCTTTCAATAGTTCTTACGAATATGGTGGCGAAAGCATGTTACATGTTGCTGCCAAAAGTGGGCATTTAAGTATGCTGAAATTGCTTACAGATAACGGGGCTAATGTTGATATCCAGGACGAAAGTGGCAATACACCATTGCATTATGCCGCTGCAAATGGCAAAAAAGATGCCGTTAAATTTTTATTGGAGAAATCGGCAGACCCAACAATTGTGAATGTAAAAGAGCAAAAGGCAATAGATTACAGCAACATTAAGGGTTATAATGAGATTACAGAACTGCTGTTGAAATTTGGACCAGGTAATATCAGTGCAACCGTAAAAACTGAACCAATAGCAAATCAAGAACCTGCAAAAAACGATATGGCGAGTAAAAAACAAGCTTTATTAGATTTAAAAGAACTTTTAGATGCAGGGATTTTATCGCAAGAAGAATTTGATACAGAAAAAGCTAAAATATTAAAGGGATAGAAATATTTCTATTTTACATTCCTATTTTTTGAAAAGCAGGTTCAGTATTTCATCGCATTGGAAGTCCTGCCATTCGCTTTACTTCTCATGATGAAAAAATTGGGTTTCGTGGTCGCTCCTGTGCCTTAGGTTTAGTTTAATAGGTTAACCGAAGTAACTTAGACCCGACAAAGCGAAAAGCCCACAGTTACGCTTCTTCATCGGGACGAGCACTTGAAGATATGGCGGGTCTATCAGAACCGATGAGTATTGGTTTTGCTCTTCAAAAAAATCATTGCTAAAGAATTCAATTGTTTAGCCCTTGAGATACCTACTGATAGAAAAATCATTTAGCTTTGCAATAGGAAAAACAAATAAATGATCTCTAGTAAAAACCTTATTCTAAAACCATTATCTCATAGCCAATTAATCAAATACATTGCTAATGATAATTCTTTAGAAAGAGAGCTTAAACTTAACCCAACGGTAAAAATTATCTCTCCAGAATTAAGAGAAGCTTTAGCAGAAACCATATTACCCAATGTTGCAGATACTGGAAAAAACCATCTATTTTCTACTTTGTGGGGAATTATTCTAAAAGCAGAAAGTAGAATGGTAGGCGATGTTTGTTTTGTTGGCGAACCTGCTAAGGATGGGGAAATTGAAATAGGTTATGGGACTTATGAAAGCTATAGAGGCAAAGGCTATATGACTGAAGCGGTTGCTTGTATAGTTGATTGGGCAAAAAGGCAGGATAATGTAAAGTCAATTTTCGCTCAAACTGCAAGAGATAATCCCGCTTCTTGGCGTATTTTACAAAAAAATGGTTTTGAAAAGGTAAATGAAGATGGAGATTTGTTGAGTTGGAGGTTGAAATTTATTTAAAATAATTAATTCATGGTTCATGTAACATTGTTTAATTTCAAATCGTATTGTAAATATTAACCATTTATTAAATCATATGAAAAAAGCGCTCCTCCTCCTATTCATTTCACTTTACGTATTAAAAGTAAATGCTCAAAAAATTGAGCTTTCTGTTTCAGCAAATTCTGGACTGTTTTCTTTTGGCGGCAATTCTGCTAAAAGTTCAACTTTTATCAATGCCAGTGATGTTGCAAGTCAATCTGGTTATACCAATAATCCTTATGGAACAAAAAATGGTTTGGGCTATGGTTTATCAGTTAACGCAAAAAATGTAATGGCAAAACATTTATTATTAGGATTGGATGTAGGTTACGAAGCGATGAACAGCAAAATTGATATTACTGGCATCAATAGTTTTGGTGCTGGTGGTTCATCAAACTTACCTGCCACCGGGGTAACCAAATTAAATACACAATTTTTAAATCTACACCCAAATATTGGTTTTCGTTTCGGTGAAACAATAACTACTTTTGATTTAACTGCAGGAATTGACTTCGGAATTATTTTAAAGTCAGAAGAAAAAGGAGAGGCAATAACAGCTACTGGTTTTACTGTAAACACCAACAGAGATAGAAAAAACTTAAAAACCGACATTAGACCAAGACTACAATTAGCTGCTAATTATCAGAAATTTGGTATATATGCTGGCTATTCTTACGGTTTAAGCAATTATATGGAAAGTATCACTGGTGGAGGCACTTGGGAAGTTAGTTCAAAAGTAGTTAGATTCGGCCTAAGTTATCGGATTAAATAAATTTCCATCTTAACATTATATCTAACTCTATTTTATATGATTACCTGATATAATAATTCAACTTAAAAGGTATTTTAAAAACCAACTGTATGCAAAAATTGCAGCAGTCAATTTGAAGGAAAATTCTATAAAAATTGCTTTCAAAAACCTTCAGTAAGTACGTCAAATATTAAAACCAAAAATATCAAACAACTTTAAACTATAGCTGTTTAAACTAATAATTATCCCAATTTCAAAAGATGAAAAATCATTCCCTTAGTCTAAGCATATTAACAACAGCTGTTTTATTTTCTACAAGCGCATTTGCGCAAACCACGCCTGCTGCAAAGGTAAAAACAGGTTTAGGAAAAACTGTAGAATTGCCAGAAGCCGATACCAAAACGAGCAAAACCAATTTTAGTAAAGTAGTGCCATGGCCAGAAGGACAAACTCCTACTGCTCCCGCAGGATTTGTAGTTACGAAATTTGCAGAGGGAATGAAAAGCCCCAGGAACATTGTAGTTGCCCCAAATGGAGACGTGATTGTAGTGCTTTCTAATTCAGAAAGAACCAAAGTAGAGCAAATTGCAAACGAGATAAGTGGCAAAGCTAAATCTGAAGTGCAAGGAAAAAGTGTAAATACCATAATGTTATTTAGGGATGCCGATAAAGATGGGAAACCTGAAGTAATCTTTACTTTTTTAAAAGGACTAAATCAGCCCTATGGCGCTGCTTTTATAGGCAATTCATTTTATGTTGCTAACACAGATGGCGTTTGGATGTACCCATATACTTTAGGCGATACAGAAATTAAAGATGCTGGTAAAAAGATTTTGGAATTACCAGCTGGCGGATATAATAACCACTGGACTAGAAATTTAATTGTTAATCAAGCAAAAACTAAACTTTATGTTTCTGTTGGTTCTGGTAGTAATGTTGCAGAAAAAGGGCTGGATAATGAAATTAGAAGAGCTAATATTTTAGAATTTAATCCAGATGGTAGTGGAGAAAAAATATATGGAAGTGGTTTGCGTAACCCAGTTGGTATGGCTTGGGCACCCGGCACAAATGCATTATGGACAGCAGTAAATGAGCGTGATGGTTTGGGCGATGATTTAGTGCCAGATTATATTACAAGTGTTAAAGAAGGTGCTTTTTACGGATGGCCATTTTCTTATTTCGGGCAAAATGAAGACCCACGTTTAAAAGGACAAGCACCGGAATTAGTAGCAAAAGCATTAGTGCCAGATATCCCGGTAGGTTCACATACAGCATCTCTAGGATTAGCTTTTTACACTGCTAAAAAGTTTCCAAGCAAGTATCAAGGTGGCGTGTTTATTGGTCAACACGGCTCATGGAACCGTTCGCAGTTTGTAGGCTATAAAGTAGCTTTTATTCCTTTTAAAAATGGAAAACCTACAGGCCAATTAGAAGATTTTTTAACTGGTTTCATTAAAAATGAAAAGGAAGTTTACGGTAAACCTGTTGGTGTTGCTGTTGCACAAGACGGTGCTTTATTGGTAGCGGATGATGTAAGTGGCATTATCTGGAGAGTTGCATCAAAGTAGTTTATTACCATTAAGTTCTCAACCCTCTAACAAATCGTCATACGAACGAGTTTTTCACTCGGAGAAATCTTTGAGTTTTAACTGCATTAGTTTTAACAATAATAAAAAATTAATTGCAAATACAGCGCTATCTCGATCACTGTTGTTATTTTTGTCCCTATGATTTATTGTCGATGGAAGTAATAATGCAGCGACAGCCTGTCTCGAGAAGTCAGGACAGGCTGCCGCTGAGCTCACTCGATACGAAGCTTAAAAAATTAAACATTGAAAAAAATCTTAACAGTTCTTCTCATTCTATTATCAATTAGTGCAATTGCACAAACAGATACTATTAAAAAATTGGACGAGGTTAAGGTTAAAGGTTATCATAATCCACAGCCTTTACTTAGGGCAATTGGTTCAGTTAGTATTTTAGACAGCATTCAATTCAAAAATCAACCTAGCAGTTCTCTGATCGGTTTAGTAAATACAGCTCCTGGAGTAAGAATGGAAGAACGTTCGCCAGGTAGTTATCGTTTATCTTTAAGAGGCAGTCTGCTTAGATCGCCATTTGGGATTAGGAATGTTAAAATTTATATAGATGACTTTCCTTTAACTGATGCTGGCGGAAATACCTATCTCAATTCATTAGATGTTGCCGCTCTTGGTAGTTTAGAAATTTATAAAGGTCCAGAAGCCAGTATTTTTGGTGCAAACACAGGAGGTGCTGTGTTAATTAATTCAAATTTAGAACGTAAAAACAGCTTAAATTTAACAACTAGTGCAGGTTCGTATGGCTTATTTCATCAAACTGCTAGTTTAAATCAATTTAATGGCAATTACAATTTTAACCTAACTGCAGGCTACCAACAAAGTGATGGTTACCGAGAAAATAGTGCATTAAAAAGGCGCTATATCCAAACATCACAAAATTGGGATTATGGCTCAAAAGGCAAAATAAAGGCCTTTTTGTTTTATAGCGATTTAGATTACCAAACGCCTGGAGGATTAACCGCAGTCCAAATGTTGGCGAACCCAAAGTCTGCAAGACCTGCCACGCCGACTTTGCCTGGAGCCATTACCCAAAAAGCAGCTATTTATAACAAAACATTTTTTGCAGGCCTGTCTAACAGTTACAGCTTTACCAAAAACTTAAAACATATACTTGCACTTTATTCGAGCAATACAGATTTCAAAAATCCATTTATTTCTAATTACGAAAAAAGAGACGAGCAAACTTTAGGTCTCCGTACCTTTTTAGAATTCGAAACAGTAAAAAATAATATTAAGTATAATGTGCAAGGCGGATTAGAAAGCGCAACAACAAAAAGTGAAATTGCCAACTATGGAAACTTACAAGGTGTTGCTACTAGCCTAACTGCATCAGATAATTTAAAAGCAAATCAGAATTTTGGCTTTTTAAAATTAAACCTAGATATTAAACAAAGGCTTTTAATAGAACTTGGCTCTAGCTTAAATTTCTTTAACTATAATTACCAAAGTTATTTCCCTACAACTACAGCAGAAAAAAACAGAAAGTTTAGGGAAAGGTTGATGCCCAAATTAGCTGCTTCTTATTTAATAGATAGCAACCTTACTTTTAGAGTTGCCGCAAGTAAAGGTTACTCGCCTCCTACGCTGGCCGAAGTTCGTTCTTCAGATAACATCATCAATAATAATTTACAAGCAGAGGCTGGATGGAATTACGAAAGTGGTTTAAGGTTTCAGTCTAAAAACAAAAGACTTTATGCTGATGGAACAGTTTTTTATTTCAACCTAAAGGATGCCATTGTGAGGAGATTAAATACAAATGATGTAGAATATTTCATCAATGCAGGAGGAACAAAACAGCTGGGTACAGAATTACAAACTAGCTTTTGGTTAATTAAATCTAACCCCCATCAATTTTTGAAAGGTCTGTTAATTAGAAATAGCTTTACCTATAGCCATTTTAAATTCGATGATTTCAACAACGCTGGCTTAGATTATTCTGGAAATAAATTAACAGGAGTTCCCAACCATACTGTTGTAAGTAGTTTAGAATTTAATTTCCCAAAGGGGATTTTCTTGTTTGTTCAACATAATTATACTTCGGCTATTCCATTAAATGATGCGAACACTGTGTTCGCTAAGAAATACCATTTGGCAGATTTAAAAACTGGAATAAGAGATCTGAAGATTGGCAAAACTGCTTTAGATATTGTTTTTGGAGTTAATAATTTACTAAACCAAAATTATAGTTTGGGCAATGATTTAAATGCGGCGAATAATCGATATTTTAATCCTGCGATGAAAAGGAATTATTATGCTGGGCTAAATGCTTCATTGTAGTTTGAAGAGTAGATAATAATAAAAACGCTTTTAGTTTTTTCTAACCGCAAAGACACGAAGAGTGCAAAACTTATACCTTATATATTTTAAAACCTCACCCTATTTACGTTGATTGCTCTAGCAAATTACAATTACCCTCTCCTGAAAAAAAGGGGGTTAAATAGTAGTGGTTTAAAATCAAATCGCTGTAAAAAATCTTTGTGCTCTTTGTGGCTTGGTGGTTAAACGCCTCATCCTATCAAAGTTCATTGCTTTTGCAACTTAGAATAGTCCTCCACCGCCGCGGAATGGATTTAAGCGGTTGATTATCCTCACTTTATTAAAGTTATTGGATGAGCCAATTGCAATAGAGACTGTATCATTAATCGAAATGACCCTTTGAGAATCGCCTGTACGAAAATCTTCTCCATCAGGTACCCGAATAAATTACACAAAAAAGAGGCTGATCATTTAATCAATGATACAGCCTCTTAAAGGACAGTGGTTTAAAACCAAACTTAGTTCACCGTTTCCAATTCTTTAATTACTACTTCATCTACTACTATATCTGTAGTGTAACGTTTGGTGCCATCTTTTGCTTCATAACTTCCTGTTTGCAACCTACCTTCGATGGTAAAACGGGTTCCTTTTTTAATTTTTAATTCTGCGATATCTGCTTTTGCGCCCCAGAATGTAAGAGAGAACCAATGTGTTTTTTTAACATCTTCACCTGCGGCATTTCTATAGCTTTCGTTTACCGCCATGTTTACACGGGCTAACTTACTATTACCACTTACAATTCTTAATTCTGCATCGCTACCTGCACAACCGCTCAATACTACTTTGTTTACTACGTTTTCCATGATGTTTAAATTTAAGTTTCTAAATATTTAACGAACAATAGCGACCACCGCTATCGACAATACAAAGGTGCAAACAGCCAGGAAAAATAGTCGGATATTAAACATTTATAACCGTGTATAAACGATTATACACGGTTAACTATAGAAAATTTAATCGATATTTTGCTTCAATCTATCAAAAAAGCAATTTTAAATAATTCTTTGAGTTATAAATTTATTTGTAGCTTTAATCATCACCCCTGATAAAAACAAAACCTTATGGAACGTTTATGTCTCGACTGCAACGCTGTTGTTAACGGCAGGGCTGATAAAAAATTCTGCGACGACCAATGTCGCACCAATTACAATAATCGTTTAAGAACTGACGATAACAGTTTCTTAAAGGAAGTTAATCGCGTACTCAAAAAGAACCGTGATATTTTGAAAAACAAAAACCCAGCAGGTAAAACAAAAGTAAAGCGTGAAACTCTAATTAGAAAAGGTTTCGACTTTAATTTCCATACCCACACCTACGCTACTCAAAAAGGCAATACCTATGTTTTCTGTTATGAATATGGTTACCTCCTATTAGAAAATGATGAAGTTTTATTGGTAAAAAGGGAGGAGAAATGATGGACAAAACTCGGAAGCAAAAATCATAACCATGAGGGCAAAATAGGATTGCTGTTTACCTTGAACAAGGTACTAAATAAAAGATTTCGATATATATATTTGGCAGCAAGGCTATAAGAACTAACAGAGCAACATGTGGAAAGTCTACTGTGGAAAATCTACCATTGACGTTATTTCTTAAATCACTAAACGTTGGTAGAAATGCAACTGAACCGAAAACTAACAAATATCTATTGTGAATTAGATGAATTAAAAAAGATATTTCAATATATAATAGTGACTTTTATTAAAATGAAAAAATTAAACCCATCCATAAAACATCATTTCCTAATAGGAATCTTCATTAGTGCTTGGCTTTTCATTTTCGCATTTTTCATAAGACCCTTTGATGATGGGACAATAAGTTTTAAAATGTGGATTCTTATTAGCGTTGGATTCAGCCTGATTGCATTTCTTTGCTATGTATTATTAGCTATTTTTCAAAAGTGGGTGTATCAAAGACTATTAAAATGGAATATTGGTTTTGAACTAGCCAGCATTATACTTTTTCAACTGCTATTTTTAATCAGCACTTATGCATACTATAAATTCATTTTAAACGGAGGATATATTTTTTTAGATTTTGTAAGAATAATCATTCTTAAATTGATTTTGATTTCAACACCAATCATAATTTTGGCAAGGATATATGTCGCAAAACTAATTCCAGTGAAAGTCGAGAATATTTTATCGAAAAATGAAGACATCATTATTAGAGGAGAAAATAAATTGGATATTTTAAAAATAAGGAAATATGACCTAGTTTGTGTTTCAAATGCGCAAAATTATGTTGAAATCTTCTTTTTAGATGGATATCAACTAAAAGCAAAATTAATTCGCAGTACGCTTAAAAAAATCCAGGATGATTTTGACTTTTTGGTTCAAATCCATCGTTCGCATTTAATAAATCCATCTCATTTTAGGGCCTGGAAAAATCAGGATACCATTTCTCTTACTCAAATGGAACTTCCTGTTTCTAAAAATTACAAAGAGTATCTGTTGTCTTTATAATTTTTGTCCCTAAAACTCTACATTTCATACCTAAATCCACATTAGACATTGATTGAAGGTTGATTTGCTTTTATTTTCGCATCATAAATCAAAATAATTAATTTATGAAAAGTGGATGGTTTAAGAGATTGTTATGTGCAGTTATGATAGTATCAGGTATTTTTATTGGTGTATTCATATGGGCAGATAATGAATTAAATAAGGTTTTAGGTAAATCAACTAAGGTTATCGATATTACTTCAATTGTAAAACCCTTCGACATAATTCAAATAAAAAATACCAATGTGCTTTCAGAAGATTGTACGTATTTCATCAAAAATCAGGATGTGGTTATCAAAAATGGAAAAATTATCACTTTGGGAGAACATCAACTTTTAGACAATAATTTCATCACTATTGATGGAACGGATAAATATCTGATTCCGGGGCTTATAGATTCTCACGTTCATTTAAAAGAAAGTAAAAACGATTTATTTTTATATTTAGCGAATGGCATTACATCGGTCAGAGAAATGGCAGGAAGACCAATTGCTTTGGAATGGAAAAAAGAGATACAGCATACTGGCTTTGGTCCACAACTATTCGTTACATCACCGCCTATTTTTAGCGAAAGTGGGTTAGCTGGATATTATTATAGCTGGACGAGGCAATCTATCAACTATTCAACTAAAAATGATGCTGAAAAATCAATAAAAAAGATAAAAGAGCAAGGTTATGATGCTGTTAAAATGTACGGTTTTGTCAATCCCGAAATATTTAAAATGACAATAGCTATTGCCAAAAAAAACAAAATCCCGGTTATTGGTCATCTACCACTAGTAAGTTTGGAAACATTTTATACATCAGGACAAAAAGAGGTAGCTCATGTTGAAGAAATAACCGTAAAAACGATTGACGATTTTGGGAAATCAGTAGCTAAAAATCCGGAAGAATATCTCAATTATTTAAAAGCGCATTCAGAACACATTGCAAAAAAACTAAAAGAGAATAATATTAGCATTACTTCAACTGTTTGGTTGTGTGAAAGTTTTTTGAGCCAAAAATTTGACCTAAAATCTAAATTGAAAGAAATAGATTTAAAATATGTCAATCCAAAAATTATTGAAGGAACACCATTATATAAATTGGGCTGGTTGCCCGGTAAAAACGGATATGAATATGATGGAAAAAATGAACTGGGTGCAAGAAAACTATCACTGACCTTTTGGAAAACTTATGCAGAAGCTATCCGTATTATGACAAAGGCATTAGTAGACAATAAAGTTACCATATTGGCTGGTACAGATGCTAATGTAGCTACTGTTATTCCCGGATTTTCACTTCATAATGAATTAGAATCATTATCTAGGTCTGGAATGACAAACTCGCAAGCACTATATTCAGCAACTGTTGCACCTAGCAATTGGATGAAAAGAAACACTGGCAAAATTAAATTAGGTTATAATTCAGATTTAGTTCTTCTTTCAAAAAATCCACTAGAGAATATTAAAAACACAAAAACAATAGAATATGTTTTTTTTAACAAAAACATGATTGATAAGATTCAAATCTCAACTATTCTGAAATCAATAGAAGAAGCGAATAATGAAAATAGAAATATAAAAATTCATGAATATATTAAGTAAAAAAAATGCACTATCTGCCAACTGTGTAACCAGGTTATTCCCGATGGGTTACTTCTCAACACAACCCACTCCCGCCTCATATGGTGCAACAAATGTAACAGGTGTTGAGGATATAAAAAATATGTAAATTTGAAACTGTATTTTAGTTGCTGGATTAAACATTGTGACCACATTAGTTTGGATTTCTCCAACCATTGTTGGCACAGCATATATCATATATTACAATCGATCATTTAAAAAGAATAAAACAATAACAGCTTAAAGTAGCGAGTTCATCCATGTGTTTAGCTACGCCTTATTTATTAAATAGATGGGTGCAAAGTTCCACGTAACAAACTGAATGGTCAGAAAATCAGATTTAATATTCAAAACTCTTACAGAAAAGTCAATAAGAAGATAAATTTAAACCAATTCAAATATGAAAAACATATGCCTTGTCTTACTTATGCTTGCTGCACAAATGAATTTATTCGCTCAAAAAAGTATAAAAAAAGACTATTTTAATTATCAAGTTAGAGAAGAAAAAGGCGATTTAAATAATGACGGCAAAATAGACCGCATAACCGTTAATATGGATACAGTTAATGAAACCAGGCCTTTGAGATTACAAATTTTCTTATCTCAACCAAATGGCAAAATAGTTTTAGCTGTATCTTCTATCAAAATAATTGAACCACAATATCCGGCAGAAAATAAAGGGAAATTTAATGGCTACCAAATTCCGAGTTTTTCTATTGAAAATGGGATTTTATCAATGTGGCGCGAAATTAAAGGCGGCAATATTACTTATGATTTCAAATATCGCAATGGAAATTTTGAGTTGATACATGTAAATAAGTTAACCAATAATGCAACCAAGGGATATACAGACGAAAACACGATTTTTACCGAAACAAAATTTAACCTAATTACTGGATTGAGAATTGAAACTGATGAAATATTAGGTTCAAAAAAACCCTTAAATACAAGAAAAAAAATAGTTTTGATTAAACCCTTGCCAAAAATACAGGATTTCAAATTCTCTGATAAAAATTTGTATTAAAAATGAGGCCGATCTGTAATCCTGTTATCTAGCACAACTTAAATTTAACATAATGGATTTACTTCCATACCACTCAACTGTAGCAGCTTTCAATTGTAACAACAATTCGCTATTGCTCTATACCATTCCAGAATAAGAGGAGATTTGTTTTTTGTTGTCGCATATACTATATTACGACAACATTTTATAAACATGAGAAAATTAGAATTTGCATCTTTTCAAGTTAGAGATTTAGAAATATCAAAAACCTTCTACCTATATTAGGATTTGAAATATCAGTAGTGAGTAATCCATATGCCTGCGTTTTTAAATCCAACAATGGCGAAGCAAGTTTTCCCATTACTGTTTAAAGCCGAAATAAAAATTACCAATTCAGAGCCTTATGAGATTAAACAGGTTGGCTTTTTTGGAACCACAATTACTGTAACCAAAGGTGATGTAGAAATAGCAAACTTAAGAATGAATTGGAGCGGTCAAATTGTATTTACTTATCAGGATGGGCAAGAATATATTTTAAAAGCAACAGGAACATTCAATAGTAAATACATTCTTGAAAATAAAGAGAAAAAGATACTAATCCAATTTAACCCAAAATTTAATTGGAACAAATTCGATTATAGCCACGAAATTTTTTACGATAAAAGACCAAAAGATTTATTGTTGATTATGTTAGGGATTTATGCATCAAAATATTGAATAGCAGCAATGTCTGGAGCAATGTAGGCTTAATCTAAAAGAATTGATAGATGTAAATTAAAAATGCCTTTGATTGGAATGTATATTAACCAAATTTATTTTTTTGTAGAATCTAAAATCACAAAAGATGACAAGAAAAATTTTATCACAGCAGCTTTACTATCAATACCCACCTTGTCCTTTACCAGCAAAATTTGCACTAAATATAATGACATCAGAAATTATCAAAACCACTACTGATTCTGAAATTGTAAGTTCAAGAATAGTAAATGCACCAATTAATATAGTTTATAAGGCTTGGGCAGACCCCAATCATTTAAAAAATTGGTGGGGTCCCACAGGTTTTACCAATACCTTTAATGAATTTGATTTTAGGGTTGGAGGTAAATGGAGCTTTATTATGCATGGCCCTGACAAGGGAAATTATGCAAATGAATGCGAGTTCATTAAAATTGAAGAGCCTCATCTAATTGCTTGGAAGAGATTTTCAAAACCGCTTTTTCAGGTAGTTGCCATGTTTGAGGAAGTTAACTCTAATCAAACAAAAATAATTTTCAAAATGCTCTTTACCTCTACTAAAGAATGTAATAAGATCAGACCTTTTGCAATCGATAAAAACGAGGAAAACTTTGATAAGCTTGAAGTTGAATTGACAAAAATTAGCTCATAGCTTTTAATCCGTACAAAATTTATTTGTTTATTTTAGTGTATGATTGAGAAGGAAAAAGTAACAGAAACTTTCTGCCCAACAAATAAAAAGGAGTGGAGACAATGGCTACAGGACAACCATAACACAAAAAAAGGAGTTTGGTTGGTTCAATACAAAAAGAAATCTGGAAAATCGACAATCTCTTGGAGTGAATCGGTTGATGAAGCACTTTGTTTCGGTTGGATAGATAGTATTCGCAAAACTATAGACGAAGATTCATTCATACAATTTTTTGGAAAACGCAAACCAACAAGTGTGTGGTCAAAAATTAATAAAGAAAAAGTTAAGCTTTTGATAGAAAATAATTTAATGACAAACGCTGGCATAGCATCCATTGAAATTGCCAAGCAAAATGGTTCGTAGACAATTTTAGATGAGGTTGAGGAATTAATCATTCCTTCAGATTTAGCGCAAGCATTTAATCTAAATGAAGGCTCTAGTGCATATTTCCTAAGTTTAAGCAATTCCGTTAGAAAAAGTATTTTGCAATGGTTGGTTTTTGCGAAAAGACCAGAAACTAGGCAAAATCGTATTAATGAAATTGCCGAATTAGCAACTCAAAAACTAAAACCTAAACAATTTAGATAAATAGCTAAGATGAAAAACATTAAATATGCCCCAAAGCTGATTTTTGCGATAGTTTACTTTCTTTTGTTAGTTATCGTATTTGTTTTTTTTATGGGGCGTACCAAACTATTTTTTAGAATCGATTTTTTATCAAGTTACTTCCCAAATTTCTATCAGCATGTCTCTAATTTTTGTATCAGTTACCTTTTATATGCTGGTGTTGGTTTGATGTGGTTGCTATTGGGAGTTCCCTTTAAGTTTATTGTAATTTTAGGCACTATAATTTTAAGCATTAACATTATTTACGAATTATGGATTGGAATTTTAAATACACCAGATGTAATTGATGCCTATTATGGATTTTGGGGAACATTGTTGGCATTTCTATTCTTGTTTATCACTAAAAAATATGGACTTCAAGAAAATGTTGCTGCTCAAGTTTAAAAGAGAATAATCTTTCTATTACTAAGATAAGCGCAAATGCCCCTACAAAATGTCGTATCCGCACCTCAGTATTTCATAACAATATATATATATTTGAGTATGGACATGTAGTTGCGAATTTATTTTATCAAACCTAAATTAAGAAAGAAATGAACAGTAATTTAAATTTTGAATTTATCGTAAATAAAGAAACAAATACGGTACAAGTAAGCAAAACATTTGCAGCAGATTTAAACCAAATTTGGGATGCTTTTACAATACCATTTATATTAGACCAATGGTGGGCGCCAAAACCTTGGTTATCTAAAACTAAATCTATAGATTTTACTGTAGGTGGTAAAAGATTGTACGCCATGATTGGTCCAGAAGGCGAAGAGCATTGGGCGATAGCAGATTTTAATGCCATTTCTCCTAAAACTAATTTTAAATATTTAGATGCCTTTACAGATGCCGAAGGAAACATTAGCTCTGAAATGCCCCGCTCAGATTGGAGTTTAGACTTTGTTGACGAGGGAGAAACTACAACGGTAAACATTACCATTAAACATAAAAACCGAGAAGACTTGGAACAAATTATTACCATGGGTTTTAAAGAAGGATTTACCATGGCATTAAATAACTTAGACGAAATGCTATTAAACTCAAACAAATAAAATGAAACAGAAAATCACATTCGTATTAAGCTTAATCTTTGGGCTATTTTTTATTAATGCCGGACTAGATAAGTTTTTTCACTACATGCCAATGCCTAAAGATATTTCTCCAGACCTAATGAGTGCTATGACTGGAATGATGGCCGTAAGTTGGCTGATGCCGCTAGTAGCAGTAGCCGAAATTGTAGGTGGTGTATTAATCATCATCTCAAAAACTAGAGCCCTTGGTGCTTTGTTGGTCTTTCCAGTTATGGTAGGTATCGTATTAACCAATACCGTAACAGATGCAAGTGGTTTCCCTATTGCAGCGGTTTTTGCAGCAGTTTTATTATGGATTATGTATGATAACCGAGCGAAATATATGCATCTGGTTAATTAATAAATACAAGGTCGAGATAAGAAAGTCTCGACCTTAATTTTTATCAGAAAACACTAAACATGATTTAGAATCTGCTTTCAAAAAGCACCTATAACCAAATAAAAATAATGTTATATTTATTAAAGCAATAGTTTTAAGGTTAATATTTTTTAACTTAGCACTCAAGAATTTTTATTATGAAACAATTTTCAGAATTAACTCTTGAGGAACTTCACAAAAAAAAAGCATCAATTAAAGGTGTTTTAATCGCATTTATCGTACTCGCAGTTATCATAGCTTTAGGTTTTGCTTACCTCTTCTTTTTCGGAAAAAAGTCTCTTTCTATTCCAACATTAATTCCCTTATTGATACTTCCAATAACATGGATCCCGATATTTATTTCAATCAAATCATTAAATGACGAAATAGACTTACGCAAATCAAAAATGAATTAATTTTTTGCTCCCATGTCTAAAATTATAACGAACTGTAATAATTGCAATAACATTGTTGATGATAATTTTTGTGCTAAATGTGGTCATGCTGTACAATTAAAAAGGATTGATGCCCATTATATACAACACGAAATTATACATGTATTACATTTTGAGAAAGGTTTTTTTTATACCATTAAAGAACTTATAACTAGACCTGGAGAAAATGTTAGGAAATTTATTTCTACTGATAGAAGCAGACTGGTTAAGCCAGTTGTCTTCATCATCCTAACTTCGCTAGCCTACACCATATTTAGCCATTTCTTCCATTTTGATGATGCTTTTATAAAAATAGAGAGTACAGCAAAAGGACCAGCTACCACTGCAATAGACAATTGGATACATAATAATTATGGCTACTCAAACATATTAGAAGGTTTGTTCATAGCAGTATGGTTAAAATTGTTTTTTAGAAAAAGTGGTTATAACTTCTTCGAAATTGTTATTCTATTGTGTTTTACAATGGGAATTGGCATGTTGATATTATCACTTGCAGTTATTTTTAAAGGCATAACTCATATAGAGTTAATGAAAGAATTTGGATATGTTTTTATCATCTACATCACATGGTCAATTGGTCAGTTTTTTGGTGGTAAAAAAATCATAAATTACGTTAAAGCATTGATTTCCTATATCTTAGGCATGGCATCTTTTCTATCTTTAGCGGCATTATTGGGTTATGTGATTGATAAAACCATTAGCCATTAACTTATAATAAGTTAGCATTCTAAAGCATTCCTAAGTACTAAATCAATTTTGTAAGCTTTTTAGAGAATCAGCTGTACGACAATACGTGTTTAAACAAATATTATCATAACTTTAAATAATGCTCAAAGCGCTGATTAAAATGCACCTATATGCCAAATATAATATCCAGATTAATACATTTCTCTTTACTATTCATCTTTATATTTTTTATTAGCAATGCAGTTTCTGCACAAACCACAAAAGTAGATCAGTTATTAGTTCAACTTAACAAAAACAGTTCAGATACGGCTCAGCTTAAAATTATGCGTCAGTTGTCTGTTGCCTATTCTTCGGTTAATCCCGAAAGAAAATTTTATTATGCTCAGCAGTATAAGTCATTAGCAGAAAAATTAGGAATAGATTCTCTTGTAGCTAGTGCGTATTTAGACATGGGTAATTCTCATGTACTCAGAAGCAATTTAGATAGTGGTTTGTATTACTTTAAGATAGGCCATGAGAAAGCAAAAAATTGCCACTTCGAAAGTGGCATAGCAAGAGGTTATATCAATATTGGCTATGTTTACGATCGATTAGATAGAAAAAAAGAGGCTGCAGATTATTATGAAATTGCTTTAAAGCTTTACAGAAAGCTTAAGTCTAAAAAGGGCATTAATCAGTGCATTACTAATTTAGGTTCTATCTATTTCGATTTAAAAGAATATCGTATAGCAGATCATTATTTTCAAAAGGTTCTGGAAAATGTAAAAGAAAATCCCACTGATGAATCAGGATTGGCTAGTGCTTTGTATTCTCTTGGTGGCACAAAACAAAGATTGGGAAAGTTTAAGGAAGCTATGCAACTTTACAAAAAAAGCTTGACTATTAGAGAAAAAATTGGAGACTTAAACGGCATTGCTTTAACCCAATGGGGTTTTGGTGAGTTGTATGTAGAAAAAGGGGCCTACGTAAAAGCCCTAAGCCATCTTGATATAGCATTAAAAAACAATCGAATTTTAAAAAATTTATATCAAGAATCTGCCGTTCTTATGACAATCTCAGAAGCTTATCTGGGATTAAAAGATTATAAAAGAGCTGAGGAAACCGCAAACCTTGGTTTGGAAAGAGCCAAACAAACAGATTCAAAAATAGCTGTCTCCTTATTACTTAATACCCTTGCTAAAATAAGCGCAGCACAAAAGAAATTCGAAGAAGCTCTAATTTTTCAGGCAGCATATCAAGCCATAAATGATAGTTTAAAGAATGATGAAGTTATTAAAGAAGTGATCACTACAGATTTGCAGAGAATAAATTCCGACAATAAGATTCTAGAAACAGACAATAAAACCATCACTGCAAGAAACGCAGATTACAAAGTTATCATTGCTACTATAACTGTTTTACTACTTATTGTTGCCCTATTATTTATATTATACTACAAAAGAAATCTTGAAAAGAAAGCTATCAATCTGCAGCTTCAAAAACAACAACAAGAAATTGCCGAAGCTAATGAAGAACTTGGCTCATTAAACGAGGAGCTTAAAACCCAAATGGATATTGTATCTACACAAAATGTAGAGCTCGAAAAACTAAACACGGTAAAAAACAAATTCTTCTCCATCGTATCTCATGACTTAAGGAGCCCATTAAATACTTTAAAATCATTATTTACGCTTTACAGAAAGGGAGATTTAACTAAAGAGGAATTGAATGGCCTCTTGAAAAGATTAGAAGATACAATATACACTACAGCTACTTTCTTAGATAATTTGTTAGAATGGTCTAAAAGCCAACTTGAGGGAATGATTGTAAAACCTTTAATTTTCAAAGTACAACAAATCATTGATGAAAATATTCAGCTAATGGATTCTCAAATCAAACTTAAAGAACTCCAAGTAGAAAACAGAATAACTAAAGATTTATCAGCTTTTGCAGATAAAGATATGATTAACGTTGTATTTAGAAACCTGCTCTCCAATGCCATCAAATTTTGCGATCAAACCGATAAAATTACTTTTGATGCCTATTTAAGCAAGGGAAAAGTAATCTGTACCATCAGCGATACTGGGCCAGGCATTAATGAACAAGATCAAGCACATCTTTTTAACCTAACCCATAACATGAGTACAGGCACTGCTGGAGAAAAAGGTTACCATATTGGCTTAATTTTATGTAGAGATATGGTTGTACAAAATAATGGAACTATTGAAGTTGATAGCAAATTAGGCGAAGGCACAACTTTTATCATTACACTGCCTCAAAACATACAGGCTTAACAATAAATGCTAACAAATTTTATTAATATCAAAGTTGTTTTAAGCTGATCAAATATTAAGTATGCGTTATTTTAGTTTAATTCAATAAATTGCAGTGCAATCCAAAAGCAGCAAATTGAAAACTAAAATACCTTTATATCATCAAAGTAACGAAGCAGTTGGTGGTATTTTCATTTTTGAATCTTCTGCAATGGAGAGAAATGAACAAACCCTAAAACTAGGCACACACCGAGACGACTTTTTCATCTTTTTTGTACTTACCCAAGGAAGAGTAGCGATGAGGTGTGATATGACAACGTTGGAAGTCTCAGCCCCTGGATTAATGATGATCAAACCATTCCAAATCCATTCTCCAGATGAGATTACATCAGACGCTGCCGGATACTATATTAGTGCCGCTCCATTTTTAATCCCCAACACTTGTTTTCAGGTTTTCCAAGACTTAAAAATTGATCAACAAGCACAGCAAATCGGTAAGCTACAGCAAAAGGAGATATTAGATACCGTGGCGCTTTTGCAAATGTCTTTTACGAATAAAAACCACAATAAAACTCAAATTATTAATGGTTTATTTAATGCATTGGTTTATCATTTTGCCAATAGCTATCAATTATCAGCAATAGCTAAATCAGAACCAAAAAAGCGATCTTGGTTAATATCAGCTAACTTTAAAAAGCTAATTGTATTGCATGGATTTTTAGAAAACCCTTCCTTTTTTGCTAAAAAATTAAATATCAGCACCTCTCACTTAAATGATTGTGTAAATATTGCAACTGGCAAGTCTGTTACCTATTCGCTACAAAGTGCGATGGTTATTGAAGCGCAAAGATTACTCTATTACACGCCTTATGATGTAAAAGAAATTGCTTTTACCTTAGGTTTCGAAGACCACACCTACTTCTCCAGATTATTTAAGAAAATTACTGGTGAAACTCCACTTATGTTCCGAAGAAAATTCCGCGAATAATCCAATCATAACCACATCCCCTACTTCCTTACATTTTTGTTTTTTATCAACTTTGTGTAACTCAAAAAAACAAATATGCCTGCTATACCAAAAATAATTGGAGACTTTATGGAGTTAGCTTTTAAAAGCAAAATCTGCAAAGTAAATGTACTGGAAACAGAAATGATTAGTTCAACTCTTAGAAAAGTAATCTTTAAAGGAACTTTCCCAAAGGTGAAATTTAAAATTGGTCAAGCGATAATAATTAGAATAGATGATACTAATTATCGAAATTATACGCCTAGTAAATGGGATAGTGATACAGGTCTTTTCGAAGTCATATTTCATATTCACGGTAAGGGGCCTGGCAGCCAATTTATAGCGAATTTAACAACAAATGATAGCGTAACTGTTGGCTTACCTAGAGGATTTGACATTTACAAACCGGAGAACAAATATCATTTCTTTTTTGGTGATGAAACGTGTATTAGTGTTTTTAAAAGTTTAAAAGACAGAATTAATGCAGATCAAAATAATTACTTAGGCATATTGGAATTGGAAAAGCCTGCAATGTTAACTACAAGTGCCATAGAATTAGCAGTAGACGTTGTCCCAAAATCAAGCGAAAAGGCATTTTTTGCTATTAGCATGCTTCATAAATTAGATTCGAGGATTTGGGAATTGTGGCAATCAGGTTATTTTTATTTAATGGGTAATGCAAAGTCCATTCAGGCTTTTAGAAAAGTATTAAAAGAAAAAGGAGTTGCTAATAAAAATATTTATACCCAGGCTTATTGGGTAGAAGGGAAAGTTGGTCTATAACCACAATTAAGATTTTCGAAAAGATGGCATTGATAATGTGAATAGATTAACTGACATCGCATTCAAGTTTATTGTAAAATGATGTTGTAGAATTTATTGCATTAGCAAACAAAAGGAGTTAGATTTAAATTAATTTTAGATCGAACTCCTTTTCAATTTATAGGCTATGCTCACTCACATCAATCCAAAACTACCAATGCGGAATAAAGCTGTAACGAGAGATTTTTACATCAACAAATTAGGCTTCAAAGAACTAGGTTCAGCAGATTTTGACGGTTATTTAATGTTGCAAAAAGACCAGATAGAAATTCACTTTTTTGAATTTAGTGAGCTTGACCCCCTAGAAAATTATGGACAAGTTTACATTAGAACAGATGAGATTGAAAAATGGTACGATTTAGCGGTAACGAGCAAATTGAATATTCCCAAAGCTGGTCATTTGCAGCTTAAACCTTGGGGACAAAAAGAGTTTGCCTTATTAGATCCTGACAGCAATTCGCTCACATTTGGACAAGCTATTTAATTTAACTTATGTTGATTGTCCCTTATAATGCAATTTGGATAAAAGATTTTGAACAAATCGCATCAACACTTTCCATAACATTAAATGGTTTAATTATTGGAATTGAGCATATAGGCAGTACATCGATCCCATACCTTGCTGCAAAAGCTATTATAGATATCGATATTATTTACCACGAGCCAAAAGATTTTGAGCTTATTAAAAATAGGTTACAAAGCATTGGTTATATCTATAAGGGCAATCAAGGTATTGATGGCAGAGAAGTATTTAAGAGGAATTTAATACAAAAAGATCCAATACTAGATCAAATCAGTCATCACCTTTATATTTGTAAAAACAACTCTATGGAGCTCCAAAGGCATCTTTTATTTAGAGATTATTTAAAAAGAGATAATACTGCGAAAGAATTTTATCAAAATCTAAAATACGAATTGGCGCTACAAGCAAAAGATGACAGGAAAGTTTATGCGCATTTAAAAGAATTAAAGGCGAATTCATTTATCAATTATATTATCGAGTTAGCTAGAAAATCATAAATCTTTTAGCAAAAGTTAAATTTAATAACTTGATAAAAAACAGCTCAATTGCTTAACTTATATTTGCCTAACTATAAAGCAAAAAACGACAATATGATTTCAACACTTGATCTTAGCAAAATACCTGATTACAAGTCTTTACGTAAAATTAGCAAAGCGATTTCTGTGCTAGATGCAATTATTTGTCCAGAATGGGAATATCGTTATTATTCTTATGATAAAAATTGGGCAGATGGAGAAGAATTTTTAGGTATGAGAAATGGCGAAGGCGATCAGATGTTGATACTTTTTAGAGAAGATGGCTGTGTAATTAATGGATTTGCCCACGAAGCATTCAATGAGGAAAATGAAGTAATCAATAAACAGCAATTAACTGCTGGATTACCAGAAATTTTCAATGAATTTATATTTCAGGAACCTGTGAAATCAGTTGGCACAACCTTTTGCATTTGGACTTTGGAAGACAATAAATGGCAGATTGCACAAAATGGCAGCGTTGAAGATGGTTCCGACGAAATGTTGGCTATTTTTGATGGAAACCCACAAACCTATATAGATTGGGCAACTGTTTACTTTGAAGAAAGTTATAAAGAAAGCGGAATTCCTTTAGCAACCGTAGAGCAGATTTATAAAGAGCAAATCTTAACTAAACCAATGATTCTATCAATTGTTGATGAAGTAGAAGATTGGGAACAGTTGGAGGCAGAATTAATCGAGATCGGCTATCCTTATCAATTTGATTAATAAGTTAAACGAATAAGAAATGACCACGTTAAAAAGAACCAACTCTGACGATAAAGATTTTATTGAACTTGTAAAATACTTAGATGCCGAATTAGCAATTATAGATGGCGAAGATCATTCTTTTTATGACCAATACAATAAAATAGACAATATTAAACATGTTATTGTAGCTTATAAAGATAATAAACCAGCTGCTTGTGGGGCAATTAAAGAGCTTAACCCAACAACTATGGAAGTTAAACGCATGTATACCGTTGCAAAGGGAAGAGGGCATGGTTTAGCAACCCAAATATTAGTACAATTGGAACAATGGGGTTTAGAACTTGGTTACCAAAAATGTGTGTTAGAAACGGGTAAAAGACAAGAAGATGCAGTAGCGCTTTACCAAAAAAATGGTTATCAACTCACCAATAATTATGGACAATATGTTGGAATAGAAAATAGTGTGTGCTTTGAAAAAGAAATGAAATAAAGTTAATCCATGCTTAAACAACCTTCCGCACCACATAAGCCGATTATTATTGGTTCAATTTTTATATTGACGCTGGTATTTTTGATGACTTTTTTTGGCGGCAATCTATTTCAATTTTTTGGGCTGATAAAAATAAGCTCAACAAGCATGTATTTATCCCGACTTCTTTTTTGGTTAAGTTTATGTTTAATCGCACTTTATGCTGTAAAAATAGAACATCAGAAGCTGCTATTATGGGAAGAAAAAGAATATCCAATAACCTTTCAAATTGTAGCTTTAGTTCTATTATTCTTAACTGTTTTTGCTGGTGTTATCCTAATTCAAATCGGATTCACTCTAGCAGGTTCTAATAATAAGAGTGCTACACTTGCCAAAATAGTGCTGCTTCTAAAAAAAGACTTTATTTTATTATTATTTACTGCCATTACCGCTGGTGTAGTAGAAGAATTAATTTTTAGAGGCTACCTACAACCTAGGTTACAGATCATTTTTAAAAATCCTCATGTCTCTATTTTTATAACATGTGCGCTTTTTGGCATGATGCACTATAAATACGGAACCCTGATAAATGTGATTGGCCCATTTTTTATAGGCTTAGTACTAGCTTATTTTTATTGGAGGTATAAAAACATCAAAATAGCTATGCTATTTCATTTTCTATGGGATTTTATTCTTTTAATTATTTCTACAAATAGCACCCATCAATAATTTCAATTCATCAATGCAAAAAATAGCAATCATAACAGGGGCAAGTAAAGGTATTGGAGAAGGCATTGCATTAGCCTATCAACAAAATGGCTATCACATCATTTCCATCTCCAGAACCAAAAACGAAAACTTTCAGCATATTCAGCAAATTGAATTCGACTTAAGTAAATCTGTAGGAATTAAAGATTTGTTGAACCAAATATTTGATGAAATTAAAAAAACAAAGGTTGAAAAAATAACACTGATCAATAATGCAGGCACATTAGGTAAGATCGGTAAGATTGAAGATATTACTGATATTGCAGAAACGGTACAATTAAATACCACCGCACCATTAATATTGACATCTATATTTTTAAAATTAACCCAGAGTTGGGATTGCGAAAAAACTATAATCAATATTTCTTCTGGAGCTGCTGTAAAACCTTACAGCGGCTGGACTGTTTATTGTGCTACAAAGGCAGCATTAGATATGATGACCCAAACCATTTCATTAGAACAAGAAGGCTTAGTAAACGGCGCAAAAGTAATTGCTATTTATCCTGGTGTAGTAGATACGGGTATGCAGGCGCAAATTCGAAAAAGTGATAAAAATAGTTTTGCATCATTAGATAGATTTTTAGAGTTAAAAGCTACCAATGCTTTGGCAGATGCAAAAATTGTTGGCGAGCAAATTTTTACCGCAGCACATGATAATGCTATTAAAAATGGAGCCATTTTACGTATAGAAGCTTAGAATTGCTTCGTTAAACTTTAAATTAAGATGAAATTAAATGCAGGAATTATAACAACGAAATTAGCAGAAACAAAAAAATTCTATACTGAGATTTTAAACTTCGGAATCACTTTCGAAAATGAATTTTACCTATTAATACACACGCCAAACCAACAAGCTGAACTTAGTTTTCTCTTGCCAAACCATCCTTCGCAACAACCATTGTTTCAGCAGCCCTTTAATGGAAAAGGAATGTATATAACTATTGAGGTTGATGATGTAAACGAATTATATGAGCAAATAAAAAACAAAGGCATTGCTATTGATATAGAAATTCGTAATGAACCTTGGGGAGATCGCCACTTTGCTATTCAAGACCCAAATGGTATTGGAGTTGATATTGTTAAATATGCTCCCCAACAATAAAAATTCTTTCTCTTAAAATTGACTATTTATTATTTGCTATCATGAACGATTATCTCGAAAGTGTTAAGAAACAATTTGAATACTATAAATTTTTGGGCGATCAAACTTTTAATCAACTTACCGAGGAGCAGTTATTTTGGCGGTTTAATGCAGAAAGCAATAGCATAGCTATGATTGTAAAACATCTGTCTGGCAATATGCTTTCTCGTTGGACAGACTTTTTAACCAGCGATGGCGAAAAAGAATGGAGAAATAGAGACGAAGAGTTTATCAATGATATTACCAGTAAAGAGGAATTAGTTAACAAATGGAACGAAGGTTGGCAATGTTTATTTAATGCTATAAACTCATTAAAAACTGAAGATTTAACCGAAGAGATTTATATCCGAAACCAAGGGCATACCGTTACTGAAGCCATTAACAGGCAATTGGCTCATTATCCATACCATGTTGGTCAAATCGTATTTTTAGGCAAAATGCTACTTAATGATAAATGGCTATCACTTTCTATTCCAAAGGGGAACTCAAAAACTTATAATGAAGAAAAATTTGCGCAACAAAAACACAAACAACACTTTACCGAAGAATACTTAGCCAAGCCAGCTGCAGATCGCAATTAAAATTTATCTGTTAACTTTGTAGCTTATAATAAAATTATGAAAGAAGAAATTTTCCGTCAATTTGCCGATATTGAAGTTAAAGAAATGTCTCCAGGTTTCTTTTCTAAATTAATTCATACCGATAACAATACTATAAATTTTATTGATATAAAAGCTGGTAGTGACTCTCCTATCCATAGTCACCCACACCACCAATGTGCTTTTGTTTTAAAAGGTCAATTCGAAATGACTGTTGGTGAAGAAACTCAGATTTTAGATCCTGGCAAATTTGTAGTTATTCCGGGTGGTGTATTGCATGGCGGAAGAGCGGTTACTGATTGTACACTTTTAGATATCTTTAGCCCAGGCAGAGAAGATTTTAAAATCCCTAACCCCTAAAGGGGAAAATTAAGCATGCAAATGTTTCAAACTACCATAAGTTTAAGAGCAAGAAATAGAGGTTTTCATTTAATAACGGATGAAATTATACAAGCAATTCCTGAAATAGAAGATTTGAAGGTTGGAATGATGCAGGTTTTTATACAGCATACTTCGGCATCATTAACTATTAATGAAAATGCCGACCCAACCGTAAGGAAAGATTTTGACATGTGGTTTAATAAGGCTGTACCAGAAAATGATCCTGATTATAAACATGATTATGAAGGTGCTGATGACATGCCGGCACACATCAAATCAGCATTGCTAGATACTTCTATTTTAATCCCAATTAGAAATGGCAGATTAGCTTTAGGAACTTGGCAAGGTATTTACCTTTGCGAACACCGTAATTATGGAGGCAATCGGAACGTGGTAATTACTGCATGGGGACTATAAAAATAAGTCATGCTGAATTTATTTCAGCAGCTGTTGGTTATAAGCGGACCCTGAAATAAATTCAGGGTGACGATCAAACGATCTCAACCCAATTTCCATCTCCTTGGATGATACCAATTAGTTCGTTAATGGCATCGGCAGTTTTTACATTTTTCTTAACGACTTCTTGTCCACGGTAAAGCGTAATTCGATCAACGCCTGCACCTACATATCCATAATCTGCATCAGCCATCTCACCAGGCCCATTTACAATACAACCCATGATTCCTATCTTAATCCCTTTTAAATGGGATGTTCTAGCTCGTATGGCTTGCGTTGTTTCCTGTAAATCAAACAAAGTCCTACCGCAACTTGGACAAGAAATATATTCTGTTTTGGAGATACGTGTGCGAGTAGCTTGTAAAATACCGAAGGAAGTAGAATTAATTATTGCCAATGGTATAACATCTGTATTAATCCAAACACCATCACAAAAGCCGTCGATTAATAAACCTCCCAAATCTGTAGAGCTATATAATTGAAAATCATCAATCGATAATCCATTAAAAGTTCGCTCCACAATTACAGGTATTTTAACATCTGCAACCAATAATTGAACAAATGCATTTCGGATAGTTTGCATTGCATTTTCTGCCTCAGTTGTTAGTACAAGCACTACTTTGCCAAAGTTTTTTAATTGTTCAACATCCAGTTCTTCAGCTAAAACTTTGATGAAATTTAACTTTTCATCTTTAACTTCAGCACTTAAAAAGTCAGTTAAATTAAATAAAGGATGGCAATTTTGTTTATCAGCTAAACCCAACCAAGTTTGATAATTATAAAGTTGCTTTAAGCCCCCAGGAAATGAAAAAGAAGGCAACTGGTTGCCCAAATAAACCATATCACAAGCTTGATCGCTCAAATTATACTTATCTAGCAGAGCTGAATAATTATATCCAACTGGATTTAAAATTGCAGGATCTTTTAAATTTTCTTTTTCTATGTTAATGATTACCCTTGGTACTTGATGTGCACCCAGATTTTCTATTTCGGCTGTAACTCTACGTTTGTATTGGAAAGGACTATAAAAAGGTTGCCCTTCGACAGGCTCAGGATGACAAACTGTTGGAAGGTTAGAAGGTTGGAAGGCTTGAGGTTGCCAACTGTCAACCACTAACTGCGAACTGTTAGACTTTCTTTCAAACCTATTTGCCAATGCTCTTGCAACTGGTGCTTCAAATTCTGGATCTTCGGTTAGCGAAACACGAATAGTATCTCCTAAACCATCGGCCAATAGAGTACCAATGCCCACAGCAGATTTAATACGACCATCTTCCCCATCACCAGCTTCGGTAACACCTAAATGCAAAGGATAATTCATCCCTTCTTTAACCATAGTTTCTACCAACAGCCGATAAGCTTGTACCATTACTTGCGTATTGCTAGCTTTCATAGAAATACACAAATTATAAAAGTTTAAGTCTTCGCACATGCGGATAAATTCCATTGCCGACTCAACCATTCCACGTGGTGTATCGCCATAGTGGCTCATGATACGATCTGATAGCGAACCATGATTGGTGCCAATGCGCATTGCTGTGCCGTATTCTTTACAAATTTTAACCAGTGGTGTAAACTTTTTATAAATGCGCTCTAGTTCTGATTGGTAGGCATCTGCAGTATATGCTAAATTTTCGAATTTCTTTTTATCGGCGTAATTACCTGGATTGACCCTAACTTTCTCTACAATACGAGCTGCAGATTCTGCTGCGTTTGGTGTAAAATGGATATCAGCAATTAAGGGTACATCGTAACCGCGAAAGCGAAGTTCTTTTTTAATATTAGCTAAGTTTTCGGCTTCTTTAATACTTGGTGCAGTAATACGAACATATTCGCACCCAGATTCTACCATCCGAATGGTCTGTTCTACAGTACCAATGGTATCCATAGTATCTGTGGTTGTCATAGATTGGATACGGATTGGATTTAAACCACCCATAGGGGTATTACCAATGGTAACCTCACGAGTTAACAACCGCGAATACTGAGTTAGGCTATTACAGTAGCCACCTTCTAATTGGTAAGATTTTTCCACTTTTTGCATGCCTTGCAAAGATAGCTTATTTGTTGAATTGTTATATTGCTGGATTGTTAAATTGTAAATGAAGTTTGAACCTTGTAAAATTCATCATTTACCAAACAATATCAAATTTATTTTGCTATAAAAAACAAGCAATTTTAATGATTTTTGCTAAAAATATATAGCAAAAATTTGATATCGATGTAATTATTTGCCCTGAAAAATTTTTGATAAAATCACATTTTGAAAATTGCTAGACACAAGATCCAAAAATAATTAATTGATTTTTATTACAAGAACTTATTATCTATTGGTTTTTAAAAATGCTAACACTTTACTATTAAATTCTAAAGCATTCTCATACGGCACATCGTGATTTGCATTTTTGAAAATATGTAATTTAGATTTTGAAATATGCTCAGCAATATATTTTGTTTGTGCCTCTAAAATCATATCTTTTTCTCCAGCCATCACCAAAACTTTAGCCTTTATTTCTTTTAAATTAGCTAATGTAATATGTGGCTCTGTTAATAACATTGTAAATAATCTAACCTGATATTTAGATTTTTCATCTACGCTTGTTTTCAATCCAGCTATTGCTTTAGCAACTTCATTAAGTGTATTTTCTGACACTGCCAATTTAGGATTTGTACATGCCCCCGTTATTGCTAGTTTATCTATATAATTAGGATATTTATATGCCATAATTAGCCCTGTATTTCCACCATCACTCCATCCTAGAACATTTACCTTTTTAAGCTGTAGTGAATCAAGAAGAGTCTTCATATCATCCGCATATAAATCATAGCTCAAAGCTCCAGTACTCAAATCTGTACTTTTGCCTTGTCCTCTGGTATCTACCGCAATAACCTGATAATATTTTGAAAATTCTTTGATTTGTTTCTTGAAAGATTTGATGGATTGACTATTTCCATGGAGTAACAGTAAAGGTTCTCCAACACCGTATATTTCATAATAAATTTCGGCATCTTTTATTTTAATTTTCTTCCCTACAGATAAATCACTGCCATAACTAATAGATTTAATATTTGGATTATAATTAGATTTAATTTGGGCTTCACTAATGTCTTTCCCATCAATCAGTATTTGAACATTATCAACCCATAACTTGCCAGCACCGTAAAGGGTAGGCCAAAACCAAATATTTCTAGTTTCAGATTGAAGTGGTAATTTTAAAGTATATTTTTTCCAATCACTAGTTCCGTATAACCTAGCTTGCAAAGAATTTTTAAATTGTAACAAATCATTATCTTCATCATTTGTACGCATTATAAAATCTACGTGATTAATCACATCTTTAAATTTTGCAAAAAAGCTAATTTCTATTTCTTTTCCTTGGTATCTAGAAGGAATGAATATTCCAGACTGCACGTATATTGGAGGTTTACTATTAGCGTTTTCAATTAACAAAGATCGTTTTCCAGTATACTTCTCTACAGTATCTGTTTCTATAGAAATTTCTTTGGTTTTAATATTACCAAACCAGATCAGCGCTTTGTTTGTGTTTGGCACTAATTCCTCAAAATCTAAATTGAATTGATCCTTTTTTGGCGTTAAGGAACTTTGTATTTGTGCAAAGCCCGTTGTTACAAAACCGAAAAACATTAACAAACTTAATAACCGATACATAAAAAGTATTTTTCGAAAGTACACACAATTCACTAGTTATATATATAATTAACAATATTTAACTGCTAAATTAACCTTTGCTTTATTACTAAAGCACCTACAATTATATCGTGCAAACACTGTTGTTTTTTATTTAGAAAACTATAGAGATAACCTATAAAAAACGTTAAAACAGATATAAGTTTGGCAATGTTTCTGAAAAAAGAAGTTGCCAGATCTAATCTACTCCCCATCATATCGGTTACCTTTATATCCATTAAGCGTTTGCCAATAGTTGCCTGCTTAACTGAAGCTTCAGCAATACTACTATAGATAAATTTTACAATTGGTACTAGTGCAAGAAGGCCAATTGCAGTACCCGCTCTAAAAACTTTCCCATCAACAAAAATATAGATTACGAGCACAACAAAAACATAAACTATCATGATGAAAAAATAATCTATAGCTGATGCTAGCAAGCGTTGATCGAAGGCTGCAAAATATTGAGGGGCAGTTTGCTGAAATCTAAATCCAAGTAGTTCCCTCAGTTCTTCAAACTCATGTGCTTCTTTATAATCGTCCATTCCAGGTTTGCGAACAAAGGTATCTGGCTTTAAACCCATTTCCTTAAGTTGCACTAAACTATAAGGACCAACTGGCTTACCGTTAATAACTACTGTATATTCTTGCATAATCCCCTCCCAAACCTCCCCCAAAGAAGAAGGCATAGTATGATGTATATTTTTAAATTAGCTATTAGCCCCAATGCTATCATGGTGAGATATAAAACAAATAGCGTAAAGACAAAACTACTAAACATTTTGTCTTTACGCTATCCCTAAATCTTATACCTTCCGGCCTCTACCGTTAAACCTTTCGCTTTTTAGTATCTATCTACTTCAAAGCTGCTTAAACCTCCATCAAAATTGATGAATATTTTTTTAGTAGCAGAACTAAAATTCGGCGTTTCGTACAATCCTTCGCTTACTTTGGTAAATCCTGTAAAATCTTTACTAGATAAACCTGTTTTTGTTTTAATACGACAGCCAGAACCTTCTGGGATGCTAAATTTAACATCGGCAACTCCTGTTTTAACATTAACATCTGTAATTGGCAAAAGACTTCCCAATTTCACATCAAGCTCTGCGGCTCCACCATCAAAATTAAAAGTTCTCACTTTATAACCTGTTAAATCGAAGTCTATTTGACCAGCACCTAACTTTAGGTTCATTTCCCAAGTTGGGCTGGTATTTAAACGCAAGTCTACATCATTACCGCCATCACCGACAGACCATTTATTTCTTTTGTTTTTGTCCTGCAATTTAAAAGTTAAGGTATTTACGCTATCTGATGATTCTTTCATCAACATATAGTTACTATTTCTCCTTTTAACATCAGCAATAAATAAACTGTCTGTTTTGCCTTTTAAATTAAAAGAAGTTCCGCCTCCCGATATTTCTAGAATGTTCTTTTTTTCGATATCTCCAGCTACCAAACGCTCTGTAAAACTTTGTCTGGTTACGTTGCTATCATTGTCGTCATTATCGAAATCAATTTCTACATCATGGTTTTTACCATTTCCCCACCAAAATCTTCCTTCGGGCTTTTCTTGACCTTTTACAAACAAGAAAGACAATGTAACTACTAATATACCCAAAGAGATGATATTACCTGTTTGCGAATTATTTTTGTTGAACAGGATGTTAACGCCTAATATGATTAAAAATACTGGCCAAAAACTCCATACATTTCTCCAATAAAATTCGATAACGTTAAAATTCTCTAACAATAGTACGCCACCAATAAATAAAAGTAGCACACCCCAAATTACTCTATCTAGTTTCATTTCTTTAAATTTTATGTGTTCCCGGTATTTTAGTTCGCATGAAAACCATTACACCGTAATTATTTATTTATCATGCTTGTTTGGTTGTTTTAAGAATTTGGCGCAGTCGAATCTTTATTTTCATCTACAATAATCGCATCTTCAACAGGTTTATCAGTCGATGATTTTTGTGCCTCTTCAGTGGTTTTTTTAAATTTATCCCACTCGGTTTTTCTTTGATTTTTGAATATTAAACTAATACCAATGGCAACAATGGCTAATGGCCATAATTTGTATATTTTAAAAATATTAAACCATTCTGGCATAACATTTAATTCTCTTAGCAGGAAATAAACACCTAAAACCAATAATATTAAACCACCAATTGTTCTACCAGTATCATTTGTTTTTTGGAACTGTTTGAAATCGTTTGCTTGGTTAAAATCTGTTCCAACATTTTCTGTATTCCATTTGGTTTGGGGCCCAGAGTTAGTTGGATTGTTAAATGCATTTGGCGAGTTAAACATAGAAGAGGTGTTTTTATTTTTTTGAAAATATTCATTAAACTGATTGTATTTAGCAATTGGGTCGTTATTAACGGGTGTGATAATCCACATAACGATATACACCAATAAGCCTGTACCAAATAAGCCAAAAGTACCTAGTACAAATAGAAGCCTAACTACAGTTAAATCCATCTGCATATAATCTGCCAAGCCAGACGCAACTCCAGCTATCATCTTATCGTGTTCGTTTCTAAATAATCTCTTTTCCATAACGCTATCTCCTTTATTTAAACATTAAAACTCAAAGGCTTCAAGATCAGTTCATCAACGTTGGCACCAGCGCTTAAATTTAAGATGGAGTATAAAGAATTGGCAATATCTTCTGACTGTACAAATTGGCTTGGTGGTAAATCTGTTCCTTCCCAAGATGATGTGAATGTAGAGCCTGGCAAAATTGCCGTAACCTTAACGTTGTATTGAGCTAACTCTTTCCGCAATACATTATTAAGACTTAACATCGCTGCCTTTGTTACACAATAACTCCCGGCATTCTCAATTGTTTCTATGCTTGCTACAGAACAGATATTAAATATATGTCCAAACAACTGTTTACGCATTATTTTACCAAAATACTTAGACAAATAATAAGCTGCATTTACATTTATATTTTGCTGTATTTCAAATACAGCATCACTCTCGTCTAACATGCTTCCAGGTATAAAAGTGCCTGCATTATTAATCAATACATCAATCTTATCGAGGGATTGTGTTGCAAAGTCACAAAAGGCCATCACCTCTACTTTATTGGCACAATCAGCAACCATCGTAAAAATTTTTACCTCAATATGTTGTAGTTCTTGTTGCAATACATCCAAATCTTGGGCTGTTCTTGCACAAAGTGCCAAATTATACCCTTGATTAGCCAATTTTAAAGCTATTGCCTTACCAATTCCTTTTGTTGCTCCAGTAATTATAGCATTCATATTTTCATTAGATTTGTTTATTTGGCACAAAAAAGGATATTAATATCCGTAAACAATAATATTTTTTAATAAATACATAAAGCCAGAACAATTTTTGTTGTTTCTTTGTATATTATTGTGTTTACTACAGTTAATCCATATTAAATGAATTTCACCAATTTTGGCAAGTATATTCTGCTTTTAAAAGCAGTTTTTAGAAGACCCGAAAAACTAAAAATATATATCAAGGCTATTTTTCAACAAATGGACTTTATTGGTGTAGGATCTCTGGGGCTAATTAGCATCATTTCTACTTTTATTGGAGCGGTAATGACCTTACAAATTGCCTTCCAATTGGTAAGTGATTTTATTCCCAAAACCATTATTGGTTCCGTTAACCGTGATTCGAGCATATTAGAACTTAGTCCAACAATTAGTGCTATTGTTTTAGCAGGTAAAATTGGATCCGCTATTTCATCAGAAATTGGTACCATGAGGGTTACCGAGCAGATTGATGCACTCGAAATTATGGGTATTAATGCACCTGGTTATTTGATACTACCTAAAATTATTGCTGGAATAACAATGGTTCCAATTCTGGTAATTATCTCTATGGTATTAAGTATTTCAGGCGGATATATTGGTGGAACACTTTCTGGTGCTTTATCTGCTGCCGAATATATACAAGGTATCACTACAGATTTTAATCCATATACTATTGTTGTAGCCTTAACTAAAGCCTTTGTTTTTGGTTTCATCATTACTTCGGTACCTGCATACGAAGGCTTTTATGTAAAAGGCGGCGCCCTAGAAGTTGCCCAAGCAAGTACAAGAGCGGTTGTAGTAAGCTGTATTAGTATTTTAGCATGTGATTATCTTGTAACCCAATTATTATTATGATCGAGATTAAAGACATCCATAAATCGTTTGGGGATAATGAAGTTTTAAAAGGAATTTCTGGCAAGTTTGAAGCTGGCGTTACCAATTTAATTATTGGTGGTTCTGGATCAGGAAAAACCACTTTATTGAAATGTATGATCGGTTTACACCAACCAGAACAAGGTAGTGTAGCATACGACGGAAGAGAGTTTACCCAGTTAAATTTCGAAGAACGTATAGAAATCAGAAAAGAGATTGGCATGCTTTTTCAAGGTTCAGCACTTTTTGACTCGATGACGGTTGAAGAAAACATCATGTTCCCTTTAAATATGTTTACCGAACAACCGAAAAATGAGAAGCTTGATCGTGTAAATTTTTGTTTGGAAAGAGTTAATCTTGAAGGTAAAAATAAACTATTTCCCGCCGAGCTTTCTGGAGGGATGAAAAAGCGTGTGGGTATTGCCCGTGCTATTGCCATGAACCCTAAATATTTGTTTTGCGATGAGCCTAACTCTGGATTAGATCCAAAAACATCTATTGTAATAGATGAGTTGATTAAAGAGATAACCGAAGAATATAATACCACCACTGTTGTAGTAACACATGATATGAATTCGGTAATGGGTATAGGTGATTATATTATCTTTTTACATGAAGGAAAAAAATTCTGGGAAGGCTCTAACAAAGAGATTTCTAAAACTGACATTGCAGAATTAAATGATTTTGTATTCGCCAGTCGCTTTATGAAAGCTGCTAAAGGGAAATTATAATTTTTCGTATATTTGAAGTATGACTGGCTCATATAAAAAGAATATTATAGAGAAACTACAAACTTTACCAACAGAAATGTTGGTAGAAGTTGAAGACTTTATCGACTTCTTGAAAGCTAAACATTCAAAAAATTTAGATTCTAAACCGAATATGGTTGAAGAACCAAGAAGTTTATATGGATCAGCTAAAGGATTATTTATCATTCCTGAAGATTTTAACGAGCCTTTAGATGATTTTAAAGATTATATGTAATGCGATTTTTAGTCGATACTCATATCTTTCTTTTTTTAATTAATGCTGATGATAAACTAGATAAGAATATTATTAATACGCTCGAAAATCCATCTAACAGCATCTACATAAGTATGGCTAGTTTATGGGAAATAGTTGTGAAAGTAAATATTGGCAAATTACCACTAACTAGAAATATTAATGAACTTTATGAGCTATTAAATAAAAAGAGTATTCTGGTTCTAAACATTCAGAAACAACATTTAGACATACATTTATCCTTACCGCTAATCCACAAAGATCCTTTTGATCGATTAATCATTTCGCAGGCAATTGCCGATGACTTAACTCTAATTACAGACGATCAACATATTAAAGACTACCCAAACCTGAAACTTTTTTAAATGATACAACTTTTAACCCCTACCCACTGGAAAGATTACGAATTATTAGATTGCGGAGATTTCGAAAAACTGGAACGCTTTGGCAATTTGATTTTAGCTAGACCAGAACCACAAGCGGTTTGGAAAAAGGTACTATCTCAACAAGAATGGAAAAAGCAAACGCATATCAATTTTAAAGGTCGCTCGGCAACTAGTGGCGAATGGATTAAAGCAGATAAAAAAGTTCCAGATCGCTGGAATGTAAACTATAAAAACGATGAAATAAGTATCAATTTGCGTTTGGGACTTACTTCTTTTAAACATGTTGGCGTTTTTCCTGAGCAAGCTGTAAATTGGGATTACATCTCATCATCCGTTAAAAAATTTAAAAATCCAGTACCAAAAGTACTTAACCTATTTGCTTATACAGGTGCCGCTTCTTTAGTAGCCAAAGCAGCTGGCGCAGACACAACACACGTAGATTCGATTAAACAAGTGGTGAATTGGGCTAACGAAAACCAAGAGTTATCTAACCTTAAAGATGTACGTTGGGTGGTTGAGGATGCCTTAAAATTTGTTAAAAGAGAGTTGAAAAGAGGCAAAAAATACAATGGTATTATTTTAGATCCGCCAGCATTCGGTCATGGCCCAAATGGAGAAAAATGGAAATTAGAAGACCATATTCAAGAAATGATGCAAGATGTGGTTCAACTATTAGACCCTGAAGAACACTTCTTAATTTTAAACACCTACTCATTAGGTTTTTCTTCTGTAATTGTAGAAAACCTGATCAAAACATCATTTCCTCAAGTTAAAAACTTAGAAACTGGCGAACTCTTCTTGCAAGCAACATCAGGCGTTAAATTACCATTGGGTGTATTTGGCAAGTTCAATAAATTCAAGTAAACAATAAGATTGTAAGATTTTAGGATGGGAGGTATACATCAGACTAATATCTCTTCTTTTATTTTCATAAAAACATTAATAAATACGCCGTCCTCTCCTAATACGGACGAGATCTTCAATAAATAATCATTCCGAACGAAGCCGGCATAAACCGTCCAAAAAAGGCCTTCCAATAACCATCTTTCCGAACGAGTTTTTCACAAGGAGGAATCTATCACCTAGAACTCCGCTTAACAGATCTCTCTTAACTGCACTACGTGAAGATGACGACATTGGTGATGACATCATCCTTAATTGCAGCAAACCAATTAAATAGCGGTTCTCTCCGGTATATCTGATTGGTATCTCTTTCGTGTACAGGCTATAATTCACTAAATTTTAACAGCAATATTAAAGGGATTTAACAGGGAGATCAGAGGGATCTATCCTTGTTTACTCCCTGTTATGTCCCTGTAAAGTCCCTGTTATCTCCCTGTTAATTATAGATTAATTACGAGCACTTCCCAAACACTTCTCAAAGCACTATCGAACAACTATCGAACGAGAGTCGAGGGTAACAAAGTGCTCTGCCTAATCCGGAACAACATAAAAAGAGAAAGCCTCCACATCCATGGAGGCCTAACTCTTAAACAAAACAAATAACTTTAATAAAGTATTAAGCTTTTTTAATTAATTTATATTCGATAACAGGTTTACCACGTGTTCCACCATCACTACCAAGCCCCATACTTACAAATTTTAATTTGTAAACATTACCAGAACCATCTTTTACTACATAAAACAAATCTGTCTTTATGCCTAATGGTGTTCCAGAAGTTATTCTCCAATTAGAACCAATTACATCTCTTTTGCTATCGAAAGTTACAGTTGAAAGATCGGCCTCTGTAAACGATGCATAAGTTTTATTTGCAGTAACCGTAATTGGAGCAGCAGAAACACCAGCTAAATTATTGATGAATACTAAATCTGAGAAACCGTAAGGAAGCTGAGTTGTACCAGAAGCAGTCCAATACATACTATAACCCCAAACAATATCCCAATCTGCCTTTTCTGGCTCTACAACTGTGGTGGCACCTCTAACTAACGATACGAATTGAAAATTAGTAACATTGTTTTTGGCAACTTCTATACTTGAAAAGATTGTTGCATTTACTCTAGCATATTGTAAAGTATAACCAGTTCCTTTTCTGATTACTCTAATTTTGTAGAGCTCATCTGTAGCTAGAACATTGTTTGCACCACCTTTTCTGTTAATGATGTAAACCTTATTATCAGCGTCTGTAGCTGAGACTGTTGCAATTACTGTTTTATTTAAGATACTTGCCTCTCTTGGATCATCTATTGCAATTACCTTTGTTAAATCATTTGGATCTGCATTTAAAACGCCTCCACCTTGACCAATTTTAAGTCTATTTGCATCGTAATCTGCAGAAGTTACTGCGTTAAGGTCTGTTTTATTTACCAAAATTGCAGATGCAGAATTGCTCGAATTTAATATCACCTTAAAATCAGGACCTGTATAAAAACCTAAATCCCAGCTATCTCTATCTACTGCTGTACTTTTATCTTTACTGAAATCTACGAACACGCTATTACCTGCAGTAGCTTCAGCACCGATTAATCCATTTAAGGTTAATGTACTACCATCAGAAGGTGGAACTACAATGATAGGTTCTTCATTTTTTTTACAAGATGTAAAAGTTACAGCCAAAAGCACAACGGCAATGATTGAGTTTAATTTATTCATTTTTTTTGATTTAATTTATGTTTAAAATGTATGTATAGAGCCTCTTTAGAGGCCTTTGGTTAATCTTTTTTCCAATTAAATGTTAATCCTAGCACATAAGAGCGACCATAACTGTAAGGCACACTTGCGCCACCGGTACTGTGTGCACCTCCACTAGCTGTAGATGTATTGGTTAGTTGGGTAACATCTAATAGGTTTTTTACACCTGCATTTATGGTTATGTTTTTATAGATAGTTTTATTTAGCATTAAATCTGCCCAGCTAAATGCACCAACTTTAACCAATCTGGCAGTAGGCACATCATTTACAGTACTTACCTGATAGCTTGGTCTTGCCCCCGCATATTTATAAAATAGGCTGATGTTACCATTGATTTTTGTAAAAGTGTAGCTCAAGTTTGTGGTTACCTCTGGTGCCCAAACAAATTCTGGCAACTCTAATGCTGGCTGATTTTCGCCCAAACTATTGTACCTACCTATATAAGACATCCCTACGTTAGCTTGAAAATTTTGAAGGATTAAAGTGTTATCTAAAGTTCCACCGGTAGTTTTATACTTAGAAACATTTATATAGGTAGTAATTGTAGGATTAATTGGATCCATCCCAAATTCTATTCTGTTATTAAAAATATTATAAAAACCAGAAACAGTAGTTCTAAATTGTAAACCATCTTGCTTAATTCCTGCCCAAGCTAATGATGCATTGAAACTATCAGAATGTTCGGCGTGTAAATTTTCGTTACCCATTATCGAGTGACTTGCATCAAAGAAATCATAATATAGTTCTCTTAGCGCAGGTGCACGGAAACCACGAGCATAAGACAAACGTAGATCTAGATTTTTGCTAACCGTAAACTTTGTATTTAATGATGGTATAGCTGTCGGCGCATCGTAAACCGAGTTTTTTATAAATCTTACTCCTGGTCTAATGTTAATTGCATTGCTAGGCTTTATTTCGGCCGAAGCAAAAAATGCATAATCGTTAATTACCGGTGCACCTTTAATTCTTTGCCCACTAGCTGCGTCTCTATTAAATTCGAAACCTGGTTGAAAAGAGAGCATCTTTCCTGCAAAATACTGAGCTGTAGTTCTAAAGATGGTTGCATTAAACTTAGCAATATCTTGTTTACCAGCTTCTGCAGATAGTACTTGCGAATTGTTAGTGAAATCATGAATTAAAGTCTTGGTAGCTCTTTGCAAATCAGTATAACCAGCAATGGCAGTAAGTTGTAATTTAGCTGATAATTTTATTTCAGACTGTAATTGTTGCGTATAACGTTTGGTAGAGTAGGTTTGAAATTCTCCTTTAAAGTTATTTGGATTTATACCACCTCTTGTTTCTATATCTTCTTTTAGTCCATCTAACCTGTACCAAATGTTGAAATTATCATTCCGATAACCAATTTTAGTATTCGCCAGATATTGCTCTTTTGGTTTCCATCGGTTTGGTATTGCATTAAATTCAGCAATCGTAGCTGTTTTAGGTGCTAAATTCCACCCTCCAAATTCGTTGTGCGTAATACCTGCTAAGGCACTCCAACTTTTATGCTGCCAGCTTGCATTTATATTCTGATTATGAACACCATTTCCTGTTAAGGCTGCATATTCATCGCCTGCAGTTTCTTCTTGCACACGGGCAGAAATATTTAATAATGATTTACCTGCATTTTTGGTGATGATATTAATTACGCCGGCCAATGCATCGGTACCATAAACTACAGAAACAGGTCCTTCAACAATTTCTATACGCTCAACAGTATTAACATCAATCTGATTTAAGCTCTCTCTACTATCAGATCTATCAACCATTGGCACACCATCTAATAGGATTTTGATATTTCTACCGCTCATGCCCATCAGTTCTACATCGGTAGTACCTAGGGTAAGATCATTACTAAAACGAAACCCTAATTCCGTATTTAGTATTTGCTGTACATTGGTTGCACCTCTTAATCTTATCTTTTCTGCACTGATGGTACGAATATTATAGACTGAATTTTTTAAGGATTGAGGTCCGTATTGTGCGGTAACTACAACTTCGTTTAATTCATGAAGTTTTTCTTTCAACTGAACTAGCGGTAGTTCATAGTCTTTATCTGTAGCTAAATCTATAGTTTTGTCTAGCGTATATAATCCAGATTTAATTGCTAATTCATTTCTACCATTAAGTGCTACAATTTTAAACGAACCATCAATTTTAGTAAAACTGATATGTTTTGAACCTTTAATACTTACCAATAACCCAGCAGCAGGCTGTCCATCGGCAGTAATTACTTTTCCATTTATGTAAAAAGGTTGGTTCGGCTTTTGTGCAAACCCAAAAGTTGAGGCTATTATAAAAATTAAAACAAGTAAATAGTGTTTCACGTATGTTTATTTAGAATGATTTCAAATAATGCGCAATGATAAAGCTTATTTAGACTAATTACAAATAAATTTAAAATAAGCCTGCAAGTACCTAAAAAAGAGGGTTTTTATTATTGATGAATATTGTAGTGAAGATTTAAAGTAGTTCCTTTTGCGTGACGATAGCCCATTTTATCAACAGAATTTTAAGCTGTTGATAATTATAGCTTTCATCCTAAAATAAATCATGTATTTTTGATAAACTAGAATAAAACTATATTACTGCGTATGAAAATCACCAAAATTGCTGGAGCCTTATTAATGGGTATAGCAACAATTACTACGTTTGCTTACTGTACCTCTGATGCAAAAAAAGCTGATGGAAAAACTGCAAAGGCAACTGATTCTACTAAAGTTGAAGAAGAAAATCTTCGTGCGCCTGTAGATACGGCTAAGTATAATGAGATTATTAAAAAATTAGCTAACGGCGATACTACTGGAAAATGGCCCGTAAAAAAACAACCTTACCCAATTGATGGTGCAATCTTACCATTTAAGCGTATTGTAGTTTATTACGGAAACCTACATTCTAAAAAAATGGGTGCTTTAGGCGAATATGCTCCAAAAGAAATGTGGCAGCGCTTAAATGCAGAGGTTAAAAAATGGGAAAAGGTAGATCCTTCAACTCCTGTCCAAGTTGGCTTACATTACATTGCGGCAGTTGCTAGTGGTACACCAGGTAAAGATGGTAAGTATATCAACAGAATGGGCAATAAGCAGATTGATTCTGTGTTAAAGATTGCTAAAATGCAGCCTAATACCATCGTATTTTTAGATCTACAAGTAGCATTGAGTAATTTAAAAGCAGAGTTACCTCATATAGAAAAGTATTTAGAAATGCCTAACGTACATTTAGGAATTGACCCAGAATTTTCTATGAAAGATGGTTCATTACCCGGCAAGAAGATTGGAACTTACGATGCTGCAGATTTAAATTATGTAACTGGTTATTTAGCAGACATGGTTAAAAAATACAACCTGCCTCCGAAGGTATTTGTTGTTCACCGTTTTACCAGAAAAATGGTAAGCAATTATCAAAGTATAAAACTTAGACCAGAAGTACAGATTGTAATGCACATGGATGGGTGGGGTGAGCCAGATTTGAAATTAGGTACTTATCGTCACTTCATTTTTGGCGAGCCTGTACAGTTTACTGGCTTTAAATTATTCTATAAAAATGATTTAAAGAAAGCACCAAATCGATTAATGACACCAGAAGAATTAATGAAACTGAAACCAATTCCAAGCTACATTCAGTATCAATAAACTAAAATAATTTAAAATTGATCCTCGTTCAATAAAATGAATGGGGTTTTTTTTTGAAATTAATTAACCAACTCTTGTGAAAGGCTAAAATATTGCTGTAAAATAATAAGTACGTACTATGCGAGTCAAAATATTATAGCTTAATTTATGTTCTTATTTATTTACGCCAATTATTAAAGCAAATGATAAAACTTAATTTCAAAAGAAGCATCTTATGGAGCTTCGCATTTTGCGCTGTAGTTGTTTCTCAAAGTTTTGCACAAGAGAAAACGGCCAGCGATACTAAAGCAAAACCTGTATTTAAAGATGGTGAAGCACAAATTGTTCCTGCTTTCGACACACCAGATAAATGGCTTCGTCATGATCTTTGGGTAGAAACTATATTTGATACTGACGGTGATGGCAAGCTTGACCGAATGCATGTAAGTGTAACTAGACCTTTCCAAACCGAAACTGAGGGATTAAAACTTCCAATTATTTACGAAACAAGTCCATATTTTGCAGGTACTGCAGGTAATGATCCCGCAACCTTTTGGAATGTAAAACACGAAGTTGGCGAAGTGCCACCTCCACACACCCATCCGACAGTAAAACGCACCGGAACTAGACCAATCATTTCTAACTCATTAATTAGAGAATGGATTAAAAGAGGTTTTATCATCGTACATTCTTCTTCTCCAGGTACAGGTTTATCAGACGGTTCGCCAACAGTAGGCGGGATTAACGAATCTCTTGCGCCAAAAGCTGTTATTGAATGGTTAGCTGGAAAGGACAATGGTTATACTTCAAGAGAAGGAAATGAAAAAGTAAAAGCATATTGGAGTACCGGAAAAGTGGGTATGACAGGAACTTCTTATAACGGTACACTCCCACTTGCGGCAGCAACTACTGGTGTAGAAGGCTTAAAGGCAATTATTCCAATAGCTCCAAATACATCTTACTATCATTATTATAGATCTAACGGTTTAGTAAGAAGTCCAGGTGGTTATTTAGGTGAGGATGTTGATGTATTGTATGACTTTATCCATAGCGGTGCAGAAGATAAAAGAGATTACAACAATAAAACGGTAAGAGATGGAGAAATGGCTAAAGGAATGGATCGTGTAACTGGAGATTATAATGATTTTTGGGCTGGTCGAGATTACTTAAATGCCATGAAACCTATGAAAGCAGCGTTATTAATGTCTCATGGTTTTAACGATTGGAATGTGATGCCTGAGCACAGTTACCGTATTTATAAAGCAGCAGAGGCTAAAGGTTTACCTACTCAAATCTATTACCATCAAGGCGGACATGGTGGCCCACCGCCAATGAAAATGATGAACAGATGGTTTACACGTTACTTATTTGATGTTGAAAATAATGTGGAAAAAGATCCAAAAGCATGGATAGTTAGAGAAAAAGAAACCAATGCCAATCCAACGGCATATGCTGATTATCCAAATCCTGCAGCAAGTGATGTAAAATTATATCTTGTAGCTGGCGGCAACAGTGCAGGTAAACTTTTTACAGCTAAACCAGCAAAACAAGCTACAGAAAAGTTGGTAGATGATGTTTCATTTGCAGGAAAAGACTTGGCTAAAGCAGAAAAATCAGATAATCGTTTACTTTATGTGAGTCCTATTTTAAAAGAAGCCGTTCATTTATCAGGGCTTTCTCAAATTACGGTCAAATTGGCTAGCAACAAACCTGCAGCTAATTTCTCTGTTTGGTTAGTTGCTTTACCTTGGTCAGAAGGAACTGGTGTAAAATTGATGGATAATGTAATTACACGGGGATGGGCAGATCCTCAGAATAGTAAATCTTTAACTAAAAGTACTCCTTTGGTACCTGGAAAATTCTATGATTTAAAGTTTAATTTACAACCTGATGATCAGATTATCCCAGCAGGTAAACAAATTGGCTTAATGATCTTCTCCAGCGATAAAGAATTTACACTATGGCCAAAAGCTGGTACTGAAATCTCTATCGATTTAAATGGAACAACACTAACTTTACCTGTTGTTGGTGGAGCAAATGCATTTGAAAAAGCGATAAAATAATTTTATCATAGGATAAATTAACAATAATAAAATCCTGATCCAATCTTTTTTGGGTCAGGATTTTTTATATTAGTGAAAATTATCATTTCAGATGAAAAAACTATTTAAAATTACGCTCCTACTCTTATTGCCATTTTTTGTGTCTGCTCAAAATTTCAGTGATGCTAAAACTTATCAGAAAGCAATTGAACTTGCTCAAAAAAAGCAAAAGCCGATTTTACTGATGGTTACCATTAAACCTTCTGGTGAATTCGCAGATAGGATGAAGCCCAACCAAGCCATCCAAGATCCTGCAGTACTAACTAAAATGAAAACAAATTTTGTTGTTTTTGAAGCTGAACGAGCAGATACTGCTATGAGACAAATAATTACAAAATATAAAGTTACTCGTTTTCCATCGTTTTTATTTTTACATCCCAATCAAGACATTTTTCATATCGATTTTGGTTATTCATCAGACAAGATGAAGTATTTAAATATGATGGATAAAGCATTGTTATTGAGTAAGGAAAAATCTATGTCAGATATAGCTGAAGCTTACGCCACCAATAAAGCTGATACTTCATTATTAAAACAACTTATTAATCAAAGAAAGAAAAATGGGATTACAGATAATTCTGAATTAATTGAAGAGTATGTAACTCATTTAAAAATTAGTGATTTTAATGATTACCAAACTGTTTTATACATACTCGAAGCAGGCCCGCAATTAGATGGAAATGCCTATAAGTTTAGCCGTACCAATATGGTAGTATTTAATAAAATCTATCAAACAGAATCCTTAGATAAACGATTAGCTATTAACAATGCCATTATTGACAATACTTACAATGCTGCTGTTAAAACCAAAAACAGAACAAAGGCTACGCAGGTAGCCAACTTTATTAGAGGAACATGGAATAACGATTACGAAAAAGGAGATAAAGCTTCGGAGACAAGGATGTTGGCATATTATAGCGCAGTAGGGGATACCACATCCTATTTTAGAAGTGCAACCAACTTTTATGATAGATATTACATGAGACTCAGTGCAGATTCTATTAAAAAATTAGATGTTAAGAATAAGGCCGAAGCTTTAGAGAAAATGAAGAAGCAGATGCCTGTTCCAACTACAAAAATGATATCTAAAGAGAAAATGGATAGCATTAGAAAAACCAATCCTAATCAGCGAGTTGTAACTACCGAAATTGTTGGATTTGGTTCTTCTGTTAACCAATATTCGAGTGAATTAAATAGTATCGCTTATCGGTTTTACCAAACAGGAACGAAAAACATCAACCATCTTACTAAAGCTATGATTTGGAGTAAAAGAGCCATAGAACTCGATCCTTCTTGGCCAAATTATGATACGCTTGCCCATATCTATTATGCAATGGGTATCCATAATGAGGCTACAGCTACACAAAAAATTGCTGTAGACCTCGCTAAAAAACAAAACAATAACAGTGAATCTGTAACTCGTTTATCTAAGGCCTACGATAAGATGAAAGATAAAACGTTATAAAATTAAAGTTTTAATTTTTTAATGATGCTACATTAATATTATGTACTTTCATGTTTAATCTAAAAATGTAAGCAATGAATGTTGACTTGCTGTGTGCAGGTCACGCCAAACTCTATTAATTTTCGAATTTGTTTTAGCTGCTTCCAAACCACAATAAGGAAATAAGGTATCTGTTACACTTCTACTGGTATGTGCTAATTTGCGGCTGGCTAAACTAACTTTCCGCAAGAGGTTTTCAGCTATTGTTTTACTTGTGATCAAGCTATTCCAAGACAGATCAAATACCTCATAAAACTCTTTTCGTGCAGCTTCAAATTCTTCCGTACAGCATTTAAATTCTGCGTCAAAATAAAGTACCTGATTTTCCTTATATCGCTTCATTCCAGTTCTACCGTAGAACAACTCTTCAGTTAATTCTAAAAAACATTTGGCCATACCTGCACTATTTACGGCTAATGTAGTTTCTGCCAGTTGTAGAAAAGGATAGTCGAAACCTGGAATATCAACCTTTATTTCTTTGTTAATCTGAAAAGTCCTGTTTAAAGGAACCTGTAAATCTTTCGCATCAAAAGCATGACTACCGGTAGCAACCAGCCCAAAATAAGACCAACCTGGTAAAATGTTTACTTCGTTTTTTAAAAGAATAAATGATTTTACTTCTTGCACACCATCGGCAGAGAGGATTGGAGAACCATCTTCATCTTGCAAGTGGCAATTAGCCGTAAAAATAGTGGCGTGTAGAGCTCCACTTGCATATTTCCAATGCCCATTCAATACATATCCATTGGCGGTTTTTATGGCTGTACCACCAACTGCGCCACTACCTGCAAAGCAAACAGTACGATCTGCGAAAATAGTTTTAGCTAATGTTGGATCTAAAAAACCTGCAAACCAACCTGCACCACTACATAAGGTAACTGTCCAACCTAAACTACCATCTAAGTAAGCCAACTCCTCTTCCAATCTTAAAATTTCTGGCAATAGCTTACCTGGTCCACCATAAGTTTTTGGCACATATAATTTAAACCACTCTTGCTGATAGGCTATTTCTAATACCTCTGGATGCAACGTACCTAAACCTTCTGAAGCTGAAGCTAACTCTACTACTCTTTTTTTCCAATTGTTTTCCATGTTATATCAGTTGAGTTGCTTGCTGTTGTCTATAAATTTTTCTCCAATCATAAAATCCGAAAATAGCTACGATAAATAAGAATAAGGTGAGTAATGAAAAGAGCACCAAATCTTTGTGCCATAATAATGGAATAGCCACTATGTTCGATACGTTAAGAAAAATCCAATTTTCAATTTTACGACGGGCCAATAGCCACATTCCTGCCCATGCGGTTGATGATACAAAAGCATCTAAAATAGGTACATCAGAGTTGGTAAAGTTTACCAGAGCATAGTAGAGCACAAAATAACCTCCTATAGCAATTGCAAAAGCTATTTTAAGCTCTTGTTTGTTCATCCAACTTACAGGTAAAATTTCGTTTCTAGCTTTACGTTTAGACCATATAATCCAACCATAAACACTCATCACCAAATAATACATACTCAATAAGCTTTCGGCATATAAACGAGCATTTAATTTTAAATAAAGTGATAATAAAATACCAATAATACCGGCTGGATAAAGTAAAATGTTATTACGTTTAGCTAATAAAACTTCAGTTACGCCAAAACCTACTGCAAACCATTCTAAAAAAGAAGTTGCTAAAATTTGATTATGCAATAGTGCAAACCATTCTTGAATACTCATTATCTACTTGCTTTTTGCCTGCTAAGACAGTTAAAAAAAACATAAAAAACTGTTGCAGGGGCAACACAGCAATGTAAATCAAATCCTTCCTACGCTGGCATTATCCAGATCAGGTTCATATAAAGGTTTAGGGCTACAAGGTTTTTAGGGTTTAGGGTTTCCCCTCTACCTTTTACCTTTTACCTTTCAGCTCTATAACGGGTATAATCTCAGCGAGCTTTTACATTTTGAGATTGTAAAAAGCCAGCACCCCTTGAGTGCTGCAAATATATAAATTAGGTATTGAAACTTAACATTAGTTAATTTTAATTTTTCTATTTTTATAATAAAAACGCTTTCTATGAAACAATTGACAAAATACCTCTTTTTTTTTCTGCCTCTATTATCTTTCGGACAAAATGCGACTGATATCAAAAATTTAAAAAAAGCTATTGAGTTGTCAAAAGTGCAAGAAAAACCCATTCTTTTAATTATCGAATCTAATTCTATAAATCAGGCAAACATTAATGCAAAAAACACACTTAGAAACGCAGATTTTAATAAACTAGCTTGGCAAAACTTCGTCGTGTTTGAGGCAGATATGGATAACTCCTCGATTAAAAATATTATTTCAAGATATAATATTAGCATACTTCCAACTTTTTTATTTTTGCATAACAATGAAGAAGTCTTCCTTAAAGAAACAGGTTATTCTCCTGTTCCTTCTAAGTATATCCAAATGATTAATCTTGCAATAGAAAAAAAGAGTGAAAAGCCTTTATCAGTTTTGGAAAAAGAATTTTCTGAAAATCAAAATGACAAATTTCTGTTAAAAAAATTAATTGATGCAAGAAAATCTATAGGGATTACAGATAATGCTGAATTAATAGAAAAATTTGTATTAAACCTATCTTCTGAAGAGTTAACAAAATATGAAACAATTCTATTTATACTTGAAGCTGGGCCTTACGCGGATGGGAATGCTTTCAAAATTGCTTTCTCAAATAGAAATATGATAAGCTTGGTATATAGTCGGAGCAACGGATCAAATTTTACCAGAATTAGAACTGCAATAACAGATAATACAATGAAAAATGCAATCAAAACTAAAAATATTGAGCAAGCTAAAGCCATAGGAAATTACTTAAAAGATTTAGCAGGGCCAACATATGGGCCAAAAAACTATACGTCTACTTTGTTGAGCTATTACAAAGGTGTAGGAGACACCACAAATTTCCTTAAAAATGCCATTCCTTTTTACGACAACAATTATATGACAATGAGCATGAAGTCTGTAAGGGAAAAACAGGAACAATATCTGCATTCAGAAATTCTAAAAACATTGCCGTTCTCAACACCTACTTTAGTCAAATCTGGAAAAGATAGTATAGAGGTGGCGGCAATTGGAATGAAAAATACATCAATTTCTACATCTGCCATACCTATCGATAATAATAGTTTATATGCAAATATATTAAATAAAGTAGCTTGGGATTTTTATCAAACTGGAACGAAAGATATAAATTACCTTACAAAAGCAATGATTTGGAGCAGACGTTCAATAGAACTTTATCCATCTGCAAATTATTATGATACTTTAGCGCATATCCTTTATCAATTAACCTACACTAATGAAGCGATTAAGATTCAGGAATTAGCAATATCACAAGCACGAATTCAAAAAATATCTTATGAGAATATGCAAAAGGACCTTAAAAAGATGAAAAACAAAACACTATGATGTTATACATAAACGCCTAATCAAATTTAAATCAGTGAGACTTTTATCATTAAAATAATGAGCTCTGCCCTTTGTCATCAATTTTGATATCATCTGGATTGGTAATTTCAAAATCTACCTTTTTAACAGGTTTTGGAGCTTCAGGTTTGGTTTCTGATTTCTCGGAATCATCTGCTTTAGTTGCTGCCTTTTTCTCTATCTCGGGTTTTGGTTCTGTTTTTATTGGCTCAGATTTAAATACAGGTTTTTTCTTTGGAGCTTCAATGGCTTTTTCTTCAGCAATTACTTTTATTTCAGGCAACTCTCCTTCCTCCACCATTTCAGGAACAACTTCTTCAACAGTCATTTCCTCAACAGTTTCATTAACGTTATTTGAACCCTCATCATCAGATCCATTATCATCTGCAGAGTTACTTTCTTCCCCATCAATTGAATGTGGTTCAACGTCATCTACTACAATAGGTTCAACCATTTCAATACCTATTTCTGGCGTAGCATCAACCAGTGTTACATTTTTAACATCATGTTGTGATAATCTATTGCCATTTGCTTTTAAGCCTTTTACATCAATCAGCCCTGCTAAGTCTACAACTAAAGTTTCTGGCGTTTTCGATTTACCCTTTTCTACATCAATTTGAACTTGGGCATCAGGTTTACCAGTAATAAAAATCATTTTAGAACCAGGTTCTTCGCTAATAATTGTTACTTCTTTACCAGCAGGCTGCATTTCGAACACAAATCTTTTTACGAAATAGTTTTTCGCCTTGGTATCAAAATGTACCAAGCCATAAACCTGTTCTGGATTATATTTTTGCATCAATACAATACCTGGGTCAAAGTGATTGCTTAACTCAAATCCTGTTAACTCATACCAACCAGCAGCATTTACCTGCAAAATCTTATCATCGCCATCAAATTCGCCTAAATATCTACCTCTACCATCAACGTTTAATCGTTTCAACAACTCATCATACCAAATCTTTAATCCTGATAAGGTAGAAACGCCTTTACTCTTTAACAGCACTTTTTTGATGGGATATTTAGAGACAGTATTACCTTGAGAAGCACGACCTTTTATCGCAGTTTCTGCAAAATCTAAATCGAACTGTAGTTTCTTTAACTTAGAATGTGGTTTTAGCTGTATGGTAATAATTTCTGCTTCTCCATTCGGATTTGCCGTAAAATATAAAACCTTAGAGCCTTTAGAACCTTTTGTTAAATCGTATTCCTTATCACGAGTTACGCCTAAAACGGCAAAACGTTTAATGTAATTTGTTCCGCTGGCGCCATCACGGTAAATCATATTGTAAACCGTACGCTCATCGCCTTTTTTAAACACTTGCGCATGGATAATCCCTTTACCTACAAAAGTTTTATCAGCCACTTTGGTTACAATACATTTTCCGTCTTCGCGGAAAACAATAATTTCATCTATATCAGAACAATCGGCAACAAATTCATCCTTCTTTAAGCCTGTACCGATAAAACCATCAACCTTGTTCACATATAGTTTTACGTTAGCTAAGGCCACTTTACTAGCTTCTACCCTATCAAACAAACGGATTTCCGTCTTACGCTCTCTACCTTTTCCGTATTTGTCTTTCAGTTTCTGATACCAAGCAATGGCATAATCAGTTAAATGGCGTAAATGACCTTTTACCACTTTAATTTCATCTTCCAAAGCTTTCATCTGCTCATCAGCTTTTTTCACATCAAAACGAGTGATGCTACTCATTGGCTTATCGATCAGTTTTTTGAAATCTTCTGGTAAAATCTCCCTGTACAACGATGGTTTAAAAGGATCGAATAATAAATTCAAGACCGTAACCACACCATCAAAATCTGCTGAATTCTCATATTCAGGATTTTTATACATCCCTTCCTGAATAAAAATCTTTAACAACGAACTAAAGAAAATCTTCTCTTGCAGTTCATGCAAGCGAATTTCCAATTCTCGTTTCAACAAGAACTTCGTGTGTTTGGTATTTTGCTCTAAAATATCGTTTACCGTTAAAAAATGAGGTTTATCATCTTTAATGATACACGTATTTGGAGAAATCGAAACCTCACAAGAAGTAAAGGCATACAAAGCATCAATTGTAACATCTGGCGAAATGCCAGGCGCTAATTGAATAACAATTTCAACGTGTGCAGCGGTATTATCTTCAATCTTTTTGATTTTGATTTTACCCTTATCATTCGCTGCTAAAATGCTATCAATAACAGAACCCGTTGTGGTGCTGTATGGAACTTCGGTTATCACCAAAGTCTTTTTATCTTTTTCTGTAATTTTTGCCCTAACCCTAATTCTGCCACCACGCATCCCTTCGTTGTAGTTAGAGAAATCGGCCATGCCACCAGTAAAAAAATCTGGCAAAATATTACTTCTGTTTCCTTTTAAAATTTCGATAGATGCATCTAATAGCTCCACAAAATTGTGAGGCATAACTTTGGTAGCCAAACCTACAGCAATACCTTCAGCCCCTTGAGCTAACAATAAAGGGAACTTAACAGGCAGTGTTACCGGTTCACTGTTTCTACCATCGTAACTTAATTGCCAAATGGTAGTATCAGCATTAAAAACAACATCATTGGCAAATTTTGATAATCGAGCTTCGATGTAACGAGGTGCTGCAGCACTATCTCCAGTAATCGGATCGCCCCAGTTACCTTGGCAATCAATCAATAGATCTTTCTGACCAATTTGCACCATCGCATCGCCAATAGAAGCATCACCATGCGGGTGGTATTTCATTGTATTCCCAATTACGTTGGCCGCTTTATTAAAACGCCCGTCGTCCATTTCCTTAAGCGAATGCATAATACGGCGCTGTACAGGTTTTAACCCATCGTGTATGTGAGGCACCGCCCTATCCAGAATTACATAAGAAGCATAATCGAGAAACCAGTTTTCATAAAGTCCATTAATGGGTATAACAGCATGTTTATTTTCCGGAGCATCCGGCAAGGCATCTTCGTTTAAATTGTTGTCTAATTCTTCACTCATTCGCTATAAAAGTATTTGGGATGCGTAAATATAACGCTTGCAATTAGATTTTACGAACGAAGTTTTTAACAAGCTGTGCGAAAAAAGGCAGAGGGTTTAAAGGTGGAAGGTAGAGGGTTAAATAACAAAAAGAAAAACAAACTTAATTTTAACCACATAGGCACATAAGAATTTTCAATGATTTGGTCTCCTTAGGTTTCTTAGGTGGTAAAATAAGTAAAGCTAAAACAGTAGTACTTAGCAATGGTAGTCCCGCTGTGCGCTTTATTCGCCTCGTTCCTCAGCTTCATGCTCGCTGCCATCGGGTTTATTACACAAAATTTTGTACTGCTATTTGGGGTTGCTTGGCAATTACAAAAAAATGAATAACTAGCGTGTACAATCGGTTATAAAACGTTATACACGAATTTAAGCTAGGGGTAGAAACACCGACTTGAAGCCGATTCTGAATAGATGGGACCGATTTTTATTCTGGATAGTTTCGCATATATTTGAGTTAGCAGGCATTTTAAGGACGACAAAAACTAAATGACAAATTTTAGAGAAATACAGACATTTTTAATCCTTCTTATTTTGACAGTTTCAAATTTTGGCTGTAAGGAAGAAAACCATATTGACAAATATGACGTTAATGTCCACTCGTTAAAAACATTGCCAGACGGTTTTTACGCTTACAGACGGGGCAACATATTTTTTGACAATAAGAAATATATGATTTGGTATACGTTAGACAACTCTGGAAATGTTAAAGACATTTTTAAAATCAGCGACATGGCAGACCAGAGTTTAGACAAAACAGCGACAATAAACAAATACAACATAGACACAACAGCAAATAAAAATGAAATGCAAAGGTTTATTGACCTTAGTAGAAAGTTTAAATTCGGACACATTAAAGTTGACAAATCAAACAAGGTTTCATTTTCATATCGTGACGGACTTTCAGAGCAATATGTGATGACCTTCAATGACAGTTTGAAGGAGAAATATTCAAATAGCATGGACTTTAAAATTTTGACAAATGGGTGGTTTGAATATATTGACAGATAGAAAAACGCCTGCGAAAAAGGGGTTTGCGATAGCTGGGGTTCCGTGCTTCGCAGACATTTTTGTGCAAGGTAGAAGTTCAGTTCTCCGAATGAAGTTTGTGCTAAAACTCCCCGCCATCGCAAACCCCCAAAACGTTATACGCAATTCTTGGGAATGAGTATTAAAAAATTACTTTCACTTTTATCGCTCACGATTCTGGCATTTTATAGCTGTCAAAATACTCCCGCAAAAACTATGGCGGATCCAGGCAGATGGAATAAACTTACAATCGGCTTCAAAAATTCTGAAATTATTATTTCAAATCTTGACACTACAGCATCATTAAGAAATGTTTTAAATTATAAAAAATTCACTCAAGACAACAGCACCACCTACACCTCGGACAAAATCGAAGAAACCACCATTAAAATAACATCAAAGGAAAAAGACAGCATCTACAAGTGGACAAAAAAATTAATTAGTGAACCGATTAAGCCAAAAACTTTCTGTACCGATTATGTTGGCAAATTATTTCTGGACATTGAAGTTGACGAGCAAGTAACATATTCCTGCAGGTATAATTCCATATGTGAATGGAACACAATGAATACTGAAACTCTAAAACTACATAAACTACTCAGTAACAAATTCAAATTAGAATAACTGATTATAACAGTGGTCTTGCAAATTTTTGGACGACAGGAGATATGCGAGTTCAGTAATTATTTATTAAATTAGTGCTGTGGATAATTGCTGAAAGTAAAATCAAAAATTCGGAAAGCCCCAAACCGTTATGTGTAAGTGTTAACGACAAATGAATATCCATCCGAAAATCAACATCCAAGAAAGTTTGCAAAGTTGGGAACTAATCTATGACGACAAAAATTACCCGACCAATAAGTTTGGACACATACTCAACACACTTATTTACCTAGTATATATCTGTCCTATACTTTTATTACTTTCTGACTTTAAACATTATAATGATTTACCGAGTGCAATCTTTTAGGTTTTAATCACAGTCTTGTTGGGAATTTGCTTATATGGCATTTATCGAAGTCTCAATCATAAAACCCTAGACCAGATCGTACACAATTTATCCAAGAATGAAACAAGAAAAAAGCTCCAAGAATATTTCAAGGAAAAAAAATGGGAGCTCGTTGAAGAATACGAAGACATAATTATAATTCGAACAAAAACTTTTAACAATTACTCTTATTATACTTTTATAAATACACAAAATCTCCTTTACTTTAACATTATAAAAAAAGGTTTTAGAAAATTTGGGACAACAGCATTAGGACATCTAATATTTAAATCAAATTTTAGACATCACTTAAATAATATACCAAACACCAACACATAACAACAGGTTTAAGTTAAGCCTCGGGTGAAGCAAAAACACAATAATTTGAAGCTATTTATTTAGCTTAGTGCTGTGGGGAGTTGGCGCATTAAATTTAGACTCAACTTAAACCTGCAAACCGTCAATAAAAACTGAAAGAAGAAATGGAGAGGCTGCAGCAATAAGCCTCGCAATTAAATACCTTCTCATTTCTTATCATACATCAAATCTTTTTAGGAATTGATCTGATATTTTTGTTTAAACAAACTAAAAGACATATTAAATTGTCCTTTAAACAAAAACATTTACATCATAAACCCTAAAACCATGAGCACATTAAAATTAAAAGACGGAACAGAAATTTATTATAAAGATTGGGGCACAGGACAGCCTATAGTTTTTCATCATGGATGGCCCTTATCTGGCGATGATTGGGATGCACAAATGATGTTTTTCCTAAATGAGGGTTATAGAGTAATTGCACACGACCGCAGAGGCCATGGCAGATCTACCCAAACTGCCACTGGAAATGATATGGATACTTATGCTGCCGACGTTGCCGAATTGGTTGAAGCATTAGCTTTAAAAGACGCTATACATGTTGGTCATTCTACTGGAGGAGGCGAGGTAATTAGATATGTTGCTAAACACGGTAAAGACAAAGTAGCAAAGGCAGTATTAGTAAGCGCCGTAACACCAATCATGGTAAAAACTGAGGCTAACCCAGATGGTATACCTATGTCGGTTTTTGATGAAATTAGAGAAGGTACAGCAACCAACCGACCACAATATTTTCAAGACTTTACTGATGCATTTTACGGCTATAACCGTAAAGGTGCAGAGGTAAAACAAGGCGTTAAAGATAATTGGTGGCGCCAAGGCATGATGGGTGGCATTAAAGCACAATACGATTGTATTGAAGCATTTTCTGAAACCGATTTTACCGAAGATCTTAAAAGTGTAGAAATACCAGTTTTGGTATTACATGGCGAAGATGACCAAATCGTTCCCTTTGCTACCACCGGACAAGTTGCTGCAAAGTTATTAAAGAATGGAAAGCTAATCTCTTATCCAGGTTTTCCGCATGGCATGCCTACTACAGAAGCAGCAACGATTAATAAAGATCTTTTAGCTTTTATCAAAGAGTAAGCTGCATTACATTTTTTTTTGAACATTAGGCAGTTAAGCACAAGTCTTAATTGCTTAATGTTTTTTTATTTGTGGTTGGAATTAGAAACCGCTAGTCCAGATTTGTAATGAATTTTAAAACGGATTAAAAATCCTGTAATACGGCTTCGTGATTACAAATCACGAAGAGCAGATTTTTTAATGTTTTTTTATTTGTGCTTGGAATGAGAATTAATGGTTAATTTCTTAACATACATCAAATAGTATTAGCTTACCACACCCTAACTTTGTTTAAAATAATAAAACATATGGAATTAGGTATCGGAATGTTTGGAGATTTGCAAATCAATGCAAATGGCGATATACAGCCAGCCCAACAAAGATTACAAGAAATAATTGAGGAAGTAAAGTTAATGGACGAAGTTGGATTAGACTTCTTCGGTATGGGCGAACACCACCGCCCAGATTATGCAGTTTCTAGTCCAGAAATTATATTAGCAGCAGCAGCCACTGTAACCAAAAACATCAAATTAGGAAGTGCGGTTTCTGTATTGAGTTCATCTGACCCTGTTAAGCTCTATCAAAATTTCGCAACGATAGATTTAATTTCTAATGGAAGAGCCGAGTTAATGGCAGGCAGAGGAAGTTTTATCGAATCATTCCCATTATTTGGCTACAACTTGCAAGACTATGATGAATTGTACGAAGAGAAATTAGAATTGCTGCTTAAAATAAATAATGAACAAAAGCTAAGCTGGAAAGGTAAATTCAGACCAGAGTTGGTAAACCAAACCGTTTTGCCACGAGCAGTAAATGATGACTTAAAAATTTGGGTAGCAGTTGGTGGCACCCCAGAATCTGTTTTACGAGCTGGCAAATTTGGCTTACCTGTAATGTTTGCCATTATTGGTGGAGATCCAAGCCAATTTAAACCCTTATTCGATTATTATCAAAAAGCATATACTGGTTACGGTCACGATTTAGCGAAATTTGAAGTTGGTGTACACATGCACTCTTTCTTTGGAGAAAATAGCAAAGAAATTGCAGATTATTATTATCCACTTTATTCTGCCCAAATGAATAGAATTGGTAAATCTAGAGGTTGGCCGCCTTATCAGAAAAATCAATTTGATGCTGGACGAAGTAAAAGTGGCGCTTTAATTATTAGCGATGCCAATGAAGCAGTAGATAAAATATTAGCAATGCAAGAAACGTTTGGGTTAACTCGTTTCTCTGCACATATGGATGTTGGTGGCCCATCACATGCAGCCATGATGAAATCGATAGAGATTTACGGCACCCAGATTGCCCCTAAGGTTAGGGAAGCGTTGAACTCGTAGAGATTTGCAATCCGATAGCTATCAGATCTGAGCTTGCGAAGAATCTCATTTGAGGATTGTACTAAATGAGATTCCTCCAAAGTCGGAATGACAAACTTTTTGAAGGCTTATCTTTCCAACCTATCTTCTACAAAGGCAAAAGGAATTAAACTCTTCACACTTTTTACTTTTAAGATCTGTCCATCAATACAATAAAACAATACTTCAATTGGAGAATTTTGCCTTTTCTCTGCTTCTATCATTACCTGCAAACAACCACCGCAAGAAGTAACTGGGTTTACAATTTTAAAATTATCAGTTTGTGCTGTTATTGCCATTGTCTTAATTATAGCACCTGGTTTGTTAGACCCTATAAAAAATAGCGCCACACGTTCTGCACATAAACCTGATGGATAGGCCACATTTTCTTGATTACTTCCTAAAACAATTTCATTATCAGCCAATAAAATAGCTGTTCCAACCCTAAATTTAGAATATGGCGAGTGCGATGTAGCCATAGCATCTTTTGCTTTTAGGCACAGCATCCTATCCGTTTCAGAAAGCTCTTCTATTCCATTAAAGGTATGATAACTTATACTAAAGTTTTGTGTATTCATATACTTAATACCACAAATTATTTGCGGGCTGTAAACCTAAGCTATTTTTTCTTTAATTTCTAAAGAACTTTTTTAATCGAAATTTGTTTAAAAAGTATCGTGTTAATGGCATGGTATTAGTTAATAGATAGTTTTCCATCTCAAATTATATCTCTTGAAGAAGTATTTACGCAAAGGTTTAAAAATTATTTTGTGGATTATCGCCAGTATAATCTTATTGGTGGTGCTTATTGCACTTTCGCTAAACATTCCGGCTGTACAAAATTTCGTAAAAGACAAAGCGATAACCTACCTCAAAAACAAGACTAAAACTGAGGTAAGACTAGAAAGCATTAAAATCGCGCTACCAAAAGATGTGGTATTAAATAAATTCTATATCGAAGATCGCAAAGGCGATACTTTACTATATGCAGAGAAACTTCAAGTAGATATCAGCTTATTTAAATTATTAAAAAATACGGTTGAAGTAAATAATATCGAACTAAAAAACATACGTGCCAATGTTAAAAGGATAAATCCAGATACAAGCTTTAATTTTTCTTTTTTAGTTGATGCTTTTATGTCTGAAGAGAAAAAAGATCCTGAAAAAGATACCACTTCTGCTCCTTTAAAGTTTAGAATTGACAAAGTTCTATTTACAGATATTGGGATTACCTACCGTGATGATGTGGCAGGAAATGACGTAAAATTATATCTTGGGGAGTTTAAAACCAAGATCAAAGACTTCGATTTAGCCAATCAGAATTATGTAATTAAAACGCTAAGTTTAAAAAATACCTCGTTAAATTACTTACAACAAAAGCCATTAACACAATTGGTACAGCACCTCACCAACAGTGTTGATAGTGCCCAAAAAGAACAAGGAAAGCTACCTACAATTGCGATTGAAGATTTTGCTTTCAGCAATGTAAAAGTGAATTACGATGATCAGTTATCTACAACAAAAGCTATAGCTGATATTAATGATTTAGGTTTCTTGAATTTAAAAGTAGACCTTACTAATGGAAAATATACCGCAGATAAAGCCAGGTTAAACCAATCTAAAATTTTATTTGCATTTAAACCTGCGCCATCAAATACCTTAAAAGAGGTAAAAGATACTGTAGTTGCAGAGAAATCTGCATTTGCCTTGGCAATCAAAAACATCGATTTCAACCAAAACGATGTCCAATTCGACAATTTGGGTGCAAAACCTGCTAGGGGTTTAGATTTTAACCATCTTAATATTTCGAATTTAAATCTTGGTGCAGATGATTTGAGTTTCGCAGGCGGTGCTATTGCAGTTAAGGTAAAAAATGGATCATTAAAAGATAAAAGTGGTTTTATATTAAATGAATTAAAAGGCGATGCTGTTTATAATGATAAGCAGATAAAGCTGGCTAATTTTATACTTCGTACACCAAATACTAGTATAAATAATGCTACTGAACTAAACTTTACCTCTATAGATGATCTGACCAAACACCCTGAAAAAGTTAGATTAAGCTTAAATTTAAAGAACACTACTATCGGTTTAAAAGATGCTGTGTTTTTTAGCGATGCCATTCCTGCAAATTATCGCAATGAGAAAATAAAAATCAATGCAAATGTTAATGGCTATTTAAACAACCTAAATATTCCGCAATTACAGATTTCTGGATTAAAAAATACACAAATCGACATTAGCGGTAAGGCAAAAGGTTTACCAGACATTAATAAAACCTTCTTAGATCTAAACATTAAAAAGCTATACCTAACTAAAGCCGATTTATTGGTTGCCGTACCGAAAAATAGTTTGCCTCCAAGCATCGAACTGCCAAATGTAATCAATGCAAAAGGTACATTTAAAGGTTCAATGACAGATTTTAACACCAACTTTAACATACAAACAGATATGGGTGGCGCTGTTATCGTGGCTGGCATGAAAGGTCCGAAAGGCAAAGAAAGTTATAAAGCTAATGTTAGTTTAAACAATTTTAATGTCGGCAGGTTATTGAAACAACAAGCTACTATTGGTAGGGTTACAGTTAAGGCAGATATGGTTGGTACAGGATTAGATCCTAAATCAATCAATGCTAAATTTAATGCGAAAGTATTAAGTGCTACTTATAATAAATACAATTACCGTAATTTAAATGTAAGCGGTACCTACGCTAAGCAGCTTGTAAATATTAAAGGTAACATGCCAGATAGCAATGCTAATTTTAATCTCAATGCACAGATTAATATGGCTGGAAAATATCCTGCAATTAAAGCTGATGTTGATTTAAAACAGGTTGATTTGCAAAAATTAAACTTTAGTACTACCGAGTTTAAAGTTGCTGGAAAAATTAAAGCAGCTATTAAAACTGCCGATGTGGATTATTTGAACGGCGATATTTTTGCCACCGGACTACAATTGGTTAAAGAAGGTAGGAGATTTAATGTAGATACGATACAAGTTAACGCAGTATCTACAGCTACAGAAAATAAACTCTCATTAAAATCTGAGTTATTAAGCGCCAATATAGATGGCAAATATCAGTTAAGTAAAATTGGTAGTGCGGTAATTAATCAGATTAATAAATACTATCAATTTGGAGAAGTTACCAGCATACCCGATCAGAGATTTAGGTTTAATGTAAACATCTATAATCCTAAATTTATACAAGATTTTGTACCGCAATTAACCACTTTCCTTCCATCTAAAATAAGTGGTTTAATTGACACACAAAAGGATAGTTTATTGATGAATGCTTCCTTTCCTAAAGTAGTTTATGGAGATTTCAACGTAGATAGTATTCGCCTAGCGATTAATAATACTGCTGATAGATTGAATTATAGTCTTTTAGTTAAAAGTATACAAAGCCCTGCAATTGCCTTATTTAACACAGAGATTTCTGGTGCAGCAGCAGCTAATAAACTAGATTTGAATATTTTCCTTCGCGATAGGCAACGCAAAGACAAATATGTATTAGGTGGTATTTTTCAATCTATAGATAAAGACTTCAGGTTTAATTTAGATCCAAATAAATTATTGCTTGATTACGAAAAATGGACCATTTCTCCAGAAAATTTCATTCAATTTGGTCAATCAGGTATTTTGGCCAACCAGTTCAATTTAAGTCAAGGACAACAATTGTTGAGTATAAATAGCATTAGCAATACACCTAATTCTCCCTTAAAAGTGGAGTTTAAAAATTTCCAAATAGAAACCTTAACAAAGTTTGCAGAAACGGATACCACTTTAGTTGGCGGAACGATTAATGGTTTGGTAGATGTTAAAGATCTGGCTACGAATCCAAAATTTGAGGCTAATTTAAACATCAGCAAATTACGTTATCAAAAAGATGAGTTGGGTGATTTAAGTGTACTGGTAAATAACAACACGCAAAATGCTTTTGAAGTGGATGTAAAATTAAAAGGCGTACACGAATTAAGTGCAAAAGGTTTCTACTATACAGCACCACAAGGTGCTTTAGATTTAGCTATTAACGTCGATAAAATAGACCTAAAAGAAATTGAGAGTGTAAGTATGGGGCAAATTAGGCAAGGAAAGGGAACCGTAACTGGTCAGTTTACCGTTAAAGGCGCACCAACTGCTCCAAAGGTATTAGGAGCGCTTAAGTTTAACGATGCTGCTTTTAATATCGCCTATATCAACTCCTATTTTACAATGCCTAACCAAGAGATTGGCTTTACCAATGCAGGAATTAGATTCAACAAATTCACATTGATTGATTCGCTTAATAAAAAAGCAATTGTTGATGGAATGATTTATACAACTGATTTTAAAAATATCAGATTTGGGTTAGATGTATCTACAGATAATTTTAGGGCAATAAACTCTACGGCTGCAGATAACGATATGATCTATGGTACGGTTTACTTGACCAGTAATATTAAAGTTCGTGGAGATTTAAATCAGCCTGATGTGAACATGAATGTGAAAGTAGATAGAGGTACCAAATTCTTCTTTGCACTTCCGACCAGTGATCCATCTGTTATAGACCAAGAAGGAATTGTAGAATTTATAGATGCAGATGCACCGCCGTTTAATGGAGAAAAAGCTTTAAAAGTTGATAGCATTAGCAAATCGCCTATAAAAGGAATGAATTTAGTTGCCAACATTTCAATAGATCCAGAAGCTGAATTAAATGTTGTGGTTGATCCATCAAATGGTGATGCACTAAATGTTAAAGGAGATGCTAATTTGAACGCAACGATCGATCCTAGTGGTAAAATAAGTATGACAGGTAGGTATGAGATTGTTGATGGTTCTTATAATTTATCTGTTGGCCCTCTAGGTAAAAAAGAGTTCAGATTAGTTAAGGGAAGCACCATTATTTGGACAGGAGAGCCAACAGCAGCCAATGTTAATCTAACCGCTATGTACGAGGTTAACGCTGCTCCAATAGATTTAATTAACGAACCAGATAACATTCCTGCAAAAACCAAATTGCCATTTCAAGTATATCTTTATATGAAAAATGAGTTACTTAAACCAACCATTTCTTTTAAAATAGATTTACCAGAAAATGAACGTGGTGCATTAGAGGGAAGAGTGTACACCAGACTACAAAATGTTAACAGAGATGAGAACGAGTTAAACAAACAAGTCTTTGCGCTATTGGCACTTAACAGATTTATTGCAAATAATCCATTCCAAAGCTTGGCTGGTGGCGGTGGTGGAGTTTCTACCTTAGCTCGCTCAAGCGTGAGTAAATTACTAACTGAGCAGTTAAACAACCTAGCTTCAGATTTAATTCAGGGAGTTGAATTAAACTTTGGCGTAAATTCGTCAGAAGATTATTCTACTGGATCATTAGAGCAAAAAACAGATTTAGAAATTGGTCTATCTAAAAAATTGTTAAATGATCGATTAACTGTTACCGTTGGTAGCTCATTTGGCTTGGAAGGACCTAAAACTCCTGGTCAGAATTCTTCGGACATTGCAGGAAATGTAAATATAGATTATGCTCTATCAGCTGATGGAAGATATAGATTAAGATTTTATCGTCGTAACCAAAATGAAGGCATTGTAGATGGGCAAATTATTGAAACTGGCTTAGGATTCACATTAGTAGTGGATTACAATAAGTTTAGAGAGATTTTCCAAAAACGTTCAAAAAGAATTAAGAACCAATTAGAGCAGAAACCAAAAGATGAAACAGTTAATTAGACCTATTATATTTTTATTCATTTGTTTGATTTTTGCTAGCTGTAGTACAACTAGAAGACTTAAGCCTGGGCAATATTTGTATACTGGTGCTGATATCAAAATTAATCCAGATTCTTCCAAAAAAATTGCAGACCAAAAGCAAGTAAAAAGCGATTTAGAAAAAAAAACACGGCCAAGACCTAATAAATCGTTATTAGGAATAAAGTGGAAACTCCTTATTCATAATTTAGCTGCCGACACCGTAAAACCTAAAGGCTTAGGGAATTGGTTAAAAAATAAAGTTGGCGAGAAACCAGTTTTATTAAGTGAGGTTAAGATAAAATATAATAATGATGTATTAAAAAGTTACCTAATCAGCCAAGGTTACTTACAATCTGTGGTAACTGGAGACACTATCATCAGAGGCAAAAAGGGAAAAGCAATTTACACAGTTAACACTGGAGACCGTTATAAAATTAACAACATTACTTTTCCAAAAGATACCGGCAGCCTTACTCATAATATAACTATAAATAAAGATAAAACTTTATTAAAAACTGGCAATTTTTATGATTTAGATACCTACAAAAATGAGCGAGTTAGAATTGATAATGACCTTAAAGAAAGTGGCTATTTCTATTTTAACCCAGACCATTTAATACTTCAAGTCGACAGCACCATTGGTAAAAATATGGTTAATGTAAATGTAAACATTAAAAGAAATGCTCCAGATGCCGCATTAAAACCATATAGTGTTAGAAACATCAACATATACCCAGCATATAGTTTGCGTAGAGACAGTGTACTTAGAAAATTAAAACCTGTTGCATATAATGATTTTAATATTTATGATAATCGCAACACTTTTAAACCAAAATTATTCAACAGATTAGTTTTCTTCAAAAAAGGCGAAAATTATAATAGAAAAGATCATAATCAATCTTTAAACCGAATGGTTAATATTGGTGCTTTTCAGGATGTAAGGGCTGAATTTTTGCCAATAGATAGTTTCAAGAATAATCAATTAGATTTAAATATCTACCTAACTCCATTAAAAAAGAATTCACTTACTTTTTCTGTAACGGGCACAAATAAGTCGAGTAATTTTGTTGGATCTGAAGTAAAAGTTACACAAACAACAAGAAACTTGTTTAGGGGCGCAGAACAACTAGATGTGAGCTTGAGTGGAGGTTTTGAAACGCAATACAGCGGTATAGCACAGGGATTAAATGCATATTCATTTACCGCAGAGGCGAAACTTACTTTCCCTCAATTTATTGTGCCTTATTATAAGCCAAAATCTACAACTGCTTTTATACCTAAAACTATTGCTTCACTCTCCTACCAATTGTTAAGTAGAGGATCGCAATATTCACTAAATGCCTTCAAAACAGAATTTGGGTATAATTGGAAAGAGAACATTAGAAAGGAACACACATTTAATCCTATTTCTGTAAATTATGTAAGAGCAAGTTTCCCAGATTCAACTACCAAGGACAGTCTATTTACAGCTAATCCAATTTTAAGAACATCTTTAGAAAACCAATTTATCATTGGAAGTAATTATAATTATACTTACTCTAATCAAGCGGAGACATCAAGAAGAAATAATTTCTTTTTTAATGGAAGAATTGAAACTGGAGGAAATTTATGGGGCTTATTTGTCTCAAAAGACAATTTAGGTAGAAGAACCTTATTTGATCAGTCCCTTACACAGTTTGTTAGACTTGAAACTGATTTTAGGGATTATTTTAAAGTAAACAGAAATGTAACTTGGGCTAATAGACTTAATCTTGGCTACGGATATGCGTATGGAAACAGTACAACATTACCTTTTGTTCGTCAGTTTTTTGCTGGAGGGAGTAACGACATTAGAGCATTTAGAGCAAGAATATTAGGTCCAGGAACTTATAAAGTACCAGAAAATAGAACTTTTTCAGATCAGGGTGGTGATATTAAAATGATGTTGAACTCCGAATTGCGTTTCAAAATTGTAAGTGTTTTACACGGTGCGTTTTTTGTTGATGCAGGTAATATTTGGTTAAGGAAAGAGGACAAAGGAGTACCCGGCACAGCCGATACTGGTAGACCTGGTTCTGAATTTAAATTGAAAAATGCTTTAAATGAGCTAGCTGTGGGCACAGGTGCTGGAATAAGAATCGATGCTACTATTTTTGTGATAAGGTTAGATGGTGCATTTCCTATTAGAAAACCTTATCTTCCTAGTGGCCAGCGTTGGGTGCTAAACGAAGTAGACTTCGGTAGCAAAACTTGGCGCAGAGAAAATTTCATTTTAAACATTGGTATAGGATATCCTTTTTAATAATATGACGAATATTTTAAAGAAAATAAAAAACTTTGCACTACAGGTTTATCATTTATTTATTGCTGCAGGAAAAGGCTTTATGGAAGATAGAGTGATGAAGTTAAGTGCCGCTCTTGCATATTACACCATATTTTCGCTAACGCCATTAATTATCATCATTATATCTGCTGCCACCATTTTTTTAAACGATAATTTAGATCCAAATACCAAGTTGTTTGGAGAAATTAGTGAAATGATTGGAAAGGATGCCGCCAATCAACTTAAAAGTTTTGTAGACGCTGCCAATCTTTCTGGCAAAAGCACTTTTGGCTTAATAATAGGTATTGTTACACTAATTATTGGTTCTACTGCCATTTTTATAGAAATTCAAGATAGCATTAATTTAATTTGGAAGGTAAAAGCTGTGCCTAAAAAAGGTTGGAAGAAATTACTTACCAATAGACTATTGTCATTTTCACTAATTGCATCTCTAGGGTTTTTACTACTAGTATCTTTAGTTGTAAATAGTGTTGTTGTAGGTATCGGAAACAAATTAGAACTTTATTCATCCAGAATTGGCATTGAAGAAGTATCAGGCATTTTCATGCTTATAGTTACCAATGCCCTTACCTTGGCGGTTGTTACTGCAATATTTGCGATTATATTTAAGGTATTGCCAGACGTAATCCTAAAATGGAAACCAGCTTTGGTAGGTGCATTATTTACCGCACTTTTATTCAGTTTAGGAAAATATGCAATAGGTATTTATATCGAAAAAGGAAACCCAGGTTCTGCATTTGGGGCTGCAAGTTCCATTATTGTAATTTTAGTTTGGATTTACTATACCGCCATTATTTTATACTTCGGTGCTGAGTTTACACAAGCTTATGCAGAAAAGTATGAAAACGGCATAAGTCCATCTAAATATGCAGTACATTTAAAAACTATCGTTGTAGAGAAAAAGGTTGATGTTTTACCTCCTCAGCATCCTGAAGAAACCATTAATGCTCGAGATAGTTAAGCCCCATTAATGTATTCGTTAATTTTATCAAGTAATTCTTTTTCAGAAAACGGTTTCAATACTAAATCGTTAATACCAGATTCGATATATTTTTTACGGTCTTCTTGTAGCACATTTGCCGTAACTCCTAAGATAGGCACCTTGATTTTAGTTGTATCTGCATAAGAACGAATTGTTCTGGTGAGCTCAACCCCTCCCATTTCGGGCATTTGTATATCTGTTAATATGAGATCGTAGGTGTTATTTTTAAAGAGCTCGAATGCTTGTTTGCCATCATAAGCAACATCAACCTTCATTTTATACTTTTTAAGTACCGTTTGCGCCAACAAAATATTCATTTTATTATCGTCAGCTAGTAAAATATTCTTACCCTCTAAACCATCCGCATTGGCACTATTTACATTTTTATCTTTTAATGCAGTTCCTGCAGCACAGATTTCATAAGGGATTTCAAAACTAAATGTAGAACCCTCTCCTAATTCGCTAGTAACTCCAATCTGTCCACCTTGAAACTCTACTATCTTTTTACAAATTGCCAATCCTAAGCCGGTACCTTTTTGTTTAATTTTTGTTGATGAGTAGTAAACTTGAGCAAACTCATCAAATATCATATCAATATTTTCAGCTCCTATTCCTATTCCTGTATCAATAATTTTAACTTTAAGTACCCCTTGCTTTTTTGAATTCATAACGATATCCGCTTTCAAAGTAACAGAACCTTCATCTGTAAACTTAATTGCGTTACTCAGCAAATTCATTACAACTTGTTTTAATCGAAGTGAATCTCCAGAAAAGCAGAAGCTTCTTTTGAAAGAAATCTCATTTTTTAAAGCTATTCCTTTATTGGTAGCCTGTATTCCAATGCTATTAAAAACTTCATTTATCGAGTCAAACGGAACAAAAGAAATTTTATCAAAACTTACCTTCCCCGTTTCATATTTAGAAAAATCTAGAATATCATTTACCACATCTAGCAACATAACAGACGAACTTCTAATTGCACTTACTTGTTCTATTTGCTGCTCGTTTAATTTGCCTTGGCTTAATTGCTCAGAAAATCCGATTACAGAATTAAGCGGAGTTCTGATTTCGTGGCTCATATTTGCCAAAAATCTACTTTTAGAGACTGCATATTGAGAAGCCTTTTCGCTATAATTAATCAGTTCACTTTCGTTCTTGTAAATTTTCCATAGGTTATATAGAATTGCTGCTACAAGCGCAAAAAGTAATCCAATACTAAACACAAATATTTTGTCGATACTTTCTACTGTATTATCTATATTAGTTTTTAACTGCGTTCGGTTTTGATCTGCGAAAGACTTCTCCCTATTTTTGTATTCTTGTAACAGCGATACAATCTCAGTAATTATCCTATTGTTAATTTGTAGAATTGCAACCTCATTTTTTTTTAGCATATTATTTGCCGCATACAAATTGCGGAAATAATTATTCATGTTTTTGAGTTGTAATTTATTAAAGTTTCGGCTCTGTAAGGAGGTATCCAATTTTGTTTCTTTTCTTACAAGTTTCGTAGTGGTATCTGCAACTTTAGCCTTACTTCTTTTTCTAGAGAAAGCAGCAGCCAATCTACCTAACAAATTCTTTTCTTCTTCTACTTTTGTAGCATTACTAATGGTATCAATAGTAACCATCGTTTTAAATTGCTTGTAGGTAAGCTCATTGCCATCTGTAAACTTATATCTGTTACGCGTGGTATCTATTCCAGTAGAAACATTAATTAAACTATCTGTTAATTGCCTTAACTTCAAATAAAGCTGTGTTCTGACTTTCTTTTGAGCAACTAAGCCTTTTAGATTTTTTGATCCACTTTTTTCGCTCTCATCAACACTACTTTTTATATTATTTAAAATGTGAGAAACAAAGTTAATATCACTTAAAAATTTTTTTATATAAGATTTTTCGCCTGTAACGGCGTACAGCCTGCAATTGTTATCTGCATTATACAACACAATGATGCACGAATCAATTTGTGCGTAATCTTCCTTTAATTGAGTTAGTTGATTGATATCACGGGTAAGTTCTCCGGCTTTATTATTTCTTATATAGAAAAATATAGCACACAAGAATAAGGCTAATATTAAAAATACAATTAGCCCGTAACGTGTTGATGGATTTTTTGCAGAAGAAAATGGCATAAATACTCGTTATATAAAATTGTAAAAAACCCTAAATAAACAATTAGGGTAAGATTTTATTAACAAATAGGGATGTACAAGTATACACTAAATATTTATTGCCTGTAAGTTAAATTTACAAAAAAATTAAGCAACTTCTAAGTCCTCTGTATTTGCGGCATTACGCTCTCTTTCCTCCTCTTTTATTTCGTCTTTCTCTATCCTTAAGTTTCTAATGATATGTTGTTGCCTATCGGGTGTATTTTTTCCCATGTAATATTCTAACAACTTCTTAATGGTTTGGTCTTTTAAAATTACAGGGTCTAAACGAATATCTTTACCAATAAATAAACCAAACTCATCTGGAGAGATTTCGCCCAAACCTTTAAATCGGGTAATTTCTGGTTTTCCACCTAATTTTTCAATTGCGTTTCGACGCTCTTCATCACTGTAGCAATAAATGGTTTCTTTTTTATTGCGAACCCTAAACAAAGGTGTTTGCAGAATATACACATGCCCTGCTTTTACCAAATCTGGGAAAAACTGCAAAAAGAAAGTCATCATTAACAAACGAATGTGCATCCCATCTACATCGGCATCTGTTGCAATTACAATATTATTATAATGCAAGCCATCTAAACCATCTTCAATATTTAAAGCATGTTGTAAAAGATTAAATTCTTCATTTTCGTAAACTACCTTTTTGGTCAATTCATAGCAGTTTAAAGGTTTCCCTTTTAGCGAAAAAACAGCCTGACAATCTACATCACGAGACTTGGTAATAGAGCCTGAAGCAGAATCTCCCTCGGTAATAAATAAGGTTGTTTCATATCTTTTCTCATGGGTTGAGTTGAAATGAACTTTACAATCTCTTAGTTTTTTATTATGTAATGATGCTTTTTTAGCTCTATCGTTAGCTAGTTTTTTAATACCAGCAATGTCTTTACGCTCTCTTTCAGACTGGATAATTCTCTTTAAAATCGCATCAGCAACATCTGCATGTTTGTGTAAATAATCATCTAGTTCTTTCTTTACAAAATCATTTACAAAAGTTCTTACAGATTGCCCTTCTGGCGCAATTTTCTCTGAACCCAATTTGGTTTTGGTTTGCGATTCGAAAACTGGCTCTTGTACACGAATGGCAACCGCAGCTATAATTGAAGCCCTTACATCATTCGCATCAAACTCTTTTTTATAAAATTCGCGTATGGTTCTTACCACAGCTTCTCTAAATGCAGCCTGATGCGTACCACCTTGTGTAGTATATTGCCCATTAACAAAAGAGCGATAGTCTTCTCCATATTGCTGCCCATGGGTCATCGCAATTTCGATATCATTTCCCTTTAAATGGATAATTGGATAACGGATTTCTTCAGGTTTGTTAAATTTAAAAAGTAAATCGTATAAACCTCTTTCAGAAAAATATTTCTGATTGTTAAAATTGATTGTTAAACCTGTATTTAAAAATACATAGTTCCATATCATGCCTTCAACAAAATCTGGAATATAATGGTAATTTCTAAAAATGGTTTCATCTGGATAAAAAGTTATTGCTGTACCATTTCGCTGCGTAGTTTCAATTTCTGGATGCTCTAAAGTGATTAATCCTTTGCTAAATTCTACTTTTTTAGTTTTGCCATCACGGTAACTTTGTACTACAAATGAGGTTGATAATGCATTTACAGCTTTTGTACCAACGCCGTTCATCCCTACAGATTTCTGGAAAGCATTGCTATCATATTTACCACCGGTATTCATTTTCGACACACAATCAATCACTTTTCCCAATGGGATACCACGACCATAATCGCGAATATTGACTTTTTGGTCGCTTAAAGTGATATCAATAGTTTTCCCAGCGCCCATCATAAACTCATCAATAGAGTTATCCATGATTTCTTTTAGCAATACATAAATACCATCATCTTGTGCAGAACCATCGCCAAGTTTACCAATATACATCCCTGGTCGGCGGCGAATATGCTCCTGCCAATCAAGTGATTTGATACTATCTTCGTTATAAATCGGTTCTGCCATAATAATTTTTGTAATAGGGCTGGTCATTTCGATCCCGATTTTTCGTCGGGAGAGAAATCTATCAGTTAGAATAACTAAATTAACAGATCTCTCCATCGTTCCTCAGTCGAAATGACGCGGAAAAAATCCAGCATTACAAATTTAAATTAATATCAGTGCAAATCAATCATAAAGTTTCCACAAATAAACATTTGTAATTTATGCCACAAGCTAGTTACGCACTTCCCCAAACTTTAAACTCCAAACTAAAATTCTTACCTTCCAAAATCAATTTAAACCCTATGCCAGAAAAAAAACAACTCTCTCTTTTCGACCTAGCCATGATTGTGGTAAGCCTGGTTATTGGAATGGGAATTTTCAGAACTCCCGTTAACGTAGCTAGCAAAGCGCAAATTCCAGAACTCTTCTTTTTAGCATGGATTGTAGGCGGCTTTGTGGCCTTATGTGGTGCCTTGACCTATGCCGAAATTGGCTCTCGTTACCCTGTTACTGGCGGATATTATAAAATTTTTTCTGTTTGTTATCATCCATCAATCGCGTTTGCAATCAATTGCATCATCGTAGTTTCTAATGCGGCATCAGTTGCAGGTGTTTCATTAATTGGTGCAGAATATTTAAGTAAAGTAATCTTAAGTCCAGAGATGCAAACTGCCGAATATCGGATTGTAATTGCAGCCATAAGTATCATTATATTTTATCTAGTGAATTTACTGGGCCTAAAAACCAGTTCGAAAACCCAAAACGTGCTTACCGTTATCAAAATAATAATGGTGCTTACCTTAATTTGTGCAGTATTTTTTGGCGAAGCAACATCAAGCATCACTCCTATTTTTAACAGCGCTTCTGGTTTACCAGCTACCTGGAGCGATTATGGTAAAGCACTAGGTCTATGTTTAATAGCCGTTTCATTTAGTTTCGGAGGCTATCAACAAACCATCAATTTTGGTGGCGAAGCTAAAGAAGCAAAAAAAGTTATTCCGCGTTCTATCATTATTGGGTTGGGTATAATTATCACTTTGTATATGGCAATTAATTATGCCTATGTAAGGGTTATTGGTTTCGAACAATTAAAAACTGCCGAAAGTATTGCTGCAATTTTAGCGGGTAAAATTTTTGGCCCTGCCGGATTCACTGTACTTTCTGTGTTAATCTTCTTCTCTGTTTTGGGTTATGTTAATGTGAATTTGCTAAGCAATCCACGGGCAATGTATGCCATGGGCGAAGAAAAAGCATTACCAAGTATCTTCACCAAAAAAACCAAAAAGAACGATGTAATGATTGTGAGTTTAACCGTTTTTACTTTAATCTCTATCCTCACCTTATTTTACGCACAAACCTTCGATAAGATTTTAAATTATACCATATTTTTAGATAGTATTGGGATGGCTTTCTCAGCCGCTGCTATTTTTTATTTACGTAAAACGACAGCTCATTTAGATAAAAGCACCATTTATACCATGAAATTTTATCCGATAATGCCAATCATTTTTATTGCAGCTTATTTATTTGTAACCGTTAGTATTTATGCAGACGACCCAAGTGCGGCAACAAATGGATTAATTATCTTTTTAGGATTTGTGATTATCTACTTCATTACCAAATTTTTAAACAACAGAAAAGCAATCAACTAGGATGGATTTATCTTATATTTTAAACGAATTAGGAGAAGAACGCGAAAACTATTTCAATGCAGTTGCCCCACCAATTATACAAACCAGCAATTTTAAATTTAACACAGTTGAAGATTTTCGGTCAGCATTGGATGATGAATATCAAGGTAATTTATATTCTAGGGGATTTAATCCGACGATAGATATTTTAAGAAAAAAACTAGCTGCGCTAGATGGAGCTGAAGATGCCTTGGTTTTTAGCAGCGGGATTTCAGCTGTTACGGTTCCGGTTTTAGCTTTATTAAAAAGTGGCGATGAAGTGATTTGTGTAGAAAACCCATACAGTTGGACGATTAGACTTTTTAAAGATTTTTTACCAAAATACGGCGTAACAACTACTTTTGTAGATGGGACAGAGTTAAGTCAATTTGAAAATGCAATTACCCAAAACACAAAGCTGATTTATCTCGAATCGCCAAACACATTTAGTTTTGATGTGCAAAATTTAGCAGCTATTACAAAATTGGCCAAAGCAAACAGCATATTAACAATGATTGATAATAGCTATTGTTCACCAATTTATCAACAACCAATTGCTTATGGAATTGACTTAGTCGCACAATCGGCAACCAAGTATTTAGCAGGTCATAGCGATGTTGTAGCGGGTGTAATGACTGGAAAAAAGGAATTATTGCAGCAAATTTTCAACAACGAATACATGAATATCGGTACGGCTTTGGCTCCTCAAAACGCTTGGCTTTTGTTGCGTGGCTTGAGAACTTTACCCATTAGATTGGAAAAAATTAGTGAAAATGCCGCTAAAGTAATTGATTACTTAGAAAACCATCCAAAAGTTGCACAAGTTTTGCATCCTTTTAGCAAAAAAAATAGAGATTTGGCTTTAGCCAAGCAACAGATGAAAAAATGTGGAGGTTTATTTAGTGTGATTTTAAAAGAACCTGAGCTAGAAAAAATCGAAGTATTTTGCAATTCTTTGAAACATATCATTATGGCGGTTTCTTGGGGTGGATATGAAAGTTTAATTTTTCCGGCAGCAGCAGGAATTAGCAAAGCAGATTTTGATAATACCAATAAGCGCCATGTGTTGATAAGAATTTACGTTGGTTTAGAAGAACCTGATTATCTTATCGCTGATTTAGAACAAGCTTTCGCAAAAATATAAATGCCCATAAAAACACTACCTTTTAAAAAACAAATTGCTTATTGTGCCGGAATGATGGGTTGGAGTATCATGTCTAACATTATCATTGTGATGCTCCCATATTTCTATTTACCACCAAATAATGCAGGTTTAAATCCACTAATCCCGCAATTGTTAGTTTTTGGCGCATTTAATATTCTCTCCTTAATATTAGCATCTGGCAGGTTGATTGATGCAGCTTACGACCCATTTATTGCTTCGGTAAGTGATAGCAGCACCAACCCAAAAGGTAGACGTTTCCCGATAATGAAATGGTCAATTTTACCCGCTGTTATATTTTGCAGCTTGGTTTTCTATCCTTTGGTTAAGGGCGAAAGTATAAGCAATGCTTGGTGGTTAACTTTTGTTTTAGGCGGATTTTTTGTCTCCGTAACCACTTACATCATTCCATACAACGCTTTATTAGCAGAATTAACACACACGCCAGAAGAAAAAGTAAAACTCTCTACCTTTCAACAAGTAGGGTTTGTTTTGGGGATGATTTTAGGTGCACTTTGTAATAACTTTGCAGATTTAATTCAGACTGTTTTTCAGGTAACGGAACGTTTTCACGCCTTACAATACACCATTTGGGGATTAGCCATTTTCTCTGGTTTGGTAATGATTTTACCTATTATTTTCATTAAAGAAAAGGATTATGTAGAAAGTAAACCTACACACATCCCTTTATTACCAGCTATTAAAAATACTTTTAGAAACGTAAATTTTAAATATTATTTGATTTCAGATTTTACTTATTATACAGCATTAAGCCTAATGAGTAGCGGTTTATTGTATTATGTAACCGTTTTACTTGGCTTACCAGATTCTGACGGTGGTAAATTTATGGGCACAATGGTTTTGCTCTCTTTGTTATTTTATCCTTTTATAAACGTTAGCGCAAAAAAGTTTGGAAAAAAGACTTTGGTACTTTTTGCTTTTGGAATTTTGAGCTTAATTTTTGTCACCATCTTCTTTTTAGGCAAATTACCTTTTACCCCTTCAAACCAAATGTATTTATTAGTTGCTTTTGCTTCGTTTCCATTGGCGGCTCTCGGTATTTTACCAAATGCTATTTTAGCAGATATTGCACAACAAGACACCTCAGAAACTGGCGAAAACCATGAAGGAATGTTTTTCGCCGTTAAATACCTCTTCGTAAAACTTGGTCAGACTTTAGGGATAGCCATTTTTGCTATGTTGACCATTTACGGTAAAGACATTGGTAATGATTATGGTTTACGCTTAAATGGTGTGGTTGGTTTTGCACTTTGTGTTTTGGCTTTGTTGTTTTTTATGAGGTTTAAGGAGAGGAAGTAGAAGGGAGTAGTTAGTATATAGTATTAAGATAGGTAGCATAACGTATTACATCGTACATCACATTTTCCATCCACTTCTTCCTTGGTTCTATAAACCTGACTTAGCGAGAATACTTTTTGTTTTTTCTCCAACCGTAAAACTGTTAGTTTATTGCTACAGACTTATAGATTTCTCCTATCGTCGAAATGACGCAAAACAAAAAGATGGTAGCGAGGGCAGGGCTACATTTGCCGAAAAGCAGTAACACAAGTTTTCCACTTATCAGTTTTCAGTTTCTAAATAGCCTAACAATCTAGCAATTCAGCAATAAAACAATTCCCCAATCTCTCTTCCATCTTACTTTTTCCATTTTCCATTATTATTTACGTATCTTTGCAGCGAAGCAGAATTTCTTTATCATTTAAAGCAAACTCGCAAGTTAGTCCTTCCAGCAATGATTGTTCTAGCTTCTTCGACATTTTACATTTAAAAATTATACTTTGTTATTTTCAGAATTAAACCTCATAGCCCCTATTTTAAAGGCGCTTGAAACCGAAGGTTATACACAACCTACACCTATACAGGAGCAATCTATACCTTCTATTTTGCTAAAACGCGATTTATTGGGTTGCGCTCAAACTGGTACTGGTAAAACTGCAGCATTTGCGATACCGATGTTGCAATTGTTAGATAAACCACACTCGAATGTTAAAGGTCCTAAGCCAATTAGAGCCTTAATTTTAACTCCAACGAGAGAATTAGCCATCCAAATTGAAGAAAGTTTTAAGGCTTATGGTCGTAACTTATCATTAAAACACTTGGTAATTTTTGGCGGTGTTGGACAAAAAGCACAAACTGATGCCTTACACAGAGGTGTTGATATTTTAGTGGCAACTCCTGGACGCTTATTAGATTTAATGAACCAAGGTTTTGTAAACTTACGTGATATCGAGATTTTTGTATTGGATGAGGCCGATCGTATGTTAGATATGGGTTTTATCCACGATGTAAAAAAAGTGATTGCCAAATTACCTGCAAAAAGACAGACTTTGTTTTTCTCCGCTACTATGCCAACTGAAATTCAGAAGCTATCTAGCACTATTTTAACAAACCCTGTTAAAGTTGAAGTTACCCCGGTTTCTTCTACAGCAGAAAAAATTCAACAGGCTGTTTATTACGTAGAGAAAAACGACAAAAGAAGTTTATTAGCCCACTTATTAAAAGACAGGGCAATTGAAACTGTTTTGGTATTTACACGTACCAAACACGGAGCAGATAAGGTGGTTAAGGATTTGATAAAAATAAATATCAAAGCTGAAGCTATCCACGGCAATAAATCACAAAATGCCCGCCAAAGAGCTTTAACAAACTTTAAAGCTCGTACAACTCGTGTTTTAGTAGCAACAGATATTGCTGCTCGTGGTATTGATGTGGATGAATTGGCACATGTAATTAATTACGAATTGCCAAACATCCCTGAAACTTACGTGCACAGAATTGGTAGAACCGGAAGAGCTGGTTTAAGTGGTATTGCTTACTCGTTTTGCGATGGCGAAGAGAAAGAATTTTTAGACGATATTGAAAAATTGATTGGGTTAAAAATCCCTGTAAATGAAGAACATCCTTATGCGATGAGCTGGCAAAGTTTGCTTTCTTCAGCTGCAGCAGCTAAAAGTGGTGGTAAGAAAAAAGGAAACCAACGCGAACCTCGTGAGCGTGAGCCAAATTTAAGTGGAGCAAAAAAGAAACCTCAAAGCGGTGGCGCTAGAAAGCCTAACCATACGGGCAGTACTGCAAGTGCAAATGCTGGTGGTGGTAACAGAAGGTTTAGCGGCGGCGGTAATAAAAGAAGGGATTAGTTAATTGTCACGTTGAGCTTGTCGAGACGCCTTCATTAAATATCCTTCGACAACTTGTGCCAGTTATTCGGGACGCTCAACCTGCTTGCCGTAGGCAGGGGTGACAAGACCTGATATAAAAAATGGTTCGTAGCAATACGAACCATTTTTGTTTGCAACCATTCGTCTTTTAGACAGCGCAGTGATAAACTTCTGTTTCTTGGAGTCCTTCGACAAGCTCAGGATGACAAACTTTTAAACCTTTTGATAGTATCAAATGATAGCATCATTTAATCAAAATTCACAATCTAGACTTAGTTTTTAAGAATTTGAAATTCTTGGCTAGAGTGCCGGATTGCATATCCGGACTAACAAATAGCTAAACCTTTCACCTTCAAACCCTCTACCTCCTACCTTTCCGTATTATTTGGTCTGGTATAAACCATTTGCATTACATTGATATTTCTCATCTCGAAAGCCGCTTCGCAATAGTTAAGATAATAGTTCCATTTGCGGATAAAACGCTCATCGAAACCTAAAGCTTTTACCTCGTTTAGTTTATGGTTAAATTCGATAAACCATAATTTTAAAGTACGAGCATAATCTAAACCTAAATCTTTCAAGTCCACTAATGTTAAATCGCTTGTATTGTTAATGGCTTTATTGATTACAGCAACAGATGGCAATAAAGAACCTGGAAAAATGTGTTTTTGAATCCAATCTACACCTCTGCGCAAACTATCATACCTACTATCAGGACTAGTAATTACCTGAAAGGCGAAAATCCCGTTAGGTTTTAAAACTTCGGCACATTTAGCAAAGTAAGTTTCTAAATAATTATGCCCCACAGCTTCCAGCATTTCTACAGATACAATCTTGTCAAATCGCCCTTCAATGTTTCTATAATCTTTAATAATGATTTCTATTTGAGCTGATAAACCTGCAGCTTCAACACGTTCTTGCCCAAGTTTTTGTTGCTCTTTTGAAATTGTTACTGTAGTTACTTTACAGCCATAATTTTTCGCCATAAAAATGGCATTTGCACCCCAACCACTTCCAATTTCTAAAACATGGTCGGTAGCTTTTAACTGCAACTGCTCACAAAGGCGACGGTATTTTTCATCTTGCGCTTCAGCTAAAGTTAATTCTGGTGTTTTAAAATAAGCAGCAGAATAAGTCATTGATGGGTCTAAAAAGGACGCAAAAAAATCGTTGTTCAAATCATAATGTTCTGCAATGTTTTTCTGTGAACCTGTAATGCTATTAGAGCGATTATTATGATAAATGCGATTGAACCATTTGAATAAATTAAGTCCTAAAGATTTCACTTTGCTACCAGAAACTGATGGTGCGTTCTCGATATTCAGGATAATCCATTTAATTAGATTAGTAATATTATCCGTTTCCCAAAGTCCATTAACATAAGCCTCTCCAAAACCAATATCACCATATAAAACCACACATTTAAAAAAACCGATATCCTTAACCTCTAAATCAGCTCTATAATTAGAATTTGAATCCCCGATCTCCATATTTTCTCCATTAGGCAATGTCAAGTTTAAAAAGCCCTTGTCCATTTTACAAAGTGCATTTACAACTGCATTTTCGTAAAATCCTGATTTTGATTTGGTTATAGAGAGAGAAGACATCGGTTAAGTTTTAATTGGTTTTATAAGGTTTATATACGTTTTTTTGTAAATCTTGGTTTGCAGCTTTTGGATGATATTTTATTTTCTTAATCCACAACTTAAATGCCTGCAAATGGATTAACCACATTATCCTTAAAGGTATCATCGGAATGGAGAAAAAATACCGCAACATACTAGCATTCGTTAAGGGCTTTTGTACTCCTTTCAAAGTACTAATAAAAAAACGATTCCCATCCTTATCATAATCATCAATCTTAATTTCCAATTTTTCTGTCGGAGTTACAAGATTAAAATCAAAAAAATCATCCAAATCTATAAATGGAGATACGTAAAAGTGTTTTTGAATTCTTTGCCTAAATACATTCCCATCCAATTCATCCTTCCCAAAAAAGAACATTTTCATTTCGTGGTAAGTATTGCTAATCTCCGCTACAGCACCAAGTGGATTGTTATTTTCATCAAAACAGAAATAAAAAGAAACAGGATTGAAATTATAACCAAGAACAGATAAGTTAGTTAATAGTTTAATCTTTCCATTACCAATTTCCACATTGTGGGATTTTAAATAAGTAGTGATTTGTTGTTTAACTGAGATATTAGATGTGAGATGTGAGATATGAGACCTTTCATCTTTGGTCTTTAGTCTTTCAGCTTTCAGCTCCAATTGTAAATGGTCCTTATCCCTAAAACTGAATAAATTAAACCTGTTATAACTAAACCATCTAAGCTTTTTGTCTAAAACATCTATCTCATCTAAATCGATATAAAACATATATACATTGTACCAGAAACTGTGCTTCTTAGGAGCTAACCTATGATGCATTACTTTGGCTGAATATATGGACGAAGTTTGTTTCATTTTTTACGTTTACAATTCCCCTCCTCTGGAGGGGTGGCTGAAAGCCGGGGTGGTTAATAAAAGAACACCCCGCCCTTTGGGCACCCCTCTAAAAGAGGGGAATTACTCACATCCCCTTACACAAATCCACCGCACTTTTATAAGCATCTTCGTGGAAACCATATTTAAAATAGCTACCACAATAATAAACAGGACCAGTTTCATTTAGTTTGTAAAGTTCTTCTTGCGCTTGCATTGCTGGTACATCAAACAATGGATGTTCGTAAGCAATCTCCCTAATTATTTTGCTTTTATCCAATGTAATTGATGGATTGATTGAGACAAAATAATCAACCTTATCTGACACACCTTGTAATTGATTCATCCAATAAATTGTACTCGGCACCAATCTATTTCCTTGCTTTTCTACCCGATAATTCCAGCTGCTCCAAGCTAATTTTTTCTTAGGCATTTGTTTTTTATCTGTATGTAAAATAGCAACATTTGGTTGATATTTGAATTTGGATAACAATCTTTCCTCATCATCCGTTTTATGTTTTACAATTTGATAAGTTTGGTTCGCATGACTTGCCATTATCACTTTATCAAATTCCAACTCCTCTCCTTTGGCTGTTATCACTAAAACCTTCCCATTTTCTAAACGCTCTACACTGGTGATTTTTGTATTAACTCTAATGTTATTTCTAAAAGGTTCAATCAATTTTTCTCGGTAAGCCTGACTACCATTATGTAAAGTATACCATTGGTGTTGGGTGTCTAGACCTAAAAACCCGTGATTTTTGAAGAATCGAATGAGCGATACTGCCGGAAAATCTAATATCTGTTCCATCGGAGTTGACCATACTGCAGAACTCATCGGAATAAGGTATTTCCAAACCATGTCTTCTCCATAACCAAACTCCTTTACATAGTGCCCGAGAGAATAATTAGCGTATTTTGGATCATCTAAAATAGCTACACTTTCTTTATTGAAACGATTAATCTGTATCAGCATTTTTAAAAAAGAAGGATTAAAAACATTCCGCTTCTGCGCAAAAAGATGCTTCATACTCGATCCAGCATATTCTAATCCACTTGGCAAATATTGCACACTAAATGACATATCCGTCTTTTTTACAGGCGCATCAATTTCCTTAAAAAGTTCACATAAATTCGGGTAAGTTTCATAGTTAAAAACCATAAACCCTGTATCTATAAAAACATTTTTATCGCCTTCTTTTACCGTAACCGTATTCGTATGACCTCCAATGTAATTTAATTCTTCAAAAAGTGTAATGTCATATTTTTTATGGAGCAAATGCCCACAGCCCATTCCTGCTATCCCTGTTCCTATTATTGCTAACTTCAACATATTTTTATGTAAGGTGGAAAATGTAAAATGGAAGATGGATTTTATAGTTCAAGAAAGACCTTTGCGCTTCAAGCACATCTGCCATTTTACCTTTTACAGTTCCCATTATTTCTTCTCAAATAAATAATGACAAACCATCCATTCATTACCCTTATTGTAATTAAATAACTCGGCACATGCCATGTAAAACAAACGCCAATACACCCACCATTTTACCGCCTGGTCTTTGCCATACGTATTTTCTAAAATGGGCATAATTTCTTTTTTGTGTTTATCCATGTTGCTTAACCAAGCTTCGGAAGTTTTGCCGTAATTAGTTCCATTTACAACCCAATGTTTCTCGATTTTTAAATCGTCATTAAAGTAGAAAAACAAATGGTTCGACGGCATTATTCCACCAGTAAAAAAGTATTTACTCATCCAATCGCTTTCATCTATTACCTCGTATTTATAGGCTAAAGTTTTATGCGTAAAGATGTGAACGAATAACTTTCCATCAGGTTTTAAGAAGGAGGCAACCTTTGCTAGCAGCAATTTATAATTACGCATGTGCTCAAACATCTCCACAGAAACTACCCTATCAAAACTATCTGCGATGGTAAAAGTATTCATGTCTGCGGTTAGCACAGTTAGATTTTGTATGCCACGTCTTGCAGCAGTTTCATCAATAAAAATCTTTTGTGTAGCAGAATTTGACACCACTGTAAACTTACTTTCTGGAAATTTAGCTGCCATATACAACGACAACGAACCCCAACCGCAGCCTAATTCTAAAACATTTTGTCCATTTTGTAAATCTGCTCTTTTGCAGGTTAAAGCCAACATATCATCTTCAGAAGCATCTATATCTTTAACTCCAGGGTTCCAATAACCACTGCTATACTTTAGGTTTTTACCCAAGCAATATTGAAAAAACTCAGTCGGCAATTCGTAATGTTGCTCGTTAGCATTAGCCGTATTTACCGCAATTGGAGATGATTTCAATTCATTAACCAAGTTGATGAACTTGCGCTGTTGCAGTTCTTCATCGCCAACAGTTTCATCTGCTAAACGTTGTTTTAACAGTTTTCTAATTCCAGCTCTTAAAACAGGATCTGGAAGTTTATCGTTTTCTATAAGTTTATCGTACCACATTTTAAGGTTGAGGGTTTGAAGGTTCAGTGTTAAATGCCTAGTCTATGGTCTAACAGCCATCAACTATTAGCCTTTTTAAACCACGGAAAAAAGGAAGAAGTTGTTTCTTGATATTTTTTATAAGCCACAGGTTTACTGCGTAAATTTTGTTCTTCGTTGTTGGGTACGCCTGTAACTTTTAGCAATAAATATAAAATGATGGCAGGGCTTATGATTGCCAAAATGCCCCATGGAGTTGCTAAGGCGAAAATGAAATAAGCCATCCAGGTTAGCCACTCGAAAAAATAATTGGGGTGGCGACTGTAATACCACAAACCTTTATCGCAAACTTTGCCTTTATTTTTAGGGTCTTTTTTAAATGCCGCCAATTGATTATCGGCTATCATTTCGCCAAAAAAAGCAATTACCCAAATACCAACACCAACGTATTCTAAAATCGATATTTCTGTAGATGGATTTGCGGTAATGATAAAAAATGGAATGGCTAACAATACATTTGAGATAGCCTGAAACTGAAAGAAATAGAAAAAATTTCGATCTGCTTTTTCGCCCCATTCTTTACGGAGTTGCTCATAACGTCCTTCTTCTTCATTTAAATAACCAATAACCCGTTGCCATAGATGTAGCCCCAATCTTAATTCGGCAATTAAAAAAATGCCGCAGATTAAAAATTTACGTGTTTCAAATCCTTCTGATAAGAAAAAAGTAATGATAGTAATTACTGGGAAATTAAGCGCCCAAAAGACATCTACTACACCGGCATTTTTGATTTTTTTTGCCCAAAGCCAAACCAAAAACATAATGCTACAACAAGCAATTAATGAGATGAATGCTATAAAAAGTAGATGTTTGTAATCCATATAGTTTAGTTATTGGCTCATAGTTGATAGTAAACGGTTATGGTCTATTAACCATTGATTATTAACCTTTATTACCAACTAATTCTTGAACACCTTCGCTTGGCTTAAGTTTGAACAGTTTAATCAACACATAAGCGCAAGTGGCAATGCTGCCTAAACATACGAATAAAATTAGCCAAGAGATTTTAGGAATAATATTTTTTTCTTTATAAAACATCCACAAAGTAATGATAAAGATATTGGCGTAAAAATCCCAAAGTGTAGCTCTCATCCAAGGTATTGAACCGAGAAAACCCCATTCTTTAAACAATGAACTTTCTAGACTTGTGCTAATAACAACATACGTTACCCAAACTAATAGGACTGAAAAAATAACTTTTAAGACTGTAATCATATTTTTTTTGAAAAGCAAATTTCGGTTTCAATTAATGTTAGTCCTGCTTTTCACTACAATTCCCGATAAAGAATCGGGAGATTTTCGTTACAATCAGGTTTATATCACCAAGGTCTTTACAACTATGGGGTACTTGCACAAGCTCTAATTTTTAGCCCCGACAGCGCGCATCCCTATGTTTTCATCGGGATAAAGTGTCTTCCTGCAGGAAGGCAGGGATGACGGGACTTTCCTTTAATTGTTATAAATAACCCTGCGCTTCAAACAATAGCAATATTATAAAATCTATAAACGAAAAAAGAGTGGAATAGGTTTTTATAAACAAAAAAGGTTGGCAAAAAGCCAACCTTTAAATCTTATATATGCTCTCCTTTAGAGATATGCCCAAAGGGCAAAGAAGACTTTAAACTTTTCTAATCTTAATGATTCGCATCCAGTGCAAGACCTTCATTACCGGATAAGTTGGATCGAACTCCCACCAATGTGAAGAAAACTTAGGACTATTTGGTTTCTTGTGGTGGTTGTTCTGGAACAATTCGCCCATCATCAGAAAATCCCAAGGCAATGAGTTCTTGCTATGGTCGTCGTTGTTGTGGTTTGAATAGCCATACTTATGTCCGCACCAATTTACAATTGCACCGTGTAATGGCCCCATTAAAAAGTGGATTGGCAACAATAAATACATCCACCAGTAATCTGCAAAAACGATGTAGAAACCAATGTAAAATAAGCCACAAGAAATTCTCCAAATCCACGAATCGCCAATTCTATCTACCAAAGGCCATTCTGGATAATTGCCTCTAAAAGCAGGTTCTGGTTCAATTTTGTATCTCAAATAATTTAGATACATATTTTTGGTAGCGATCATCATCCCAAAAACATCCTTAAAAAAATGTGGCGAATGCGGATCTTTCTCCGTATCGCTATAGGCATGGTGCATTCTGTGCAAAATGGCATAGGCTCTCGGATTTAAGAATGATGAACCTTGAGAAATCAATAAAATTAGATAGAAGAATTTTTCCCAGAACGGCTCCATTTTAAACATTTTGTGCGACGAGTAACGATGCAAGAAAAATGTTTGACTAAATAAAGAAAGGAACCAGTGGGCAATAAAGAAAATTAAAATGATCATGTATGTTGTGTATTCTTATAAACGAATTTTAGAGCGCTTAGGTTTTAATTCGTTACAAATAAGAGTTGTTGAAAGAGAAATCTGTCTGTTCGCTGACATACAGATTTCTCCTATCGTCGAAATGACGGATTATTTTTATCTACCGAAATCGTCTTGAACACGAACAATATCGCTTTCGTCAGAAGGGTTTTCTTCATCGGTATGTTGCCAAATTTCTGCAACAACACCCCAATCGTTCAAACCAATTAAACGGTGGCGTTCGCCTTGCTGTAGTTTAATTTGATTTGTTGGATGATATTCTTTCACTTCGCCCTCTACATCTGTTTCGCTTGTTTTGATACCAACAGTACCTGTTACTACTTGCCATATTTCGGCTCTGCGATGATGGTATTGCCAGCTTAAACGTGTATTTGGAGCAACAATCAATATCTTAGGACTTAATTTGCCACCAATTTTTAAGCTATCTACATCTAATCCATCAAAATAAGTATCGGCAAATTGCTGTGCCTGTGCTTCGTCAATTACAAAAAACCCACCCCATGGACGGGTTTCATCACGATTTACGATGTTAAAACCTTCAATTTTTAAACGTTGAGCAACGGTATCGAATATTTCTTTTTTCTGATTTTCCATTATTTCTATTGTTTAAGATGCCAAGAAATTAACTGTTTTCATTGACGCCTTATTTATTGGCGTAAAAATACGGCTTAGAAATTAAAAAAGCCCTCTTAGACTTATATTTTTTCAGAAATTGACGAATATCACTTAATTTCGGAAATTATAATATCGGGAGTTAAACCTGACGATTGAATAATTAATGGAAATGATAGATTATTTAAAAGCCAGAACTCGTATTTTACGTCTACACTTATTACATTAATTGCATCTGCTTCCTTACCATTTATTTTAGGAGCAGCATTGCTTGATGTTTTCAGATTAAACTTAAGGCCCTTATAATTAAATGATTTACTCTCTAATAAAAATTTAAATGTGCTTTTTGAAATAAAACCAAATGTTTCATCATCGGCTAACTTGGTTTCGCGCATTGCAGCTTGTGTAATCATAAACATTTTATTGCCATTCTCTATTGCTTTAGCATTCATTTTAAAAGATCCATCGCCGTAGCCCTCAACAGCCCAACCTAATGATATACCATCAGCGATGCTATTTATAGTTAAAAATAATGGAATTTGTTGCCCTTGTACAATAGCGATTGACGTAATTGTGGTTCCTGATTTAATTTCTGGCAATACTTTTTGAGCATATGCAGCTAAAGAAAAACAAATGCGATTAAAGTGATGTTATTTTTTTCATCCCATTAAGTTATGGATAATTTTAAAAAGAAAAAGATATTTTTAAAATTTAAGGATATAAAAAAACCTCAGCAATTTTACTTGATGAGGTCTTGGTGGAGAATGCCGGAGTGGATATCGCCTCAATTGCTTCATTCAAACGCCGTTTTTGATGCTCTAAAAGCGGTTTTTTATTTATCATTTTGGGTAATTTGGCTGAGTTTTGGCAGAGTTTTCAATATTCAAAATCATTAAAAATCCACATCGAAAGGCATTTAAACTGAATTATTATAAAATTTCTTATTACCTAAATAAGAAATTTTGGCTGAATATTCCAAAAAAAACTCAAATATTTGTGGATAATTTTGCATTATACACGATATAAATGATGAGATAAATCCATACATTTCACTCGCTATCTAGCCTTTTATTGTCTTAGTTTTGGCTGAGTTTAAATAAGGGCTATAATACAGATAAATATGGTCTCTTCTCTGGCAAAACCACCTATTATTACTTAATGTATGACAAAAAATAGGCCTTCCTGTCAAATCGCTTCGGCGTAGTCTTGAACATAGCCTGAAAAGCATTGGTAAAATGTGCCTGGTCGTAAAACCTATTGGAGATCGCAATTCCCGTAAAATCGGATTTACCATTCCCACCAGCTGCGATTTTGTCCACGATACTTCTCAACCTTATGATATCAGCAAATTTCTTGGGTGTAAGCCCAAGCCCCTTTTTGAAAAGCTTCTGGAGGTATCTTGCAGAACAGCCCACCTCCGCCGTCACCGCTTTGATGGTGATATCACCGCAGGACTCCATGATCAATGAAGTGGAATGCTGCAGGTCCATTGCGGGCTTTCCACTCTTTGCAAGCGATCCCCAACTTGCCGCTATCGACCGACAGAGCTCACCATTGGAGGGATTGGTATCCACGGACAGATCTGGCAGAATATCATCGGCACGGCAAAAGCGATCGGCATAACTGTCCATGCCCAGGCCGGTAAAGTAGATGGGGTCCATGGAAAGAGCTGCAACATCATCGCCCTACTGTTGGGACGGATCTCTATACCAAGTGATTCGGTCATCTGGCCGCAAAAATAGGTTCCCGGGCTCAAATGGATCATTGTTTCGCTGTGGGTGATTTCAAGGCTGCTGCCCCTGATGATCGCAATGTTGAAGCAGCCGTTGGGCAGGGCAAACCTGTCCAGCACCAACTAGGAACTTTCCAGGTTATCAAGCGTCCAGATTTTCTTCACGAATAGGGACATGCTCCTTGGCACCCGATATTCGCTGTAGCTAAACTTTCCCATTTCCAATCTATCTGGTGTAAAGATACATCTTAGCGAAGCATTAACAGTAGCAAATGTTAGAAGATACCCAATTCATAATACCCAGGCGTTCGCTTTTCTCCAAGTTTCCCCCATCGGTGCCGAATACCTTTGTACGGGCAGCTGGTCTAGTTCATCCGTTCTGATCTCTCCACCCAAAATAAAACCAAGAAACAGTGATAATTGCGATAAACACCAGTGACAACGACCAGACGGCCGGACTGCAGTTCCACTTTTAACTCTGTGATCGAAAAATCAACTATCTCCCCCTTGATCTGATAATATTCGCCATGTAACATTAAGCTTCTCACCTCCTGATCCCCACCATACCTAACTTCACCACCAGCTCTCTTTCTTCACCAGCATCTTTTGGAACCGTAATCACCAAAGAAGAAATCTTACCGATCCCTCGGGTCTTATTAACTGAATCGGCTAAACGCACTAACCCCACATAATCTCCCCTAATCGTAAACTCCTGCCTGAAAATACCATTTTTTAAAGCTACACTATCCAAGAGTATTTGGCTATTCGCAACCTGTCCAAAACCAACCTCCACCCCCTTTTCAGCCGCAATTCCAGAGATGGCCTGCCACATCTTTCCCTGCACATCTTCTGCACTCAGCTCATAACCTTTCAACACCTTCTTGTAAAAAGTGTCCTTTCTGCGTAACTGAACCGAAACACCATCCATTTCACCAGCTACCTCCCGCTTACTCAGCTCTCCATTGAGCCAAATAGCCTCGATAGTAGCCTTGAAAGAAAGCTGATAGGCCAGATAGCCAACCAATATCATCAGCCCTATTGCTATTCCATTTTTTTTACTTGTATCCAGCCTATTCCACATCATTCAATAGCTTATCGTTAAAGTGAACACATTTCCCCCTCCCTGCAGATCCTTCTGGTAGCTGATCAAAATGACCGACTTTACCCAAGCTTTTTTCTTTAGCTCAAAGATCCAGTTATTCACCCTCAAAGCATCACTGCTTGTACCAGAAACCCAGATCAAAGGCAACCTTTCCGACTTCTCCTTTTCAGACCTGTAAGCATTGATACCAATCTCCTTTAGTCGGATCTGCATTGGAACAGTAGAACCAACCTCATTTAAAAGAAAGCCATAATTATAACCCCCGTTCCAGTTGAGCTGCTTTAGCCCCATTTCGCTTTCCAGCACGCCCTGCTGCAGGGTAGCCCGTTGATCTTCACCAGCCGTCCTTTCACCCTGCAGGTTCAGCAACCTTTCATTCTCAGCATTATAGTTCCAGAAGAGTACAAAACTCACTATCAGACACACAAAGAGTGATACCAGAAAATACAACCCTTTTTTTCTGAGTGCCGATAATGAAAGAAAATTCGCAAAACGCAGATTGACACTATCCACATCAGTGTTGACCACTTCTAGCCGATCATGCAATAGCAACTGGAAAGCAGACGCATAGGCCAGAACCTGTTGCTGGGCAATTGTTAACCCGCCTTCCTTAAATTCCAGATCACTACCCGAAACTTCACCCATTTGATAGGACAAAAACCGCCCAGCGTTATTAAGACTAAAAACATGACCATCAAATCCCACTACACTAGCATCATTTTTTAACTGAGCCCAAATGTGGACAGTAGGCATTGCCCCTAGAGAAAGCGAATAGACCTTTAAGCCGCAGCGTTCCATCCGCTCGAGTAGCTCCTCCACAAACTGCCGCCTAATGATACTTACCAGTCCCCGCTGTCCATCCAAAAACTCCTGGACATAAAAATCCTTTTGTTCCACGGCCGCAAATGCATATCCGAACAAAGCCTTATTGCCATCCCCAGCATCAACCTCCACATGCTTGTTCAGCACTCCCTTACCCGTTAGGCTCAGCGCAACAGGATACTTTTTGGGTAGGGAATCCAGCACCTCAACCAGATTCCCTACCATTTGCCTACCCTTTTCAAAATCGACCTTGTTTCCCTGCCTACTGACCAGCAAAAACCTGCAGCTGATCAAGTTTTCCTCCAGAAACTTCAGCTCCACGCCCAGTACCTTATCTAAACCAGAGACCAACATCAGTACAATATGATCGGTTTGATAAACACCAGGGTGACCACCTTGTTATTGTTCCTTTCCCTACTGCTAAAAAGCCATTTGAGCACTGGGATACGTCCAAGGAAGGGCACGCCAGAACCATTTTCTGTACTTTCAGTCCTTTCCAGCCCACCAAGTACGATCATATCCTCGTTCTTTGCCCTAATGATCGAACTGAACATACTGGTGGCCTTCGGTGGTGGTGCATTCAGTGGTGGATTACCGATGAAATCAGAAATATTTACCTGAATGCCCAATGTTACCTGATCATCTCCAGACACCACAGGTTTGATATTGATCTCCAGATTGGCGTTTACCTCGGTAAACTGCTCGGTCACCACTGTTTGGGCATTGAGCGAGGGCACAATATTCTGGGTCTTTTGGCTATAGTACCTTGAACTTCCGATACTGAGCTTTGCCGAATGCCCGTTTAATGTCGATAACTTGGGCACCGAGCGGATCTCCACGTTAGAGTTATTCTCCAGCGCACTTAAGGTCACATAAAAATTGGGGGATACTTTTCCCAAATTGATCGAATTGTTGCTGCCCAGTTTAGAAAGGAAATTATTGATCGAATTGGCTCCAAAGGTATAATCCAGTCCTGGCCATATACTTCCACCTGTTTTAATGCTATCGCCCACCCTGGCAGAGATCCCGGTCTTCACTGTTCTGCCTTTTCTGATATCCACCAAGGTAACCTCGATCAGTACCATGGGTACTATCCTATCAATCTGCTTGATGTAATTTTCGATCTCATTGAGCTGGGGAGCAGACCCCGATAGTAGTAAGGTATTCTGTTCCCTGAACTCCTTGATCTCCACCCCCCTTTTCCAATCCGTTGGGATCATCATCTGTACGGTATCAATAGAGCGGTGCTGCAAATGAACAATACGGTGAGAACGAAGCCCCTCCAGCTTCCGCTCACCGATCATATAGATCCCCCCTTCCCTTTTAAAGGTATACTCGGTGCCCTGAAGCAATGCCATCAAAAAATTATCATAGGAGATATTGCTGAGCCTGGTGGTAACCGAGCCTTTGATCTCAGAATAGATGAAATAATTTACCCCAGCCTCAGATGAAGTGGATTTGATCAGTTCCAGGATCGGTGAATTCACCGCATCAACACTGATCTGCCTGACCCCCGACCCATCTTTTTTGCTGGCAATACTTGCCGACCCTGCTTGCCCTGCCATACCCGCTACAGGCTTACTTCCCTTTTTTACCGCAGTAGCATTATCCGCATTGATATACAGTTCCTCATCTTCTGCCAGGGGCTGAAATATGAAAACCCCATCATTGGTCTGCTGCACCTTAAGGCCGTTGGCATAGGCCAGCTTATCAAGGGCCGATCCAAAAGGAGCCGTAATAAAAGCAGTGACGGTTTTCTGTAGCAGTCCTACAGGCACGATCACATTCTTTCCAGAAAGCTGGCTGATTAGTTTAGCCACCAGCACCAGCGTATCGCTGTTAAGCTCGAGCGATAGCATCTCACCATCACTGAGATAACTCACCTTCGGCTCTTTCTTGACCACAGGTGCAACAGCCTGGGGCAACCTACTAATAGACATAATCGAACCGATCAGGTTGATGTCTAACTGGTACTGCTCTGCCAAAAACAACAGCACGTTGAGCGCCGTTTCGTTACTAAAATTAGAATTGATCTTAAAATCAAGTTTTGGATCAATATTGATGTTCAGGTTATTGGCCGATGCCAAGGCCCTTAAAAATTCACTTGCCGATGCTCCGGACATGGAAAGTTTCACCTTTTGGTTCAGCCCTGGAACCATTACTGCCAGGCTTTTTAAACGGTTCTCGATTCGCTGGATCCTGTCTTCTGGCACCTGCTGGGCCGAAGCTAATCCCACCTCCAAAACCAAAAAAAGCATCATCAATAAAATCAAACGGAAAAGTGAATGGTACATAGTTTTAGATGGCTAATAATAATGGATAGATTTCTTCAATGGTCGTATTTCCCTGGGCAAAGAGCAGAAAGGCATTTTCGGCCAGCGTACTGATCTTCCGCTCTTTAAGCAGCGATCCGATCTCCATATTCCCCAATTTGATCTGCAGGGCAAGATCGGCATCAATTGGGATCACTTCATATACCGCTTTCCGCCCCTTATAACCAGTATAATAACATGCTGGGCAGCCCCCGGCCGTAAATTGCCGCTGGACGACAAATGGAGCAATGAACTGTTTGGGGTAGGCTTTTGTATCAAAAGCAGATTCGATCCTGCAACTAGGACAAAGCAGCCGCACCAGCCGCTGGGCAACAGAGGTATTCAAGGTATTGGCCACCAGAAAACTGGGGATGCCCATATCAATCAACCTCGACACCGTACCCCAGGCCGAGTTGGTATGGATAGTTGATAACACCAGGTGTCCAGTCAGTGCTGCACGGATGGCCATATTTGCCGTCTCAGGATCGCGGATCTCCCCCACCATGATCACATCTGGATCCTGACGGAGGAAAGTGCGAAGCGCAGCTGCAAAGCCCAGTCCAATGTTCTCCCTGAGCTGCACCTGATTGATACCCTCAAGGGTATACTCAATTGGATCCTCGATGGTCAGAATGTTGCGGGTACTTTTATTGAGTAGTTTCAAGGTGGCATATAGGGTGGTCGTCTTCCCAGAACCGGTAGGACCACTGATCAGGATAATCCCATTTGGCCGTTGAACGCCCTGCATATAGTGCTGCATATCCGCCTGGGATAGTCCCAAGGTATGCAGGTCGATATCCGTACTGGTATTGCTCAGCAGCCTTAGCACGATCTTCTCTCCATGCAGTGTCGGCAGCACAGAAACTCTGATATCAAATGCACTGTCGTTGCTACCCTTATAATGAACCCTGCCATCCTGGGGCAAACGCTTTTCGGCAATATCCAGGTTGGCCATGATCTTGATCTTATTGACCAGGGCCGGATAATCCGTCCTAGTTACCTGGTACCTTTCGATCATCATCCCATCGATGCGCACCCTTACCCTTGCCGTTTTCTCAAAGGTCTCGATATGGATATCACTGCTTTTTAACCGCCTGGCCTCATTGATCAGTGTGCTGAGGAAATCATCATTGGCACTCAGCGAAGACACCTCTCTTCCTTCGCCAACATTATCGGTTAGGTAATAGGTTGACAGCAGCCTGCTCATTTCTTCATTGGCCAAAGGCTCCAAAATAATAGCTCTACCTAATAGAATCGCCAATTCACCTTCCAGCTCACCTAAAAGCAATTCATCGCTACAGTACATAAAAAGTATACCGCCTTCTTCCTTAAATGGAACAACCCTGTAGTTCAGTGCAATTTCCTTTGGAATTTTCTGATGGATGTTTCCAGGTAGCTGCATATTAACCTCCAATTAAATCCACAATTTCAAATTCTGAACTCTTCAATAAGCTTTGATCAAAAATAGAAATGATAAGGACGACGGCAAAGACCATTGCCTGCATCCCAGCTAGTGGAATACTTTTTAAGAAACCCTTTTTAAAAACACTGATCAGTATACCTATCAACAGGCAAATACCCAGGCTCAACAGATAGAACATCACATAATTATAAAATGATAGATATCCGGCTATAACCAACATAAATAGCAGGTCACCCAAGCCCAGATGTTCATTGAAAATGTTTACCCATCGACCCTGTTTTAAGGAGAAATAAATAGATAGGCACAAGAACTGTACACCTAGGAAGGCAGCATTAACCCCTAAGTCTAAAAACAGCATTCTCCAGCTGGTTTCCCACACTTTTATTATTCCAAGAAAAACAAAGAGGGCAAAAAATAACCAAACAGAGATAGCTCGGAACCTAAAATCCTGTCCTGCCATACCTATCAGTATCGCAATCGACAACACAACTAAGCACCACATCAGTCAGCAATTATTTCTTTTAGGGTCTTATCCTGATCGATCTGCCAGACGTTAAACACCCCATCACCATCAAAATCTGCAACCGCAGTTGCCCTGGCCACAAAAGCACTATTATTGGCAGAGATGATTTCCAGTTTATAGTTGGCCTTTCCATCCTTTCCGTCACTTGAAAGCCTGTCCTGCACAAATCCAATTTCCAAAAGGTCCATGCTGTATTTGGAATGTTCGAAAAAATATCCCTGTTGGAGTTTTGCCAAATGTTCCAATTGCAGTTTGGCTTCTGTGGTCTTGGCTTTTGTAATCAATGGCATTAGGTTCGGTAGTGCCAACAGCACCAATATCCCGATAATCACCAACACAACAAGGATCTCGGTAAGGGTATAGGCTCTTATTTTTTGACGAAGAATAGCAGTCATTAAAGTTTATTTTAAGTGCACCTTAATTTACACCAATCAATTATCAGGGAATAATAAATTTGCGAACACCGTTTTTTTAATGACGAACAGGACCGTAAAGAAGATCAACCTTACGTTAGGAGAAAATGATGACACTTGATTCTTGATGATAATGAGGGGGAAAATCAATTTATCTTAGTACATATCATCTTAAATCCAAAGTTTACATATAATTTTAAACCTTAAGTATGTATTTTAGAACTCAAAAAAAGACACGTTTGCGATATCCAAAATACATCACTATTTTGGATTGTGGAGTAGTTTCAAAAACGTTATGTCTGAATTAAGGTTGCAATGGGATACATCATAACGATCCAAAAGCATAATCGCACCAATCTGTTATCATTCGTGCAATTGGAATACTTATACTATGCAAGGCGACTGGAAGTTTTATATCCTATTAAAATAAGTCCAGATGTAAAGACCTTAGCTACAATTTATATGATAGCATTTCTTTGATCTCTTTATCTCCCAAAATCCTAAACTTAAGCTTATTTCTAAATACTTTCTTTTTATCAATGATTACTCTGGGCATATCTCTACTATCTGTTATGACGATATCCTCACCCAAAACGATGTCCTTATACATCCCTTGGTGTATCGAAACCCCAGTTTCCGTTTTTAAGATGGCTCCATTTACCAACTCTTTTCCTGTAGAGAGCTGACTTATTGAAATGCTCAGCTGAAAATAATTTGTGGTAAACTCGCAGTTTAGTACAACAGCTAAATCTTCTTCTCTAAATCGCTTTTTCTTATGTGTCCACTCGTTTCTGCAATCAGCTCTCTTGAAATCTTCAATGATTGACAAAAGGGCATCCAATGGAACTTTTTTTTCCTCTGAGGCTTTCTTAAATCCATCTTCCAATAATTCCAGGTAATATCCGCAATCCTGTGTCCCTTTTATCTGTATATAGCGCTCTCTAGAAAATGGCAAATTGACGGATAGCGTATCGATAGGAATTACTTCAGCCTCACTAATTTCAAATTCGGTTGGAGCTACGGAAATCATGTTAAAACTCCCATCTGTTTTGAACCTATGTTTTCTTATCGCTTTAGAGAAAAAATCATCAATAAAATTAGTATGTTTTTGAAATTCATAGCGTAGATCGTTATCAGCTTTATTATACTGTTCATAATCCAAGCCTAAATGTATATAAGATAAATTCATTCCTATTGTGGCTTTGGTCTTTTGTGAATGTTGGATCGCTTGCTGACAGCATGGCTTTTTGTTGATTTTTCAAACATCTTACATTACCTTTTGCCTAACAACTCAAGGTGCACAGTTTTACTGTCAGTTAACACCAAATTATCCTTACGTTATGCTTTTATGTTTACAAATAACTAAAAAGCAAAACACTCGGTATCCATTACAATTTGACATTCAATTGTTTATCTGGCAAAGCAATTTAAGTTAGGCGTACAAAATTAATAATTTAGCAAACTGATGTAAATTTGAACATACCTTCGAATAATTCTAAAAAAACGAAGCCAATAATTATAAATAAATTGGCTTCGTTCTAACTATAAAATATTCAATTTTAAGGAAGCGTTAACGAAATCGATTTCTAGCTAATCAGTATCAAAAGTATGAAAAGTACCCCAGGCAAACTCATACCCCTCTTTTATTTCGTTAATCAATTTTATCTTCTCCGCTGTTTCTTTATCAGTAACAACTAAAGTTCCTTCAGTTTCAATGTCATCGACATCTTGTACTTCAAACCTATTTAATTCAAAGTAAGAATGTAACATAGATACAAATTGCTTCCTACCTTCTGCTAGGCAAGCCACATTTACATATGCTCCTCCCGAATTAAGGAACTCATTACCTAAGAGTGGGGTAACTTTCACGATAGCTAACCAAATTTTTTTACTCATCTTTTTTTCTTTTTACCAGCATATTCATGATGCACATTATCACTTTTTTTGCCTGCTTTGGCACCATAATCCTTTGTACCCTTGCCCTTGCCAGTTTTACCAGTACCATGATGATAATGATCTCCACCTTTAGCGTCTTTGGTATGTTTTACAGGGGAGCCTTTACCACCTTGTCTTGCGGCATCCTTCGCTCGCTTTTCCGAAGCGTGTCTAACAGTATGCACCATAGCTTTGCCACTAGGACCAACCTTTTGTCCTGTTTTAGCATCTACTTTTTGTCCAGCATGCGTTACTATATCCACTACTTTTTCGCCAACTGGCTTAAGTAACTTCTTCACAGCACTACCAGAAACAAATGGTATTAAAAGCCCACCTGCAGAGGAAGCTTTATCCCACCAAGTTGCCGTAGTTCCATCTACATTTATTGCCTTTGAACCTCTTGTTAGCGTTGTAACTAGAACGGTTACATCATTTACGTCAGTAAAGCTTAGTACTTTACTCGGCAAATCCTTTACAGCTTTTTGGATATCCGAGCCAATAAAACCTAGCTCGGCGGACATTGACATTCCACAACTTCCATCGCATGGATGATCGGGGCATCTACCGTCAGGATCAATTAGTTTTACTGGGTTATTCCAAGCATATTGGTACGGCGACAAATCAATTTGCACATCCTCATCAGCTAAAGGATCCGGGGTGTTCCACCTCCCAACCACAGGGTCATAAAACCTAGCTCCGTAATCATATTGCCCAAGCTCATCCTGCAATTCCTTCCCATTAAAAAGGTATTTGTTATCCAACACTACCGGGCTCCCAGACTTTCTCAGACCGAATGCATAGTATTCATCCTCCTGAAGCCTCCTTACAGCACCACCATAAATATCGAAACTATATCTCACATTTCCAAGGTGGTCTGTCAGATTGTACTGATAGCTATAATTGCCCGAACTGTTCAAAGCTCTGCCCTCTTCTGTTTGGATAAATTCGATAGTTCCATTCGTATACTGTATGCCATCCACATAATCTGTAATGGTTGTTCCAGAGGTCGTTGCTACCTTTTTCAGTTTCTTACCATTGGCATCATAGGTGTAGGCTAAGCTAAGCCCTGTCCTGCTAGCGGTAGCGGGCAAGTCTAAAATATTATAGCTCAGTACAACGCCAGCCCTCCCATCTACAATCGCATTACCATTGGCATCATAACCATAACTGCCCGTCGAAAATGTTCCAGTAACACCAGATAACTGGTTGCCGTTATAATTATATGTACCACTAAGACCATCTCTAACAAGACTGCTAATATTACCCATAGGATCGTAACTTACTGTCTCACTCATAGCAACTCCCGCACTTATTGCACTTGTTAACCTATCTAAGCCATCATAGAGATAATCGAATCTATTGCTATAGGTGCTCCCCCAAAGCTGTGTTCTTATATTACCGTTAAATTGGGGATTGGAAAGAGTATCATAGCCCAATTTCACGCTGTACTGGGGTGATGAACTGTTTTTCAGCCATCCGCGTTCGTTATAAGCAAACTTGGTTGACTGCATAAAGGTAATGCCCCCATCACTACTGTGGAGGTGCTTCTGTTTCAATTGCCCCACCTCATTATACTCCATCCTATTCAAAACTGTTGCTAGCGGCTGGCCGTTGATATTTGAGGTAGTACCCAATTTCCTTCCTACATGATCGTATAAGTAGGCATTAGCAATAGTGGTAGTCGAACTTCCTGACACATGGGTGCGAGTACTTGAAGTCAGTTCACCAGCAAAATTGTAAGCGTTCACTACCCTATCTGTCCCTGAGAGATGGTTACCTCCGATTGTCTCTTTTACTCTTCCATCTTCGTCATAATAGTAGAGTGTCCAAATTGGTGCAGAGCCATCGACCTTAAATACCTTGGTACCAGTAAGCAATCCTTTCGTTTTAGCGCTTATCGCTGAAGAGGCGGGATAGGTTGCACCCATTGACAAAAAATAATAATCATCATAATAGTTTATTGTCAAATAAGTATATACTCCAGTTGTAGGACATGCCAAGTTAGTGTAGTCAGAAAATCCTGAACGGCTTTCTGAAAGAACGATGCAGCTATTAAAACTGTTTTGTAGCGCTTCCCTGGAAATATTATCCTCATAAATACCCGTGATGATCAGTCGTCCTATAGCGTCGTATTTACTCATGACCCAACTGTGGGCTAGCTTGCCATTGGCATCCTGGCTCATCACCAATTGGTCCAGATTATTATATACATATTCTTCCCAGCCTTTTCCTGGAATATGTTTTCTTATGTTACGTTTCCTATTGTCATAGCTATATCCGTATATGTACCTTGTGAAGACAACATCACTCTCAATGAAACTATTTACACTAACAGCGGGTGGAAGTACATAGCGCAGGTTACCAATATCATCATACAGATAATAGGTATCATGAGCTGTGGAGGCAGTCTCCCAAGTTCGTTTAAGAATCACCCTCTCTTGTTTATCTTTAAACTCCTCAATCGTATTTAAATGCCCACTGACCCAGTTCTCATCCTTTATAACATTTTTATAAAGTGTACCTGACTGATAAACCTGAGATGAAGAAGCTCCATTTGAGCCTAATGACCAAAGTTTGACGCCATCTGAAACCGAATTTACATCCTCGCTAAGGGCGACAGTCCTGCCTGCGCTAGTTGTGCGTGAAGCCGCAGGTTGCCAAGCAAGCCCAGCAGCACCCTGCTCTAAAATCCTATTAAGGGGTGAGGATTCAAAAAGTGTTTTCTCAAAAGGATAAGCTGTCTTTGATACATTCGCATCCCAGCTACCGCTACTATAGAAATTCGACTGGCTACTGATTGCTGCTGGCTTAAATGCGCCATCATTTGCATATTGTTCAGCATATGGAAGGTATTGTAAGCTTTCCCTCCCAAAACCATCATACGCTACCAGCTGGACAAAGTCTTTCTGTTGGGGACTGCCCATCCACTGTACCGTCTGGATAGGTCTGCCCAAACCATCCAAGTATTGGATTTTTCGATTTGCTTCCGCCACATTAAGACCTGTCAACGAGCTGGCTGTAGTCTTATCTGACACCCTTAATATTGTCTCCATAACATAATTCTGAGAACTGCTCGGCGTCTGTGACCAGACACGACACGTTACTAATTGGAGTAAAACAATACTTGATAAAATAATCTTTTTCATATGCTTAAGATTAGGGTTTATAGTGATATTGATAGGCTTTAACAATATGCCCATTATAGTCCTTAACGTATTCCAATCTTCCAAAAGAGTCATAGGTATAAGAGGTGCTCATCCCCTTTGGGTCGGTCTGCATAGATACCCCAATCCATGGCTGGTACACATAGGTTGTTATATGGGCATCTTTGAGAAGTGTGCTGCTTCTCAGTGGTGCAATAAATGAATTAATGGTAGATGCACTTGGACTGGAATTTCGCATAAAGTCAATCAGTGTTTGCTCTCCCAGAATTCCGGCGATGGTGGACAATTCTGCATTATCTATTTTGGCAATTGGATAAAGGCTGTTATATGACCAGATCAGTACAGATTTTAGTCCATTTCTTAATATACTGGTCGGCTGTTTAAAATCTCCATAACTGGTATATCTAACCTCTTCTTTAAACGGACCGCCTCCGAAAGATGTTTCAGTACTCAACAAGGTAACCGGACTTCCCGAAAAGTGCTGGTAATTGTTTTTAACGCGGCTAGTCTCCACCCCAGCAACTGTGGTATGGGTTTCCAGTACAGAGTTGAACAAAAACTGGTCTCTCATTTGCTGTTCTACACCTGTGGGAGAACCGGAAACATCCACGGGGTACTTATGATTTATCGTCTCCAGCTGCCCTTTACTATTAGCTTTGCTCAAAACGATTGTCTGGCCCAAGGAATTATAGGTAAAATCTTCTTGGCTCTTTACTATCCCTGTTGTGAAATGATCGAAATTAATCTTACGATCCATAACAAACCATTGTGCATTATTGGGATAGGAGTTAATCGAATATCTTTTACCAGAGGGATAAAAGGTGTGCCCATATCCTGGATCTCCCGGCTGCGGCGGATCACTGCCAACAAAATTATCGAATATCTTGAATCCTCTGAAAAACTTTGCTTCCTTCTCAATATAACTATATAAGGTCTTCCTTACGGTATCCCCTGACAGTTTTAATAAATCTTCCCTTAATAACAGCCCATTTCTTTGGTCTGCGATTTCTGGGTTATTGATCTTGGTGTTGCTCTGAGCATTATGGAAATGCAGTCTTCTGGAACCATTGGTAGTACCATCTCCATGATCTGTCTCCTGAACGCTACCATATCCTACCATATTGCCTGAGGCAGCGTCCGAGAACGGGACATAACTGTTTGAGGACACAAACCAGATGTCTTGGGTGGTATTTTCAGCATACACGCTTCCCTGGGGATTTTGTTGATTTCCCGGAACTTCGTAAAGCCTCGAAAAGTGCATCTGTTTTGAATAGAAGTGTTTAAGTGGGGACATCAGCAATCCGCTTGTTATTCCATCTTTGGTGTAGTCAAAGTACTTCTGGGTAGCAACATTCCCTTCGCTTGTAAAATGCTGGATCGATTGGGTTCTTAAACCTGCCCCAAAGCTAAGCTTGGCGGTTGTATTGGCCATTGCTGCAAAACTATAGCTCGCGGAAACCGATGCCGAATTGGTGGATGTATTTTGTGCACCAAGCCCATTTGGCAAGTTTGCTATCAGCACATAATACGTATTGGGCACATAGACCAGATCAATATCCAAATTCCAGGTATAAACGCCATCGCTTGCAAAATCTGTGCGATGGGCAAGATCATCAAGCATCTGCCATGTTTTTATAGGCGTAATATTACTTCCACCAGAGCCTATCCGAGTTAGCGTAACAGTGGAAGGCAACATCTCCTCAAATGTCCTGGACATGTTTGGCCCTCTGTTGATACTGGCAGTGAAATGTGCGGTAAGACTGTTAGGTATAGTAAACTGTTTGCTATATATATCATTTGTATTGTTCTTATCCTCGACCGCCCCAGTGGTTGTCAGCTGGGTGATCTGCTCTACATCCGGATAATTGAAATTAGAGAATGAGTTGGGCTCATAGTTGAATATCGAGTGCCCGCCCGTGGGATATTGGATCCTTTTGAGAATCCCAGCCTTGATTACACTTGCATTAGCCGAACGGTTGGCTGCGTGACCATAACTATTCAGTACATATAATGGAATGCTTTGATATTCGGGAAATCCAGAAAACCTGTAATAGGAAAGATCAGGTAATAAGCTTGTATTATTCTTTCCATTGTAATACCCCCAAAAATCTCTAGCGAATGATGTTTTTAGAGGAAGTAGAATCGATTCCTCATATTCAAAAACATAAGAAGGTCCAGTCTGGAGCGCTCCCACATTAGTATAGCCATTCTCTCTGATACTCATTAATTTCAGCCGCTTTCCAACCTTATCCATATCCCCGGGTCCAACATTCAAATAGCTGCCCCCAACCTGTGAATAGGCAAAATAGCCGTAATTGAAATCAAATGATTTGATGTTAGTGTTATTGTAGGAATCCTTAATCACCAATGTCTTTAGCCGCTTTGTACTGAGAGAGCCATTACCTGATATCCCATCATTGTCCGTAGCATAAAAAAGGTCGTCCCTGTCCTCTAACAGAAATTCAGCTTTCAAATTTCCCGAGCTGATGGAACTGAGGTATTTTACCTGGTGATAACTAGGTAAGGTCGTACTTTCTGTGCTACCACTTCCCAAACCGGACGGATAGGGATCATGCCACGTTTGGCTAAATGCATTAGATTGGTAGTAACCATCCGAATATCCAAAGTTGATTTCCCTACCGGTATGTAGTTGTATCTTTGATAACTTCCAACTATAGCCTACATATTCTGTTATTGTCGGAGAGGCAACAGTTTCTCTAACCGTAAAGTGAAACTTGTTTCCCTCCATAGTGGTAACAAGCCAGCCCAAACCAGTCCGTAATACGGTTATTGGAACTGTTTTATTCACAAAAACAACCTCTCCATTTTCTTTATTGATGTAGAATTTTCCTGAAAAACCTGGAAAGCTGCAATAATAATAATCTGGTTGTCCCTCACCCACTCTTGCAAACCGAAGCGCGTCCTGGGTATTATCAGTCAGCTTTTCGCTGTAGCTACCCAGCAACATCCCATCTTTCAAAAAATCATAACCATCTCTTTGGTGGAGGTAATCAAGGTCATCTTCCTTTCCATTTACAGACTGGGTAATCGAACCTGCTGGCTCAAGGCTCCAACCTAGTCCTACCCAGCCAGACTCATCTTCGACTTTGATTCCAGAGCTATGATAGGTAAGCACAACGGGAATGTCCAGTCCGGCTTCGCTAATCGTATACAGCGGTACTGAAATATTTGTTGTACCGGTGTAATGCCCAATAGGTATATCTCCAAAGCGTGCCAACATTGCCGCATCGGGCGAGGTTGCACTCATGTTCTTAAGATCAAATACGTTTTTAGCAGTCCCCTGGCCATTTACGTAGTTAAACCCAAAAATCAATACAAATAGAAAAAATGTTTTTTTCATAATCTTTAGCTTAATTTCATACCAAATTGATCAGAAAAATAACTGAAGAAGAATATTTTTGCCAATAACACCTTAGCATTGACAAAACACAACAAACTGTTGATAAACTGATTACCCGAACTCAAACTACTGCTTCCTAATTCCCGTATCCCTTTAAGTTTGTAGAGATTTATGATCGAATTATACTAAGATTTATATTGCCCAAGATTGGAGTTTGGAACAACAATGAAGAATGAGTTAACGAGCGATTTTATATTTAATAGTCAAAAAGTAAAAGCTCCAATGTATCGTATTCTCAAATGTAAAATATCGATCGACTATCTTGCAGGTAACGATGAAAGGGCTACTTTGACAGGGAGATCCTCAAGCTGATCGATGAGATAGAGGACCTTGAACCTTCCATTAATGATAAACTGCTTTTCCTGGCCAACACCATCATTTTCCATGCACTGGCCGAAACCTCTTTTTTGGTATTGTGAAGATAGAATTGCTATACATACAGCGCTTTGAAACTGTGGAAGAATTTGTAACTTCGTTAAAAGAATTAAAAATAGGTTAAATGGAAAGAGCCCAGTGGAATACTGAGCTCTAGTCCAAAAACTTAATTTTGTAATCTATCTGACTTTTTGGGGTCACACCAGACCTATAAGACAGCCTCTTTAAAATCTGCTTGTTAAAAATTTATTATTATCAGATTGAAAAATCAGCAAGATAGACAGTACGAGATGCGCTAAAAAGCTAACATCTGTATCGCACCAGCATAGGTTGCCAGCTAATTTTCAGTTACAAAACCAGATGTCCATTGGTCTTTATCTAACCTGCAGGCCGAAATATCAAAGCCTTTTGTAAAATCCTTAAAACCTTTCAAGTGTTTAGAGCGAGATAATGCTTCCTCAGCCTTTTCTCTTGTACTGTAAACACCCATCAATTTTACGTCTTCACCACCATCCAGATTTTCATCTATATGTGTATGCCACAGTAAATAAACAAATTCAATTACCATAATTACAAATATAATTTATTAATTGCCTCTATCACCTCTTTTTTTAAGCTTATTATACTCTGAACCAGGGCCTGTTTCACTCCAACCGCCTTCTCCATATTGTCCATCTAAAACCCATTTCGCAAAACCACTTCCCGATTCGCCGGACTTTGGTTTAAGTCAACGAGCCCAGGAAGGAACATCTGAGGATTGTGCTTTTTTACTTTTCTTAGATGACTTAGCTTGCGAAATTCTACTTTCCCAATCCTCTGCCTTTTTTCTTATCATATGTATATGTCCCTATAGCATCTACAACAACATATGCAGAATACGCCGTAAGAGCTATAGCTCCTATAACTTTAGATACAGGTTCTGGATCAGCTCCCTCAACAGCCCACGCAGCACCAAAGAACTGAATGCTGATGGTGTAGGGGTATCAGGTCCACGGATAGCTAGATTGATGGGCAAAAACGGAATAAAGAGTATTATGAAGCGGAAATACAGGGTGACCACCAATTCCAATCATCTATATCCTGTAAACGAAAATTTGCTTTTGAGGGATTTTAGTACCACTGGTGCAGGAGAGAAATGGGTAAGTGATATTACCTATATCAGGACTGGTGAGGGATGGCTTTACCTGACTGTGGTCATGGATCTGGCAGACCGGAAAATAATCGGTTGGAGCATGCATAATAGCATGAGTGCTGGTTCAACCGTTGTAGATGCATGGAAAATGGCTGTAAGGAACAGGCCATTGCAAGATGGGCTCATTTTTCACAGCGACCGGGGCATACAATATGCCAGCCATGAGTTCCGTAGATGCTTCAAGGGGCTACCCGTGTTGCAAAGTATGAGCAGAAAGGGGAATTGCTGGGACAATGCCATTGCAGAAAGTTTCTTTAAAACCTTGAAAACTGAAATGGTATACCATCAGAAATTCCAGACCAGTGCACAGGCAAAACTTGAAATATTCGATTACATCGAGGTATGGTACAATAGGAAAAGAAGGCATTCGGCACTTAATTACCTGACTCCAGTTCAGGCTGAAAGAGCAATGCTGAAAAACAAAACAGAAGCTGCCTAATATATCTCTACTTTTCCGTTGCAACTCCACCGTACATACGGAGCCATTAAAGCCAGGCTAATCAAACTAGAACTCATACAGAAATAAAAAAGCCCGGCAATTTTAAACTGCCAGGCTTTGGGATCTAAGTTACATTTTGGTATTACAATCAAAAAAACCTAATAAGACATTATCCTTATTATGGATGTAACATTCTATAGTGGGTTTGTTTGTAACTATAAATTTAGCTGCCTCGATTGCCGTTTCTAAATCAGGATAAATTGTATACACAATCTGGGATAAATCGGTAGCATACAACAAATTTTCATCTAGAACAATACCTGTATTTATATCCGCTCTTGACAATACAACTTGAGTTTCTGTTAGTATAGGAAAAGAATTACTCATATAATATTAATTAGTTAACCTTTTTCACTTTAGCACCAGTCACGGTTCCTTTCATTAGTACCTCTGCCTCATTTACTTTAACTCCTGGTGATTGCTTCAAATACACATCTTTAAGGCTTGGACTAGCTGTTGTACTTCCGGCTGGGACTTCTATTTCCATTACAACCCCTGAGCCATTAGGTCTTAAAGCAAAATTATTTGCAACATTAGGGTCGGTTGTCCAAGATGTATAAGGGCTAGCGGTGTTTCCAGCATTATGTTCCGCCGCCGTCGCAGCTCCACCACGAGCTACGGCAGTACCCTCATTCGCGGCCGCAAAACCTGGGTGGGCTTCATTAACTCCTCTATACAAAGTTGTCATTTCTGAAGTAGCACCTCGCAAAGCTGTAATTCCTTTACCAGCTGCTGCTCCAGCACCTGCTGTCGCCAACACTACTGTCGTGTTTGCTGCTTCCCCACCAGCAATATTACCCAATGCTTTGCCATCTCCATTAACAATGGCCTTTCCTGCACTTACAACTGTACTAACGTATTTTACTGCAGGAAGGGCGTTAACGTACCCTTTAGCCACATCACCAGCCGACATATTCGAAACCTTACTATATGCAGCTTTTGCAGTATTAATTGGGTGTCGCACAGCATTATATGTAGATTTCAGATTGCTAACATAGGCACTTTTGAATGAATTCCATGCATTGCTTAAAAAGCCTGGCCCTGGCCACATCCCATCAGGATCTACAAAGTAAATGGGATTGTCAAAGCCATAGTTGTATGGCGACCATTTTCTGCCAAGCTCAGCTTTAGGATCTATCACATTCCACCTACCAATTACAGGGTCGTAGAACCTTACGCCATAATCGTAAGTCTCAAGCCCATCCTGTAATTCCTTGCCGTTGTACAGGTAATTGTTGCTACCTCCGGTAACACCTCGCCTTTTCCCAAAGGCATAATAGTTGTCCTCCTGCAGCGGCCTAACCGCTCCAGCATAAATATCGAAACTATATCTCACATTTCCAATCCCGATAGCTATCGGGAGGTCGCATCAACTATAAAATAAACAATGCCCAAAACATCGCTGCTGGGCATTGAAAAATACAATTTTCTGCAACTATTACGGGCACTTCCTAGTTTTTCGTAATAGATTTAAGTCGCACTTCGTAAGACTTAAGCCAGAGGGGGGCATTATTATGAACATAGGAGACAAGATAGCGGCACTGCGCAAGGCAAAAAAGATATCGCAGGCAGAACTGGCAAAAGAAGCGGGGGTGTCACGTGAGATCATAGGGAGGTACGAACGAAACGAGGTTTCGCCATCGGTCGACGTGGCAAAGAAGATCGCCGATGCACTGGAGGTATCGCTTGATTACCTCGCTGGCGACAGCGACAAGGCCAGCTTTGATAAACAGACCTTGAAGCTTATCGATGAGATTGAGGAACTTGAACCTTCCATTAAGGATAAACTGCTTTTCCTGGCAAACGCGATCATCCGTGATGCAAAGACCGGTAAGGCATACTCACACTAAACAACAAAGCCCAGCATCTCTGCCGGGCTTCCATCTACTATTTTAGTACGAGCGACACGCTCGCACTAGCTGGATCAGAGCTAAATATATTTCATATCAGGCTCTTGGATAGCTTCATCTAGTAAGCTCAATGTATTTTTAGATAATTCTCGCAACTCATTCCATTCAGTACTAGAAAAATCATCTAGATCTAGATTCCTTAGAGACCATTGCATCTTATTATATATCCTTAGAATCGAAGCTATTGATTTAAACGAGAATCTTTCTTCCTCAATGAGGCTTGGAATCAATAGGAATACATTCTCAAAACTTGATATCACTTCGTCAGGAACATCCGCAAAATCCGGAAAATACCTTACCTGTTCTTCATACGAGGATGATAAAAGCCTCAGGGTTTCTATCGTTTTAACATAGTTTTCTGCCATTTTCATTTATTTAAGGTTGTTGCGGGATTCTAACAGTTCCTCCAGGCCCTGTGGAAACTTTCCAGTATGGTTGTCCTCCAAAATGCCTTGGCGTACCAGGATGGTATTGTATCATCCTCCCGGTGGGATCGGTTCCTGCTGGATTCATCTCCCGTAAAACCCATCCTTCAGCACGCGTACTTCTTCTCATTACATCATTCACCCATCCTTCCGTTTTTCCTAATGCATTTTGAACCTGGCTGAGAGGTTTTCCCTGCAACAAACTTGGGTTGTTAAGCACATCATCAACACTAAGTTTCGCGGCTCTTGAAGCTGAAGCACCTAATTGATATTCTCCCGCCATCCAACCCTGAAAAATCTCCGTATGAGCGTCGGCTACCTTTTGGTAATTATAAGCTTTTAGACCATCCCTATCCAGAATATCAAGCGCTCTAGATTCACGGCTATATGCACCACCTGAAAAGATATCCAGAAACATCTTGTAGCCGTTACTCGTGTTGTCTTTTTCAACGATCTTGGTTTTTCCGCTTGTTGAATAAGTTGCCTGCTCACCGGTAGCTGCATTTGTAGCACTGCCATCACTATTAAGGTTTACAACACCTGCATTTTCGCCGGAGCTTGTCACAGTTCCCTGGGCACCGATATGCCTAAAGCCATCCTGTTCACCAGACCCCTCAAACCACTTAACCGTACCTGTAGCGTTAGATTGATACCAGTCCCACCGACCATCCGGATCTACCCTGTTGATGGGGTTATTGCTAACATAATGATAAGGTGTCATTTCTGATCTGCCTTCCGCCAATGGGTCAACCACATTCCAACGCCCTATTACCGGGTCATAGAACCTTGCGCCGTAATCGTAAGTCTCAAGCCCATCCTGCAATTCCTTGCCGTTGTACAGGTAATTGTTGCTACCTCCGGTAACACCTCGCCTTTTCCCAAAGGCATAATAGTTGTCTTCCTGCAGCTTCCTAACTGCATCTGCGTAAATATCGAAACTATATCTCACATTTCCAAGGTGGTCGCTCAGATTATATTGGTAGCTGTAGCTTCCAGAACTGTTCAAGGCCCTTCCCTCTTCGGTCTGTACAAAATCGATGGCCCCATTGGTATACTGGATCCCATCTACATAATCCGTTGTCGTAGTACCTGTAGTCGTGGCCACCTTCCTAAGTTTCCTGCCATCGGCATCATAAGTGTAGGCCAGGTTCAATCCTGATTTGATTGCCGTTGATGGGAGATTGAGTACATTATAGGTCAATGCTACCCCAGTCCTGCCATCGGTAGTGGCATTGCCATTGGCATCGTAGCTATAGCTACCTGTGGCCAGTCCTCCCCCGCTGATGTTCTGCAGGCGGTTGCCACTTGTGCCATAATTATAGGTGCCCGCAAGACTGGTGTTGCCATCATATCTTGTAAGCGAAGTGATATTTCCCATTACATCATAGCCAATGGTCTCGTTCATCACCACCCCGGTACTTATTGCGCTTGTCAAACGGTTCAGCCCATCGTAGACATAATTGAAACTGTTGCCATAACTGCTGCCCCAGAGCTGTGTACTGATATTGCCATTGTACTGGGGACTGGAAAGGGTATCATAGCCAAGTTTCATGCTGAACTGCGGAGATGCGCTGTTCTTCAGCCAGCCCCGCTCGTTATAGGCATATTTGGTGGACTGCTTAAAATTGCCACCACCATCGATGCTGTGCAAATGTTTCTGTTTCAGCTGTCCGATCTCATTGTATTCCTGGCGTGACAGCACCACCTTGGGATTGGCGGTAGCAGAATTCAGCCCTGTCTTCTGGGCCACATCAACTTTTCTGCCAGCATGGTCATAGGTATAGGAATTTGCCACATAGAGCCGCTCCACACCCGATACGAAATGCCTGCGCACACTGGCTGTATCCTGACCCGCAAAGTTATACCTCACCACGGTTTCGTCATAGTTTGCAGTATCCGCTGCCCCACTCTTGAAATGCTGTGCCCTGGTTTTTACCACCCTACCCTCGTTATCATAATACATCACCGTCCACAGATCGTGCACAGTCCCCAGAACATTGGTGAGGCTCGCAGTGGGCAGGCCCTTTAACATCGGGCTATAAATGCCCGCCTGGTTGAATGAACCTGGCAGCCCAGGGATGGCATAGCTATCGTAATAGTTCACCTTCAGGTTCACCGAAAGTGCGGCCGTTGGATAGGTACGGTTTACGCTATAGCCGATACCGCTCCCGATCTGCTCCTCCCACTGGTACGGCTGCGCATCCACAAGCCCCTGCATCGCATCAAGGTTGCTGGTTCCGGCCGTAGCACCATACAGATGGATACCGCTGATGACCACCCTGCCAAATGCATCATATTTATTCACCGTCCACTGCTGTGGGCTCTTTGAACGCTGGTTGGCATCCTGGGAAATAGCTACCTGGTCCAATTTGTTGTAGACCATATACTCCCATCCCTTGCCCGGCACCTTCTTCTCCCTTACACGCTTCCTGCCATCATAATGGTAGCCGTATATAAAATTGTTGAACACCGCATCGCTTTCCGTAAAGCTGCTGGCCGTAACCGCGGGCGGTACCACATAGCGAAGGTTGTCAAGGTCATCATAGATATAATAGGTATTGAGCGCTACCGTGGCATTCTGCCAGGTTCTCTTCAGCACCACCTTCCCCTCCATATCTTTGTATTCATCTACGGTGTGCTGGTTGCCGCTGGTCCAGTTCTCGTCTTTTATGCTGTTCCTGAAAAGCCTGCCGGCCGGATAATTCATGGTCGAGTTTGCCCCATTGGCAGTTACCGACCATAGCTTAACCAAATCATCAGCAGTATTGGTGGCATAGGCCTGGGCCACAGTCCTGCCACCAGTTGAATTGCGCATACTGGCAGGCTGCCAAACCGCCCCTGGCGCACCCTGTTCCAAAACCCTGTTCAGCGGCGAGGGCTCAAATACCGTCCTGGAAAAAGGGGAAGTCGTCCTGGCAACATTGGCATCCCAGCTACCCGCACTGTAGAAACCCGCCTGGTCTGAGATGGCTGTAGCCTTATAGCTTCCACCGCTGCCCGAAGCCTCGGCATAGGGAAGGTATCTGACCACCTCCCGGCCGTAACCATCGTAGGCAAAGGGCTGCACGATATCCTTTTTCTTCGGACTTGCCTTCCAATCCACAGTCTGCAGGGGCCTACCCAGCCCATCAAGATACGTGATGGATTCGTTCACATCACATACAGAACGGGGAATGTTCACATTCAGGGAATTGACCCCTGGAACCTTGAATGTCCGGGAAGATACAAAGTTCATGTTGGTACTTGGGGCGGAAAGCTCCGCAAGACAGGGCTCCGGAGGTGTACCGGTAATGGTGAACACCCTAAGGTTATTCCCAAAAGGAACATAGAACCCGTTGCCAAGCGTGATACTGCCATTGGTGCTGATCTGGGACTGGCCCGTATAGCTGTTGAAGGTTAGGTTCTGGGCGATACCTTTATTTGCAAAAGCTAGGATACAGCCCAGCGCCAGAATAAGATTTCTCATGTCGTTTGGTTGATTAGTGAACCATAAAATATTGTGTCGTTGAGCGGAACGGACGATAGCCCCCCTATCTGCCACCCTTGTCCTTTAATAGCCTAAACTGCTCCTGCAGCTGGGAAAGTTGTTTGTTCTGTTCGATCAGGTACAGTGTAAGTTCCTCGATTTTCTGTAACAGCTTACCGTTCATCTCACCCAGAGAGATGCCCTCTTTCGATACCTGCAATGCAGATGGAATTCCCGGTAGATGGCCATTCTTTCTGATAGAAGTTTCCACTTCCCCTAAACTTGGCAGTCCATAATCCTTTGCGAATACATAGTCCGGCCAGTTCGCGGATTCTACCTTGATCTCCTGCGCCCTGATGTTTCCCTTTACCGACAGCTTTTCGGTTGGCATATTTGTGCCGATACCCACATTCCCGTTGATATACAGCTTATCGGGAGACTCGAAGTTAGGCGGATTGAAACCTATCCCAAGACCGGAACCGTTGAGCTGGAAGATACTGCCGCTCTCGGAACTGGAAACATCGATGAAGCGGTATTCACTTGCCCATTGAGCTGAGCCCCAGGTACCATTGTAGTACAGCCTCATCGCCTTTTGCTGGTTGCTCACAAAACTCTTGACGATGTCAAGGCCCGCCGATGGTGAGGTAGTTCCCAAACCCACATTTCCCGATGTAGGGAAGGTATTGGTCTGGGCCGATGTAATCAGTGATGCCGACATCAGTATAGCCACTAAAAGGCTTTTACTTAAAATGCTATTTGTTTTCATATTCATGATAATTGGTGTGATTGGTTAATTGATTCAAGAAATATTTGAGTGATTATTTATTTGGGAATTATGCCTATGGCTTGTAGTTATATCGGTAATTTTTTAAAATGTTCCCATTATGGTCTTTAACTAATGACAATCTGCCAAATACATCATATTCATAAGAAGTCTTCATTCCTTTTGCATCTACCTGACTGCTTAAACCAATTGTAGGCTGATAAACATAACTTGTAATGAATGCATCAGGAAGTGCCAGCTTCAATGGAGCCAAAAATGCATCAACTGCCGCTCTATCAGGATTGGTCAAATTGCTGAAGCTCGCTATCGCAGGTGCACCCAGTGCACTCTCTACTGCAGCATAAGTCGCATTCTTGATCTCTGCTATAGGCATCTGGCCATTATAGCTATACAAAAGTGATGTTCTGGTTCCATCCTTGACATGGTGTTCTTGGATTGCGCCTTTAACATTAAACCTATCATAGAATAACTGCTCCTTGAAATAAGTCGAATTTCTATTCAGCAAAGAAGGATTAAAGGCTCCAATGGTAGCCAATGAAAGGGTCTGGCTATTGTTCAGTTGCAAATACCTTGAAGGTCTCACTATCGTGCTATTGAACAAGCCAAAATCAGTAATATCTGCTGCTTTTAACGTAGTAACATTGTTCACATCGGTAAACCAGTCTTCGGTAGATACTACCGTATAAAGCACATTATCTGTAGCGAGTTTAGCTATTGCCCCACCAACACTGTAGTCATAAGGATAATACATCCTACGCTCGGTTTTTTGTCCCCTACTATCAAAAGTGTGGAACTTCTGCAGGTTATAGTAATTAGGATCGTAGCTATATTCACTTACACTTACCAGCGAATCGCTTGCAGAGGAATAATCCACTACAGTTTCTCTTAGCTTCTCCATCCTTCCGGTATGAACGTAAAAATCGGTCGATACAAAGGTTGCAAAAGAGGTTAATCCACCTATTTCAGGGGTTGAAGTCGATATAAACTTAAAGCTTCTGAAGTTGTCGGTTTCATAGGCTGCATTAGATTGGATATGGTTATACACTGAAATTGACTTTTTAAGCAGCAGGTTGTTTGCATGATATACCCTTTCGCTTATAGGTAGACCCAGTCCATAATCTTTAACTGGTTGATGCACAAATGGTGGACAGTTTCCACCCTGATCATCCATGCACGGTACAAGATCAATATCGTTATAGCCCTTAAACTCATGAACAGTTCTTCCTAGGTTCACGTTTAAACCGTTCTTTTGCTGTACCGTTACCCTGGTATAACTTACTGGTGAACCATTCACCGAGCTTAAAGGATGAAAAGCGGAGGAATTTCTGTAGTACCAATCACTTGGTTGAGGAAGCGTATGCCCAGGTAACATCGTATAAGCTGTATAATCATAGTGATATAATGGCGCCATGCTCACCGTTCCTGAAGAACTGCCATCAGCCTTTTTGTAACTATACTCCTTAATCACATCATTATTGTGATCAATGCCATTATAGTCCACAGTTTTTTTAACCCTTATTCCTCCTGCCAAACGATCGCTGTTATTGCTCAACTGGTTATAGGAAAGAGTAAAACCGATCATATCATCACAGGTACAAGAGCCAGGATAATCAAACTCTGCTGTTAACTTATAGGATCCATTTGGAAGGTTACTTGACACTTGTTTTACTGTACCCAGCTCGCTATAGGCAAATGTTGCACTGGCATAGGTGGTAAGCCCATCTAAACTCTTGATCTTATAGATAAAGGAACAGGAAGTAGAACTCTGTGGACACCAGGTGAACATGCTGAAATTGAATACTATTGTTGCAGATCCAGTGCGGTTCACCACAAAAGTGGGTTCCTGAGTAATGGCACCCATATTGATAGATATGTTCTGCACATCTGTAAAATCAAGCTTAGAATCTCCCCTATTGGATTCATAGGTAAAAGTGGTACTTCCCCCAGTTGGATATTGAACCGATGCCAGCGAGCCAATATGCGCATAAAGGCTATCAGGCGTACGGTCTGCTCCAGTAATAACGTCATCTGCTGATAATCTAATCTGAGGTATCAAAGTGCTAGAATTAGACCTGCCAGGTCCATAGGCAAAACCCCAATGGTCCTGAAGGGTAGAAATCCTACTTGGCATGGTACCATTGTATGTAAAACGATGGGAAGGCAATTGCGAAGAGCCACTAAACTGTGCAACGGAATCTAATTGCAATCTATAGATCGGTGAAACCGCACCTGCACTGTATGCGCCATTGGCGCCATAGCTCTGGTAGAGCCTGTAGCCCCTGCTGGATCCACCACCATTAATCGTTACTTCATTTAATGCTCCTGAAGTAGCAATATCCTTTCTAGCGATACTATTATAAGAAAACGTAATCGAGGTACTATCTGGAAAAGCAATTCTTTTGATACGGTTAACCATACCAGAGTAATCTCCATGGCTATAACCATGATAGCTCAAAGTTGGATCAGAAAAATCATAGGCACCCTGTTTCCAAGTATATTTACTCTCACTAAGGCCCAGTTGATATTCCGTAGGGGTATTCTCGTAACTGATTCCTATACTGTCTGTCTTAAAGGGCGCAACCACCTTGGTCAGATTCCAGGAGGTGGGATAGGAATAGGCACTATGGATATTCATTGAAGTATTATAGAGCTTATCACCCTTCATGTATTCATAGGTAGCCCCATCAGTATCGGTAATCACAAAACCTTTTAAGCTAAAATCGTTATCAATGCTGGGATCAAGTATGCGTTTGATCTTGATGTTAGATTGGGGAATGGTCACATAGCTCCCATCCAGTCCAAAGATGAACTTACCTGATTTACCATTGAGCGAATAATGGAAGATATCACTCTGACTGTCCTTGGTATTCTTAAAAAACAACCACAGACTATCTGCAGAGCTGAAATTGCTATCAGCCCAAGCATTAGATAAGTAATGTCCGAAAGGCTGCAGGTTACCAAGATAAAAGTATCCAGCCTGTTTGTGGTCGTCAGGCCAGCCTCGTACCGTTCTTGAAATGACCCCGCCAGCATTCAGCGCCCAGCCGATGCCCACATCAGAGGCTACTTCTTCAACTTTGATTCCTCCAGCATGGTAATCTAGGGAAACGTTAAAATTAAGTCCGTTACGCTTATAGCTGTAAACTGGAACATTGACCGAAGGAATTCCGTTGGCTAGTCCAACGGGAATATCACCGAATTTAGTTAAAGCAGTTGCATTGGGAGCGGCTGGAAAAACATCAAGAGATAAAGGTGCTTGCCCATAGGCTCTGTCAAAGAGCAGCAGTGCTAGCAACATGAAAAATACAAGTTTTCGCATTTTGAATGAATTTGGTGTAAACAAAAAATTACTATGATGCCTATTGCATTTCCTATTCTCTATTTACTCCTATTTGGGACGCAGTAAAAGATGGCTATTAGGATATGTAATCGGCTATATGAATTTCGATAGATAAGCTGGCTATAAAGAAAATATTTGCCAATAGCAATTATACTTTGATGAACAACAGTTAAGCTGAGATGAACCTAATGATCTTTATCTTTATTAGTTCGTCATAATCGAAGATTAAGAAAACGAATTACTTAGATTTCAGCCAAATTCTGCTTAAAACTTAGATATGTATAGTTCACTTTACGACATATGTTAAGTAAATAAAGAAATGCTAAGCAAGAAAGTATGATTAAAAGCTATTGCTCATCTGGAACATTGGCAGGTACATCGCAATCAGTATCACCCCGACAGCCAAACCCAAAAAGATAATGATCAGGGGCTCCAACAAACTGCTGATGGCACTGGTCTGATACTCCACTTCCTCGGTATACTGGGCTGCCAATTGTCCGAAGAAATATTCCAGTTTATTCACCTCTTCAGCAATCTTGATCATCTGCACGAATTTGACCGGGTAAAAACTGTGCTTAGCAAGAGATGCGGACAAACTGTTGCCCATCAAGATATCTTTTTCTGCCACTTCCAGTGAAGCTTCTATCGGATAGAAAGTAATCATCTGTCTTACCATTTCCAGGGCCTGCAGTAGTGGGGTATTGGTGCTGGTAAGCAGCCTCATGGTATTTGCAAACCTGGCCAAGTAGATCTTTTTTAAAATCTCACCAACTATGGGGGTTGCCAACAAACATCTAGAGAGATATTTTTTGAACCATAACTTTTTCCTGTTGATCAGATAAAATGCGATTGCCCCGGCCACAGAGAGCAAGATCAAGTAGATATAACTGTCAAGCCATTTGGAGATCGCTACAATAAGCGAAGTTACATAGGGGAGTTTTCCTCCAAACCGGAGAAATACATCAGCAAACATCGGAACCACAAACTTGATCATAAAAAATATTGCCCCAAAAGAGGTACCCAGAACGAGCATCGGATAGGTTACCGCTGCTATGATCTTGCGCCGCTGCTGTATTTTGCTTTTATAGTATTTTGCCAATTCCCCCAGCACCTCTCCCATCTTGCCGGTTTCTTCCCCGATCTTCACGCTGTAATATTCATATCTGCTGAATTTCTCATTTTCCCTTAAAACATCAGACAATGACATGCCCTGGATCACCTGATCCTGGATGGAAGCAAATAGTTTGACATCTTTGGCATTGGTATACGAACTAGCGGTTAGGGCCAGGGCTGTTTTTATATCAATACCAGAGCTGATCAATGTACTTAGTTCATTGTAAAAAGCCTCCTTTTTCTTATCGGCAAGTTGCCCATCCCCAAAGGAGATGTCCCTACCCATCATTTCTACCAGTGTATGGCTGGCAGCTTTTGGCTGTGTCTTTTTTACCGACTGCTTAAAATTGGAGATATCTATAGAGGCCATAATTATTTGAATAGTTGTTGGGCACTATAATATTTTTTAGCCCGGATCCTAAGGGGAAGATGACCAGCAAAAGAAATACTTAGATCTACGCGATCTAAGGTGTCTGCCTGGATCACTTCCCCGTTTTCAAAGAAGCATTTGATTTCGGCCGTCTGCAGTTTAAAAGTATCTGCATGCGTTAACCCTAATTTCCTGACAACAAGCGCTGGAGCAAATGCATAGACTATCGCTGTACTGTCCATCTGAAGCGTTATTCCATCCTCATTTTTTAAAATAACGTCCGCCTTTAAAAAATCATTTTCCAGCACATGTTTCAAGGACAGTACCCGGTCATTTGAGCTGTTGGTTTTCTGGAACAATAGGTAGTAATCCCCTACAAGACTGTAGGCCGTGTAACAAATGGTGATGCATATTCCCGAAATCAGCATGGCCACAGTTACCTCCATCAAAGTGTAAGCTCTAATCTTCAAGTCCGATTTCTCCTTCCTTGAAATAGCATTTGATCTCACCAAGAAGCTTTCCGTTTTGGCGGGCCTGTATAAACAGCTTGGAATATCCCGCTAACGAACTGGTATCAGCTGTAAAATAATAGTCTAGACTATCAATCCTAGCTTCATTCTGCTCCAGGTAGCCCTGCTCCTGCACCTGTTTTGCCAACAGATCCAGCTGCTGCTGGGCCCTCACCTTCACCAAGGAGAGCCCACTTCCCATCACGTTGGCAAACACCCTGATGGCAATGGCAAAGACCACCATGATAATGACCATCGCCACCAGCACCTCTATAATGGTATTACCAGAAACCTTTTTAACTCTCATTTTAGCCATTGTAAAACCTTATTTGTACCCTTGTATCTAAAGAGCCTGGAGCTGGCATAATACCGATTCCTCGCTTTAGTGTTGATTGTAAGATCGATCAGAAAATTTTCGTAAATGCTTTGACCCCTTTGCATCAAAAAGCTGTTACAGCTCACCTTACCCTTGACTGTGATGCCTTTTGCAAATTTTAGAACTCCTGTAATATAGACTTCGCCATGTACCAAGCTGGCGCTATCTATGGAAAGCATGGTCTGTAGCGGTGAACGCTGCTGTTCATAGGTTAGTAAAACACCTTCAAATAACGTGGATTTTCCAAGTAATAATTTGGGGAATGCTGTTGAGAGGGGAGTTCTGAGCACCGCAGCGACAGATGGATACAACAAACTCACCTTATCTCCGATGATGATCGAATCGGTCGCAAAAAACTGGCCCCTTCCCCTAAACCCATTTTCGATAACAATACCGGGAGCATAAACCTGTATCCCATCCAGTTCACAGCTAGCGGCTATCCTCAACAATGTATCTGACCTAATTATGATATTCCCCCGCATCGATAGACCGGTGAGTTTCGACCTTGCGGAGACGTCAAAATATAAGGTAGGCCTGTAAAATGATTGCATGATATGGGTTTCACTCATGTCGGTATAGATATCCATCTTTTTAAATCCATTTCCCAAGCTTGCCAAAATCCCACTGTCCAATTTGGGCAGCAGTCTTTCACTATGACCAAGGCTTCCTTTTTCAACCAGTTTTTCGTAGCTGAACGGTCTACCATCTACATAAGCCTTCTTCAGCCCAGACTTTGGCACTGAAACATCTCCCACTACCTTCGCATCCCCACTCAACGACAGTGACCTATCCTCATCGCTCAGATATATGGCGGTACTGTCAGCATTAGTTCCAAGCAGCACAGCTCTTTTTAGGGTATCCTTTTGGATAAAGGCTTTCAGAAATACCAATTGGTAAATTCCCCATCTCTGATACTGCAGGGCTACCGAATCGGTCCCCTGTTGATAAAGGTCAACACCCCTTAGCGTATCAAGCAATTCCTCCGAAGACAGGGCAACGGCAATACCCCCATCCATGTTCCGAAGCAGACGGCCAAAGCGGAGTTCCTTGAGATAACTATTTCGGTAGTGCGCAGCCAGCAGCAGCAAAGCGGCGCACAGCACCGCGATAACAAACGCGATAATAATTGAAAAGTACAATGCCCCAGCCTTTACCATATCAATTGAGCGGATTAACAGTAGGTTTATCCTTTCTGAAAAGTTTCCTGAAAAAACTGTCCTTTTGACGAACCACCTTTCCATTGCGGTAACGCACCGAGACCAGGCTATCGGCAGCTATTCTCCTTGTCCATTTCCCACTCCTGTTGCCCCTTCTATACCTGCCCCATTCGGTGAGCTTACCTGTGGTATCATAGCTAAGAAAATCCCCATGCAAAATGCCTCCCTTGAAATTAGCCTGTTCGATCAGCAGTCCTGCCAAAGACCATTTGTCCCATCTACCTGTTTTCAGTCCAAACCCAAAAATGCCCTGAGACCTTAGCCCGATAGTATGATAAAACTCGCTGTACTTTCCATTGAGCAGCCTGCCGCTGTAACCACCCTGGGTAACATTGAGTTTATTATTGCTATACCAATAATAGCTTACATTGGGGTTAACCGACTGCGGTTGCAGGCTAGAGGCCGCGACCTGGAAAACAGCTTTATGATCCGCATAGTTCACGGTATGCTGATAACTCTGTAGATTGGAAAGATCATCTTTTTGCTGGGCAAATCCAGCAAAGGAAACACAGCCTAGTACTACTATCAAATACACTTTCATTATTTCAGTTTTATAAATTTAGCCGCACCCTGGTATCCCACTTTAACCGAATCGGCTGAAAAGCTTATCAGCTTGATTCCCATTTGGACCTGCCCTACTTTGAGCATCACCTCAGATCCCTCAACGCTCATGATCGCCAAACGGATCCCATTCGTTTTATTGTCTATATAACCAGTATAACTGATCTTAGTCCAGTCAACTTGCCGCAGACCCACAGGAACAATTTTTAGGGGCGCTTTCAAAGAGACATCATCCATGAGTGGAGTATAGCTAGCCGAAGAAAATGGGTCCCTATAATTTAAATCCAGCTCAACAGTATCATATTGATGGTCGACCATATTGAAGTACGGCTGTTTGTCAGTTAAGGGTTCAGCGAAGCTGGCCTGGTCCTCCGCCGGTCCCGACCAAAGCCTAAAAAGGATAATTCCCCAAAGGCATACTACACAGGTCAGCAATAAAATGGTTGTCATTTTTCGAGAATTAGATGAAAGCTGTCGCATCTGCGAGGATATCATTGATCAGCAAAACATAAACCATATATTTCGAGGCACCCATAATACTAGAAAAAGTCCTTTTTTTGATGGCTTTTTGACTCACCCTGTCGAAAAAAGCTTTTCGATAAGTAAGCCCAATAGGAATTTTCACCTTTTCATTGAGTACAATCACACTGCCCTCTACAAAGGAGATTTTATCGCAATTCACTATAAATGATTTGTGCACCCTTATAAAAAAATCACCCGTGAGATTAATCTCCATATCCTTTAGCGTATTGTGGCTTAGGTAATTTTGTTCCTCGGTATGGACCCTGACATAGTTCTCCTCAGACTCGATGTAGACCACTTCCCTACATTTGATTTGTATCTCCCTTGTACCTTTCGCATCGGCCCTGATAAAAAAAGATTCTGAAATCATACGGTTCTTTTTAACCTGTGATGAACTTTCAGATGGAACCGCCGGGGCCAGTAGCGAAAAATTGATAAATTTATTAATGCTCCGCTCGAACAGATCAAAGGTTAATGGCTTCATTAGGTAATCAAGAGCATAGGTTTCAAAGGCCTCGTAAGCAAAGCTCGTGGTCTCGGCAATGTAAATGATATTGCATTTTTTACCCAGGTTCACCAGCACAGACTTGAATTTAGAGAGGAAACTGGTTTCAACGAACAACAGTTTGGGCAATTCTGGTAGAACTGTATCCAAACTGCCAGAGATATTGACAGAACAGCCAATTAACCTGGTCAAAGGGAATTTTTCAATGTGTGGGATAAGACTCTCAATGGTCATGGCATTTCCAATAATGTAGCAGCTAATCATAGATATTTTTTTGATGTAAATTAAAAAGAAGCGTTAGTTTACGATCAATTTGTTAAAATGATGAGATTAGAAGTATAATATGGAACCAAAAATGGTTTTAATCTTGTCCCTACTCAACTTATATCCGGTCATCTATCAACATATGAAATCCGTATAACTAAAAGCTTCGTATATTGAATATCCTAATTTACTTAACTAAAAAACCCTTGAGAGAAAGTTTTTGCAAACAACATCTTTGGTGTGATGAAATGCACATTATGCATGATAAACGACATCTTTAGAAACAGAACCAGTAATTTCCTACTCCTATAATCCTAAAAAAGATCCAAAATTAATTAAGAAAATGGCTGCTTTAAACTTTTGATAACTTTTAACTGATCCTAAGTAGCTAATAAAAAACTTGATTCTGTAGTTCTAGTTACTTTTAACTGGGTAGATGATTTTAGGAAATATTAAATGAAATACCGTCCTGTGGATGGACAATTCTATACAACCTAGATACATAGGATTTCCCAAAAAAGCCAATCTTTTCTATACCAGACGAGTATGTTAAACCAGAAGTAGCAGCATATTTCATTGCGACAGTTTAGTGGGTTCAGGCGTCTCAAACACTCTTTTTGGTGGGAATGTAGCATATTAACAAGTAACCCTGCGACTGAAAGACACAGGGTTACCGATCATTATGTTTACCAAGACAGCAATGAAAGTAAAAATAAATCTATTGTTAAATATGGTGGATTGACCTATACCAGGAGCTAGGTCGTATGAACATGGCATAGAGTAATGCTGAGAAAATAAAGACCTATTACACTTTCCTAGAAAATGGAAGCTTTCATCCATGCGTATGTTTTATATCATGAATTACAAGAGCGATCCAACTTCAATAAATCATAAAGATAAAGCTGGATTATTGTCATCATTATTTTTCTTTTTGCAATCATCATCACCGGAATTCTGTAAGGGTAAAGTTTTCTTTAATTCTACAATCAACAAATCCGCAATCTCCCCCTTGATCTGATGATAGTTCGCCATTATATCATCTATAGAAACCTTTTTGATTAATGGCAGATCAACATAGCTCTTTTCTTCACTAGCAATTCCTTCATGATCATTCTGGATCTCACAGTGGAACATCTTTAGCTTAATCTTCTGCTCTGGATTATCAGCAACCACACCCACAAACTCCCCAGAGGAAAGCGTAGCAATCTTACTTGCCGGAATGGCATAATCCATTTGGTTAGCCTTGGTAATCGAGGTATCACTACTATTGATACTCATGCTGTCCTTCTGTTGGGAAATCTTGCCAAAATTCTCAGCTAAAGTTTTAGCTGTAGAACCTGTTACCTGTCCCGAGATAATATTCCCCACAATTCCCGTAATCACATCCGCCTGCTCTGCACCATAATCCTTTTTAAGCTGCGAATAATCCTGGACCGCTAGTACGGTAGCAACCTTATTACTTCTAGCAGTTGCAATCAAACTATCCATATTGTTAAAATATATCGTCGGAAACTCATCAAAGATCAAACTGCTTTTCAGCTGCCCCTTGCGGTTCACCAGTTTGATCATGGTAGAAATATATAGGGAAAGAACCGCCCCATATACCTGCAATTTTTGCGGATTATTCCCAATACAGATAATCTTAGGCTCGCTTGGATTATTCACATCCAAGGTAAAATCATTGCCCAAAAGCACATAGTATAATTGGGGAGAAGCAAGTCTTGCCAGTCCAATCTTGGCCGAAGCAATCTGACCTTCCAGCTGCGCCATGGCCTGTTGCCTGTAGGCCGAAATAAAAGGGTTCATCAATACCTTGATCTCTTCCTGGGTTTCCAAAACTGCAAACAGCTGGTCATAATCACTCTGCATCAGCTCGATCACATGTGGCAGGGTACAATACTTCCCATCTTCGTACCTTCTTAGATACCAGATACAAGCTGTCAGGAAATTGATCGGAGACTCCACAAAGAAATCTCCCTGCTTTTTGATCCAGTCCCTATTCAGCCCCATCATAATTGTCCGAGATGCCTCTGTCGCATCGGTAATATCTTCCATCGCTTCAGGATGCAGCGGATTACAGCGATGCGTACGGTTGAGGTCGTCAAAGTTGATCACAAAGAACTTGGGTTTTACAGCATATCCATCCACATATTGAAGGAGCTTGTTATAAGCAAGCCTACTTAGATCATCAAACTTGAAGTCATAGATGAACATGGAAAAACCTTTTTTGATATGCTGATCGATAATTTGTCGGATCACAAAATAGGATTTTCCAGCACCCGGGGTTCCAGCAATCAATAGCCCCCTAAAGGGATTGATCACATTGATATAGCTGTCCCTTAACTCTTTACCCAAGACATATTTAGCAGGAAGATTGATCGAATATTCATTTTCAAGCAGCCGCTCCTCTTGTGGAAAGGTCTCATTCTCCTCATTAAAAACATCCCTGCTCATTTTATCCCTAATGAACCTAGATAGCTACCCGCCACAAGATAAGACCAGTAGGTAACCGCCCAAGCTCAAAGTCATGTAAGCGATAGCAATGATAAGATGATTTATCGCTAAATAAAATACTACTATGGCAGAAAAATAAATCAATAGTCCTAGGAGCATTAAAAAGATGAGCTTATTAATTACTGTATTCTCCTCCTTTTTTCCTTTCACCCCTAAAAGTGAAATCGCTAATAAAATCAGGGCGGCAAGTTTCGCATTCCATAAACCAACAAACAATCCAGTCTTAGAAATATTGGCTGCGATACGATCGGTAATCCCGGAAGTAAATCCCCAAAGCAAAAAGGCCTGATAGCAGCATGAATAAAAATGGATGCTTAGAATAACTAAACTAAGTAGCCTTGTAAAATCAAGGATCTTCCTTAACCCTTGAATATCTTCCCCTGTATTCATCGTTTCAAGTTTTGGTTAGTTTCATTATTTTTAACCAGTTTTTGAGCGAGGTAAATCTTTGGCTCATCTTTTTCGGCAAGTTTATTTGAAAATGATCTTGCCCTATAGGCCTTACCCAGATCACTACCATTGAAAACGGACTTGCGTTTGTGGTCCACAAAAGTGATCCCGTAGATCATCCCCTTTTCATTCTGGCGAAATACCACTGCTATATTTTCTTTGGACATTTCTCTTCGCAGGGTCGCCCTGATAAACTGCTCATATTTGGCAAAAAGTTGATCTAGATTTCTTTTCAGATCTGCTTTAATCATTTTTCTTTTCTGCTCACCTTCAAGGAATTTTGTTTGCAGGTTTTTAAAGGTAGGCTTATGGTAAAAACTGCTGGCCTTGATCGGTACACCAATGGGATGGTTAAGTTCATCTAGGATGGTATAGACCAGCCCACCTTTTTCAAACATCCTGGTATCTTCCTGCCCTCTATCTGCCCTCACATTGAATTGTTTCAGGACTGCATTGAACTCTGCTAGAGAAGAGAAAGCGTAATTATCCACGATACCTTTGATTATTGAACTCAGTTGCCCCTTGGTAGGCTTTTCCCCATAAACAGCTGGCCTAATCGCCAATACATGCTGCTGTTCTCTACCCTCTGCTTTGATGAGGCCAAAAGCCTGCTCAATGTGTTTTCTGGCTGGCTCTGAAACCAGTCTACCGATATGATGGGTATATTTTCTTTTACCATTTGCCTGCATAAGCGTGGTTGCAATATGCAGGTGCGGATGTCCTGCATCATAATGGCTGTACACGACATAGGGCTGCTCTGCAAATCCGATCTGGTCCATATAGGTCATGGCAATCTGCTGTAGGGTTTGGGCATCTAATTTTTCTGAAGGATCAAAGTTTAAGCTGATGTGCATGGTATTGGTTTTTACATTGGGATTTAATCGGTTGAGTTTGTCAAAGCGGCCAGTTTTCTGCTGGAGATCTAGGTTGCTGATCTCTGTTGCAAATCCGCTGGCCAGCAGTAACTCTGCATCTCCCTTTTGCACTTTATCTTCGTTATAGATCAGTACGCCTCTTATACTTTTGCCGAAGCTTATTTTCGCAACCATTTTTCTGCAAGTTTGGATATGAGCTGGATCAACCTTTCGTTTTTCTCTTCTATTTTTTGAAAATGGCTGAGGGTCTGATCGGCATGATACTGCTTTTCTCCATGGGACTTACAGGCATTGAAGTAGCGTGTTTGCTGGTTAATGTTGATACCGATTGCTTTGAGCTCTTTTCTGATCAATGCCATTTCTTCCATGGGCGCATCCATGGTATTGTCAGTGTAGTAACAGTTGATTTTTTGGTGGGTAAGGATTTTACGGATGACCTCGGCCAGGCTCTGACAGTTGCTTTCCTTTAGGATTTTACTCAGCTTTTGATGCAGGCTATCATTTACCCTAAGGATAAGGTTGTGTTTGAGCTTGTCTTCTTCTGGTGTCTTTTTCTTTGTCATTGCTGATCACTTTTAGAATTACGAGTTCTGAGTAATTCTCCTGCCTCAAGGGCGGCAAGATTGCCAATGCGCATGCATTGGTACATCTTGCTGCAAACTGCAAACTTTGGGTTTGCCAGAATTACCCAAATAGAAATTGAAAAAACGTTCATTAATTCTTTAAACCCAGGTGCAGAATTAGTTAATCTTAGCAACACTAGATTTACACATTAGATAATTTCTATATCCAAAATTGCACAGACGTTTTTTAAGTAATGGATTATGCCCTGGGTTATAACCTACATTAAATTAGAGCAATCTATAATAAAGGGTAAAACATGGTCTTGAGAACCTACAAATGTTTATTATTTAGGGTTATAACCTTATTCATGTACCTATTTATAAGAGTGCACTTGCAATCTTTGTTAGATACAAGATAACATGAGAACCAAAACCCCTGACCAGTTACTTGATGCCCTCCAAGCAGAGCCCTCTAATAGATCATATAGGGGTAATTATGGGGACAAGGAAACCTTAGAGGAAACCATTAAATGCCTTATTGAAGTCGTCTTGACACTCTCGCAAAAATTGGATCGCCTAGACGAAAGATTTAAACGAATAGAATACATAAGCAAAAAAATCAGCGAAATTCATACACTTCACTTTCCAAAGGATGCCCTTGAGAAAGAAAAAAACCTCACGGAAAAATTTCTTGCGGAAATACTACTAGGCATTCCAAGAAAGCGCAAAAAATAGGTCTAATCTATATCTTCGGGATCGTCTTGTCATTTTTGACAAATTTTAAAAGATCCTTTAAATAGGTTTCCGTTTCCACCAGACTTCCATGTCTGTTGGCAGCACAGATTTCGGCCAACGTCCATCCCGCCTTAAATTTCTTGACATTGGAAAAATGCTTGAAGGAATATAGTGTGTAGTTTTTCTTATCGAGCTTTGTGGCCTTTAAGCATTTCTAGAAACGGTTGTATGGTGTATTTTCCCCTATCCTCTTTTCGCTAATAATCGTTTCGGTCGAGCCCAGTAAATAATCGGTCTCTTCATGGGAAGATAATTTAAGTGCTTTCAATTCACGGCTCAGGCTTTCATCAATACTAACAGGCAAGGACTTTTTATTCTTGGAAATGCTTGCAGGAACGGTAATCACACGCTGAGCAAGATTGATGTGCTTCAATTGAAGATATCGCAGTTCTTTAGGCCTAATGCAGGTATAGTATATCATCTTCACAAAGAAAAGACAATACTGGTCGTGCTCGTTCAGCCATTTCATAATAGCCTTAAAGTCCTTATCGGAAAATACCTGGTGCGATTCGGTCGGGATTTTTGTTCTGGTCTCGATATCGGTCACGGGATTTTCAGCGATATATTTATTGATCTTTAGGTACCTGAAATAATTGTTAAGGATGATCCTTGAGCTGTTATATGTAACTCCAGTCCATTCGCGTTTCCTTTCCATGAAGTTCAGAAACTCCGTGATCTCATAATCTGAAATTTCACTTACCCTTTTATCAGGCCCATAATAGGCAACGAACTGATTGATCTTTGATAGATAAGATTGACGGGATTTCTTTCTTGTTCCCTTTGCAATATGGTATTCTTCAAAAAGATCCTTGGCGGCTTCTAGGGTCAGAGAGGATATCTGCCTTTTCAATCTATCGTTCGCTTTTTCATCAATCGGACTCCATCCACCTTCCAGGGCAATCTTGTAAGCATCGCATAATCTGGTAAACTGTTTTAGTTTTTCTTTGGGGTCTTTGAGCCTATTGAGGTTTTTGGTCGGTCTGAAACGTTCCATTTTATATGTTTCAGCATTATGGAAAAAGAATTCCACATACCAGTTCTGTTTAGCCTCTTCCTTTGCCCATGTGCTGCCCTTTGGAACGGTTGTGACCCGTTTTCCTTTGACCAGTTTTGGAATGGTATAAGGTATATCTGGAACTGCCATGTAATCCAAAGATAAGAACTGTAGCTGATTTTTGGCTGAGTTAACATCCGACAACCTAATAAAACGTTGATTATCAGATCTATTACAGGTTTTCGTGGAGAATGCCTGATTACCCACCGCTGTTTCTGGCCTAATTTCGGAGTTTTCCGAATTTGGCTGACTTTTGGCTGAGTAGGTATCTGATAACCTACTAAATCGTTGATTATCAGACACGTTACGGGTATTGGTGGAGAATGCCGGATTCGAACCGGCCGCCTCTTCACTGCCAGCGAAGCGCTCTAGCCAAATGAGCTAATCCCCCTAATGCAACAAAAGTAATTAAAACTTGTACGCTTGCAAATTTTATTTTCATTCTATTTGAGCTGTAATTTCTACTTGGAGATATAAAATAATTAATAAATAAGTAAACCATAAATCTTAACTATCACATATTTTAACTAAAAATTAAGATGTATATTGCGGTATCAAACCTATTCCATTTGTATTGACTTAGCATGTTTGTAAGAAGATATATAGATAAAAATATAGACCAAGCGCTTTCGAAAGATTTAGATCCACTTAGCAATGTAAGGGCTAAATTTTTAGCTTATTCTCTTTCTGTAAGTCTAATTGTATTGGTTGTTACTATGCCATCATTCTTTATGGAGGGTAGGCACTTACTTTTCTTCCGTTCACTGCTGATCACCTTTTTTCAGATTGGGCTTATTTGGGTTCTTTTAAGCACAAACAGATGGAAACTAGTAGCACATTTGGCATGTTCTATGGTTGCCCTTTTAATTTGGTCTAACCTGTTTGTATTTTTAGAGGGGATCAAAATAATTTCACTACAATTTATGTTGTTATTAATTGTAATGAGTTATTATTTATTGGGTAATAAATGGGGTATATTTTATTCTTTGGTTAGTATATTATTTATGACCATCAATTTTAGCTTCTATGGTCAAAATGCAATGATAGCCTCTGCAAATAGCGCAGAAACCGATAGCTTTAGTTTCTTGGTCATTTTTAGTTTTAATTTCCTGCTGTTAATTTATCTTCAATATCACTTTTTTAATGCTTTTAACAGTACCATAAAACAACTAAACACTAAACAACAGGAGGAAGCACTATTAAACAACAAACTCAAAGAAGCAATTGTAGTTTCAGACCAACTATCTAAAGCAAAATCTAATTTCCTTTCTACAATCTCGCACGAATTGAGAACACCTTTAAATGGCGTTATTGGAATGAGTAACGTGTTGATATTAGACAGTCCTAGAGAAGATCAGAAAGAAAATCTCAATATTTTAAAGTTTTCTGCCAATAACCTCATGAACTTGATAAATGCTGTACTTGATATCAATAAAATTGAATCAGGAAAAATAGAAATTGAAAAAGCACCTTTTAAAATTTTCAATTTGGCCAACAATATCTATCTCACCTTTAAAGATAGGGCCGAACGAAAAGGGTTGAATTTCAATTTAATTATAAACAACGACCTCCACTCAATAGGCATTATTGGCGATCAAACTAGGCTAACGCAAATTTTAAGCAATTTACTAGAGAATGCGGTTAAATTTACAAAAACAGGCGCTGTAAATTTTAGCATTAAGCTAATCGAAAAACAAGATAATGAGATAAAACTGCAATTTTGCATTAGCGATACTGGAATAGGTATTCCTGCTGATAAGCAGGAGTTGGTTTTCGAATCATTTGCTCAGGCATCAACAAGTACTACCAGAAATTATGGAGGTACAGGGCTAGGCCTTGCTATAGTAAAAAATTTATTAGAACTACACGATAGTACAATTATTATAAAAAGTGAACTTAATATTGGTACATCATTTACTTTTGATATCTGTTACAACCTATTTAATTTTGACACACAAGAACACACTGAACCAACCTATAAAATTGTAGAAGATATGGATATTAGCGAGTTAAAAATTCTTATAGCTGAGGATAATCAAATGAATATTCTATTAATGCGCAAGTTACTTGCCAAATGGAATATTAGCCCAGACTTTGCAGCAAATGGCTCTGAAGCAGTTGAAGCATTTAAAATTAAAGATTATGACTTGATTTTAATGGATATACACATGCCCGTAATGGATGGATATGAAGCCTCTATTATAATTAGAAATTTTACAGATAAAGAAAAAGCTACCGTTCCTATTATTGCCTTAACTGCATCGGTAGCAATGGATGTTAGGAACAAAATTACTGATGCCGGAATTAATGATTTTGTATCTAAACCATTTAGCCCGGATGAGTTAAAAGCCAAACTGGAACAAATTGCACTTCAAAAAGCTTAAATTTTTTGCAAAAAAAAATCCCATATCAAATGGGATTTTTTTAAAAGATATGCTACTAGTTAAAACCTTCCTGTTAACGTTAAACCATAGGTTTTCGGATTACCCAAATGCGCTGCTCCAAAATCATAAGCATAGTCTATATATTTTTGATTCGCCAAGTTTCTTCCCCAAACAAATAAATCGAACTTTTTGTGCGAAAAACCAACTTTTGCATTAAATAAACTGTATCCTTTTTGTTGTATTTTATTACTTAAATCGTAAAATTGATTTCCTGTAAACAACCACTCGCCACGCAATATTAAATTTAAGTTAGATTCTTTATCTACTACACTATTATGTTGCAGCGCCAACATCGATGTCATTTCTGGAGTATATAATTGCTTATTCCCAGTTAAATTAATTGTCTCTCCATCTTTAGGGATTTCTAAATTGGTATAGGTAGCATCGGTATAACCAAAGTTATAATCAATATTTAAACCTCTAAAAGGTTTCAAGGCAAGCTCAACTTCTACACCTTTGCTGGTTAGTGCTCCCACATTTCTGGTTATGGTTACAGCGTCTGGCAAAACCAAAACAGGTACTTGCGCATCAGTAAGTGTAATATAAAATGCAGCAACATTAATAATTAATTGATTATTTAAGAAGCTATTTTTACTTCCTAACTCTAAGTTATTGCTATATTCTGGCTGGTAAGCAACTAATGGTAATACTGACGGATCTGAACCTAATTGCGTAATGCCACCAGCTCTGTAGCCTCTACTATAATTTGCATAAATATTATGGTTAGGGGCAAGTAGGTACGCCAAGCTAAACTTCGGAGAAAAAGCTTTAAAATTTGCTGTAGCCGAAGTATCATTCTGGGTAACTACCGGATCCATCCCTTCCATTACAAATTCGCCTATAGCACTTTGCTTTTTATGCTCATAATCATATCTTAAGCCAAGGGTTGCCGTAAGTTTATTACTAATAGCGTAGACCAATTGCCCAAAGGCAGCTACGCCATAACTTTTGCTTACATTGGTATTCACACTAGTAAAATTAGGAAATGGTGCTCCTAACAATTCCCCATCTGCTCCAAAATGTGTTCCTTGTTTAACAGGGTTATCCTGATAAAAACCATATAAACCTGTTAACCATTTAATTTTAGAAGAGCTAGCAACAGGCGAACTGAATTTAAACTCTTGTGTATATACACGTACCTTATTCCAATCTTTACCATAATTATTAACTATAGAAACGCCATCTATTGGAGAAAAATCGCCATCTATTGGTTGTTTATAAAATCGATAATTAGATTGATAGGCCGTTTGTGAGCTAAAATTTAAAGAATTGCCACTATAGTTAGCTGATAACGATGTATTGAAAAGATTATCAACCATTTCTGTCGTAGAATTTTGGCTAAGTTTAAATGGATTTGTCAAAGCTTCGGCTACCGATCCTACCAATGGAAAAGTTCCGCGGTTTCTGTTTTCGTTGTGTTTAACATTTAAGGTTAAAGCAAATTTGGCACTTGCTTGTAGTTTTAAGTAATAATTACCTAGATAACTTTTGATTTGATCAAAATCTGTATCATTAAATTCATTGGTATAAAAACCATCTTGATTATTAATTAAGCCAGCCGCACCGAAAAACAATTTATCTTTGATTAGGGGCGATTTAAAACCCAAGCTGTAACGTTGTTGCCCATAATTACCAATATCTATACCTGCAAAGCCTGAGTGATAATTTGTAGGTTGTTTGGTGATGATATTGATTACTCCACCCATCGCATTCCTACCATAAAGTGAGCCTTGTGGTCCTCTCAACACCTCAATTCTTTCTATATCAAATAAAGAAGCAATGTAAGTATCTAAGCCAAATTGGTTAACTCCATCAATATAAGTTGCAACTGCCGGATCGTAAGAAGTGGTTCCTATACCACGTATGGAAGTCACATTTCTTCCATCTCCTGGATTGCTGCTATATAAATTAGGTACAATTGATGATAGATCTCTAGTATTCTGAATGCGGAAGTTGTTTACCTTATTTTCAGATAGCGCACTGATACTAATAGGAACATTTTGCAAATTTTCTTCAGTTTTTTGTGCAGAAACCATTACTTCATCTAATTTCAAGTTGGCATCATCCATCAAAACATCAACAGTTTGATCATTGTTTACTGTTTTAACGACAGTAGCATAACCAATTGCACTAAAACGCAAATTCAAGTTTCCTTTTGGAGCATTTTTGAATTCGAAATTTCCATTATTATCCGTAACTGTGGTTAAATTAGCATTTAAAATTTGCACAGTAACCTTAGCGATAGGTAAATTCGCTCTGTCTTTAACTATACCTTTGAGGTGTTGTTGCTGTGCATTCACTGCCAGGTTGGCAATTAATGAACAATACAATAAAAATAATATTTTCTTCATTTGTTGTTGTATAGCATTAAAAAAGCGGTTGGCATTGCTACCAACCGCTGAAGCTAAATTTTATATTTACTTATTTAAAGAGTTAATCCAAGCTGCAATTTTTAATGCATCAGCTTTGGTTACTTGAGGCATTGGTGGCATTTCTGTAGCATAACCTGGCCAGTTTTGTGGCTGTGGATTATGTATCAATTGGTAAATTTTTTCGTTTGAGTATTTACGTTTTGCGATTTCAGTAAATGATGGACCAATTTGTTTTTTAGTGGTATGGTGACAAGCCAAGCAAGTATTTTTAGTTAATAAACCCTCTACTTCTTTATAGGTTGGCGCTTTTGCAACTGCTACAGGAGCTTTTGTTGCAGGAGTTTTAACAGCTGTTCCTTTTACTGGAGCACCTTTAACAGCAGTACTACTTTTGCTTGTAGATGCTTTAGTAGCGGTAGCTTTCTTTGCCGATGCAGCTAAAGCAGCAGCAGCTTCTGTTTCAGAATTCTTGATGCTTACTTCTGTCATAGATAACTTAGCACCGCTAGGAATTTGGTTTAAGGTATAATATGCAACTGGGTGAATTAAAGAATAGAAACCTTCTTTATCTCTAATTCCATCTAAAGTTAAAGTGTGGATATAATTCTGACGAAGGTTTTGAACAATAATTCTAGCTTTTAATCCATCTGCTGATACTTTAACACCACTAATCTTTAGCTTTTCTGTATTTACTGGCGGAGATCCGTATACTGAATGATATTTGTAGATAAAACTTTCAGCATCGTAAGATGCTAGATCTTCAGCAGATTTACGATCAACTGGTTTGGTAAATTCTACTTCAAAACCATCAGGCATTGCCCTAACTGCTTTCATTTCGAATGGAATTTTGTTGTTGTATACCAATCGCTCTAACCCTTCATTTGCATCACCTGCAGAACCCCAACCACGGTTGGTTTCGCCTACAAATAATGATCCATCTGGAGCCCAGGCCATTCTTAACACGCCAGAGCGGAATCCTTTACGAAATAAGAAAGCAGCACCCTGCTCCTCGCCATTTACCACTTCCATAAAAATTCTAGAAATGATGCTCATTCCTTGGTCTCCAACCAAAATCTGACCAGCAAAAGGACCAAAAGTATTTGCTGGAATTTTAACTGGCTCTGAGGTAGAAATACCTAAAATACCATAAGGCAACCAAACTGATGGCAAACGCAGTTCTGGGAATTCTTTTTTAGCATCTATTAATGTTTTAAAATTTTCGTTTACCCTATTCTCTGGCTTAATGTATCTGCCATTTTCGTTTTTCAAACGGCGTTCATCCATTTTAGAGTAGAAAAATTCTGATTGCAATTTTACTGGCGAATCTTCTCTTTTTGTCCACACTAAACTTGCAGGATGCCCCATAAAATCTCCTTTGTTCACATTCCACAAACCACCAGAACCTACCCAGTCTCCTTGGTTTTCAGTATAATAGAATTTATCATCGATGAAGTTTAATCCTGCAGGCGAGCGCATCCCAGCCGCAAATGGTGTCATTTTACCATCTTCGGTTATGTTCATTGCCCAACCACGCATAGGCACACGGCTCTCTGCTCTCCACCACTCTTCGTTACCAAAAGCAACGTTACCAGTAACCATAAAACTACCATCTGGAGCAATCTTTGGACCGAAGCTATACTCATGGTAATGTCCACTTAAAGGCCAGGCATAAACCGTTTCGTACACATCGGCTTTGCCATCCATATTTTTATCTACCAATTTGGTTAACTCACCTCGTTGTGCAACGTAAATAGCTCCATTTTTGTAGGCAATACCTAAAATTTCATGCAAACCTGTAGCAAACTTGCGGAAATAAGGGTTAGTACTAGTAGGATTCTCTACTACATAAACCTCTCCTCTACGTGTAGAAATGGCTAAACTTCCGTCGGGTAAAGTTACCAGACCACCAACTTCTAAAATAGGACCTTCGGGTATTCTGACTTTATTTATCTTGAAAAAATCTTCTTCTTTTGGTGTTTCTTGAGCAAGAAGCGTTGAAAAGCTAAGGCTCAACGCCAATATTGCTAATGTTTTAAATGTATATTTCATCGTATGCTGATTAAAATAAAATGGTATAACTTAACTTATTTCCTATAGCTACAACTAGCTCTTTTCTTCCTCCATCTATAGCTCTTATGATTGGTTTAGTTTGCGCATCAAATTGTATATAGTAAGACTTATCGTCAATTAAATACAAACCTTTAGACACTTCTTCTATCGTTGAAGCATCTGCTAATAGAAAATATAAATCTTTTGGAGCTTGATCTAGTGTAATTTCTCTAGTTAAACCCTGACCATTCTCCATCACCTTAACTGCATCAGTAACATTGGCGCCATAAATTTTATATTTAAATTCAGGTCTTTCTTGGCTATCCATTACATATCCCTTGGTGCGGAAACCAGTGTTAATTGTATCAGCAATCCACTTATCTTGTGCGGTAGCTAATTTAGCAATAGTTAAAACTGGTTTTTTGGTAAAACGTGTTATGCTGCCCAATGGTTTAGACGTTCCATTTCCACGGCCATCCCACATTGGTGTTGCATCGATAAAACCACCATGCCATCCTTGTAAAAGTGTACCGTTATCTAAATCGTAGCTAAAAGCAACTTGCTGAGGCCCGCCTACTGAAATAGCATGTACCGAACGTACATTTGGCACTACATCAACAAAACTACGGATCATGGTATTTGTAGGTGCATCGATATAAATTGGGTCGGCTTCCTGACGCCCTAGTCTAGCCTCTGCTGGAACTCCGGAAATCTGGATATTTCTGAAAGCCACAGCCCCATGATCTCCCTGTAAACGTAAAGCGCCCAATGCTTTTTCCTTACTAGCAGCTCCTCTTGTTACGCCTAATAATTCAATGTTTTCGTGAATGATAACCCCATTTAACTCGATGCTAATCACTTTTGCGTTTTGCGTTTTATTTCCATTAACATCAAATTTTGGTGCTTGAAAAACAATTTTTATATGTTGCCACAAACCTGGTGCCTTACTGGCATTCTGACGAGCAGCCGAGCCACCAAAGCCCTTTTCTCCTTCTGGTTTCGAATCATCCCAACGGCTGTAAATACCTCCGTTGTTAGCAGATGTAGGTGTAGTTAAACCCCACGAATCTTCAATCTGCACTTCGTAATTACCTTGTAGATATATTCCAGAATTTGCTCCTTTAGCCACCAGGTAATCCAGTTCTAAAGTCATATCTCCATATTCTTTAATGGTATATAAATCTGTACCTGTATTTTTTGAAGTGGGCAAATTCATCAGAATACCAGTACCTTTTGTAGGCTTAAAAACATTTATGGCATTTAAATCGGTATACACGTTACCAACCACAGACCATGTATTGCCTGGATCTTTAAATGCTGATAAATCATCCAGACCAATGGCTGATTGACTTTTAGATTGTGCGAAAACAGACATTGTTCCCAGAAGCCAAACTGAGGCTATCGAACCCATTTTTAACATACTTATCTTCATTATATTTGTTTTGTTTACTATTGCTAAATTTTATTATTTTTCTGTAGATAGCGAGTATGGGAAAGCAGTTGGTTTGGTACCTCTAGTTTTATTAGGCACTGCCGACATACCGAAATCTACTACCGCTCCTTTTTGCAAAGCAGAATGGCCTAACCAGTTTTTATCGTGATTTGCTCCGTTAACTTTTAAAGACTGAACATATTTATTATCTGCACTATTTGAAGGTGCATTGATTACTACAGTTTTTCCATTATCGAGCGTTAAGGTTACCTTTTTAAACAATGGTGCACCGATTACGTATTGATCTACTGCAGGTGTTACTGGATAAAAACCCATTGCCGAGAAGATATACCAAGCGGAAGTTTGCCCATTATCCTCGTCGCCACAGTAACCGTCTGGAGTTGCTGCATACATTCTATCCATGGTCTCACGTGCCCAATATTGTGTTTTCCAAGGTGCTCCACCATAATTATAAAGATAGATCATGTGCTGAATTGGCTGGTTACCATGCGCATATTGCCCCATGTTTGCGATTTGCATTTCACGAATTTCGTGGATTACACCACCATAAGCACTCTCGTCAAATATTGGCGGCATAGAGAAAACAGAATCCAGCTTATTAACAAATTTATCATGGCCACCCATTAATTTAGCTAAACCATCAATATCTTGGAAAACAGACCAGGTATAATGCCAGCTGTTCCCTTCTGTAAATGCGCCACCCCATTTAAATGGACTGAATGGACTTTGGAAAGTACCATCCTGGTTTTTGCCTCTCATTAAACCAGATGATGGATCGAAAAGATTTTTATAGTTCATTGCTCTTTTCTTGTAAATATCAATCTCTGAAGCTGGTTTGTTTAATGCTCTACCCAATTGATAGATTGCAAAATCATCATAAGAATATTCTAATGTCTTTGCAGCGTTTTCATTTACTTTAACGTCAAAAGGCACATAACCCAATTCGTTATAATATTTTACGCCATGACGACCAACCGCAGCCATCGGCCCTTCATTATTTGCACCATGTTTTACAGCTTCCCATAAAGTATTGATATCATAACCACGAAGACCTTTAATATAGGCATCAGAAACTACAGAGGCTGAGTTATTACCTACCATAATGTTGGCATAACCAGGACTGCTCCATTCTGGCAAAAATCCACCTTCTTTATAATCATTAATCAAGCCCTCTTGCATTTCTTTATTTATCTGTGGATAAACTAAATTTAAGAAAGGATATAAAGCTCTAAACGTATCCCAGAAACCAGTTCCTGCAAACATATAACCCGGTAAAATTTCTCCGTTGTAAGGACTCCAATGTACAATCTTGTTGTTGGCATCTATTTCGTACAACTTGTTAGGGAAGAATAAGGTACGGTACAAACAAGAGTAGAAAGTACGAACTTGATCAATAGTACCGCCCTCAACAGCAATTTTACCTAATGTTTTATTCCAAATGTTTTTTGCTTTTGTTTTAGTAACATCGAAGCTATCGTTTGCCAACTCTCTTTTTAAGTTAAGTTCGGCTTGCTCAAAACTGATAAATGACGACGCTGTTTTAGCAATTACCTGTTCACCTTTTTGGGTTTTAAAACCGATAACAGCTCCAGTATGATCGCTGGTCAATTCTAACTCTCCATTATTTAATGCTTTACCACTCCAGGTTTTAGCTAAAGTAAAGTCTTTATTAAAATAGATTACAAAGTAGTTTTTAAAGTTTTTAGGTAGCGGACCACGAGCATATTTACTGGTGTACCCAATAATTTTACGTTCTTTAGGGAAAATCTTAATATACGAACCTTTGTTCTGTGCATCTACAACTACAAAAGAGCTATCTGTTTTTGGGAAAGTGAATCTAAATTGCGCAGCTCTCTCAGTTGGTGTAATTTCGGTAGTTACATCAGCATCTGCTAAATACACACTGTAATAATAAGGTTTAGAGGTTTCAGATTTATGACTAAACCAGCTTGCTCTATCATCATCACTAAATTTTAATTTACCAGTTACTGGCATCATCGCAAAAGCGCCATAGTCATTCATCCATGGAGAAGGTTGGTGCGTTTGTTTAAAACCACGTATTTTATCAGCATCGTAAGTATAGGCCCAGCCATCGCCCATTTTACCGGTTTGTGGGGTCCACATGTTCATTCCCCAAGGCACACCAATGGCTGGATAAGTATTTCCGTTAGATAAACTTACTTTAGATTGTGTTCCCATTAATGGATTTACCCACTCAACTGGATCTGTAATTTTACCTACCTGTTGTGCAGCGCTGGTTAAACCTGCAAAAATTAAAGTAGCTGTTAATAGTTTTTTAATCATTGTGTGTATGTTAAAATAAATTATTTGAATTAAGAACCTGGGTTAGCAGCATAAGCCGACCAAAGTTCATCAATGGTTTTTCCCGTGATATCACTCCAAATGGTTTCTTTATAGGTATGTGTACGCATGGCATTATCTAATTTAACCACAATTCCTGGCGAAGTCTGTTCTAGGTGATTTAGAAATCTTGCGGTGATGCGATAAGCGTTTTTGTAATTATGCTCAGGTTTAAATGGGGTTAATGTCCAGTTTGCACTTGGGTTGTCTACCCCATATCTATAACGAACATAATCTGCAATTCCTTCGGTTAACCAGCCTGGTCCGCCACCTCTGCCATAGTTTTGCACTACATGCATTACTTCATGTGTAACTACATCAATATCTCCAGGATGCTTTCTAAACCAATCAGGATTATAGACAATTCTGCCTCCACCAGTAGCAGCTACTCCTTTATAGGCAGTATCGATACTAAAATTGACTTCCTTAGCCGTATTTTTATTGTAGGTTTCGGCTAGTACAGGATAAACTTTAAAAAAAGTTTCTACCATTCGCTTTTTCAGTTTAGGATCAAAAGTTGGATCGTTATTTGAAAAATTTAAAGTGTAACCTTTTTCTTTAAAAACTTCTGGTGTTTGAGCGTTGGCAGTAAAACCTAATAGCGATAAGCTAAAAATGAAGAGGAAAGATGGTTTGAATTTCATTGGATATAGTTTAAGGATTATAATTTATAGATGATGGTGGCAATTGTTCGATACCCCATTTTTTATTTGGCAAATTGCCCATTACCAACTCTAACTTCCCGCCATTTAGCAACTCATCATGGGTAAACCAAGAGCGATTGATGAGTTTACCATTTAAGATGGCACTTTGGATATATTTATTTTCTGCCGAGTTATTTTTAGCTATGAGCATAAATGTTTTTCCATTAGCTAATTTCATGGAGCTTTCATTAAATGCTGGACTGCCTATACTATAAATTGGTATACCAGGAGTTACAGGAAAAAAGCCCATCATAGAAAAAACAACAAAAGCAGTCATTCCTCCTCCATCTTCATCGCCCGGAATTCCAAACAAGTTAGCTGTATACCAAGTATCCATTAGCATTCTTATCCTTTTTTGAGTTTTCCAAGGCGAACCCAAATAGTTATAGATATAGGGAATGTGAAAACTAGGCTCATTACCCATTACAAATTGCCCCACCAGACCGGTAGCATCTGGAAATGTATACCACAAATTATATTTGCTTCTGCCTAAACTAGCCCTAAATAAATCATCTAGCTTTTCTTCTGCCTTAGCCTTACCACCCATTAATTCGAATAAGCCTTCTAAATCGTACTTTACATCCCAATTATAGGTATAAGCGTTATTTTCGGTAAAATATTCCCTTCCGCCTTGTCCACCAGAAAATTTAGGATCAAAAGGTTCAATCCAATTGCCATCTGCATCTTTAGGCCAAACAAAACCTTTGTCGGTTCTAAATACATTTTTATAAAAGGAAGCTCTTTTTAAAAAGATAGCTTTATCCTTTTGATTACCACTTTTTACCGCTAATTGAGCCAAACACCAATCATCGTAGCTATTCTCTAAGGTTACCGAAACACTTTGTCTTTTCTCAAAACCATGTACTTCTTTTACGGTTTCTTTTTCGCCAATTTTTAATGCTGGCATATAACCATTTTGAGTATAAAAGGTATCTAATGAGGTAGCTTTGCCATTTCGCCAAGGTAATAATGTGGCTGCTAAAGAATTTTTCTTCACTCCTTCGTAAGCCTTATTCAAATCGAAATTACGAACTCCTTTTTCATACGAATCTAGAAACCAAGCAGCGGCATGGTTTCCCGTCATGCATGGGTTATCTCCAAAAGCCAAAGCAAAAGATGGCATCCATCCACTTTGTTCGTACATCTGTACATAGGAATTAATTTTATCGCCCTGCGTTTTGGGGTTAAGGATAGTTTGCAATGGCTCTAATGCGATATAAGTATCCCAAAGCCAGTTGTCTACAAAAAAAGGTCTATCAGAAACATGCACTTTATGATCATAACCACTGTAATATTTCCCATATTCGTTGATATCAATCATCCGTTCGTAAGAACGATATAGGGAAGTATAGAAAACTCTTTTCTGGGCTAAAGTTCCCCCTTTAATATTAATTTGAGAAAGTACCTTGTTCCAAGCTATTTTTGCCTGATTACGTATTTTTGAGATATCCCAATCTGCAATTTCTCTATGCAAATTGTCTTTCGCCTGGGCAACGCTAATAAACGAAATGCCATACCTAAAAGCCACATTTTGTGCCTGGTTAGCAATTTTCAATAATGCCTTTTTCTTAGTTTGTGCATCTTGATAGGTGATATCAGCAATTGGCACACTGGTTTCAGCATAAAAATAGGCTTTCATCCCTTGAAATTCTTCAACGCCCGAAATCGCATTTTTGCTTTCCAGATTGATGCTGCCACCATTGAGAATATTTAATCTCAAATAATTGTGCTCTTTGCTTGAGAAAATAAACTTGAAAAAACCTGCTCTGGCTGTTGGTGCAAAAGAAATTTGTGTTCCTTGATCTTCTAATAAAACATTATAAAAATCTGGGCTAATTTTCTCGTTGTCCGAAGTGAACTTTTTACTCCAAGCCTGCTCATTTATTGCACCAACATAAGGCATTAAACCGAACAACCAATTCTGCCGATGAGAAGATATGGTTAAAGGAAAATGGCTGATCTGATCATCCAATTGATCTGTTCTGGCAGGAAATACCCTAACCATGCTATTAGGAAGATGTACAGCTGGCCTTGTTGGTTCTAAAATTAAACCTACGCTACCAATTGTTGGATCTACGTATTGTAAATTGCTTACTACTTGTTGGGCAAAACTGCTCATAGCCGAAATCAATACACTTAAAATTAGGCATATCGATTTTTTATTAAAATTAGAGCGGCTAAAATTGATCATACTATTTTAATAAGTGAGGTTTTTCATTATAAACCTTCCATAAAAATTCTCCGAACAAAGTGTTTGCCCAAGCAAACCAACTTCTTGTAAAGTTTTTAGGATCATCTTTATGAAAACTTTCGTGCATAAATCCTTTTCCACCATGTGTGTTTTTTAACATAGTGATACATTTTTTAATCTCTGCTTCGCTAACCGAAGTGATACCCTGCATGGTAATTGCCATTGGCCAAATCATATCTGGTCCAATATGCGGCCCACCTACACCTTCGGCCGCAGTTCCCTTAAAGAAATAGGGATTGTTGCTAGATAAAATAAATCTTCGTGTATTTTTATAAATTGGATCATCAACCTTTATGGCTCCTAAATAAGGCATAGATAGTAAACTCGGCACATTACTATCATCCATCATGTACGCACTTCCAAAGCCATCTACTTCAAAGGCAAACATTTTACCAAATTCTGGATGGTCCTTAATCGCATGTTTTTTTAATGCCGCCTCAACTTCGTTGGCTAATGAGATAAGCTTACCCGATAAAACCGGATCGTTTTGCAGAACATTAACCATTTCAGCAGCTTGTCTTAAACTGTTAACTGCAAAAAAGTTAGCTGGAATTAAGAACGGAAAAGTGGTGGCATCATCACTTGGCCTAAACGATGAACAGATTAAGCCAATAGGTTTTACAGGGAACCCATAACCATTCATAGATAAAGTATCATGAGGATACAAGCTCTCTCTCTGGAAATGATAAGGACCTTTGTTTTCTTTACGTTGTTGTTCTACAAAGGTTTTTAAAGTGGTTTCAATTGCTTTTTTCCAATTGGCATCAAAAGGAGCCTTATCCCCTGTCTTTTTCCAATAATTATATGCTAAACGAATTGGATAACATAATGAATCTATTTCCCATTTACGTTCATGCACACCGGGTTTCATTTCGGTTTTATCGTTTTTCCACTCGCCTATTTTATTAGGATCGTTATAAAAAGCATTGGCATATGGGTCTTTAAGAATGTATTGGGTTTGACGATTGATAACACCAGCGATTAAATCCTTTATCTTTTTCTCTTCGTTAGCAAACTGCAGATAAGGCCAAACTTGTGCCGAGCTATCTCGCATCCACATGGCGTCGATGTCCCCAGTAATTACATAAGTATCTGGTTTCCCATTTTGTAAACTATAGGTAACGGTTGTATCTAAAGTATTAGGAAAACAATTTTCGAACAACCATCCCAATTCTTTATCAGCAACATTGGCCTGAAAAGTTTTAATGGCATTTTCTACTGTAACACTTGTAAAATGACGTTTAGCAGCAGCAACTCTAACCACAGGATAATCGGGTGTAGAAGCAAATGAAAATTTTGAGGCTAATACTCCAGCCCCCAGTAAGCTTGTGTTTTGTATAAATGTTCTTCTTTTCATATTAAGGCAATATATTTGGTTGAATACTCTTTTTAATGATCTGCTACTTCGTTAACTTTTTTAGCCCAACAACTTGCCGCTCCAATTAACGAAGCATGCTCATTAAGTTCTGTTATTTTTATATTAGTTTTTGGTAATTTCTGTTGTAAAATATTGGAGAATAATGGGAATGCTTGTGCAATATTGCCTCCTAAAATCACAATCTCAGCGCCATGCTCATTAATTATAGGTTCTAGAAATTTGCTTAAGTTCACACCAAATTCCTCAAATACTTTCATCGCATTATGGTCTGTTTGCGCAATGCTAGACAATTCTTTAACACCTTCTACAGTTGTTCCTGTTAACTGCTTATATTTTTTGATAAACCATCTTGTAGATAGATAATCTTCGGCAATACCAGCTTTAAATTTAGAGTTCCACAATGCTGCATCTTGCGATACGCCATTTACCGAAATTGCCGAACCTAATCCTGTACCTAACGTTAAGCCTAAAACACTTTGATAGCCTTTTGCGGCGCCACTAAATACTTCGCCTTGCATAAAAGCGGCAGCATCGTTAATTAATCTAATACATGACGGTTTTATAGCCAATTTTTTAGCTAACTCTTCTCTAACATTAACCATATAAAGCGAATCAAATTTGTCTTGATCCTTTATCAAAGAAACTCCCTTTTCATAATCAAATGGTCCTGGCATAGCAATACCAATGCTTTTCTCGCCAACATTATTTTTCCCAAAAGCAGCTGTAATCACTTCGCACCACACTGCTAAAATTTCTTCTTTATTTGTTCTAGAATCTACTGCATTACGCTTTATGGAATTTTTAACCAATACCCCTTTATCTAAATCTACTATTGCGGCAGTAACATGCGATCCACCTATATCCACACCTAATACTGTAGGTTTTTCCATTCTTTGTTATTCTATTTATTTAATCTTTTAATTAACCGCCCAAAAGTTATTTACTCATCCATCTATCAGCCAAAACTTTGATGAAATATCCGCCAACTACACTTCTGGCATGAAAACCTACCTTTTTCCCATTTGTGGTTTCATGCCAATCACTTATAGGTACCTTACTTTCAGTTTCTGTAGCATAACGGTATACAGGCGCTATAAATTTACTAAAATCAGTTTCGTTATCCGTTAAAGTGGCTGTCCAAATAATCCAATCAGATTTTGTATATGTCTTTCTACTATCTAACGGCAAACCAAAGGTATTTTGTTTAGTTAAATAATAACTAATTTCTTTTTGATAAACTTCATTACTAAAAAGTTTAAGTTTTAAGAGTTTATCCCAAACCAAATTATACTTCTGGCTCCAAGTATTTTTATCATTAAAAGTTAGTGCAAAATGGTCTCCAGCATTTGCCAATTCCGACCATTGTTTCGCCATGGTTATAGCAGCTGCCCTAGTAGTTTTAGCCTCATCTAATTTGCCTAGCTGCACTGCCATTTGTGCATAAGCACCAATAGCTACAATCGCTTTAACTGATAAATTTGCGTTTCTAGCCAAATGACCGGCAAAATCATCAGTACATAACTGATTTGCTGGATCTAAGCCCTCTTTCAGTAGGTAATCTTTCCAAATAGAAAGCTCTTTCCAATGCTTCAATGCATAATTGGCATTTCCCTCTGCCTTCGCAATTGCAGCAGTTAAAATAATCATGTTGCCTGCTTCTTCAACTGGCATATCTTCGCCGTAAACTTGCCCTTCTGCTATTGGATAAACTCCCAAATCGTGTGCTGGATAAGGTTTATTCCACTTACCACTTTCAGAATAGTAAAAAATACCATTTAACATTCCCTTTAACAATTCGGGATTATAAATTAAATATTGAGGTGCAGAGGGGTAAGTTACGTCAACAGTGTTAATGAAACCACCACTAAAATTTTCTTTAGATAGGAATAATAAATCGCCATTTGGTGCATAAACTATTTTATGTGCACTGATGCCCTGTCTATAGGCAATTTTACAAAGTTCAGCATATGCTTTACCACCTGCTTTTAGCGCATCAGCATACATCGTTTTATTGAAAGCTTCACATTTGGTTTTAATGCTTGTGTACTCTTTGGCTGCTTTCGCAAGTTCTGCGATAAAGTTTGTACTCCCATTTTTTCTCCAGATTGGGGCTAATTCTTCTCCGAAATAAGTTATCGATTTTACATCATCGTAACCTATCATTACATGCTTCTCTATAATTGATTTGCCAACATTTCCGAAAGGAATGATACTTACCAAGTTAAGTTCTTTAGCATTTAACTGTTGTTTTAATGTTGGATATTTTTGATTGATATAAGCAGTTAGTCCATCATTTTTTGAAGCAAAATATTGCTTAGGTTGATAGATTTCTGGAACTGCGACATAGAAATAACCCCAGTCTATTCGTTTATCATCAGCTCCTTTTGATAGCACCTGTTGCGCTACTGTACCAGTTTTTTGAATGGCCAAGCCATTTTCTTTAGTTTGCCAAGCAGAAACAGGTTGATTCGGTGTATTTACTGCAACATTTGATGATGCACTGAAATATAAATCTACTTTATGTGGATTAGCATCTACCGATTTTACGGCATAATTGATATAACTAATTGGCCGAGCAGTTAAATTGATATCATTTAAAAGCAGCGGAGAAGTAAATGTAACCTCTAAATTAATCTTTCCACATAAAAAGGAATAGGTAGTGGAGGTTGCCTCAAATTTAACATTAGTTTGAGTTGCATTGATCGCATTTGTTGTATCAGTTATCTCTTCAACAATACCTGCATCTAAGTACCTACCACCTGCAGTATTTTTTACATGGATACTTAAGGTATTCTCTCCCTTTTGTAGCACTTCATTTGCTATTGGCAAGTAGATATACTCATGTACCCAGCCTTCATTTTGATAGATTATTTTTCCATTTAGGTAAACAATTACGTTATCATCATGATTAAGCTTTAAATATTTTTTATGGTTAGCTAATTTTTGAAGCGTAAACTTCCTACGATAAAAAAGATCATCTGTTGTCCATTTAGTATTGGCATTAGATCCATCTCCAAAAGGAGCTAATCCTTTGTTCCAATTTTGATCATTGTATCCATTCTTCATCCAATCTACATCAGTTGGAGATTGAAATAAATAATTTGCCTGGTAATCCTCATCATCAGCAGTGGCAAGAATGGTTTTGAAGTTTTTAGTTTCCACTCCTAAAAAGCGGTAATTTTTACCATCAACTTTTAAAATTCCTAGTAAAGATTGCGCTTTGCCTGTCCAGTGTTTAGTGGTGCTTTCGTTAAGTTTATGACCAAAAGACCAAATGCTAAAATAGGTATCGTGTGTGATTAAAGGATATGCTGGTGCAACATCCTGAGCACCTACAATGGAAATATAACTAAACCAAGAAATAAGAAATAGGTAATATTTTTTCATTGTAGTTAATTTATTTATTGACAGATATTTATGTACGACTTGCACCTAAGAATTCCAATAAATAGTAAAACGTTTTAGTTCTTCAATATTATGATTTTTTACAGCTATAAAGTCAGAGATTTTGTAATTTTGGTGATACATTTTTTTTGATTTAATTCAATTAAAATCTTATCCTATTACTTCTATTTAAAACTTTTTAACAATTTCCTTATTAGTCTCAGCTAAAATTTATGATTTTTCTTTACCACTATAGGATAATTTAACATCAGGATTTTTGCCATACGCACTCCATAGTTCTGGTAAGGTTTTACCAGTTAAATTTAGCCAAGATTGTTCTGTATAATTTTTCTCTCTAAGTTGTTGGTCTAACTTAGCGATCAGCCCCTGACTTATATTTTGCTCTAACCAAACAAAAAAACGTGCAGTTATGCGATAGCTATTGGTATAATTTTGTTTTTCATTGTAATTAGGCAAGCTCCATTTAGAACCAATATTATCTACGCCATGCTTGTATCTAACATAGTCCGCAATTCCTTCAGTTAACCAAACTGGTCCAGATCCATAACCATATCCTTGTACTACATGCATACCTTCATGTGTTACAATATCAATATCTGTTGGATGTGCCTTCATATAACCAGCGCTAAATAATATACGCCCACCGCTTGCCTCTGCAACTGCTTTATAGGCAGTATCTACTACAAAAAGCACATCTTTAGTAGCTTTTTTATTATAGGTTTTTACTAGCTTTGGATAAACCTTAAAATAAGTAGTTATTAAATTTTGCTTAACCTCTTGATCTAAATTAGGATCTTTACTAATGAACACCAATCGGTAACCATTCTTTTTAATAGTATCCGAAGACACCCAATTTTTAGATAAACTATACCTCAGTTCTTTCTCAAATTTTGAGCTATTATTTGTTAGCCAATTACTGTTTACCACAATTTTGCCTGCACCAGCAACCATATTTTCTGCTAATCCATCGCTAACCTCTAGTGTAACATCTCTCTTGGTTCTATAACCATCTGCTCTAGCAAACTCTGGATAAACAATATTGAATGCTGTTGTTAGTTCAGTCTTAATTTTTTCATCAGCTTTATGATTAGGATCTATTATGGTTAATTTATAACCTTGATTTCTTTGTGCAAACGAAACTTGTACAAAAATCGAAAGCAATATAATGGTGATAATTTTCTTTAACATTTACTTTATATATTTAAAAAGAATATGATTGTAGATTTAATTAAATTTTGCATTAATAGGTAATACCAGAAAAAGCAACTTTTGCATTGGTAAGTTGAATAGTCCAATCACTTCCTTGCTCGTCTTTTTCTCCAAATGCAGTAATAGCCAAAGCCTTTAGATCTGTACCAGCCGCACCACTCCAAAAATGCACAAACTCTCCAAAATTCATTTTCCTACTATATTCTGGATATGTATTTACACCATTATTAAAAGTTTTTTTAGGAAAATGAGCTGCTAGCAGTGTAAAAAATTTATTAAGTACCGCTGCTTTTCCGTGGTTATTATAAATTGGGTAAAACCAATCTTTAAACCAATGTGTATTGGGCCTTGGGTATGAATCATTTCCTGCCATCATCATATTATACCAACGTGTTGCATCATCAGCACGATTTAACCCTAAATAAACATCATATTGATAAATTTCCATCCACTTACTATCATGCCAAATATCAAAAGCTGGAGATCCGTGTACACCTTTAGAAGCACCTTCAACGATATGACCAATTTCATGGGTTGATAAATCAATATCATTCCCAGCACCAGTAATCCAAGCATTTGGTTCGTTTTTACCACAATCGGTTACATTTCTATAATCATGTCCTGCATCCATATAAGTAGATGGATGGCCACCTCCATATTTACCAGTATGATAGATTACATACAATTTTGGATCTGAACCAAAACTACCATAAGTTTTTTTGGTATATTCCCAAGCATCTGCCATATATGTATTTGGCCAAGTGATAGCTCTGCTTACTGCATCATCGTAATATACAACAACGCTTTCGTTATAAAATACCCTATTTAAAACCTGAACATGCTCAAACCAGTGTTCTTTCCATTGTTTTGGAGGTGCACCAACTGGGTCATCATCAATTTTAACAATAGGATTTTTAACTTCTGTAGCTGTTTCTTTCTTTTTGCATAATGTTAACAAAAAAGGTGCACAGGAAACCAAAAGTATTATTGATATTCTTTTCATTTAAAGATTTTATAGGGGATGAAAGTATTGAAATAGAATAAGCATGGGTTTTCTTTATCTGAAAACCCATGCTTAATTTTAAATTTACCAACCTGTGTTTTGAACTAACTGAGGAACTTTTTGAATTTCGCCATTAGGTATTGGCCATAAATAGTGTTTTTTATCAAATACCCGTGATTCAGTTTGAACAACTTTATAGAAACCATTTGCAGCATTTTTTTGAAAATCTAAACCAAAAATTGCTTTATCTGTTGTTTCTGCTATTTTCCAACGCCTAGTATCAAAATAACGATGGGACTCAAAAGCAAGCTCTACCCTTCTTTCTCTTCTAATTGCATCACGCATATCTGTTGGCACAGGTAGTTGACCAGCACCACCACCATAGGTAGGCACACCTGCTCTTTCTCTAATTTTATTTAAATAAATCAAAATATCCGGATCTCCTGGAGTTGACTCATTTAATGCCTCAGCATAATTTAAATAGATTTCTGCTAAACGAATAAAAATATTTGTTCTTCCGCCAGTACTCCATCCGCTTAAAGAGAGATTTTTTCTTTGCGTATAACCTGTATTCGAATAATCCGTATTACTAATACCTCCTTTACCAGCATTTCCATTAAATTCGAAATTGGTAATGATATTAGAATTTGGATTTATCCATCTACGGTTAGTGTAAGTAATGCCCACATAAAACCTTGGCTCTCTATTAACATACATGTTATTTACCGGTCTGGCAGCATTATCATCCGGTGCTTGGAAACTAGTTAAGTTTTCATCTTCCACATAACCAGAAGTGGGATCGTCGGTACTTTTACCATTAGCCATAAAATAAGCTCTAACCTGCTGCTGAGATACTGAAAGGAAAGAACCACCTTTGTCACCTCCAGTTGCACCTGCATGATTTGGCGCCATGTTATATTGTAGGTTGGTAATATCTGCATTTCCTTTAGCAAAAATTACTTCACTATTCCAGTCTGTTAACATTACATCTCTACAAGAAAGAAATGCAGTTAAGAAAGGTGTAGCTCCAGTTTTGGTATATAGTGTAAAACTTGGGAAATTAGTGATGAATGCCTTGGCTGCATCTGCTGCTTTTTTCCATTTAGTTGCATCTACCGTTTGACTTATCAACTGCTTTCCGTCGGCATTTTTTAATGCGGCGTAATCCGTATTACCGTTAAATAAAGGGCTAGCAGCAGTTAGTAAAACTTCAACCTTGTACGCTTGTATAACTGCCTTATTCACATGCCCATAATCATCACTAGAAACTGGAATTGCAGGAAGATTAGCAGCTGCCGCATCTAATTCTGACACAATAAAGTTTACACACTCGTCAAAAGAATTACGTGGTTTACTAATAGAACTAAGGGGAGCATCAGCAGCAATTGGATCATTACCTAGGAGCACTACTGGGCCATATTGTCGCAATAAGTAATAATAATAAATAGCTCTGACCGCTTTAGCTTCATTTTTATATCTTGTAATTAAATCTGTACCACTTATATTACAATCGGCACATTTATCTACATTGGCGATGAAATTACTAGCAGCTTGTATACCTCTGTAATACAATTGCCACATGGTATTTACTTGTCCGGTTGTTGCATCCCAGTTTCCACTATTAATATTATTTGAGAAACTACTAGGAAGCGTGTAATCGGCCTCATCTGATGCTCCTGTCCATGCACCAGCAGTATTGCCATTTGCAGGGAAACGTTGTTGCATTTCGTCTGGTAATGTTGAATATACATTAGCCAATAATTGTTCTACTGTTGTTCTAGTTGCAAAAGATTCGTCAAATGTTAACCTATCGTTAGGTACCTGATCTAAAAACTTTTTACAACTAAAGTTGCCGACAATACATACGGCTGCTAGGGTAATTATAAATATTTTTTTCATTTTGATTAAAAATTAGCAGTGAAACCTAAAGTGTATGTTGAGGTTAATGGATATCTAGTACCGTTATTAGAAGCAATTTCTGGATCCCATATTTTGAACTTGCTGAAGGTTGCTACATTATATCCTGTTGCATAAACTCTCAGTCTGTTAATACCGATCGCCTTAACACCTGTTTTTAAAGTGTATCCTAAATCAAGATTTTTTAAACGCAGATAGCTGATATCACGTTTCCACCAAGTACTTGTTTGAAAGTTATTATTGTTAACTCCATAAGATAATCTTGGATAGAATGCATCTTGACGAGGGTTTTCAACGGTCCAACGATCGGTAGCAATAGCGTGTAAGTTACCCAAACCACCAGAAGCTGTAAAAGGCTGCAATGCATCGCCGCCAAGAATAATATCAGCATTGCTTTGTCCTTGGAAAAAAGCTCCCAAATCAAAACCCTTGTAGCTCATCGAAAAACCAAATCCATAAATAGATGAAGGCACATCACCTCGGCCAATAATCGATCTGTCAAAAGCATCAATAATTCCATCCCCATTTAAATCTGCATATTTGATATCGCCAGGTAAAAGCGTACCAAACTGTTTAGGGCTAGCATTAATTTCTGCCTGATCTTTAAATAAACCTATAGCAGTGTAACCTGTACGTGCTAAGATATTACTACCTCTTAGTTCCATCCAAGGATACTTGGTAGGAGCTTGATCATTCTCAATAATCTGATCTTTATTGTAAGTATAGTTTGCTCTAAAGGTAATATCAAAATCAGAATTAACTCTAGCATTGTATTCTATAGTACCATCTATACCTTTATTTTTAGTTTCACCTAAGTTACCTGATGGATTTGAAACTAAACCAATATAATTGGGAACCACTCCCCTACCTAAGAATATGCCTTTTCTATTTTCCTTAAATAAATCAACGATTAGCGACAAGTTGCTATTTAGGGTTTTCAATTCAAAACCTAAATCTTGCTTACGTGTTTCTGCCCAAGTAATATCTACACCGTAAGCACTTACATTTAAGCCTCCTGGCGAAATATTTCTTGTCTGACCAAAAGTATAACCATTTGCAGAACCTACTTTTGTTAAATAATAGAAACGGTCTGCTTCACCTACGTAACCATTAGAACTACCTCCACTTCCTGTAATACCATCAGAATATCTAAACTTAACCAACTGGAAAGTGTTTTTTAAGCCTTCAAAGAATTTCTCGTTAGATAAAATCCATCCCACACCAAATGCGGGGAAAGTACCATAACGTTTGTTAGGCGCAAAGTTTTCAGATCCGTTATAACCAACATTAATTTCTGCGAAATAACGGTTATCAAAGGCATAAGTTATCCTACCTGCCAAACCTTGACTTCTATAAGGTATTGCTGTGGTAAAATTATCTGCAAATCCGTTTACGTTATCTGTTCTATTGTACAATGCCAATGCAGAAACAGCATGTTTACCAAACGTTCTTTTATAGTTAAAAGCAAATTCACCGTATATTTTCTTATCTGATCCATTTGCTCTAGAAAAAGTTAAGAACTTTTGACCTGCAAATGTTTGCGTGTATTTGTAACTACCATCAGCATTAGTTGGATCGTTAGGATTGATATAAAAAGTACTTTCTCTTTTTGTACGATTAAAGTTTGTGGCACTATTTACGTCGAAAGAGAACATTCCAGTTACTGATAAACCTTCTAACACCGACTTTAAATCTTGTGTTAAACGTAAATTAGAGAATAATTGGTTATTAAAAGTAGTACGGTAACCCCTTCTGGTAATATCAGCATAAGGATTACGTTGATCTGCCTGTGCACTTATACCGGGAATTGAACCATTTGGATAGCTTATAGGGAATGATGTTGGATTGATTTGAAAAGCTTGTCCAAAAACTGCAGCAGTATTTTCTGGACCAGGGTAATTACCTTGACTTAGAATACCTTTTAAGTTTAAATCCATTTTAGTGGTACCTGTAATGTCCCAATTTAAATTAGTACTCACGTTGTACCTAGAGAAACTTTGTGTAGTGTTATCGGCTCCAGATTCATCACTTTTTAACAAACCATTTTCGTCGTAGTAACCTAATGAAACATAATAACGAGCATTGTTAACCCCACCAGACAAATTAGCAGTTGCTGTGCGGTTTTGACCAAATTCTTTAAAAATAGCATCGAACCAGTTAACGTTAGGATATAATATTGGATTTTCTCCAGAAGCCGTTCTATCAATTGTAGTTTGGCTATATTGGGGAGTAAAATTGCCAACACTTCCTCCTCTTATAAACTCAGTCATTTTTGCTTCATTGGCAAGTTTCATGTAATTAACACCATCAATTAATGTTGGGCTTTTGGTAAATCTTGATATACCTTGAAAATAATCGACATTAATTTTGGGAGTACCTACTACTCCTTTTTTGGTTTCAATTAAGACTACACCATTTGCCCCTCTAATACCATATACAGCAACAGCAGCCGCATCTTTTAATACAGTAAACGATTCAATGTCATAAGGACTTAAACCATCAATAGGTCTATTAGGGACTCCATCAACCACAATTAATGGACTGCGATCACCTCCAATATTGGAGATACCCCTTATCCAGATATCTGCGTTTGTAGAACCAGGCTCCCCATTTCTGGTTACTGCAATTACACCTGGTATTCTGCCTGCTAACATCGAACTGATACTGGCAACTGGTTGTTTAAGCTCGGCAACTTTAACAGATGATTGTGCTCCTACCAAACTTTCCTTTTTCTGTGTTCCAAAAGCAACAACAGCCACCTCTCCTAAAGCTTCTACATTAGGCTCTAACTGTACAGTCAATGTTTTTTGTGTGCCTACCACCACTTCTTGGGGCTTGTAACCTACATATGTAATAATAAGCACAGATTGTTCTGAGGGAACTACAATACTAAAGCCTCCATTAACATCGGTACCTACGCTAATTAGACTACCTTTTACTTTTACACCAGCACCAGGTATAGCTTGTCCATTTTCGTCTTTTACAATTCCTCTTACGGTTATGTCTGCAAGATTATTAGATTTTTTGATTTCGAGCTTAGAGAAGCCTAAGTTTTTAAAATTTGCTGATACGTTTAATGATAAACAGAGCGCCATAGAGAGCGTGCCGATTTTCAGTACATTTTCTCTTTTCACAAGCTTCAGCTTAATGAGTTTGGTAAATTTTTTGGTCATGTTATTTAAATTAGTTGTTTAAGTTTTGTTTAAAAGGCTAATAATGTTAGTGGTTTTACATAGGCGGTATTATTAAAGTAATTTACAAGTAAATCGATTTACTAATTGATTAAAAAATTACTCACTTATTCAGTTATTTATTAATAAAATAAAGCAAGTCGTTTAAATGGGAATTTCATCATTACACACAAAGCTACAGATCAGCAATAAGGTGATTGAATAGATATACCCTTTCATACAATATATTTGGTTAACTAATAAAACGTTTTACTACTATGGCAAACTTTTAGTTTCCATTTCCACTTTATTCAAAGCTCCTTAGGTAAATAAGGTTAATCAATAAAAATATCAACAGCTAGTAAAACGTTTTACTAACCCAATATTAGGAAATAAAGAGTTAGAATAAAATAGTTAATATGTAATTATTGCGTTACAATATAATTTTCTATCTGAAAAACCAACATCGTACTTATTGTGCTAACCTCTTAAAATTAGCTTAGCTGGAATAATGATTTGCTGGTCTGGAAGTTTCGATTTTGAGGAAAGTTGAGTTAAAATTAATTTAATAATCGTTTCTGCAATTTCTTCCAATGGTTGTTGAATAGTAGATATACTGGGTGTATGCAGTTCAAATGCCTCGTGATCATCATATCCTATAACAGAAAAATTTTCATCTAGCTTTTTCTCCATTTGCTTTAAAACTTTTAGTCCACTGATGGCTAAATAATTGGTGGCAAACAAAACAGCATCAACCTCTTTATTTTTAAAAAGCTGCTTAATCTGCTTAATAGTGCTTGCTTCTGCTTGGTTAAATGGTATTTTTAGCACCAAATCTTCCTGATAAGGTAAGGCATAATCTATAATTGCCTTTTTATAACCCTCAAAACGTTCTATGATTTGTTGCACATCTATATCTGTAGTAACCAATGCAATATTCTTTTTGCCTTGTTTAATGAAACTTTCTATAGCTTGGTAAGAAGCCACAAAATGATTGGCACCTACATAATTGGTATTTAATGCAGGTAAATTTCTATCAAATAAAATTACTGGTTTATTTTCGTTCAGTAGTAGCTGTATATCTTCTTCGATGCCTTTTATAGGTGAGATAATATAAGCATCAACCTTACGTGTTTTAAACATATTGATCAGATCCTGTGCTTTCTCCACACTATTTTCGGTACTCGAATAAATAATTTTATAACCCTTTTTATAAGCCTTATCTTCTATTAATCTAGCTATCCTTGAAAAAAAAGAGTTAGAGATGTCTTCTATAATTAATCCTATAATATTCGAATTACCAGTTCTTAGACTTCTTGCAATTTGATTGGGCTTATATCCACTATCTATAATAATCTGCTGCACTTTTTTAATTACCGCATCGCTGATAGATTTCTCTTTGGCTTTACCGTTGATAATAAATGAAACCGTTGTAATGGATACATTGGCTTTCAAAGCGATGTCTTTTATAGAAAGAGCCTTCATATGGTGCTTAGTTGGAAGGTAAAGTTAAAAAATTAACTATCAATTTCGCAGTTCTTTCAGAAGCACCGGCATTACCCATCTTTGTTGCCAATTCATCGTAATTAGCTAACTGCTGTTTTCTACCTTCTCCTTCTACTATATTTTGGAGTTGTGTAGTTATTAAAGTCGTATTACAATCTTGCTGTATCAACTCTTCTACAACTTTTCTATCCATTATTAAATTTACCAGGGAGATAAATCTAATTTTGATAACTAATCTGGCAATACCAACAGAAATGGCACCACCTCTATATAATACTACTTGTGGCACTTTAAAAAGTGCGGTTTCTAAAGTAGCAGTTCCTGATGCTACCAAAGCTGCATGGGCATTTTCTAGTAAATTATAAGTCTGTGCAAATACCAGTTTCACTTTTTTATCGTCCATAAACTGATGGTAGTAGGCTTCATCAAATGTTGGGGCAGCAGCAATTACAAATTGGTAATTGGGGAAACTAGTGGTTATGCTCAACATATCTGGCAATAAACGTTCTATTTCTTGTTTCCTACTTCCCGGCAATAAGGCGATTATTTTTTGCTCATTTAATTTTTCTTTGGTTCTAAATTCTGGATCTGCATTAAACAATGCTTTCTCATCTAGTAATGGATTACCAACATAGTGTACATCCATACCCCATTTTTTATAAAAATCTACCTCAAAAGGCAAAATGCAAAACAGCTGGTCTACTACACTTTTGATTTTAAGCACTCTTTTTTGGTTCCATGCCCAAACTTTTGGAGAAATATAGTAACAAACTTTAATGTGATGTGCTTTTGCAAACTCAGCAATCTTAAGGTTAAAACCTGGAAAATCTATTAATATCAAGGCATGTGGCCGATGAGCTAAAATATCTGCCTTGCATGCTTTAAGATTTCTAAAGATAGTTGGTAGATTTAATATCACTTCAGTAAAACCCATAAATGCCATTTCAGCATAATGTTTAACTAAGGTACCGCCTTCTGCTTGCATTTTATCTCCACCAAAATATCTAAAATCGCTATCAGGATCTTCAACCTTTAGCGCCTTCATTAAATTGGCACCATGTAAATCGCCCGAAGCTTCGCCTGCCACTAAGTAGTATTTCATAAGTTAGATTTGGGTATTGAGATGTGAGATTTGAGACTTAGTTGCATAACCTTAACGTTATAATACTTTGTAAAAGAAGAAAGCTATAGCCCATAAAAAGGTAGCACTGATAATGCCTCGTGCTACATTGTCTTTATCTTGTTTAAAAAAATAGTTCATTAACAGGGAGTTTAAAGCAATGCATACAATTAAAAGGAAATCAGCTTTTTTTAAAATGGTAATTCTTTGCATTAAAAACCAAATTACACCACCAGGAATTATAGGAACAATTATTCCAATTAACGCACCATTCCAAACGTTATTTTTAACATTTTTCATGCATTTAACCTAAGCCAACCCCATCTGGGCCGGCTGTTTTAGCTCTTTTAACATTAGCCCCCGGTGCGGTATTACCAAAATCCCATCCATTTAAAATTGGTATGGCATGATGTGCAGTTAAATCAAACTGAACAGGAACTACGGAAACAAAACCATGATCTAAAGCCCAAACATCGGTATCTTCTCCTTTGTCGTAATTTTCGAACACGCCTGTTAACCAATAATAAGGTCTTTTATAAGGATCAATACGCTCATCAAACTCTTCAGCCCATTTGGCATTGGCTTGTCTGCATATCTTGATGCCCTTTAAATGGGCCCCTTTCGGAAAATTAACATTAAGTAAAGTAGCCTCTGGTAATCCATGCGAAAGAACTTGCAAAGCAATGGTTTTAATAAATGGTTTACAGTGACTAAAGTCTGCATCTTGCGCAAAATCATCCAGGGAGAAACCAATAGATGGAATTTTTTCAATTGCACCTTCAACCGCAGCAGACATGGTACCTGAGTAAATTACATTGATAGAATTATTTAAACCGTGGTTAATTCCAGACACACACAAATCTGGTTTTTTACCTTTAAAAACTTTATTTACTGCGAGTTTAACACAATCAACGGGGGTACCAGAACATTTATACATTTCTATGCCTGGATACAGCTCAACTTTATCAAAACGTAATGGTTTACCAATTGTAATGGCATGTCCCATTCCAGACTGTGGCCCATCTGGTGCTACAACTACCACCCTACCTATCTCTTGCATTACTTCTATCAGGTTTTTAATACCTAAGGCTGTAATTCCATCATCATTAACAACTAATATGGTTGGTTTCTTGCTATCCTTGTTCATATCGGTAAAAATACGAGAAAATATCATAGCATTAAAAGCAAGATCATTTTCATGCAATCTCTAGGAAATGTGTTTACTATCATCTTATATTTGAGCTATAACTGATCAAAGATGAAAAAGATATTTTCTTTAACTATTCATCTTCCTTAAAACATAAAAATAAATGAAAACCAAATTGTTATTATTTGTTTGCTTATTGATAGCAGGCAACACCTTGATGGCTCAATCCACTTATCAATGGAAAACAGCTACTGCCGGAGGTTACACCTATAGATATGTAACCAACGACCCCTCAAAATCTCGTTTTTATACCTTAAAAAATGGGTTAACTGTAATCCTATCTCCTAATACTAAAGAACCAAACATCGAGTTCCGCATGACGGTTAGAGCAGGGAGTAATACCGATCCTAAAAATGCAACCGGACTAGCACATTACTTAGAGCATTTGTTATTTAAAGGAACCGACAAATTCGGAACGGCTAATTGGGCAAAAGAAAAACCATTATTAGATAAAATTGATGCCCTTTACGAAAAGTATAATAAAACAACCGATCCAGCACAACGCAAAGAGATTTATAAAGAAATAGATAAAACCTCTGGCGAAGCATCCAATTTTTCTATTGCGAATGAATACGATAAGATGATTGCTGGTATTGGTGGCAACTCTTCTAACGCACACACTTGGTACGAAGAAACTGTATATAACGAAGGTTTCCCTTCAAACTCAGTAGATAAATTTTTAGCCTTACAAGGCGAACGTTTCCGCAAGCCTATTTTCCGTATTTTCCATACGGAACTAGAAGCGGTTTATGAAGAGAAAAATAGAAGTTTAGATGATGATGGCAGTAAACTAGATGAAGCAATGATGGCGTTGGTTTTCCCAACGCACAATTATGGTCAACAAACCACAATCGGTACAATTGAACATTTAAAAAACCCATCGTTAGTAGAAATCAGAAACTACTACAACAAGTATTATGTGCCTAACAACATGGCTGCCATTTTTGCGGGAGACTTTAACCCAGATGAAATGATAAAAAAGGTAGATAAATCTTTTGCATATATGGTGTCAAAACCAATCGCCTTGTACAATCCTACTCCAGAAAAACCATTAACTAAAATACAACAAGTTGATGTTTATGGACCAAGTGCAGAAGCTGTTGAGATTTATTATCGTGGTTATGCAGATAACACCCAACAAAGTTTAATGTTGAGTTTAATCCGCAGCATTTTAACAAATGGCAAAGCTGGTTTAATAGATATTAATCTAAATAAACAACAAAAAACCCAGAGAGCTAATGCAACCTACCAGCAGATGAAAGACTATGGTGTGTTTAATCTATCTGCACAGCCTAGACAAGGACAAACTTTAGCACAAGCTGCAAAATTACTTCTAGAGCAAGTGGAACTTTTGAAAAAAGGTGAATTTGATGAAGGTTTGTTAAAAGCAATTGTTGCCAATCAAAAGCTGAGCTTTTTACAAGCATTTGATGATAATGGAAATAGAGCAGACATTTTGTCTAATCAATTTGTAATGGACAGAGGCACAAAATGGCAACAAAGTCTTGGCGATATAGCAGCAACTGCTAAAATTACAAAAGCCCAAGTTGTTGCATTTGCGAATGAATTTTTCAAAGAAAATTATGTAATTGGTTATAAACACAAAGGTGAAGATAAAAACACCATTAAAGTAGAAAAGCCAACCATTACGCCAATTAATGCAAATGGAAATTTAACATCTCCGTTTGTTAAAAGCATTATTGATGCTCCTGTAAAACCCATTGCCCCTAAATTTTTAGATTATAAAAAAGACATCGCCTTTGGTAAAGTTGGCATTGCGGAAGTATTAAGCACTAAAAATAATGATAATGCTATTTTTAGAATGAGCTACCGCTTTAACATAGGATCTAACAATTACAAACTACTATCTTATGCGGCATCTTATTTGCCATTTTTAAGTACAGATAAATACACTGCAGAAGAAATAAGTAAAGCTTTTTATGACATTGCTTGTAGTTATAATTTGAGTGTTGGCGCAGAAACAACTACGATTAACATTAGTGGCTTGCAAGAAAACTTTGATAAGGCAGTAAGTTTGGTAGAACACATTTTAGCGAATGTTAAACCAAATGAAAAAGCGCTAACCGACTTAAAAGCAACTATCTTAAAAAGCCGTGAAAATAATAAGTTAAACAAAGGCCAAATTATGAATGGATTAACATCTTATGCACAGTACGGCAAATTAAACCCATTTAACAATGTATTGAGCAATGATGAGGTTAAGAATATCAAAGCAGAAGATTTGATCTATCATTTAAAAAACCTAAATAATTACGAACATGTAATTACTTATTATGGGCCAAAAGATTTAACAACTTTTACTGCGGATATTAAAAAACAACATCTGTTGCCAACAGAATTTACGCCTGTTGCCCCTGCAAAAGTATATACTTACACCACACAAGATAGCAACAAAGTATATTTCGCAAATTACGATATGGTGCAGTCAGAAATACGCTGGTTAAGAAACACAGGCTTATACAATAAATCAGATGCGGCCAACATCCAAGTATTTAATAATTATTTTGGAGGTGGTATGGGATCTATCGTTTTCCAAACCATTAGAGAATCTAAAGCATTGGCTTATTCTACTTTTGCAACTTACGTATCACCAGATAAAGCAGACAAACAGTATAATATGGTAGCTTATGTGGGTAGTCAAGCAGATAAAATGACAGATGCTGTTAATGGAATGAATGAGTTATTAAACGTATTGCCACAAAGTGACAAGTCTTTTGATAATGCTAAATCAAATGTAATTAACAACTTAGAAACTACTCGTATTACCAAAGATGGCGTATTTTATGCTTATTTCGCTGATAAGAAGTTAGGTTATGATTATGATTCAAGAATTGACTTGTATAAAGAAATTAAACCGATAGATTTTGCAAGCATTAAAGGTTTCCACAATCAAAAAATTGCAAATAAGCCATATACCTATCTAATTGTAGCGTCAGATAAAAAAGTAAAATTAGAAGATATGCAAAAATTTGGTGCAGTAACTACATTAACTTTAGCGCAGTTATTTGGCTACTAAAGCAAAATTAAAGAGTCTGTATCATAAATAAGATTGTCATCCTGAGCCTGTCGAAGGACTTACGAAAACAATATTTAAAAGCGTTTCGACTACTTGTCCCGAATATTCGGGAAGCTCAACATGACAAAGTTAAAGAGATAAATAATTTATGATACCGGTTCATTAATGCGACTTTCAGCAATGGAAGTCGCATTTTTTTGTTACAAAGTTGATATTATAACCACTTTTAGTTAGTTTTATTTCATGCGATTACTCCTTCTGTGTTTATTCTTTAGCTTAGGTTTTAAGATAGCTTTTGCGCAAGATCCTACTGCAACACAGATGAATTGGTATGGACAAGCAAAATCCTCCAGTAATCTTTTTATTCATTTCGATAAAAACATCTATGCTAATAATGAAACGGTTTGGTTTACGGCATACTTGCTTAAACAAAGTTCAATTAGCATCAATAAACATCAGGTATTGGCCGTTTCTTTAGTTAAGGATGTGGATAGCTCAATTGTTGTACAAAACAAGTTTTTAATACAGAATGGTATTGCTTTTGGCAATCTGGTCATTCCTGATTCGTTGATCACAGGAGATTACCACTTAATGGCACATACAGATATCATTGTAAACGGTAAACCTGATGCCTTTTTTCTACAGCCAATAACCATTAAAACCAATATTGAGCCTTTTTTTAAGGCTAGTATGAAACTGATTAAGGCTGCAACATTAAAAGAAAGCTCAAACCAAGTTTTGTTAGCTGTAACTTCTAAAGGTGGTTCCTTTTTACCAAAACCAACCACTATTAACTACAAATATGGAAACCTAATTAAAAATGCTAAAACAGATGCTTCGGGTCAGTTATTGATGAATTTACCTCTTCAGCGTGGTTTAGAGGATCCAAATCTGTATGTAAAACTCAAATACCAAAAAGACAGTAGTTTCATTAATATTCCTCTACCAACACTTCAACAAAAAGCAAACGTAATGTTTTATCCTGAAGGGGGTAATATGGTAGAAGGCCTGCCTAACACTATTGGATGGGAAGTTAAAGACCAACATCACATGCCATTGGCAACTTATGCTTTTCTTTATAGAAATAATGAAGTAATAGATACCATAGAAACCAATAGTTATGGATTAGGCAAATTTAATCTCATTCCACAAAATGGCGCTATCTATACTGTAAAACTGCAACAAAGTGAGATACTAGATAGTGTTTATCAAATTGCTGCAGCTTTGCCCAAAGGTGTAGTAATGCATATGCCTAATGCTATTGTTGCCGATACCCTACAGTTCAATTTAAGGTCTAACGATATTCGTAAATTTTTTATTCGTATCCATAATTTTAGAGAAAGCTATATCAACATCCCATTTGATATGGAATACTATAGAAGAAATGTTAAAATCCCCATTAACGAATTACCAAAAGGACTTGCTGCCATCACCATTTCTGATAGTACCGGAAAACCATTGGCAGAAAGAATATTTTTTGCGCATTACAGCAATGATGAACAAATTAACTTAAAAACAGATCAATCTACCTATAAACAAAGAGAAAAGGTTACGTTAAAGCTAAACCTTAATACCGATCAGAAAGAAGCTGTGGTATCTATTGCATGCGTTCAGGATAATAGAGTGGAGTTAAAAAAAATGAATGATATTGAAAGTTTTACCTATATCAACAGTGAACTTTCCCAATTACCTATCCACAATAAAGGCAACGCTTATTCGGATAAAAATTATTTAGAACAGGTATTGTTGATTAAAGGTTGGAGAAGATACCATTGGAAAGAGCTAAATGAAATTATCGCTGCAGATACCCTAAAAAAAGTGGATAGTTTAAGAATTGTTGGGCAGATTAAAAGATCAGCAAAAGACCTTACCAAGTTTGTAGAAATAAGTACTTTTGGGAGTGATAACTTCAATTTATTTCAAACCTCTACTACTGGACACTTTACCTTAGAAAATGAGCAGCTTTTTACATCTAACAACAAGCCAATTCTCCTTTTTGTAAATAATTCCAATAGAACTGACTATGACTTTAAAATTAATGATGCTTACTTAAATTTCACAAATGATTTAGCAAAACAGCTTACCTTTGGACAACGCTTTATTCCTTCAACACGACTGAATAATGCAGAGCTATTATTAAAAAATGATGAAAAATCCATTCGTTTAAAAGAAGTAACAATTTTAGCTAAAAAGGACAATAGTTTTAACTTTGGCTTACCAGGAAGAAATCCATGTGGAGATTATGTTTGCAAATTTAATATTTTAAACTGCCCTAATCATGCAAATGATTTTGAAAATACACAACCAATTGCTGGCAGATCTTATATGGTAAACGGTAACTCCCAGGTCTATTTAGCATGCAGAAAAGAGCCTGAAGTTGATAAATTTGCTAAAATAAATGGAATTCATCTACACAAGGAATTTTATGTAGATGATTATAAAGAACCACAAGAACCTGCCTTTTTCTCTACCATTTATTGGAATTACGCCACCATATTAAACGCAAACAAAGAAACAGAACTCAGTTTTTACACCAGCGACATCACCGGTCGATTTAGAATTGTAGCACAAGGCATCAACAATAAAGATGTGGTATATGCAGAGCAGTTTTTTGAGGTTAGAAAGTAGAACTTTATATGATCACATTACCAAAGCTAGTCATCATAAAAGCTTAGTCTAATATAATGCAGATGCAACAAATAGGCATTGCTTTTAATCGTTTGACAATTTGCTTAGGTTTATTTACTTTAGTTCATGCGCTTGTTCCTTCTGTGTATATTCTTTAGCTTAAGTTTTAAAGCAACTTATGCACAATACCCCATTGCCACAAAGATGAATTGGTATGGTAAAGCGAAATCGTCTAGCAACCTTTTTGTGCATTTCGATAAAAACGTGTACGCTAATAATGAGACCATATGGTTTACTGGATACTTGCTAAAGCAGAACTTAGTTACTTTTAACAAACATGAGGTATTGGCAGTATCGCTAGTTAGGGACATAGATAGTACTATCGTAATACAAGATAAATTTTTTATACAAGATGGCTTTGCTTTCGGCAATTTAACCATCCCCGATTCTCTACTTACTGGAGATTATCATTTAATGGCGCATACTGATGTTATTGTAAACGGTAAACCTGATGCATTGTTTCTGCAGGCTATAACCATTAAAACAAACATAGAGCCTTCATTTAAAGCAAGCTTGAAAATTCTTAAGGCAGCGGATCTAACACAAAAGAACAATCAAATATTATTAGCTGCAACTTCTAAAGAAGGCTATTTCTTGCCTAAACCAACAACCATCAACTATAAGTATGGCAATGTTTCCAAAAATACTAAAACAGATGCATCTGGCCAGCTATTGATCGACTTACCTCTTCAAGCTCATCTAACAGATCCAAATCTATATGTTAAACTTAAATACCAAAAAGACAGTAGTTTTATCAATATACCATTGACCCCAATAAAACAAAGTGCAAGTGTTAAGTTTTATGCAGAGGGCGGAAATATGGTAAACGGTTTGGCTAGCACTGTTGGTTGGGAAGTGAAAGATCAACATCAAATGCCTTTGCCTGTTTATGCATTTTTGTACCGCAATGATCAGGTGATCGACACCATTGAAACCAATAGCTATGGAATAGGAAAATTTAAAATAACCCCAATAGTGGGAGTGAGCTACACGGTTAAATTACAACATGATAATTTAGTAGATAGCATTTACATTTTGCCTCCCATATTAAATAAGGGCTTAGTAATGGCCATGGAAAATGCAGTTGTAGCTGATACATTAAAACTAAACTTAAGAACGAATGATACACGTAAGATAAACATCCATATCCATAACTTCAGAGAGAGTTATCTCCATATCCCATTTGATATGGAACTTAACAGAAGAAGTCTTAAGATTCCACTTACCGAAATACCTAAGGGACTAACTGCCTTGACCATTACCGATAGTGTTGGAAAACCCTTGGCAGAAAGGATATTTTTTGCACATTATAGCAATGAAGAAAGAATAAATATCAAAATAGACCAATCAAGTTACAAACAAAGGGAAAAGGTTACCTTAAAAGTAAAGCTCTCAGATCATCAAGAACAAGCAGTAGTTTCTATTGCCTGCATTCAGGATAATAGAATTGAAATTAAAAAGATGAACGACATTGAGAGCTTCGCTTATCTAAATAGTGAGTTGGCTTCCTTACCAACCCATCTTCAAAATCGTTCTTTCGTAGATAAAGCTTACCTAGAACAGGTGCTTTTCATCAAAGGATGGCGAAAATACAGTTGGCAAGAGCTCAACCAAATTACAGCAGCTGACACCATTCTTATGCTAGACAGTTTAAGACTTAGTGGACAAATCAAAAAATCTGATAAAGATTTGAGCACCCCTGTAGAATTTGCCATTTTCGGTGGCACAAATCTTCTCTTAAGCCAAACAGATCAAACTGGTTATTTCACTTTACAAAACCAGCAGCTACTTAGAACTGGTAAAAATTCGATGTTCCTTTCTGTGAATAATTCGAAAAAATATGATTTTCATTTTAAAATCAAAGACAACTATTTAGCTTCAGCTAAAACATATGCAAAATACATTCCCAAAGAACATATTTCATTACCTCCAGTAGTATTAAACAATAGTCAATTGCTGCTTAAAAACGACGAAAAAGCCATTCGACTAAGAGAAGTAGCTATTTTTAAAAAGAATGCAGATTTGATATACGGATCAAATTCTTGTGGTGATTATGTATGTAGTTATAACATCTTGAATTGTCTCAATCACGTCAACGACCCTAATAATACTAACCCTATTATAGGCAAATCTTATATGATAAATAATTACTTACAACCTTACGTAAAATGCAAACCAGAAGATGAGATTGAAAAATTTGGCAAGATAAATGGAATTAATTTACACAAGCAATTTTATTTAGATGATTATAAAGAGCCTGAAGAACCTGCCTTTTTCTCTACAATTTATTGGAACTATGCTACGATGCTAAATGCAAATAAAGAAACCGAACTGAATTTTTACACCAGCGACATCACCGGTCGGTTTAGAATTGTAGTACAAGGCATTACCAATAAAGATGTGGTGTATGCAGAACAATTTTTTGAGGTAAAGAAGTAGACCGTGTTTTTATTTATCATGCTCATAAATTCTAATTCCTTCATTTCGAACGAGTACGAGAGCCTGTCCCGAATTGTTCGGTGAGAAATCTATAAAACGGATGATATGCATCAGATCCCTCGTCGCTATGCTTCTTCGGGATGACGACTTTCCGAACATTTCTTAACAAATCGTCCTTTCGAACGAGGTACGAGAAATCTATAAACAAGAAACAACAAAGCAGATCTCTCGTCGCTACCTACCTGCGGTAGGCTGGCGCTCCCTCGGGATGATGATTTTCTATTTAGCTTGATAATCAATTACAATTCCATTAGCTAATAACTTACCTTTATGCTTTACCAATTTACTGCCTGCAGTGGTTTCTACAATTAATACAGAAGCATTTTTTGCAACCGTGATGTTCCTTTTACCAATTACCCCTTTTGCAATAAACTTTTGTGCAACTGCATCATACAAATCAACCGCTTTTTTGCCTTTAACACTATAACTAACAACTTTACTTGCAGTATAAGGATTGTACACCAAATATGTTGGATAAGCCTTATTTCTATAAAAATCTGTGGCTAACACATCTAGTTTTAAAATACCATCGATATTGGTTTTTTGTACAATACTCCCAAAAATACCTACATGCCCACTGCCATACACACTAAACTGACTAACAGCCGGATTTTTGCCTGGCACCCACTTAGGTCCATCACCTTGTGCAACTGGCGCTTTTAGGTTGGTATATAAAGTATCAAAGGTTGAGCTTTTGGCAATTCCCTCATAAGCAATAACCCCTTTGGTTACCGCGGCATATTCTGGTATGGTTTGGTGCGCTGCTGGCATGTATTGAGGATAAAATAACCGAGAAGCATTTACCGCATTTAACATCCATTTCCCAATGGCATTGGCATAAGCTGGTTGATATTTTACCATTGGTACCATTGGCCAGGCCATATCAAAAGTATTCATCAAAAAGCCATATCCGTCATGATCTACTGTACTGCCCACAATTCCCGAGATATCATAACCATTCCATTTGCCTGTTAGCACACCCCAACCTTCCCTACAAACAGCAGTACCATCAAATGTCCAGCCTAGTAGCTTATGTACATCAAAATTTGTTCCCTCTTCTACATTCATTCTCGCTGCTAAGTAAGCCCCAAAAGGCATCAAAAGTTCATAAGTTGGATTAATGGTATTGCTTTCTAAAGCCGTCATCGCACTTATTGCTCCTTTTAAATAACGTTTATCTCCAAACTTTTTATAAGCTGCATATAAAACCCAAGCATGGCCAGCGGCTGCATCTTGTTGCAAACAAATCTGGTTTTTCATAGGCTTCATTTGTCCATAATCAAAATAGGAATAATTGTAATTGCCGTTGAGGATAGAATCTGCTTTATAAAACTTCTCGGCGATGCTTTTAGCTATCCAATCAAAGTCTTTCTGATTTGGATATTTCTCGTAAATGGCATAAAACATCACATTTGGATAAACATCGTACCACCAATCTCTGCCATAACCACCACCTAATAAGGCTACTTCTGGTGCGGTATTATTCATCATAATATCCCATTCGGTATCGCTATTGAAATAGTTTTTAAGCATTCCCGTAAAGTTCATCCCATTCTGGTTGCTTTTATCTATCCCAACTAAGCTTGCTCCTAAAACGGCTCCCATATTCGCCATCGCTTCATGAAACATCCCTTTATGATTTTGCAAACCCTGTCTCACATCGCCAACCGCGGTATACATGCCCATGGCGGGTTGCTTAAAGTTGTTATTGTTGTTTTCCATCCATACCATTGGCCAATATTCGCCTTTGGCATTAAAATCATAAATGGTTTTATCAAACTGCTTGCTCATCAGTTTCCAATCAATAATTTGAAGCGGCTGTGGCAGATCTGCCATTTCATCAACCCTGTTTAAATTAATTTGTTTAACCTGAGCTTGTGTTACACTAATTGTAAATGCTAAAACGCATAAAAGTAAGGTGCTAAAAATATGTTTCATATGTGGATAATCATGTTTTTAATTGTCATATGGAATAGCCATGTTGCATTCGTATATGTTTGTGTTTTCGGAAACATGGCTATTTCATAACTAATCTGTAAGTGGTAAGCCAACAACTGGCTCTTCATTATTTAATATAGGTGCATTGTCTACGTTTTCTATTTTACCCTGTTTAATGATATCTTTTGCCACCCAATAAGAAGCCAGTTGTAAAATGGCAACAATAACAATCGCATAACGTAGGGCAATCTCAACCGAGAAACAATAGGCTAATACTAAAAAAGTACCTGCACCTACCAAACGGCCAATATACAAACCTGCTTCGTGATTTAAGATATAAGCAAATTCGCTACGCTTTTCTTTTTTAGTTAAAATATCAATTACACTGTATTGGATTGGATAATAAGCGATATCTAGCAAAGGTTTAGCCAATAGCAACAATAACATAAACAAGATTACGCCTGTACTATTATACAAAATACCGTTAATAACTGCAGCTATAGCAAACAATAACAAACCAGCACCAAATACATAAACCCGGTGTTTTGGTGAGGTTTTACGCCCAATAATATACATCACAAAGGCAGCAATTATTGCCCCTACAGATTGTGCGGTACCAAGTGCGCCTTCTTTACCAACCAATAGCATAATCAGCATGGCTGGAGCTGTTACCAAAAACCCTTGAACTAATCCCTTTAAACTTGCTAAACGAAGTAATTTATACCAGTAAGGATCGAATTTAAAATAGACAAACTTTTTTTCTGTGGGATTAGTGAAATTACCTCTAAAACACATGATGGAAGCCAAAATGGTGACAAAAACTACAAATCCTGTAACTACCCGATAAGCAAATTGTGCATTACCACTAATACCTGTTTGATATTCTATAAATGCACCAATCGAAAAAGGAATAATAATGGCAATAATGGTATAAAAAAACGTTTCTAAGCCGTAATAATAATTCCTGTTTTCATCATTTGTCATGGCTAGTGCCAAAAAATCTCTATTTGCCCAATAAAAGCCAAAAGACATCCCCATAATTAATCCGGCAACGCCAATTCCAACCGTGTCTAATGTAGTTAGCGACATCATCACCATCATGGAAATACCACTTAACATCATCCCTAAAGAATACAAGGTTTTGATAGAGAATGTACGTAACAAATAACCATTAATTAGAAAGGTAATTGGAATACCCGTGTAGATGGTTAATTGATAAACTACCACCTTTACTGGGTCGTTAGAACTACGCATAACGTAGGCTGCTACAAAAATATCTATAACAGGCAATACAATGCTATAAATTAAATTGGTAAGCGTAAGCACCTTAAAATTATAGGATTGTTTTTTGAAGTGGGCAATTTCTGATCGCATGATTTTATTTTAATTGAGCTAAAATATCTTGAATTGAGAATTTGGCAGCACAAACAAACTCGTCTGCAGCACCATAGTAAATGGTAAGTTCATCGCCTTTAATGGTGTGCCCATTGGTAAAAACCACATGACCAAAAAATCCACTGAGCTCGTAATCTTCTTGAGGTTTCATTATAGGACCATCAGTTTGCCCAATTACTTTAGCAGGATCATTTAAATCCATTAAAAAAGCACCTAAACAATATTGATGATCGGCATTGGCACCGTGATAAATCTCCAACCAACCTCTTTCGGTTTTTATAGGTGCTGCGCCTGCGCCTACACGTTTGCTATCCCAATTGTCTTTTCTCGTTTTAATAAGGCATTTGTGATTGCCCCAATGTTTGCCATCGGGCGATTCGGCAAGCCAAATGTAATTGCCACCTAGATCTACACTGCTCGGACGATGTAATGCGTAATATTTGCCATTTATTTTTTCTTCGAAAATGGCACAATCCTTATTATGGGGAGGAATAATCATCCCGTGTTTTTCGAAGGTCTTCCAATCTTTTGTAGTACGCATACCAACGCCAACCCCATGCCCAGAAACTGCAGTAAAAGTTAAGTAGTAAGTATCATCAATTTGAACTACCCTACAATCCTCAATACCAAAAGCTTCGTCTTCCCCTTCTCCTTGCAATAGTGGGTAACCATCTGGCTGATAAAAATTGATACCATCGTCACTACAAACCAATCTTAAATGAGATAATGTAGTTAAATAATCTGCTCCTTTATAATTGATTACTCGAGGATCAGTAGCAATTAAATCTGGATCATTTTCTTCGATTTCGATGAGCGCTATACCCCCCTCTTTAAGAATTGGAAATGAGATTTTTCCGGGTATTTGTTGTGGCCGTTCTGCGACACGAATAAGCAACCATGTTTTATCCTGAAATGTGAATACACCTGGATTTAGTAAACAAGCAATTTCTAAACCTGCTCTACTGGGTTTTAAATCTTTTGGAACCAACAATGGATTTTGAGCGAAGCGATTTGCGATAGCTGTAGTCATAATTTTTGAATAATAAGTTGCCAGACCATCAAATACTTGTGGCTTAACATTGAATAGAAATATGATGTCTAAACATCACCTTTTTTGTCATCCAGAGCGCAGCGAAGGATCTCTGAGAGAGATTCCTCGTGCCTCGGAATGACATTTTTTAGGTTATAACACGTTATTCGTGCATGAAATATTTAATTAATATCCTGGATTTTGTACCAAAGTACCTGCCGAGGCATCTACTTCACCCTGTGGAATTGGATATAAATAATGTTTGTCTTGGAAGTTTTTCCCTTTAGCAGTCATCACCGATTTTGCTAATTTCCATCTCTTCAAATCCAGCATTCTTTGAGATTCGAACCCTAACTCTACTCTTCGTTCTGACATTAACCAATCTTTAACCGTTGCTTTATCTGTAGAAGCCGGTCTATTCGGCAAAGTACCAGCTGGTACCGCAGCACCGCTTGCAGTGGCAGAGGTTCTTGCTCTGGTTCTAATCTGATTGATAATTGCAATGGCATCAGGATAATTACTTTTCTCGATATAAGCTTCTGCTTTCCACAATAAAACATCAGCCAAACGGATGTAGATTTTATTATTTGGTGCATCATCATTGCCTTTATTGGCACCATTTAAGCTTCCCAATAGTTTATTGATATTTTTACCAGCTACATTTACGGTAAGTTCTTTTCTAGGATCATTTGCCTCAAAAGCATTTAAAAAATCTGTACTAGGCGCAAAAAATCCCCAATCTAATGGTGCACATATACCATTACCATTACGCGGATTGGCATTGCTCTGATGATCGTAAGCAAAAATCACTTCGTTATCGGTAAATTCAGAATTAAAGTTATCGAAGTAGTTGGCATTTAAGCTATAGAAACCAAGGTTTTGTAATTCAGTAACGAGTGTGATTACATCATCCCATTTCTCGGTATATAAAGCTGCTTTTGCTTGCAGCGCAATAACAGCGCCTTTAGACACTCGCCATTTTTCGGTTGTAGAGCTAAATTTAGTATTCGGCAACAATGTTTTTGCGGTAGCTAAATCTGCTTTGATTTTATCAAAAACCGCAGTTTTACTTGCCTTTACAGCCACTTCGAAAGCTTGTTGATAGGTTTTAACCGGCTCAATAATTAATGGAACATCTCCAAAATTGGTTACTAAAGAGAAATAGTAGTACGATCTTAAGAAATAAGCCTCGCCCAGCAACTGATTTTTTCTAGCAGCTGTAATCCCTGTTATAGCTTCAATATCAGGCTTGGTTAATAATTCTATTGCGATATTTAATCTTTTAATACCCTCATAATTATACTTCCACAAACCATTCGGACCACCATTTGTAGACGTAAACGTAAAGTTATTCACATCGTCCATCCACGGTTGGTCTCCATCTGGATTCCACTTTTTCTCTGCATCATCTGATGCGATATCCTGTAATACAAGATCATTCTGAAACACTAGGCCATTTCCCCAATCCCATTGCGCCAATATGTTTAACCTATTAGATAACAATTGATAAGAAGAGTTCACTGAATTTTCTACCGTACTTAAATTTGGTGTAGAATTTACTTGCTCTAAGGTTGTTAAACCTACAGGGTCTATGGTTAATTGTTTTTCACAACCAACTAATGCTACAAATAGCGTTAGGATGCCCATTATTGATAATTTTTTCATCACTTATATTTTTTATGGTTGTTAAAGCGTTAATTTAAGTCCAAGAATAAATGCTTTCGATTGAGGGTATGTCCCTTTATCGATTAATGATGTAGATTCTGGATCTAAACCTGTATAATCTGTAACGGTAAATAAATTCTGTCCCGATGCATATAAACGTACTCCTTTACCACCTAGTTTTTTAGGATTGAAAGTGTAGCCTAACTCGATATTTTTCAATCTCAAATAAGAAGCATCTTCTACAAAAACGCTGGATACATTACCACCTCCGTTATTATTGAAGGTCACACGAGGCAATGTATTGCTGGTGCCTTCTCCATTCCAGCTACCCAATACAGAGGTCATAGAATTAAATGGACGGCTATCAAAATTGATAATCTGTTTTAAATCATTATATCTATCAACTCCTTGAACACCTTGGAGTAAGAAAGAGAAATCGAAGTTTTTGTAAGATGAAGAAAAAGCAAATCCGTAAGTAATTTTAGGTACAGGATTGCCAATAAATGTTCTATCATCTGCATTGATCTGTCCATCTCCGTTTAAATCTTTAAATTTAATATCACCTGGTAAAACTCCGTTCGGATTAGAGAATAAATGACTACTAACCTCAGCAGCATTTTGATAAATACCATCGAATACTAATCCAAAATATGAGCTAATTGGTCTACCTACTTCAGTTTTAGTATGGGTAGCATCATCTGTGATATTTTTTACAAACTCCTGTAATTTATTTACCCTATTGGTTAAAGTAGCAAAGTTTGCATTTACATTGTATTTAAAAGCGTGATCGTTGTTCTGCAAGTTTAAGCCAAACTCAAATCCTTTATTGGTTACCTGACCAGCGTTAACGAATGTTCTTTCAATTACACCTACAGATACTGCTGGTAAACCCACGGTTAACAATACATCATCAGTTTTCTTCACAAAATAATCTGCAGTAAAAGACAATTTATTTTTTAAGATACCTAAATCTACCCCAAAGTTACTTTGAGTTACCGTTTCCCATTTAATATCAGGATTACCATATCTCACTACGTTAACCACACCGCCTGATTCAGAAACCAATGTTTGGTAAGTATTATTAGGAATTTCTTGGTTACCCGCTTGACCATAACTACCTCTTAACCTTAAACTGCTAATCCAATTTACATCTTTCATGAAATCTTCGTTAGATACCAACCAACCCGCAGATACCGATGGGAAATAACCCCATTTGTTGTTCGGTCCGAAACGAGAAGAAGCATCTGCCCTTAAAGTTGCAGTAGCAAAATACTTGTTGTTAAAATCGTAGGTACCACTAGCAAAGAAAGAAACCAAATTGAAGCTGCTTGCAGAACCAGAGTTATATAAATTAGCTGTATTCCCAAAATCTAAATATTGGAAACCAGGTGTAGAATTATTAAAATTCTGTCTGCTGCCACCAATTGCTGCAGATTTACTAGAGATATTTTCTGTACCTAATAAAAAGTTAACGTTGTGTTTTTGGTTAAACGTTTTGATATAGTTTAAGGTATTACTGAAAGTAAAGGTCATCGCCTGTCCTCTGTTTTCATCTAAATTATTAGGCTTGTTATTTCTGCCTAATGTTGGATACAAATCATTTGGATCGATGCTATTGTCGTCTCCATAGTTTTGCGCAAAGTTTTTGTTATGAGAGAAACTGATATCCACACCTACATTAGATCTAAATCTTAAAGACTTATCTTCTAAAAATGAATATTCTGCATATACATTACCAAAGGTTTGGAAGTTGTTCCTCTTATCATTAGTAAAGTGAACAATTGCTATTGGATTAGAACTAAACTCAAAATTTTGGCTCCAACCTCTATCTGGTCCTGTATAAAAAGGTAAATCTGTATAAGGATTTGAGGCGCTATACGTTGGATCATTTGGACTTTTAAATACACCTAAAACTGGCGGACGTAATAAAGCATGACGAATTACTCCAGGTACATCTCCACTGGAAGATAATTTATCTTGTTTGGCATAACTTAACTGTAAGTTCGTACCAACTTTAAAACGGTCGTTTACATTTGCGTTTACATTTGTTCTGAAGTTAAAGCGTTCGTAACCATCATTATCTTCTACTACAATACCATCTTGTTTATAATAACCTGTAGAGATGAGGTATTGTACTTTCTCTGTTCCGCCATTGGCAGAAACTTGTAAATTTTTAGAGTGCCCAGTTTCAAACAACTCATCTAACCAGTTGGTATTGGCCAAATCTGTTCTACTTCTAGCTGCTTGATAGGGACTTATTGCGTTAGCAGCATTACCCAAGGTATTGTGCCATGCTCTGTCTTTTATGGTTAAATACTGATCTGTATTTAACATTTCTGGCAAATTGGTAGCTTGATGAAAACCTGCAAAATACTCAATATTCACATTCGATTGACCTGCCTGACCACTGTTAGTAGTAATTAATACCACCCCACCAGCTGCCCTAGAACCATAAATTGCTCCTGCGGCAGCATCCTTTAATACTGTCATCGATTTTACATCGGCCTGATTTAAGAAAGAGATATCTCTGGTAGGTACACCATCAATTACATATAACACATCATTATTACCTAAAGTGCCTTCTCCCCTAATCCTCAGCTTAATGCCATCGCCTGGCGCACCTGTATTTGCAGCTACAAAAACCCCTGCTACTTGTCCCTGTAAGGCTTGAGCAACATCTATGATTCTCGTTTTGGATAAATCGTTCATGTTAACTGTGGCAATAGAACCCGTAACCGAATTTTTTCTTTGTGCGGTATAACCAGTAATCACTACTTCGTTTAAAGATTCTGAACTTGGTCTTAAGGAAACATTAACATCTGAACCTGTATAAGTTAAGGTCACCGTAGCATAACCAATATAGGTAAAGGTTAGGTTCTGGCTACCGCCTTGTTGAAGTGTTAAGGTATAAGTTCCATTATCAGCTGTTACGGTTCTGTTTTGTGTGCCAGCTTGGGCGACTACAACACCTGGTAGAGGTAGATTGTTCTCGTCTGTAACCTTACCGTTTAGTTTTGTTTGTGCATAACTAGAAAAACCAGTTAACACCAGAAATAACAAAACCAACGTTGCATAAATACGTCTGTGTTTTTTCATATTGATTTATATTTGATTAAGACAAATATAGAAGGCAGTACCTGCAAGAGTAGTACACTATAATAACATTTTAGTTCACTATAGTTGCAAAATAGCCAAAGAAGCCTGTTTTTTGATTAAAAGGCGTCAGTTGTGGTAGTACCTGTATGTTGTGCAGTTCTATAATCGTTTGGAGCCAAGTGATAGATCTTTTTAAACTCTCTAAAGAAATAAGATTTATTGTTAAAGCCAGTGAGGTAAAAAATTTCGGATACGGTAAGCTTAGAATTTTGCAATAAAACTGCAGCGTGTTTTAAGCGGATACGTTTGATGAATTCAGAGGGTGTCATCCCGGCTATGGCTTTTAGTTTCCGGTACAATTGCATTTTACTAATAGACATGGCCTTTTCTAGTTTCGCCGCATCCAGATCAGGCTCTGCCAAACTTTCTTCTACAGCTTTAACCAAAGCGTTCAAAAATTCTTTATCCCCTTGTTCCAAATCAGCATCAATAAATTGATTATTGATATTACCATCTTTGATGAGGTTATTCATCCGGTTACGGTAATCTAACAATTTCCTTACCCTAACTTTGAGGTAGTTGATATGAAATGGCTTAGGGATATAAGCATCTGCACCGGTTTCATACCCTTCGGTTTTATGCTCCTCTCCATCTCTAGCACTTAACATGATAAATGGAATCTGACTGGTTGCTGGTGCGGTTTTTACGTACTTGCAGAATGCCAAGCCATCCATATCAGGCATCATTACATCACTTATGATCAAATCTGGCGTGTTGTTCTTTAAAAAATCAATTGCTGTTAATCCGTTTTCTGCTTCATAAACACGGTATTGATCGTTTAAGATATTTTTAAGTAAGAACCGTAATGCACTATCATCTTCTACCACCAGAATACTATATGCTACCTTATCCTGCAAATCTTCGATTAAAGTATTTTTATTGCCTTCGCTAGCATCTTCTATAATAAACTGCTGATGAGGTTTTAAAATTGATTCGAAAAGGTAAGATGGTGCAGAAGCTACTACTTCATCCTTTTTATGATCGATACTAGTTTTCAATTCAAAACTAACCTTAAAATAGATCCAATCTGCTTTAAGTTCTACAGCAATATTACCAGCTAACACTTCAATTAATCCCTTGGTAAATGCCAAACCAATACCCGTACTAAATTTCTCGAATTTGTTTTTACCTTCTATGTGGAATTCAGTAAATAGATTTTCTAAATCATCTTTCTTTAAGGTGCAATTAGAATTGGCAACCACTGTTTCTAATACCTGAGAATTGGCATTGTAGCTTACATGGAATAGAATTTCTGCATTAGGACCTGTGTGCTTAAATGCATTCGACAATAAGTTAAACAGAATTTTTTCGTATTTATCCTTATCTATAAAACCGGCAACATCTGGCTGTATATTTCTGGTAAAATGTTGATTGTTTCTTTCGGCAGCTGGCACAAACAGCTGTGTTAAGCTGTACAACATTTTCGTAATGTCCAAGTAATCGTCGTTTCTTTTTAAGTAGCCTGCCTCTGCCTTTCTAAACTCCAATAATTGCTGTACCAAATAAGTTAACCGGGCTGTATGTTGATGCATTAACGATAAAAAATAATTCTTATCGAATGGTTGCTGCAACAAATGATGCTGCTGCATAAAGTGCTCCACAGAACCTAAAATTAAGGTCAATGGGGTCTGTATTTCGTGTGCAATATTGGTGAAAAAATTAATTCTTTGACGATGTGCCTCCTCATCCTTTTGCCTAAATAAAGTTTCTCTTTCTAATTTGAAGCTCATTGCCAACTTGTTCTTTCTATACACATGAAATGCATAACCAGAAATAACCAACAGCAAAAAATAGACAAAATAAGCTGGATAGGTTAACCAAAAATATTGTTTTACATGGATGGAAAGCGCCACCACGTCAGTAGTCCAAACCCCTTCTCCATTACTCCAACGTACCAATAACTCGTATTTACCTGGCGGAATGTTATAATAGGCTATTTTACCATCTGTACCTGTATAACGCCACGTTCTATCTAAACCTTTAAGCTGATAGGCAAATTCATTTTTAGAAGAATTAAAATAATTTAAAGCATTAAAGGAGAATTGGAAAAAGTTATTCTTTCTTTCTAATTCAAAATTAGATGGTGTAGGTTGCTTTGCCTTGATAATAAGATATTGGTTATATTGAAAATCTTGACCGCCTAATTGCAGATCAGAGATTAATAAATTCGGCTGTTTGGTATTTTCGGTAATGTTTTTTGGCAGAAAGTAGTTAAAGCCGTATATCCCACCAAACAACAGGTAATTATTTGAAGCTTTAAAAACTGCTCCATCGCTAAACTCGTTACTTTGCAAACCATCACTCTCTTGGTAATTGGCAATACTGTTATTTTTTGGGTTTAGCTTTGCCAATCCTTTATTGGTACTCAGCCAGATATTGCCATCCCCATCTTCTTGTATGGCATGGATAGTGTTATTTGGCAAACCACCCTTATCCATGGTAATTTTAACAAAAGTGGGTTGCTGTTTTAATGATTCGCTGGGCGATAAATAATTTAGGCCATAACTTGTACCCACCCATAAACCATTTTTTCGATCATAAAATAATGATAATACATCACTATGTGATAAACTGCCTTGGTAACCAAATGCTTTAAAAGTTTTAAATGTTTTACTTTTTGGTTCAAAAACACTTAATCCACCGTACCTGCAGGCAATCCATAGGCGATTATCTTTGCCCTTTGCCAACGCATAAATAATATCATTTGCTGGACCATTTTTTTCTGCCACAGAAGAATAATATTGTTTAAAGCTTTTAACCATCAAGGATTGATCGGCCTTGCGGGCAATTTTTAGTTGAATTAGCCCATAACCACTTGTACCTAACCAAACACTGCTGTCTTTGTCTTGTACAATAGCGTAAACGGATCTAAAATCAGGCAGTTTTTCTGTTCCTATAATCGCTCTCCAACTGATGGTTTTTCTATTTTTTTGATCGTAGATGCTTATGCCTCTCCCATCCGTACCGATATAGGTTAATTGATCTATACCTTTTTTAATGGCAAATACGGAGTTATTATCCAATCCAGAATTAAGATCAATTTTTTGAGGTGAATTGATTTCAGCATTTTTCTGCCAAAAATTGTCAAATATCAGCACTCCATTCCCTTTAGTTCCAACCCAAAGGTTACCATTATCTTCACTAAATGCCCTAATTGGTTTATCTACATTGGTGCCACCAATTTTGGTAAGCACACCAAAGTAATTATCTTTTGGGTAAACTTGTATCAAGCCATTGCCATCGGTTCCAATCCATAATACTTTATCTTTACTAATGTTTAGGGCGGTAACTTTTAAATTAGCTAATTTATTTACTTCAGACTGCAGAAAACCATTAGCGCTAAATGTTTGGTCATAAATATTTAGTCCTTGATTTTCCCAAGCCACCAAATAATGAGATTGATAATAGGCAACAGTTTTTATTTTCTTTTTACCAAGATCTATAGCTCGCGTATTTAATTTTTCGTCAATTTTATAATGGCTATCATCATTTAAACTAAAAATCACCTGTTTATTAACTACAAAAAAATTGTTAATCCCATCACCTAGTTTAAAGCTTCTGATCATTTTCAAGCCTGTTGTGGTCGGATTGGCAACAATTAAATTCTCTTTTTTAGTAAGGTACCAAAGCTGATTATTGCTAAACTGCATTTTAACTATGCCATTATCATTTGCAAATTGCTGGTAGCGATTAAATTTGTCGGCAGCGGCATCGTATTTACTCAATATGCCATCCGCAGCATAACAAAACACTTCTCCTTTGGCATTAATAGCCAATTTATATTCGTTTTCGGTTACCTTTTTGGCGGTGGTACTTTTGTAGAAATACCTAAAGAATTTACCAGTTGTTTTTTGGTAACGAGAAATACCTCCAATGGTATTGATCCAAATATTTCCATTTTGATCTTCCGTGATGGCCTGGATTACATTACTACCAATGCTGTTTTCTATTTTTTCGATATTATGGTTGTACACACTAAAATGTGCACCATCATATCTATTTAATCCATCCCAAGTACCTATCCAAAGCAACTCGTCTTTATCTTGTAGTATGGCATTGATAGAACTGTTAGACAAGCCGTTTCTATTATCCAGTTGCCTGTAGTAAAAAGAAATGCCTGGCTTTACATCATCAGCAAATGACACAAAGTTTAACAAACAAAAAAATAAGACTAAAAAGACAATAGCGTTTTTCATTTGATACGCCTACTAGTTTGATGGGTTAGCAAATCTAAGGAGCTTAAAGCTATTAAATAATTATGGTTATTCTATCTATTATCATCTATAGTACTTAAATTTTACAAAACATCTTCATCAAAAGTGTTTCATACAACTGCCTTGTTTGGAGAGCTTGATTAAGTTGTGAACGCATTACAATAGGTATGGGAATAGCTCGCCTGAAAGACGGATTTTTAAAATGAAATTGCTCGGAATCTTAGCCATTAAAGATGCACTCAACTAGGTATCAGTTTCGAGACCGATTTATATAAAACTCGGATCAAACTCGGATCAAACTCGGATGAAACTCGGATCAAAGACAATCATAGTCTGTCTTTGATCTGTATTTGATCTGTGTTTATTTTCAATTTTATTGGTATTTAAATAAAACATTTCCTAACTTTAATATATTGTTTACTTAAACCATCTACCATGGCAAGATTAATTAACGGCATCAATGGGCCATTCATTGGAAAAATAGGATCAGTAATTGGTTCTTCTAGAAACGGTAATCCTTATATCAAAGGGCCTCACAAAAAGCGCACAAAAAAGGTAAGCCAAAAAGAATTGGCAAATCGCCATAAATTTAGCTTGGCACAGGCTTGGCTAGGTCCTATTGTTGCCTTTTTGCGTCACGGCTTTAAGAGTGACGGACTAACCACACGATCATTTATTACCGCTAAATCTTACCTGTTAAACCATGCGATGGAAGGGATCAGTCCAGATTGGACAATCAATCCTTCTTTAGTTAAAGTAGCCGCTGGAGATCTTGCGCTCCCTGAGGATATTAAAGTGGAACAAGCGAGCGAAGGCCTACTTAAATTTACATGGAATAAAGCAGATGTAAGGACCACGCATCCAGATGACCAAGTGATGCTATTGGCCTATGACCTTAAACGCCATATGGCTTTTTGTACGGTTACGGGGCAGTTTAGAAAAACTGGAGAAGATTTCTTGCAGATTGAAACAGCTACAGGACATACCTACCATATTTACTTGGCTTTTTCTGCAGCAGACCGCAGTACACAATCAGATAGCGTGTACCTGGGTGAGATTAATACTTAGCTTTTAAACAGCTTTAGCAGTTCGTTTTTTAACCTAAAGCATGCGAAGGATACAAAGACTTTAGATAGAAATATTCATTGTGTTTTTCAGCTTAATGATTAACTTTTTTACCGCAAAGAACTCAAAGACCATAGCTAGAGTAAATACTTTGTATTTCTTTTGTCTTGGTGGTTAGTTTTTTACCACAAAGAGCGCAAATACCTTGGCTAGAGTAAATACTTTGTGTTTCTTTTGTCTTGGTGGTTAGTTTTTTACCACAAAGCACACGCCTGCACTCCGGCAGGCAGGAAGGCCACAAAGACTTTAAATGGAGTATACCACTTTGTGTTTTTTTTTTGGATTGATGGTTAGCTTTTTACCACAAAGCACACGCCTGCACTCCGGCAGGCAGGGAGGCCACAAAGACATTAGATGGAATAAATACTTTTTGTTTTACCTGCCGTGGCAGTTAATTTTCATCCTCCCAAATTAGCAATAAGGTTCGGTTTTTAAACAAATTGGCCCATCTGCCTGCGGAGCGTACAAGAGCATGCGAAGTAAGGAGGATCAACTAACGCTACATTTTTTAGCAAAACATGCCAGAAACCAAGCTAAATTCCCTACCTTAAGGAAAAATATTTGTGCATGAAAAAACTTACGCTCTCCATTTTTGTTGCCCTGATAGGCATGCTGCTCATCTACGCCTGCAGAAAAGACCTAATGCCCTAGGCACACAGCATGATACCCTTGTAGCAAAGGCAAAGGCATTTTATACTGGGCAAACAATTAAACTAGCAACCAAGCATAAACAGCTGCTGAGTATCGACAAACAGGGCATTAAAGCATCCGTTCGTAAAAAGCCGATACCCTTGTGGGAAAATGCACTTGTAGAAACGGATCAGAACGGCAAGACCCTGCTTACCGTTCCATTTGCCAAATATGAGCTCGACAACAAAGAGATGGATTATACCCGTAAGTTTGTATTTACCATTAAGAACGACCAAATAGTTGATGGCGGGATTATTGAGGCTTATGGGGCACCAGCCCTCATCAAACAACGGGGAGCTGAGCTGATTACACAAAACGGGGCCAAATATCCTAAGCAATTTTCAGATCTAGGTGGGCGGTATGCTTACTTTTTAAATAAATTTTCCAAATGCTAACAGTTATCGGCCTTTGTTTAAAAAAAAATTCCACCAAACTGTCATTTATACCAAAAAAGCTATCCTTTAGATAGCTTTTCCTATTATTTATAATTTAAAGTGAGTTGATCCATTTTACCAGTTCATCTCTGCCTTTACCTGTTTTCTGTTGAAGTTTGCCTAACATTTCATCGTCTTGGCCCTCTACATAGGTTAAATCATCATCTGTTAAATCGCCATAAGCTTGTTTAACTTTTCCTTTGATTTCGTTCCATTTACCTTTGATTTCTAACTTATCCATCTTTAAATATTTTAGGTTTTAAAATAGGTTATTTGAAATTATAACAAGATTTTTAATAAATTGTTTGATTTTCCCTGCAACCTTTAATCAATTTTGGTCGTCATCATTAAACACAATAAAAAAGAAATCTTTGATTTTTTAACCACAAGTAAAATCATAATACCTTATTCGAAACAAAATTTAAAAAAATGAAAAAATTATCCTACTTATTTATTCTTCCGCTTTGCTTAATGGCTAGTTCTTGCACCATGATGGTTAAAGGTATTGCTAAATTGGCAGTTAAAGACTATAACGATTATACCCATACTAACATCTCCAACATTCAATTGATAGATGCAAAAGGCAACAAAAAACAATTTAACAACCTATTTACTGGTAAAACTGTGTATCTATATGCTTGGGATAACAAAAGACTTTCTGCAGCACAGGAAAAATCATATCGCCTGTTGCAAGACCGTTTTGCCAAATATCCTGATGTGGTTTTTGCCAATTTAAACATCGGTTCGGATACCGCATCGAATGCTTTTAAATTAGCTGATGATGCTTCCTCAGCAGAATTTCGTAAAACATTGAAGATCAATGATCCAGCATCACTTATTATTGGAAAAGATGGTTCAATCTTAGCTTATAAAGGACCTAAACCTGATGATAAAATTGTAGTAGATTATGTACTATACGAGGCTAGGAATGGCGTAAATGGCACTAAATCTGCCAAAAAACTCATTAAAGGCGTTAATAAACACGAAAAATTTAAAACTGATCAATTAAGAGATTGGTATAGCACCCATTTTAGTAAAAGCCCAGACGATAAACTATCATTCTCTATTTCTACAACTAATTGAGATGAGATACTAACCGGTAGATTTTCGCCTAATCTTATATTTTCTTCAATTCCTTATATGATATTCACTTAAACCATATAAGGAATTGAAGTATATCAAACTTTAATTTGGCAGATGAGACACCAACCGATAGCTAATATATAGAGATCGTCCTTTCGCACGAGTTTTTTACTCGGAGCAGTCTATGATGAAAGTACAATAAATCTCTTCCATACGCTCATTCGAGGATGCAAATGCCCAGAGATCGTTTCGGGCAAGTTCTTCACTCGGAACACCCCGAAGGGCTTAGGAAAGCTAAATCTACAACTAACAATGCCTTAACAGCTCTCTCTTCGCTGTGCTCATCGAGAGGACGTAAAACGCAGAGATCGTCTTTTCGAACAAGTAGTTCTTCACTCGAAAACCCCTGAAGGGCTTAGCAAGGCTAAATATAGCATGAAGAACGCTCAACAGATCACTTGTCGTGATGCTTTTCTGAAGAAGAAATAATTCATTACCCTTTCTTAGCACTTTCAATAATTTCCTGCACCACATTTGGATCTAACAAGGTTGAGATATCGCCCAAATTTGTGGTATCGCCTTCAGCAATTTTACGGAGGATGCGACGCATAATTTTACCAGACCTCGTTTTGGGCAAACCAGAAACAAACAAAATTTTATCGGGTTTGGCAATGGCACCAATTACTCTAGTAACCGTTTGTAGAATATCTTTTTTGGTCAATTCTACATCGCCATGCATTTCTGGGAAGATCACAAATGCATAAATGCCCTGCCCTTTTACATCGTGAGGATAGCCCACTACTGCACTTTCAATTACACCAGCGTGCATATTGATCGCATTTTCTACTTCGGCGGTACCAATTCTGTGTCCAGATACGTTCAATACATCATCCACACGACCGGTAATTCGGTAATATCCATCTTCATCTCTTAAGCAACCATCGCCTGTAAAATAAAGGTTTTCGTAAGTAGAAAAGTAAGTTTGCTTGCAACGTTCATGGTCGCCATAAGTGGTACGTAACATTCCAGGCCAAGGAAACTTGATACATAGATTTCCGCTTACACCATTACCTTCTATTTCATTTCCATTTTCATCTACCAAAATAGGTTGTATACCTGGCAGAGGTAAAGTTGCAAAACTTGGTTTGGTTGGTGTAACTGTTGCAATAGGAGAAATCATAATCCCTCCGGTTTCTGTTTGCCACCAGGTATCTACAATTGGCGCCTTGCTATCACCAATTTTCTCGTCGAACCAATGCCAAGCTTCTTCATTAATGGGCTCGCCTACTGAACCTAAAACCCTTATCGAACTAAAATCTTTGCCAGCTAAAGGCTCATCGCCAAAGCTCATTAACGAACGGATGGCTGTTGGAGCAGTATATAAAGTATTTACTTTATGTTTTTCTACGATATCCCAAAAACGAGAGGCGGTTGGATAAGTTGGTATCCCTTCAAACAATACAGAAGTTGCTCCCTGAGATAAGGGACCGTAAACAATGTAAGAGTGGCCAGTAATCCATCCGATATCTGCAGTACAGAAATAGACTTCGCCCGGTTGATAATTGAAAACATTTGTAAAAGTGTAACCAGCGTAAACCATGTAACCCCCACAAGTATGCACCACACCTTTAGGTTTACCGGTAGAGCCAGAAGTATATAGAATGAACAGTAGGTCTTCTGCATCCATTTCTTCGGCTTCACAAACATCATTTACGTGTTTAACTTCATCTTCCCACCACACATCTCTACCTTTAAGCATAGAAACTGGGGTACGAACGTGGGTTAAAACGATACATTTCTCTACTGTTGGGCAACCTATTAAAGCATCGTCAATTACATCTTTTAGCGGAATTTGTTTGTTGCCACGATAAGCACCATCGGCAGTAATTACCAATTTGCAGGCCGCATCGTTAATTCGATCTGCTATAGATTTAGCAGAAAAACCACCAAATACTACGGAATGTACGGCCCCAATTCTGGCACAAGCTAAAACAGCAATAGCCAATTCTGGTACCATTGGCATATAAATACAGATGCGATCGCCTTTTTGAGCACCATTTCTTTTGAGCACGTTGGCAAAGCGACAAACCCGCTCGTGCAACATTTTATAGGTTAGGGTTACACTTTCTTCTTCTGGATGATTTGGTTCCCAAATGATGGCAGGTTTATCACCATCGGTTGCCAAATGCCTATCTAAACAGTTTTCGGTAATATTTAATTTAGCGCCTTCAAACCATTTAATAGTTGGTGTTTCAAAATCCCACGACAAAACTTTGAACCAAGGTTTACGCCATTGAAAATTTTGTGCTACTTCCCCCCAAAACTGTTCTGGGTTTTCTACGCTTTTTTTATAATCGTCTTCGTACTGTTTAAAAGATGTAATCTGCATTTTGTTTATATTTAGCGTTTGCAATTTAAATTAAATAATGAAGAGTAGGACTTCAAAATCGTATCAAATTGAATAGTAAAAAGATATTTGATTAAATATGTAAAAATTTTCAATCACTCTCTTGTTGTTTACAAAAATAATTCTGATATTTGCACACTCTTAAAAAAATTAAGTAGCGAAATAATCAACATAATAATAAAGTCATGTCAAGAGTTTGTGATTTAACCGGAAAAATGGCGATGTCGGGATTTAATGTTTCTCACTCGAACGTTAAAACGAAGCGTAAATTTTACCCTAACCTACAACTTCAGAAGTTTTACATTCCTGAAGAAGATCGTTGGATAACACTAAAAGTGTCTACTTCAGCAATTAAAACCATTAATAAAATTGGTATTTCTGAAGCGATTAATCGTTTCATGAAAAAAGGATATTTGTAGTAAATAATTTGCCGATGTGAAATCGGCTTAAAAAATAATAAAATGGCAAAAAAAGGTAATAGAGTACAAGTTATTCTAGAATGTACAGAACACAAAACTAGCGGTATGCCAGGTATGTCTAGATACATTTCTACAAAAAACCGTAAAAACACTACTGAGCGTTTAGAATTGAAAAAATTCAATCCAGTATTGAAAAAAGTAACCGTACATAAAGAAATTAAATAAGGTTTAAGGCAGAAGGCTTTATGGCGGAGCGTTATTCCATCATTTACTCATTCTAAATTTAATCATTTAAAATTACAAAGACATGGCAAAGAAAGTAGTTGCAACCCTAAAAACGGGTACAGGTAAAGAATATTCAAAAGTTATTACAATGAACAAATCACCAAAAACTGGTGCTTATTCATTCAAAGAACTTATCGTGCATAACGATCACGTTAAAGATGCTATTGCTGGTACACACAGTACTAAATAGTTCTAATCACGAATAGCATTAAAGGCCGTTCCGTATCTAACGGAAGGGCTTTTTTATTTTAATCTCATCTATGGGTTTATTCGATTTTTTCAAGAAAAAAGAAACCGCTCCTGAAGCTCAAGAGGCTTTAGATAAAGGTTTAGAAAAAACTAAGGAAGGTTTTTTAAGTAAAATCACCAAAGCTGTTGCCGGTAAATCAACAGTTGATGATGATGTATTAGATAACCTTGAAGAAGTGTTGGTTACTTCTGATGTTGGGGTAACTACTACCTTAAAAATCATCGATCGTATTCAAGCTCGTGTAGCAAAAGATAAATACCTTTCTACAAACGAACTTCAAAGTTTATTACGTGATGAAATTCAGCTATTACTAGCTGAAAATAACAGCAATGATTTTCGTAATTTCGAATATGGCGACCATAAACCTTACGTAATTATGGTGGTTGGTGTAAATGGTGTGGGTAAAACGACTACCATTGGCAAGCTTGCACATAAATTAAAAGCCGAGGGTTTAAATGTTGTTTTAGGTGCTGCCGATACTTTTAGAGCTGCGGCAGTAGAGCAGATTAAACTTTGGGGAGAACGTGTAGGCGTAAGAGTGGTAGCACAAGCAATGGGTTCAGATCCTGCGTCAGTTGCTTTCGACACGCTTCAATCGGCAGTTGCCAATAAAGAAGATGTAGTAATTATTGATACTGCTGGCCGTTTGCACAATAAAATAGGCTTGATGAACGAATTGGGTAAAATTAAAGCCGTAATGCAAAAGGTAATTCCAAATGCACCACACGAAATTTTGTTGGTTCTAGACGGTTCAACTGGTCAGAATGCGTTTGAACAATGCAAGCAATTTACCGAAGCTACCGACGTTAATGCTTTAGCGATTACCAAACTAGATGGCACTGCAAAAGGTGGTGTGGTAATTGGTATTTCTGATCAATTTAAAATCCCCGTAAAATATATTGGTGTTGGCGAAAAAATGGATGACTTACAGTTATTCGATAAAAAAGATTTCGTAAATTCATTGTTTAAATAATTCGTACTTTTGTATCATGGCTAGCATCATTATACATGCAAATAGTAAAAAAGACATCTCTTTGTTAAAAGAATTATCAGAGAAGATGGGCTTATCTTCTCATATTCTAAGCAAAGAAGAAAAGGAGGATGTAAATTTTGCTGAAGCTATGAAAGAAAACATTTCAGAAGACAACCTTTTAAGAGAAGATGCTGTTGCATACTATAAATCTTTAAAAAAGAAATAATGGTTGTTTGTTACAACAAAAAATTTTTAAAAGACCTTGCTTCAATACCAAAAAAAGATAGAGATAAAATAGAAGATTTTGTATTTGAAGAAATAAACTCATACAGCTCTTCATCCAAATGCCATAAGCTAGAGAAATTAGCTGGCTATCAATACTATTTTAAAGTTAGATTTGGGAACTATCGTGTTGGAATAAAACTCGATAACGAAAAGTTAACTTTTGAAAGAGTTTTACATCGCAAAGAAATATATAAATTGTTTCCGTAACTAGTATTAAATAAAATGATTACAAAAAATAAACCTTCCCTAAAAGTTGTCAAACCTAAAATCAACGTAATTACTTTAGGTTGCTCAAAAAACACTTACGATTCTGAAGTGCTAATGGGACAGTTACGTGGCAACAATTTATCGGTTGAACATGAATCTAACAACATTGGTAAAGATGATATCATTGTAATCAACACCTGCGGATTTATCGATAATGCAAAACAAGAATCTATTGATACTATTTTACAGTACAGTCAATTAAAAGACGAAGGTAAAGTTAGGAAAGTAATTGTTACGGGCTGTTTATCTGAACGTTACAAACCAGAATTAGAATCAGAAATTACAAACGTTGATGCATTTTTTGGCACCAACGATTTACAAAATATATTGCACAGCTTAGGTGCAAACTATAAACACGAACTTATTGGCGAACGTTTATTAACCACTCCTTCTCACTTTGCCTATTTTAAAATTGCAGAAGGTTGCAATCGTCCTTGCTCTTTCTGCGCTATCCCGTTAATGAGAGGCAAACATGTTTCTAGAGACATGAATGAGTTGGTTAACGAAGCTAAAATATTAGCAGCTAACGGCACTAAAGAATTAATCCTAATTGCTCAAGACCTTACTTATTACGGATTAGACATTTACGGAAAACGTAATTTAGATGAATTATTACGTCGTTTATCTGATGTTAACGGAATTGAATGGATCAGGTTACAATATGCTTATCCTTCTGGCTTCCCTATGGAAATTTTAGATGCCATGAACGAACGCGAAAATATCTGTAAATATTTGGATATGCCTTTACAGCATATTACGGATAATATGCTGAAATCTATGCGTCGAGGCATTACCAAACAAAAAACGATAGATATTGTAAACGACATTAGAGCAAAAGTGCCTAATATCGCTATGCGTACCACCTTAATTTGTGGTTACCCGGGCGAAACTGAACGTGATTTTGAAGAAATGTATAACTGGGTTGAGGCAACTCGTTTTGATCGTTTAGGCTGTTTTACTTATTCTCATGAAGAAAAAACACATGCACATCAATTAATTGATGATGTGCCCGAAGAAATTAAACAAGCTCGTGTAGATGCCATTATGGAACTACAACAAGGGATCTCTTTCGATATTAACCAAGAAAAAGTGGGTAATACCTATAAAGTATTAATCGATAGAAAAGAAGGTGATTTCTTTATTGGCCGTACCGAATTTGATAGTCCAGAGGTTGATAATGAGGTTTTAATTGATGCCAACTCGGGTTATGCAGCTAACGGAACTTTTGTGAATGTAAAAATTGACAGAGCTGAGGATTTTGACCTGTATGGACAAATTGTAAAATAAAGCATAGGCCTAAAAATGTTTCGTAAATTAGCTTAATTTCGCAAAACATGAAGGCTAAATATATCTCTTATCAGGATACCCATTCATTCTCTAAACTGGTTTTAGATTATGTAAATGATGAAGAATTCCTTAAATCTTTTTATAGTTTCCGTCCGGATATGGATGGGCTTAAAAAAGCTGTAGACGCTAGAAATTTTAAAGGTAACAGGGCCGAATTGGTTGAGGTTTTAAACCAACAATACCAAAATGTAAAAACCAATAAATCTGTAAAACATAACATCGGTTTATTGGCTGATGAAAATACTTTTACGGTTACTACAGGTCACCAGCTCAATTTATTTACCGGTCCGCTATACTTTATTTACAAAATCGTAACTACTATTAATTTAGCATTAGAGCTAAAGATCGCTTATCCTGAAAAGAATTTTGTGCCAATCTATTGGATGGCCACCGAAGATCATGATTTTGAAGAAATTAACCATGTTAGCGTTGATGAGAAAAATATCAGTTGGATACAGCAAACCAATGGTGCAACTGGCAGACTAAGTACCAAAACTGTTGAAGCGGCTGTGATGGCCTACAAAGCTTATTTAGGCATTAGCAAAAATGGAAAAAAACTAGCCAAGTTAGTAGAAAATGCATACCTAAATAATGATAACCTGGCTGATGCCACCCGTTTTTTGGTAAACAGTTTATTTGAAAACTATGGTTTGGTCATTATCAATGCTGACGATGCTGTATTAAAAACACAATTTAGCCACATCATTAAACAAGATATTACAGAGCAGAACAGTGCGCATTTAACAGAAAAGACCAGCCAAAATTTAGAAGAAAATGGCTATAAAACACAGGTTAATGGCAGAGATATTAATTTCTTTTATTTGATTGATAATTTACGTGAAAGGATAATCGAGAAAGATGATCTATACACCGTTAATCATACTGACATCAGTTTTTCTAAGGGAGAATTATTAATGGAGATTGAAAATCATCCAGAAAGATTTAGTCCGAATGTGATTATGCGCCCGCTTTACCAAGAAGTGATTTTGCCCAACATCGCCTACATTGGTGGCGGTGCAGAAGTTTCTTATTGGATGCAATTGAAAGCAAATTTCGACTTTTACCAGACTGATTTTCCTGTATTGTTATTGCGCAATTCGGCTTTGTTAATTGATAAACGCAGTGCTGAAAACTTAAATAAATTAGGCTTTAAATTAGAAGATGCTTTTCTATCAACTGATGAATTGCAAAAGATCTGGATCAAGAGGAATAGTGAGCTTAACTTAAGTTTAACTGATGAGATGAGAGCTGTTCAAGCCACTTTTGATCAAATTAAACTCAATGCTTTTAAGATTGATAAAACTTTAGAGAAGGCTGCAGATTCTGCGAAAGCAAAGACTAATCATTTGTTAGAAAATCTAGAGAAAAAGCTCTTTAGAGCTGAAAAAAGAAAACATGAGGTTTCTTTGAAGCAAATCGAGAATGTAAAGAATAGGTTATTTCCAAACGGCACTTTGCAAGAAAGAGTAGTTAACCTTGCGCCAATGTATGTAAATTATGGGGATGATTTTTTATCTTCACTAATTGAAAACTTCCAACCGTTGGGCGGAGATTTTACGTTGTTGCTTCCAGGCTAAAAGACCAAAGCTTAAACCTGCCTGCCGCAGGCAGGGACTAAAGCAACCAATCTCAATACTCATATCTCAATACTCATATCTCACAAAATGAACTTCATCACCTTTACCGAAGAGAAACTTAGAACTTTTACCCACTCCGTTTTCATAAAAATGGGCTGTTCTGAAGAACATGCGGCTTTAGCAACCGACGTTTTAATCAAATCTGATTTACGTGGAATTGATTCGCATGGTGTTGCCCGTTTAAGTGGTTATGTTCGTCTTTGGGAAAAGAAAAGAATAAATGCAACACCGAATATTAGAATCGTACACGAAACACCTACAACTGCAACTATTGATGGAGATGCAGGCTTAGGTTTGGTAGTTGCACCTTTTGCTATGAAAGTGGCGATTGAAAAAGCAGAAAAATATGGTAGCGGTTGGGTATCGGTTAAAAATTCGAACCATTTCGGTATTGCAGGCTACCACTCGTTAATGGCGGTAGAAAAAGATATGATTGGCATTAGCATGACCAATGCTAGTCCGCTAGTTGCGCCTACTTACGCTAACGAACGTTTATTGGGTACAAACCCAATGTGTTATGCATTTCCTGCTGGGAAATATCCGCCAGTAATTGTAGATATGGCAACCGCAGCAGCAGCAAATGGAAAATTAGAAATTGCCCAAAGAGCCAATAAGGATGTGCCAGAAGGATGGGTGCAAGATAAAGAAGGTAATTCTTCAATTAATCCTAACGAGTTAAAAAGTGGTGGTTCTTTATTGCCTTTAGGTAGTGATAAAGACCATGGTAGTCACAAAGGTTATGGCTTAAGCGCTACTGTAGATATTTTATCAGCTGTGCTTTCTGGCGCTAATTACGGCCCATGGGTACCGCCTTTTGTGGCATTTTTAGAACCCTCTGCTAATCCAGTTGGCGAAGGCCTCGGTCATTTTTTAGGAGCGATGCGTGTTGATGGATTTCGTCCTGCCCAAGAATTTAAAGACCATTTAGACAATTGGATTGAGCGTTTTAAAAATGCTAAAACCATCGACCCAAATCAAAAAGTAATTATTCCTGGCGAACCCGAACATGCTTTTGAGCAAGAAAGAAAGGTAAGTGGAATCCCAATTATTGATGTAGTTGTTAACGATTTGAATGAGTTAGCTGCTAAGTTGGAAATAGCAGGCTTGTAATTACTGAAATTCTTTCTCTAAACCCTGTCTTAAATCAAATAATAGCCACTGTTTATTTTTCACATCAACTTGCTTTTTTTTAAGTAGCTGAATAAAATCTTTTACCCCAATTTCCTCATTACCGTTGCCGTGAATTAAAACTATGCTGCCAGCATTTGCTTGCTGTCCTTTGGCTAACCATGCATCACTGCCAATAGGTATGAGCCCATAATTTACAATCCTTTGTATAACTTTTTGGTCAGAAACCAAACCAGGAAAGCGAAAGAATACTGATGGTGTTAGCCCGTATGTAAGCATCAATTTTTCGTTCTCTAAAACTTCTGTATCTAAATTTGTTCCTTGGGCAAGTAAAAAATTCTCAGCCAGTGGCAAACTATTTACTTCGTGATTATAAGAGTGGTTAATCCAAGTAATATCAACTTTGTTTTGTATCATTAAATTTTTTAACCAATTCAAATCATCTTGGTGTTTCAACATCCATTTACCAGAAACTGAAATCGCCAATGGTACAGGTTGTTCAATCTTTGTAAACTCATCTATTAACGATTGAAAAATAATGCGATCTAAATTCTTATGAGAAGGGCAAAGATCTATGGTTAATGCAATTCCTTCTTCTTTTAGGATGGCGTGATCTACTCCGGCATTTTGCAACAAATTACGGTTTTGTAAGGCTAAATCCATTACTTTAACATACACTGATTTTTTAAAAATGGCTTGTACGTTACCTAAATCTAGCTTAGCTAAGGAGTAGTTCGCCGCTAAATCAATTTTTGTTGCTAATGTTTGCGGGTTAACCAATAGCAGATATTTTTGATTGCCCTTTACAAAGCTTCTTATGGCAATTAACTTTTCATTTGCGTTATTTGCTAAGGCGTAATTTACCTGGTAACGTTTAATAGTGGTTATTTCTTGCGCATAGGATTTGAAGCTTAGTAACAGCAACAAAAAAACAAAGTGCGTTCTCATTAGCGATCTTTAATTAAAGTTGTGTTGGAAAAACCAGTACAAATTCAGTTCCTTCGTCATCAGAGTTAATGATAATTTCGATATTATTCTCTTCTGCATATTTTTTAACTAACATTAAGCCTATACCAATTCCCTTTTCGTTGGCAGTTCCATAAGTAGAGATTTCCTTTCCAACCACATGAAATAGCTTCTCTAATTTATCTTTTGCTATTCCTATACCAGAGTCTTTAATCACCATTCCAACTTTCTCTTCTGTTCTAAAATAATGGATATGGATATTTCCATTTGAGGGTGTAAACTTAATGGCATTGCTGATCAGGTTTTGCAGTATAATTCTAGAGTGATTGATATCTGCAAAAGCTTGAGCCTCTGTATGCGACAAATGCACTATATCTACCTGCTTTTCATTTGCCATAAAGTTTAAAACCAGCAAGAGTTGATCGGTTAACTGGGGCAGAAAGAAACTAGAAGGCTCAACCTTTACCTTGTTCTTTTGCTGATTGGCCCATAGCAATAAATTATCTAACATCGTTGCTGTAGCAGTAAGTTTTTCAAAAAAGCGGTCGAGTATCATTTTTGTCTCTTCGGCCGACAAATGATTTGACCTTAAGAGATCAATGGTTTGAATAATTGATAATATCGGACTTCTTAGATCGTGACCAATAACTGAAAACAACTGATCTTTAGAGTGATTTAAGTCTGCTAAAGCTTGGTGTTGAAGTGAGATTTTATCTTTTTGATTTGCAATGTCAAGATTGCTTTCAACCAATTCTTGATTAAGCAATCTTACTTCTCTATTTTTCCTATATTTAATGATTAGGATAATGCTTAAAAAGATCACGAAAAGACTAGCAATGGCCATAATCAATTGGCTTAGCTTTTCTTTTTGTTTTTTGAGTTCAATTTGATGTTCTAGGTCTTCATTTTCTATTTGCTTTTGCTTTAAATGCAGTGCATTAATTTCCTTTTCCTTTTGTTCGTTGTACAAGCTATCATTGTATTTTTTATTGCTTTGCAAATACTCATAAGCTCTTTTATAATTACCTACTGCTGCATAGGCTTTATTTAAAACGGCTAATGCACGTTCTATATCCCAATGTGCGTTTACGTTTTTGGCGTAAACCAACCCTTTCTCTCCATTAATGATTGCCTTTTGATATTGCTGTAATTCGAAATAAGATAGGGCAATGCCTGTATAAGCGAATGCATCTTCCCATTCGTGTGGTATTTTTTTATGATTAATTACCTGCATATAAAAAGTAATTGCCTTTTGGTATTCTTTTCTTCTAAATGCAATGTCGCCAAGCTTATTAGTTGCCATTACTAAAAGTAATTCATTGTTTACCTTTTTGCTCAACCTAACTGTTTGATCTAATGCAATTAGTGCATCTTTATAATTGTTAAGTTCTACATGGCAAAGCGCAATGTTGAAGTAGTTTGCCGTCAGGTTTTTATCGTTTTTGATTTGATTGTTAATTAAAACCGCACGATTAAGCTCAGCTAGTGCTTCTTTAATTTTGTTCTGACCTATAAAAATCAATCCAATATTGTTCAATGCAATAGCAATCCCATCCTTATACCCAATTTGCTTACTAAGTTTATTTCCTTGTAGTGTAAATCTTAAAGATTTATCATACTCACCCTTGGTATAATAAGCTCTACCTAAGTTGATCAAAGCGTTAGCTTCACCCTTTATAAATCTTTCCTGTCTGGTATATTTAAGTGCTAGATTAGCTAAATAAATAGTTGTATCTGGGCTTCTATAGTTATAAGCATATGCTGTGTCATTTAAACGATTGATCAGAAAAGTATCTATTCTTTTTTCTTGTTGCAATGAGGATGTTGCTGGTTGGCATAAGGTTCGCTTAGCACCTAAAAAACAAACCATTAAGCAAAAGAGGATAGGATTGATTCGCATTAAATTCTATTTTGGCTTAAATTGGCAGAAAGTTATGGAATTTTACTTGATATTTATAATCATATTGGACAATACAACTACCTTTGCCCCATGACAAAATTATCCGTCAACATTAATAAAATTGCCACTTTACGCAACAGCAGAGGCGGCAACAATCCAGATTTAGTAAAGGTTGCGCTAGATTGCGAGCGTTTTGGCGCACAAGGCATTACAGTTCATCCTCGTCCAGACGAAAGGCATATCCGCTACCAAGATACCTTTGATTTAAAGGCAGTAATTGCAACTGAATTTAATATCGAGGGCAATTGCAAAGAGCAAAAATTCATCGACCTTGTTTTAGCAAATCAACCTGCACAAGTAACTTTAGTTCCTGATGTTTTAGGTCAAATCACTTCAAATCATGGTTGGGATACCATAAAAGAACAAACTTATCTAAAAGAAATGGTTACACTTTTCCAAAATGCTGGCATTCGTGTTTCTATTTTTGTAGATCCGGTTATCGAAATGGTTGAAGGTGCGCTTGCAACGGGAACTGATAGAATTGAATTATACACAGAAGCTTATGCAGATGGCTTTCATCAAGATAGAGAAAAGGCAATCGCTCCATATATTGCTGCTGCAAAAAAAGCAAACGAATTAGGTTTAGGTCTAAACGCCGGCCACGATTTAGATTTGGATAACCTAAAATATTTCGCACAAAACATTCCAAATCTTTTAGAAGTTTCCATCGGCCATGCCTTAATAAGCGATGCACTTTACCTTGGATTGGAAAACACGATCCAACTTTATTTAAAACAATTGTACCCCTAAATCCCCTAAAGGGGACTTTAACTAATGAATAAAATTGTTGAACTAATTTCCCCTTTAGGGGATTAAGGGGTTTTATGTTAAAAGGAATACTCCTTGTACTTTTTGGTGCCTGCAGTTTTGGCATCCTCTCTACTTTTGTAAAATTGGCTTATGCAGAAGGCTATAACCTATCTGATGTAACCGGCACGCAGGCTTTTTTTGGTGTAGTTTTTTTATGGGCTGCTTATTTTATCCAAAACAAGGCAAAATTTAAACAAACACCTAAAGTTGTACTTAAAACCCATTGGCTGAAACTAGTTGGCGCTGGTGCTTTTTCTGGTATGGTAAGTTTATGTTATTATCAATGCGTAAAATTGGTTCCTGCTTCTGTTGCTATTATTCTTTTGATGCAATTTGTGTGGATTAGCGTACTGTTAGAATTAATTATTTACAAGAAAAAGCCTACTGGCAATCAGATTTTAGCAATCATCCTTATACTTGGTGGTACTATTGCAGCAAGTGGTTATTACGAAAGTATAGCTGCTAGTTTTAACCTTACTGGTATTATTTACGGTTTAATTTCTGCTGCTTTTTATGCATCATTTTTAATGCTCAACGGTAAATTGGGAACAGAATACCCTGTATTGCAAAAAAGTGCTTTGATGATTACTGGAGCGTGTATAATCATTTTTATTTTGCTTCCTCCCTATTTCTTAATCAATGGTTCTTTGGGAGGTAGTTTATTAAAATGGGGTATCATATTAGCTGTATTTGGTACGGTTATCCCGCCTTTGTGTTTTGCTTCTGGCATTCCGAAAGCAGGTTTAACGCTCAGTTCTATCTTAAGTTCTGTAGAGTTACCAGTTGCCGTAACCATGTCGGCATTGGTTTTACATGAAGAAGTTTCGCTAATAAGATGGCTAGGTATCGCCATTATATTAGGGGCAATGATTTTACCAAATTTGGAAAATATAAAAAAGGGGAATATCTTTAAGAAGAATAAGAACTAATCACTTATTGTATATATAAAATTATAACATGAAAAAATACACCTATATATTAATTGCTTTAATTACAATCTCTTTTAGTGCTTGTAAAAACGTTGGCACCATTAACGAGAGTGAAGCTGGCGAAGTAATTGTAACCTACCTAAAAGGAAATCCGGAATATAAAACAGATAGATTTCACTTTGGCGAAATGAAGTTTAATAGCAAAAAAGATATGGTAGAATTAGAGAAATATAAAACTTTGGCAAACGAAGGTTATGTTTCTTTAACGCTGCAAGAAGGAAAAAAGAAATTTCTATCTAAAGATAGCAGCTATGTTTACCTCATTAAATTAACTGATAAAGCGAAAGACTTGGTACTAAAACAAGACGAAGAGAAAGCAACGGTTAAGGTGGTAAATTATGAACTTGCAGACGAAAAACCTGTAAACTTTAACAGGGTAAATGATAACAATGCAAAGGTTACGGTTTCACTTAAAAAAGTAAATACAGTATTTGCTCCTTTTCAAAGAAACAGTAATGACAATAGCGATTTCATCACCAAAACCTATCGTTTAAAACTCGATAAAGAAGAAGGCTGGAAAGTAAATAAATAATAGTATCTTGTTTATGCCTCGCATTAGCTCAACATATTGTACCCTTAAATAAATGCACTTGATAAAAATCAAGTGCATTTAAGGTTTTGGCTATGGCCAAGGTACAGGCACGGGTTCTTGTGTAGGACAATGCCATTCTACGCATGGTACAAAGGCATAATATAGCACATGATAAGGATCATACAGCTGTTCAATGCATTTATCGCACATTGCTGGCATATAAGGTCCATCTTCACCACCCACAATTTGTTTCATGGCAGCACGCGATAGTAAGGAGTTGGGGTTTAATTTTTTCATTTTCTTTTTAGTTTAAGTTCTTTAGGTTAAAAATAAGATAATAAATAGAATTACAGCTACTTATAAATTTATTTGAACACATTGAACAAGGGATAAATGTGTGGGCAGCGCTCAAAGATATACGACTAAACACCTAGATTTTATCAGCGTTTTGCCACCAAAATATGACGTTTTAGCCAATATTTTGATGCCAATAAGTTTTGTAAATTTCTTACCTTTGCGGCAACTTATTTTTATCAACTGCATGAGTTTAAATATTCATTACCAAGAAGATTTTCAAGACCGCCATATTGCGCCAAACAGCGAAGATACAGCGGCTATGCTACAAACCATTGGCGTAAATTCTATTGATGAGCTGATCGAACAAACAGTTCCTCAAAAAATCAGATTAAAACAACCTTTGAATTTACCAAAGGCAAAATCTGAAATAGAATACCTAACCAGTCTAAAGCAAACAGCATCATTAAACAAGGTTTACAAATCTTACATTGGGCAAGGTTATTACGATACCCTAACACCAGGTGTAATTTTGCGTAACGTAATGGAAAATCCAGGATGGTATACGCAATACACGCCTTACCAAGCAGAAATTGCGCAAGGCAGGTTGCAAGCTTTGTTAAACTTCCAAACCATGGTTATCGATTTAACCGGAATGGAAATAGCAAATGCCTCTTTATTAGATGAAGGTACTGCAGCGGCTGAAGCCATGTTTATGCAATACAGCTTGCGTAAAAATCAAAAAGCGACTAAATATTTTGTGTCTGAATTGATTTTTGCACAAACGATAGATATTTTAAAAACTCGTGCTAACCCTTTCGGTATCGAATTGGTAATTGGTAATCACGAAGAATTTACGGCAACTGAAGAATTTTTCGGGGCAATTGTTCAATATCCGGCAGGTAATGGCGAAGTATTTAACTATACAGATTTCGCTGCTGCTTTGCACACCCAAAACATCAAATTAACTGTTATTGCAGATTTATTGAGCTTAACCTTGTTAACTCCTCCGGGAGAATGGGGAGCAGATGTTGTAGTGGGTACAACCCAACGTTTTGGTGTACCGATGGGTTTTGGCGGCCCGCATGCAGCATACTTTGCGACTAAAGACGAATACAAACGTTCAATTCCTGGCCGTATTATCGGTGTAACTATCGATAGCAATAACAATTATGCTTTGCGTATGGCTTTGCAAACTCGCGAGCAACACATCCGTAGAGATAAAGCAACCTCAAACATTTGTACCGCACAAGCTTTATTGGCTATTATGGCTGGATTTTATGCAGCTTACCATGGTCCAACAGGCTTAAAATTAATTGCAGAGCGTACCCACGGATTGGCAGTTAGTTTAGCTGGCTCATTAACTGAAGCAGGTTACACTATCTTAAGTAAGTCTTATTTTGATACCATCCAATTAGATTTGGACGATTTAACAGGTTCTATCCATAAAGAATGTTTGGATAATAATATCAACCTTAACTATAGCGGTAATTTAGTAAACATCTCGCTTGATGAAACGACTACTTTTGAAGATGTGAAATTGTTAGTTCGTATTTTCTCTAAGGTAAAAGGCATCTCTGCAGATAGTTTAACTTTAGTGGAAGATGTTCAAACTACCATCCCTGCTGATTTACAACGTACATCTAGCTATTTAACGCATCCAGTATTTACCTCACACCATAGTGAGCACGAAATGTTGCGTTATATCAAATCATTAGAGACTAAAGATCTTTCACTTTGTCATTCTATGATTGCTTTAGGTTCATGTACCATGAAGTTAAATGCAACTAGCGAAATGATCCCGGTAACTTGGCCAGAGTTTGGTAAAGTGCATCCTTTTGCACCAGCCGACCAAGTTTTAGGTTATTACACTGTTTTTGATGAATTAGATAAGTGGTTAAGTGAAATTACAGGTTTTGCAGCCATGAGTTTACAGCCAAATGCTGGTGCGCAGGGAGAGTATGCAGGCTTAATGGTTATCAGAGCTTATCACCAAGATAGAGGCGATCACCACCGTAATATTGCTTTAATCCCAGCTTCAGCACATGGTACCAACCCTGCATCTGCAGCAATGGCCGGAATGAAAATTGTGGTTGTTAAATCTCTAGAAAATGGTAACATTGATGTAGAAGATTTGAAAGCAAAAGCGGCAGAACATGCTGAGAACTTATCATGTTTAATGGTTACTTATCCATCTACACATGGTGTTTTCGAAGAAAGTATAATTGATATCTGCGAAACGATACACCAACACGGCGGACAAGTTTACATGGATGGTGCTAACATGAATGCACAAGTTGGTTTAACTAGCCCTGCAAATATTGGAGCAGATGTTTGCCACTTAAATTTACATAAAACATTCTGCATTCCACATGGTGGAGGTGGTCCTGGTATGGGTCCGATTGGTGTTGCAGCACACTTGGTTAAATATTTACCAGGTCACGCAGTAGTTGATATCAACAATGAAAAATCAATTCCAGCAGTTTCTTCTGCACCTTGGGGTTCGGCATCAATTTTAATTATCTCTCATGCGTACATCGCAATGATGGGCGGCGAAGGTTTAACTGATGCTACAAAATATGCAATTCTAAACGCCAACTACATGAAAGCACGTTTAGAAGCACATTATCCAGTTTTATATTCTGGTGCTCAAGGTCGTTGTGCACACGAAATGATTTTAGATTGTCGTGGTTTCAAAAACTATGGTATCGAGGTAGTCGATATTGCTAAACGTTTAATGGATTATGGTTTCCATGCGCCAACGGTTTCATTCCCGGTAGCAGGAACGCTAATGGTTGAACCAACAGAATCTGAGCCTAAACATGAGTTAGATCGTTTCTGTGATGCGCTAATCGCCATCAGACATGAGATTACCGAAGTAGAAAACGGGAGTTTAGATAAAGTTGATAATCCACTAAAAAATGCACCACACACTTCGGCAGTAGTTACTGCAGATGAATGGGCACATGGTTACAGTCGCCAAACGGCAGCTTTCCCATTACCTTATGTAGCGGCTTATAAATTTTGGCCATCAGTAGGCCGTGTAAATGATAGTCATGGTGATAGAGCATTAATTTGCGCTTGCCCTCCTATCGAAAGTTACATGGAAGAAGAAGCGATAGCATAATAAAATCGTCATTGCGAGGAGAGAAGCGACGTGGCAATCTGTTTCGCTAACTTCTTACACTATAATAAAAAAATCAATAGCTCGAGCGAAAGTTCGGGCTATTTTTTTTGCATATGCTTGTACTTGCCAAGGTTCGTGTCATCAAGTTTAGATTTGTCATCCTTATAAACTTTGTCATTCTGAGCAAAGCGAAGAATCTCTACTAATGAAATTCTTTTTTTAGAAAAGCAATGCCAGCATTTCATTTTAACGTTAGTCCCGCTGTCCGTTTTACTCGCCTGTGTGCCGCAGGCTCATGCTCACTACCATACAGGTTTAGAGAAATAAATTTTGTGCTGAAAACTTAGTTCTTAATACAATCTGATTAATTTTGAGGATATTATTTAGTATAACCAATGCACCACCTAACCTTTAATTAAAGTAATTTTTAATGTTAACATAAATCTTTTAAATTAGAATTATACTAAGACATAAAAAGATGCTATCACCAACCCCATCTCAAATTAAAGAAATAGCAGAACAAATTGATTGTGGTTTTTGCTGTTACTATAATAAAATAAGCGGAGAAATTGTCTCTATCCCAGATTTTGAGGATAGAATGGACGATATAGAAGAATTTTTTGGAGAAGATTTGGCTAAAATTAAAAAAGACAAAAAGAATTTCATTAGGATTGATAAACCAAGTGCTAGAGAAGGATTCGAAATTATGGAAGACTTTATTGAAGAGATTGAAGACACAAAACTAAGAGATGAACTTATCAAGGCACTAAACAAGAAAAAACCATTTAGCCATTTTAAATTTATTGTAGAAAGCTCTGCTTACCGACAAGAATGGTTTGATTTTAAAGCCAAGCAGTTACAAAAACTTGTAATTGAACAAATGCCAATACATTTATAATTGAAGGAAATTCAATAAACGTTAAAATAAACCTTATTTTTCATGCTTATTTTTACGTTTTGGTGATAATAAGAGAATTTTGAAGATTTTTTACTCCTATTTTTACAGTTCAAGAATAGTCAATCATCATGCTCAGCTTGACTGGGCATCGTAATACGAATGCGCTAAATAGCTAATCCATTAAGATTCCCGCCTGCGTGGGAATGACGCGACTCCAATAATTGAATCTCGGTGTAAGTACGTACATATCTAAGGATAAAGCACATATTTCTTCCTCATTTCTTTATACGCTTTTAAACCTGGCTCCCAACCTGCTCTAATGGTTTCAATAGGCACATCATCGATAATTTGCTGTCTAAAATCTCCTCTACCAATCTGTATTTCGATATTATTCATCTGGTTGCTAAATTTAGATTCGAAAAACTTTTCTTTTTGCGGATGTGCTTTGTACAATTCTTTAATCCAACTGAAATTAATCTTTTTACTTTTTCTTAAAAGCGCTGTATCATAATTACGCAGATCGATACCATAACAAACTTCATCCATAAAAATTGGCGTTTCGGCCATTCCTTTGATGCTTTTTGGGGTAAAACTAAAACTGTAAATCCCTTTATAAGCTGGGCTTCCTAGTACAGTAAAAGGATTGTAGGTTCCCCTACCATGGTTTACATAAACCCCCTCGAACATACATACACTAGGATACAACAAAATAGCTTGTTCTGTATTTAAGTTAGGCGATGGTGCAACGGGCAAAACATAGCGCATATCGTGATTGTAATTTGCCACCTTTATAATTTTAATATCTGCCTTTACTTTATTGGTTAGCCAGCCTTCGCCATTTACCATTTGGGCAAACTCGCCAACGGTTAAACCATGAGACATCGGAATAGGAAACATACCGATACCAGATTTATATTTCATATCTAATATTGGTCCGTCTATTAAATAACCGTTTGGATTAGGGCGATCCAAAATTAAAAGTGTTTTTTTATTCGCTTCGCAAGCTTCCATTAAACGAGCCAAGGCATTAATGTTGGTATAAAAACGAACGCCTACATCCTGCAAATCGTAAATTAAAATATCTACATCTGCTAAATCTGTTTCACTCGGTTTGTTCTTTTTGCCATACAAGGATATGATAGGAATGCCTGTACGTTCATCCTTTTCATCTGCTATTTTGGCCCCAGCGCTTGCATTACCTCTAAAACCATGCTCTGGTCCAAACACTTTAACAATGTTAACACCCAATTTCTGCAAACTATCTACCAAATGAGATTTGCCAATTATAGATGTTTGATTAGCTAATACTGCCACTCTTTTTCCTTTTAGTAAAGGCAAATACAGCTCGGTTTGTTCTGCGCCAGTTTTTATTGCTGAATTAGCAGTATTTGTAGCCTTAATTTTTGGCGAGCAGGAAAATAAAAGCACAAGAATTGCGAAAAAAGATAAAAATTTCATAATCATTTACATTGGTAACAGCATAAAGATAGGTAATGTAAGCAACTTCTAGATTTTTTCTTAATACATAAATTTGCTTAAATTTAGCGATCAGTTAATCTCATCAAATAACCATTCCATCCTCCATCAAATGAAAACACCCAGCAGCCAAAATAAATCTGAAACTTCCAATGATTTAAGTTCGCAAACTTTGTATCATGGTACTAAGGCTAACCTTAATATGGGCTCCTTGATTGAAGCTGGTTTCAATTCAAACTATGGCACAAAGAAGAAGGCACTTTACGTCTATTTATCAGCCACTTTGGATGCGGCAACTTGGGGAGCAGAATTGGCACTAGGCGAAGGAAAAGGGAGAATTTATATTGTGGAACCCACGGGCACTATTGAAGATGATCCAAATTTAACTGACAAAAAATTTCCAGGCAATCCAACTAAATCTTACCGAACAAAACAACCAATCAGAGTAGTTGGCGAAGTACTGGACTGGCAAGGGCACTCGCCAGAAATGCTGAATGTTATGAAGGCTAACTTAGAAAAATTAAAACAGCAAGGTATAGAAGCCATTGAGGATTGAGCCAGCAATAAAAAACAATTGCAAATAGGTTAAAGCTAAATTACAATCTTAATAACAACTGTAACCCCCTTTAAATTTCCAACGTCTCATGAACAAATCGAAATTCATGAGAAAATTACTTGCCTTTACCTTATTCCTAATTTTAAATACATCAACCAAAGCTCAAAATCTTGAGCATAATGTAGATAGTTTAATCTCAACCGTATTTAAAGATAAAAATGGCCCTGGAGCGGTATTTATGGTAGCCAAAAATGGAAAAGCCATATATCAAAAAGCTTTTGGAAAAGCTAATTTGGAGCTTGAAGTGGATATGCGTACCAACAATGTATTCCAATTAGGTTCTATGACCAAACAGTTTACCGCAATTGCCATATTAATGTTGGCAGAGCAGGGCAAACTAGAAGTAACAGATCCAATAGCTAAATATATACCCGATTATCCGGCAGGAGATAAAATCACTTTACATCACTTGTTAACACATACTTCTGGCATTAAAGATTTTACCAAAATGAAATCCATCCAAGAAATTGCCCAAAAAGACTTATCTCCAAAAGAATTGTTAGCGTTTTTTAAAGATGAGCCTGTAGACTTTGCTCCTGGCGAAAAATTCGATTACAACAATTCGGGCTATGTAATTTTAGGTCATGTTATCGAATTGATAGCTGGAGAAACGTATGAAAATTATATCCGAAAACATATTTTTAATGCAATTGGAATGGATAACTCTCGCTATGCAAGCGATTTGGCTGTTATTAAAAACAGAGCTTACGGCTACCAAAAAAAAGAGGTTGCTTATGTAAATAAAGGGAAAATTAGTTTTACTATTCCATATGCTTCAGGTTCTTTAATGTCTACTTTATCCGATATGCTTAAATGGCAAACTGCATTAAACAGAAATTTATTGTTAAAACAAGAAACCTTGAAAAAAGCATTTACCAAATACCAATTAAATAATGGCGAAACATTTACTTACGGTTATGGCTGGCACCTAAAAGAAATAAATGGCATTGCAACCAGGGAGCATGGCGGTAGTATATTTGGTTTCAAAACAATGGCTATTTATATACCAGCTACTGATATTTATGTAGTTGGCTTTAGCAATTGCGATTGTAATTCGCCTACCCAACTAACCAGAGACATTGCGGCTATTGTTTTAAACCAACAATAAAAATTTTATATTTAACTCAATAAATGTAATGTTAGCATTCAGGCCTATACATCAAGATTTTTTATCCATTCTTAGCCAGAAAGAGCAAAGCTTAATTGACCTGTTTATTGATTTAAGGACATTTATTTTGGAACTTTACCCAGACAGTAATGAGTTACTTTATCATACCCATGCATTAACGGCTGTTTTTTCCATTTCTGATAAATTAGGAGATGCTTTTTGCATGATTCCCATTTACACCAATCACCTTAATTTAGGTTTCAATAAGGGTACGCTATTAAAAGACCCTAATCAATTACTTGTTGGCACAGGAAATTTAATTAGACATATCCCTATTAAACAAAAAGGTGAATATCACAATAAAAATGTAAAAAAATTATTGATTGAAGCAATAAACTTTGCGATTAAAGATATGGACAAGCCAACAAAAGCTGTTGGCCAAACCATTTCAAAAATCAACCGTAAATAATGTAAATTGATCTAAAATTAAAACCATGTCATTTCAAGGATATTTAAAGGCGATAAAAGAGAAAACAGGCAAAGAACCTAAAGATTTCAGAAACCTAGCTAATCAAAAAGGTTTCAGCGCTGCTGGAAAATTAAATGATAACATTAAGGCAGGAGCAATTGTAACTTGGCTAAAGGAAGATTTTGATCTAGGACATGGGCATGCGATGGCCATCTATGCGCTACTTAAAGGAATAAAAGACGAGAACAGCAAATAATTACTCCATGTAACCCAATGAAAAAAGCATTTACATTTAACAGGCTACCAATGCGATTATCTTGTTAACACATGCCATACCAGGTACGTTTGATGGAGGAATAAATGCATTTGGCAAATTCTTTTTAAATGAAATTGGCTTTGACCCTTTGTGAATTCCGATTGTTTGGGCCGCTAAACTATCTCATGTGGCTTGTGCAGCAGCATTGTTATTCAATAAGTATGTTAAATTAGCAAGCTACCATTTTATTTTAATTATGGGCATTATTATGGTTCATTTTAAGGAATGCTAGTTTGTAGTAGGTGGCGTAGCAATGTCGTTGAATATAATTTTTTGATGATTATGTTATCAATTGCCATGATATCCTCAAATTCAGAAACAATACTCCCATTTCAAGAAAAGAAGAAGTAATGGGTATAACTGATCCTTATCAGCTATAGATTAGTGAGCCTGCATTAACAACAGACCCACTGTGATAAAGATTATAACCCTATTTTAATACCGACATTAAGACCTAAACCACCAATATTGATGTAAGATTTTAAATCATCACTTGGTTTATTGGGATCATAACCAGCAGTACCAGCAACATTTGAACTTGCCGTTAACGTTTTATGGTAATTAGTTTCTCTTGTGCCCACTGGCAAATCGCTTAAGCTTACCGGAACTTTTGTGCCGTTTGCCAACGTACCTATTGCAGCAAATTTGGTTACTTCTTTACTATCGCCATTTACAGATACATTTCTATATTCTACCTCACTAAAGAAGCTAATTTTTGCTCCGATCGGAATGTTAAATCCTGCTGCTCCTATGTAGCCTAGCGTTGGCTTTGGTTTTATTCTTTCGGTACGTGTTAATTCTATGGCCGCAAAATTCGGATTAACCGTTCTTGCTATGCTTCCAGTTTGGTCATTTACAGCTGTATTGATATCTAAGTAACCATAAACCGGAAGCACTGCTCCCATTTTTAAATAGGGCTTAAATTTAGCTTCTGATGGTAAATGGAAAACAATGGTTGGCGTTACGTCTATTGCCGCAACCTGTCCAACGGCTTGTAATCCCAGCACTTGGTTATTGCCAATATAACCCGTTTGTTTAGCCATGGTATTTTTTTCACTTTCAAAATAATTTACTCCCATTTCAAAGGCTACAATTTCATTAAATCTAAATCCTCCAGTTAAACCAGCTCTCCAACCCTGTCCAAAAGAACCCGTAATCGCCTCTTCAGATATTCGTGTTTGTGCTCCTGTTGATGGGTTAACGGAAAAGACATAATCTCGGGGTTGCAATGGTCCCACATTAGGGAACTCAACTGGTGTAACCTTTAAAAAATAGCTTCCTGTAGGTTTTAAATAAAAACCTCTTCCTTCTTGAGCAAATGTGGTGAGAGACGCTGCTGCTAGTAAAATAGCAGATAACAATAGCTTTTTCATCTTTTTTATATTTAGTTAACTAGAACGCAAGCATATTAATTATGCTTGCATAATAATTAACGCTCAATATTCTTTAAATGTTTTTTAAAATGTGATATCGCTTATCATTTCACCGTCATAACTCTACCTATTTGTTTAAACAATTAAAAATAGATTATACATTTGCTAACAGTGTTAACTTTTTGCAAAAATGGCAACTGAACGTAGCATTAAACAGAAAGAAGCAATTAGAGTAGCAATTCTGGAAGCTTCGAAAACCATCGTCTTAAAAGAAGGGTGGCAAGCTGTTTCTATACGTAAAATTGCCGATGCTATTGGTTACAGTTTACCCGTAGTTTATAACCATTTCGAGAGCAAGGATGCCATTTTAGAAGAGTTTGTAAAACAGGGTTTCGAAATGTTGAGCAATGTAATGTTGACGACCAAAGGAAATGAGGTTGAGCCTAAACAGCAGCTGATAGCTATGGCTAAAGCTTACTTCAATTTTGCTTTTGAACAGAGAGAATATTATCAGATGATGTTTGGTTTAGGTATGCCAAGTTGCGATAGGGTTAATCAAATTAGTGAGATTGGGAAATTTGGTTCGATTTTAATAGACACCATACAAAAGCTTAATCATGTACAAACAGTAACTGAACAAACCATCTTAAAATTCCATACATTATGGTCAATATTACATGGTCTAAGCTCTATAAATATGGTAAATATGACTGCTACACCAGATGAAATGCAACAGCGTGTTTTGTTAGATGCTGTACAAGGATTTATCCAAAACATTAAAAATTAATTTAAAATAATCATATAAAAATAACATAAAATGAGTTTAATAGAAGCCTTAAATTGGAGATATGCTACCAAAAAAATGAATGGCCAAGCTGTGCCACAAGATAAAGTTGATCAAATTTTAGAGGCGGCTCGTTTAGCGCCTACTTCTTCTGGTTTGCAGCCTTTCAAAATTATTGTAATCACTAATCAAGATTTAAAACAATCCCTTTTACCACATTCTTTCAATCAATCTCAGGTTGTAGATTCTTCTCACCTATTGGTTTTTGCAGCTTGGGATAATTACACCGAAGAACGCATCAACGGTGTTTTTGAACGTACTCATAAAGAACGTGGTACGCCACCAGAAAGCACTGCAGATTACGTTAAAATGTTGGTTAACAATTATGTTCCAAGAGCAGAAGAAGTTAATTTCCAACATGCGGCTCGCCAAGCTTACATCGGTTTTGGTATCGCCATTGCAGAAGCGGCTCTTTTAAAAGTTGATGCAACGCCAATGGAAGGATTTGATAGTGCACAATACGATGAGATCTTAGGCTTAAAAGAAAAAGGGTTAAAAAGCGTAACTATTTTACCATTGGGCTACCGTGATGAAAGTGGTGATTGGTTGGCTGGTTTGAAAAAAGTACGCCAATCTACTTCAGAGTTTATAATAGAATTTAAATAACCAAAATAATCCCTGTTAACGGATACTTTAAATTTAGAGTATCCGTTTTTTTATGCCTTTTTAATTGTAAAAATATGTTAAACATTGTCCCGAATGCCGTTCAATAAAGCAATAATCAATATATTAGCACACCTACAAATCGCTTATTATCATTAAATGAAATTTACAAAGGTTCTTTTTGCGCTATTCTTTATCACTACTATAACCAGCCTATCTCTTTTTGCACAACAAGATAGTGTTGCCTTAAACACCATTATTAGCAAAACAAAAAAACTGGCTGATGAACAACCTGTAGAAAAAGTATACGTTCATTTCGACAAACCGTATTATGCCGTAGCCGATACCATGTGGTTTAAAGCCTATGTTACCATGGAGCAGAATTTACCATCGCCACTAAGTAAAATTGTTTACGTTGAGATTTTGAATGATAAAGATTCCTTGATCAATATGGTGAAACTACCAGTAAAAAATAGCGTGGCTTATGGAAACATTCCATTAAGCATGACCAATTTTAAACAGGGAAACTATTATATTAGAGCCTATACCTTATGGATGTTAAACTTTGATAGTGCCTATTATTTCACAAAAAACATCACCCTTGGCGAAGCAATCGACAAACAGCTCAATACATTCATCACCTTTAATAATGAGGTTGTTGAGAAGAATATCAAAACGACAGCAAAAATTCAATTTAAAGATTTATCCAAAAAACCATATGCCAATAAGACTGTAAATTGGCGCATACTCTCTAATTATGATGAGTTTGTTAAAGGAAGGGGCACTACCGACCAAAATGGATTTTTAAGTATTAATGTAACCAGTAAAAATGGAGAGCTAATTAAAAATGGGATCATTATTGCCGACATCGCTATTGCAGAAAAAGAAACTGCTACCGCTAACTTTAAACTAAAACAATCTTTAAACGACTTCGATTTTCAATTTTTCCCAGAAGGAGGTTCATTTATTAGTGGCATACCTAATCAGATAGGCTTTAAAGCAGTAAAATCTGATGGTTTAGGTTTAGACGTTAAAGGAACTATAGTAGACGGTCAAAATAATGAGGTATCTACATTTACTACTACCAATGCTGGGATGGGTTCATTTTTCATCACTCCAGAAAATGGCAAAAGCTATACGGCAAAAATCACCGCCAAAGATGGTACAGTTAAGTCATTTCCTCTACCAAAACAAATAGAATCAGGTATAGCTTTACAAGTTATCAATTCTAATGCAGAATATATCAACCTTAAAATAATGGCGAACACTCCATTTTTTGAGGCCAACAAAGGGAAAACCTTTTTTATCGTAACACAAAATACCAATGTTGTTTATTATGCAGCAAAAGCAAATTTAGCTAGTCAAGTTATCATTATTAAGATACCAAAAAAGGAAATTCCATCTGGCATTGCCCAAATTACTTTATTTAACGAGGCTAAAGAAATGTTAAGTGAGCGTTTAGCATTTGTTTTGCATACTACAGACATGAATTTAACTTTAAAATCTGACCTACCAACTTATAAACCTCGTCAGAAAGTTAAATTGAGTTTAGATGCCAAAGGTACTGGATTACCAATAGTTGGAGATTTCTCTGTTAGTGTAATCGATGAGACTAAAGTACCTGTTGACGAAACTACGGAGACCACCATTTTAAGTTCGCTACTGTTAACTTCAGATTTGAAAGGTTACATCGAAAAGCCGAATTATTATTTTGTAAAAACTGACGATAAAAAATTGAGTGATTTAGATAAGTTGATGTTAACACAAGGTTATCGACGATTTGCTTACGCTGATATTTTACAGGACAAATTCCCGATGGTTAACTATTTACCAGAGCAAGGTATAAATATTACTGGTACGCTGAGGGATTTAACAGGAATGCCCATTAGAAAGGGAGCAATGCGTTTAATGGTAACAAACAAACCCATTTCTGCAGAAATTTTGACTACAAACTCTGGCTTATTCAATTTCCAGAACTTAGCATTTCCCGATTCTTCTCAAGTAGTGATTAGTGCCAAATACAATGCAAATGCTGCCAATTTAATGATTGTTTTAGATGGTATGCCAACGGCTGGCAATGGTAAAAACCCGAATGTTTTAGATCAGGTTACTAATATTGACACCGTGATGTCTGCCTACTTAAACAATAGCCAAAGACAATACAGGTATCTGAGAACCCTTAAGGAGGTAGAAATTAAAGGTAATGCAAATATTAAAAAGCCAAGCCATGCCGATCATAGTGCGCTATCGGGTTTAGGTATGATGCCAGATCACCTCATCACTGGAGATAATTTTTCGACCTGTAATTTTCTTTTGGAGTGTTTAAAAGCCAGGGCAACTGGATTGACTTATAATGAAGAAAAGTTTTTCGTAATGCGTGATTATAATACAGGAGGCAGAACACCAGTACAGGTTTTTATTAATGGAAATCCGGTAGATGCAAGAGATTTGAATACGGTTAGTGCTAATGAAGTAGAGTCGGTTGAGATATTTTTAAATGATGCTTTGGGTACAGTAGATAGAGCTTATGGGACAAAAGGGGTTTTAGTTGTAAATACTAAAAAAGCACCTGTAGGTAAAAAGATAAGCAAACAAGAGCTGATGGACTTGATACCAAAGCGCAATATTATTACCTACAATCCAATGGGTTACACCAAAGAGAGAGAATTTTACTCACCTAAATATTTACCTAATGCGGTGATTAATAGTAACGATTTAAGAACAACAATTTACTGGAACCCGAAGGTGATTACCGACGAAAAAGGTCTAGCAAGTTTCGATTTTTTTAATGCGGATGGTAAAGGCACCTACCGTGCAGTTGTAGAGGGTTTTGATAAAGATGGAAATATTGGAAGAGCTGTTTATAGGTATACTGTTAAATAGATATTTTAATGGTTTGGCAGGTAACTATCCTCCAATTGCTTTGAAATTTTGTCGGGTCCATTTAAGTTGGTTATAACCTTGCAAAAACTTAAGACGCAATTCTAAAAGTTTTTCCTGTACATCTATCAATTTATTTTCCCTATTGTTAATTAAGAATAAAGAACTTTCACCATTGGTAAACTTAACCTCCTCTGCTTTTAACAAGCGCTCGTAATTATTGGCGTTTCTAAATGCTAAGCTTATTTGTTGATTATAATTAACCACCACATTTTTATAAGTGATAATCTTTGTATTAATTTCTTGTCTTTTATAATCTGTATCTAATTGGTTTTGTTGTATTTTTATTTTCGACATGCGATAATCTGCCCTTGCCTGCCTTAAAAATATTGGTATCTCTAACTTCACACCATATTGATAATTATTTTGAAACAAGGGAAAAAAATCACTTTGGTAATTTTCTTTGTTAAAAAAGTTATAAGTAAAATCTACTTTAGGTAAAAGACTTTGAAATTTTAGCCTGCGCTCGCTTTCTAGGATATTTCGTTTTTGAAAATAATATAACATCGATGCATGATTGCCTACTGCCTCATTCTCTATTTCAGTTATTAAAATTAAATAGTTTTGGTAGGCAATATTATCAGTTAACGAGGCGGATGGGAGAATCAATTGGGAAATATCATAGGGTTGCTGATTTTCTCTCCATAAAAATAAAGACAGTTGTTGCGTTGCTTTTACAAATTCAATGTAGGCATCTTTTTGCTCCAATTCAAAATTTTGCAACTGCGTAATGGCTTCAGTAGTATCTATTGCTGCAAGTTCGCCATATTGATAGGTTTTGCGAACAAAGTTTAATCTATCTTCATTTATTTTTACAGCTCTACTTTGTAATTGATATACTTCGAATGTCTTTACCCATTCCCAATATGCATTTTCGGCTTCTAGCATTAAATCGTTAGTTAACAATAGCTGTTCGGCTAAAGTCATTTGCAATGCAAACTTTGCTTGGTCTAACAAAGCTCTTCTTTTATCGTACAGTAAATTTTTAGCCAACGGTAAGGTTATACCAAACTGATACAATCCACCTCTAGTATCACTATTGTTTAATTTTTGTCCATCTATATAATTGTAACTGCCATTAAGTTCTATACCATACCAAGTTGGGATACCTAGGCCGATATTAGTTTCATTATAATATTCAGTTCCATCAATTGTTTTCGAACCATTTTTACCTGCTACAATCGGATCGAAATTTCCACGAGCCTGCTGTATTTCGGATTGGGCAATCTGATTTTGCAAGCGATAGCGAAAAGCCATTGGATGATAATTTTTCACGATCGCTAAAAACTCCTCATGCGATAGTTTTAAAGTATCTTGCCCAAATGATGAATTGGCAATAAAAATCAAGAACAATAATACAATTAACTTACTTCGTCTTTTCATTGCCACTTGCAGATTTAACAGTATAATAATCTGGCGGAAAACCATTGATGTTTCGCCATAATTCGTACCAAATAGGCACATCATTTAAAATTGCGATGCCTTGTACACCTGCACCCATTTTAATTTGGGGCGGCCAAGGTTTTTGTGATTTGTCTTCTATAACCAGTGCTTTAAATAAGCCATTTAAGCTGATGTTGCTTTCAATGGCTACAACTTTACCTGTAAAAGTTCCATAGCTCGTATTTGGCCATCCAGAAAAAACAATTGCTGGAAATCCATCAAAAATACACATCACCTTTTGGCCTTCTTTAAGTAAGGGAAGATCTACAGGTTTTACGTAGATTTCTACCGCATAATCTACCTTTTTTGGCACAATTGTACCTAAGCTTTCCGTTTCTTTAAGTATTTCGCCAATACCTGCTTTATTAAGTTGTACCACTTGTCCGTCTTGCGATGCCAAAATAAAATATAAACCTTGCCTTGCTCGGTAATTTGCTACTTGATTTTCGAGTTTAGCAATTTCTCCGCTACTGCCTTCAATTTGCCCCATACTTAACAAACGCTCTCCTTCAGTTTTACTAACCTTTTCAGTGTAATCTTGTATTGCAGCACTTTGTTCTATATTTACTGTTGTAATTTCTTGTCGTGTTTGTGCCAATTTGTTTTCTACAGCTGTTTTTTTGGCCAATGCATTTTGAAAAGAAACACTTCTTTGTTGAAACTGTGTTAGCGATACCAAACCATCATCAAACATTTTCTTTTGGCGGTTGTATTGGTCTTCGCTTAACTTTAGCTCATTATTTGCCGCTGCTAATTCTGCCTCTTCGCCTAAAAGTTTATTATTCAATTGACTAACTTTTATTTTCAGCTGACTAAGTTTGAGTTCTCTAGAAGCATTTAAGGCATTAAGCTGACTTCTAGTTGCGCCAACTTTGGCGTTATAGTAATCTCTTACACCAATTTTTGCTTTTACCTGTTGCTGCGTTCTTTCTACTAATCTCGGGTCAAGGTATTCGTCTTTTACCTCCGCCAGTTGCAAAAGCGTATCACCTTTTTTCACATTATCGCCGTTTTTCACATGCCATTTTACAATCCTACCAGGTATTGGAGAATTAAGTTGTTGTGGCCGTTGATCTTGATATAAAGCGCTTACATTACCTCTTACTTTGATGTTCTGTGTCCATGGTAAAAATAATACAGCGATACAAGTACCCAGAACGATAAAGAACCATCTTTTAACTCTCGAATCTCGGTTAATATGATAAATATTAGCTATAGATTTTAGTTCCATTTTTTAAAATATCGTGTGTTAAATATTTTCTACAGTACCATTATGTACATGTAATTTCTGATCGGCAATAAACATTAACTCCGATGCATCAGAAACAATGATGATTGTGGTATCTTCTTTTAATTTTTGCAAATAACCGATCATCTTAAACTTAAACTCTTCGTTCATTCCATCCAAAGGATCTTCTAACAACAATAATCTATTTTGGCCCAAGAAGGCTCTTAATAAAAGGATTTTCTTTTTTGAGCTAAACGAAATTTCGGTATCGGTTTCACTTAATTGTGTATTAAAACCATCTGTAAAGCGACTAGATAAATTTTCTATTCCCATTTCTTCTGATAATTCGAGAATATTTTCTGTATTGATATGGCTTCTGCCCAATAAAATATTATCTTGCAGCGTACCCTTGATGATATTCATATCATCCATATACAGCCCGATTTTATCTCTCAAAGAGATTTTATCAAGATTTTTAAGCGGTATTTTATCAAAAAGAATATTACCAAAAGACGGCAAATAAAATCCAGCTATCATATTCAACAGCAACGACTTACCAGCACCCAAACTGCCAGAAATCACATTGATTGTATTGGGTTTGATGATAAAATTAATATTTGAAAGAATGGGTTTATTGTCATTAAAAGAAAATTCTACTTCCTTAAACTCAATTTCCATTCCACCATCTTTTGCCTCTAAGGTAATATCTTCGTTTTGCTCTTCTGTAAGTTCAGTAACTTTATTAAGTTTCACCAATGATGCCACAACGTCATAATAGCTTTCTAAACTTTTAATCAATTTTTCTACTGCAGTCATTATGGTTAAAACCACAATTTCTGTTGCAATAAAGGCACCGATATTCAGTTTTTGATTTACCAACAAGTAGGTACCAATGGCCAACATTACCAAAGTTATAACCACCTTAAAGCCGATAATTGTTTTGTATTGCAAAACCAATACTTTAAAATGCGATGTTCTATGGTTAAGATAGCCTACAACTCTTTCATCTGTACCCGCAAGATGCATTTCAGACTTTGAATTAATTTTAAAAGTTTTAATGGCTCCTGCAATATCTTCCAACCATGATGCAACTTCATATTTCTTTCCACTTTCCTCTACGCTAGATTTAATTCCAGAATCCATCGTAAACCTAAAAATGATAATCACAATTATGATTACTATTGCGCCAAAAACCAAAAACCATGGATGGTAAAATGATAACAATAAAATCCCAAAAAGAATTTGAATTAAGGCTGTTGGTATTTCAAGTAAAATTTTTGAAATTCCTTTTTGTAAATTTTGGGTATCAAAAAACCTATTTACTATTTCTGGGAGATAATATTTCTTATTAGCAGATAAATCAACCTTGGGTAATTTTTCCGCAAATGCGATAGCAAACTCTACAAATATCTTTTGTTGAATTTTTTCGATAATCTGCATCACTTTAACCCTAAAAAACCCAGTTAAAAATGTTCCTAGAACTACAAAACCAATTAAAAGATATAATGAAGTAACCATAGTTGCTCCCATTACAAAACTTACTATGGCTTGGATACCCAATGGAATACTTAACTGAACCAAACCACTTAATATGGCATAAATATAAATTGCAGTCACATCCTTTTTTTCTTTGGTTATATATTTAAAAAGAGCCCTGCTACTCTTTGTGTAATCTAGTTCTTGTGCCATAGATAATAATTATTTGATTACTGAAAAAGCCAATACATTTAAATAGTCTAAAACATATTTTTTATGTTCATTACTCGATTTATTATCAGTTAACTTGGGTAAATGTTCGCTAAAAAACTGCTGATCGTGTGCAGTCTCTAATAATGTGCTTGCCAAAGAATTAGGGTATGAAAAATTTGGCTTTATTTCAAGAATAATTTCTCCAATAAATTTACATAGGCTTTTAAGTGGTGTAAAAACTAATTCTTGGTTAATTTCATCAACCTCTTTAACCAAATAAGATTTACTACTTTCTGCTATTACAATATTTTGAAGCTTATCTAAATCATAAGCTAAAATTTGAGAATTACTATGGTAATTGTGGGTTATGATCTCCAAAATCATTCTCAACTTCTGCTCTGAATTAGACATTTCTTGCAAATACATTTTTGCTACAAATTCTAAATAACACCAGTACCAGTTTAAAATATAGGTAAGCAATTTATGTTTTGATGAAAAGTACCTGTAAATAGTAGATTCGGTAGAATTAATTTTTTGAGCTAATTTTTTAAATGTAAACTGCTCAAAACCTACTTCGTAAATTAATTCGATTCCATTCTCAATAATAAGTTTCCCCACCTCAGAGTTTTCTGGATCTCGAAGATAAAGATGTTCATTCAGCTTAAATTTTAGTAAAATTTGCATCATCAATATTTTACCACAAAGTAAAATACTTTTACAAACTAACGCAATACATTTATTAAAGATAGTAATACTATTACATTGGTTTTACAATTAAATTAAAAGCACATTAAAACAAACTCGTTTTGAATCAAAAAGCTCGAAATTCTTTGAGAACTTCGAATCTTCTTGTTACTGCAAATAACCATTTCAATTCTTCTTTCATGTTATTGCAACAGTAGAGGTTTTGATAAAGATGGAATATCTGTAGAGCTTTCTACAGATAACTATTAAATCATAAAAAAAAGAGCTTGTGTACTAATCTTCCAGATTTTCGACAAGCTCATTACCTAGGCTTTGATTATTTTTCTACAATTAATCTTGCAATATTTCTTTAATTCCCATACATAGGTCTTCCATCTTTTTGTAAGATGCATAACTATTTTTCTGTTTCTTAAAGTCTATTACAATTAAACCTGGCTCGGCTTTCAAGTAGAACATATTACTATCGGCCAAAGATATCTCACCATTTTTTCGGTCATCTTCACCGCCAAAAATATCATCATTAGCTAAAGCTCCTTCTATATAATCTATTACCTTTTCCGTTTTTTGCTCAGGGTAAACAGCTTTAAAATTATATCCCTCATCTGTTTTTTTAACAGTTATAGATTGGTTACCACTACTACTTTTAGAAGCACAGCCTGCTAAAAGTGCAATGCAAATTGTTGCAATTAATAAATTTTTCATATTTCCATTGTTTAAGTTAATTACCTCCAGCTCTTCCTTTAATATCATCTGTTGCCGTATTTCTATTTCTAGCTGATTTTACATTTTGATTGCCAAAATTATAGTTTACACTAAAAGCTGCCCTTCTACTTAAATAGTGATTAACTACATTTAAATTCACATTTTGATATTGTAATCTTCCTTTCCAATAGTTTGTTAAGAAAATATCGTCCATACCAATTCTTATTTTTAACTTTTTGTTCATTAAGCTTTTTTGGATATTTGCATTTACAGCGTACTGCGTAATGGTAGTTTCTTCAACACCCTGCAATTTTGGTGAATTCAACCATATACCTACTTCAATAGCATAGTTTTTTGGCAAAGTGATGGCATGGCTATGATTAAAATTATAAGCTACTTTACTTGCCCTATATTTTGCTCCCTCTAAGTTTCCATCATTAAATTTGGCCAAAAACACACTTACATTATTTTGTATTTTCCAGAATTTAGCCACATTTATTGGGAAGTATAAATTGGTAGAATAGTTTTGTGCCCTACCTAAATTTTTACGGATTACATTTACAATTCTGGTTACTTCATCTTGCTGGCTTATTTGCGTAATCATATCTCTCGTATCTGAATAGCTTAAGGAAATTGATGCTTCTTTATAACTATAATTCAGCTCAAAATTATAGGTAAATTGAGGCTTTAAATAAGGATTTCCTTCATCTAACGCATAAGGATCCATGTAAAATACGAAGGGATTTAATTGCTGGTAATTCGGTCTATCAACCCTTCTGCTAAATGATGAACTGATGTTATTGTTTTCATCTAATTTTCTATTCACAAATAACGTTGGAAATAAGGAAAGGTAATTTCTATCTACCTGATTATTGCTTGTAACCGAGTTGCCGTTAGAGTGGGTATACTCTGCTCTTAAGCCCGCCTGAATTTGCCATTTTTCCCAATCTTTAGCAAAATTTGTATAAGCTGCATTTATATTTTCTTTGTAAATAAACTGATTAGATTTACCCGCGTCATTTTGCCAATTTCCTGATATTAACTCCTCAGAGATTAAGTTGTTATGGGTAACTACATAACTACTTTTTAATCCTGTTTCTACTCTTATGGTTTTGTTTACCACCCAAGTAAAATCGCTTTTTGCAGCGATTACATTTATTTTAGCATCTGTAAAGTTTCTTAAATTTGTGGTCTTAGTTAGCGAACCAGCGTTATTAAAATATTTGGCATTAAAGGTATCGTCCTTTTCATTGCTAAAACCAGAATAATCAGCATCAAAAGTTAAATTTGTACCTTCCTTATTCATATCATGTTTAATGTTAAAATTTGCCGTTAAATTACCTACGGGCGAATTTGAAAATGCTAATTGATCAACTGCATTATTGGATTTTACATTATTTTGGGTTTCCAAAATAGAGGTCTCACTCACATTATTTAATCTCGAGTTGATACTATTGGCATCAATCATCACACCAAAAACCGTTTTTTCTGAAGCATAATAATCTGCTCCAATTTTGCCCATGTAGGCCACCCCTTTATTATTTCTTACAAAATTTTGGTTAAAGGCACTCGCCAAATTAGTTGTAGCTGTAGTACGTAATACATTTGTAGTATTGTGTGCAACCTTTCTATTAAAAGCTGCTGTTCCATATACATTCCACTTATTTACTCTGTTGTTGAGTGTTAAACTTAAGCCCACTCTGTATAAATCTGCAGGGAAATTTGGCATAATACCTTCTCCAGTATTTAAGGATATATTCCCATTGGTACCATAATTTTTGTTGCGTTTTAACTTAATATTAATAATACCAGATGCTCCGGCAGCATCATATTTTGATGATGGATTAGTGATTAACTCTATTGTTGCAATTTGATCACTACTCATATTACTGAGTAGCGTGGTTACATCTGCACCCGATAAGAAATTAGTTTTTCCATCAATCATAACGGTAATGCCTGCTTTGTTATTCAACTTAATCTGGTCGTTTTGTCTATCAATAGTTACTCCTGGAGCTTTCTCTAAAAGTTCTAATGCACTATTTCCGGCTGCACTTATGCTATTTTCTACATTTAAAATTGTTCTATCTGCTTTGCGTTCTACATAAGGTTTTTTAAACGTTACAGCCACTTCATTTAGCTGTTTAGTTAAACATTCTATTTTAAAAGAGGGTAACGTCAAATCATCAGCTATACTAAATTTTGCAGATTTAAAGTTCTTATACCCAACCATGTTAATTGCAAAAACATAGTCTCCAGTTTTAATCTGCTCAAATGAAAACTTACCATCTCCATCTGCTTGCCGACTTGTAACCGTGGCGCTATCTGGCAAGCTCAATATTTTGATCAACGCAAATGGAACAGCTTCAGCTTTTTCGTCTGTTATTTTACCAGAAATTTTCACTTTTTTTTGGGCAAAGGAAGTCCCACATGCCAATAGGCAAGCTATAAGTAGTACAATATTTTTCATGATTTGTTAAATTATTTTGGCAATTTAATCTTCATTTTATAATGAAGATTTCTTGCAACATTATTACTTATTATTTAATATCAAAGTCCTTAATTTCTCAAGTTGCGTGTCAGACTTCCAAAGAATTTGTTCAATGTCTCTTGTAATTTTTATATCTGGTTCGGTTCCAAATCCATCTAAAATTTTACCGTCTTTTTGAAATGAAACCATGGTGCTTAATTTTAAAGTCAGTTTTGAATTTGGCAATTCGAAGCGTTCGCTATTGCCGCTTGAGCCATCTGTTGTTACACCAACAATTTTTATATTTGGTATAGTTTTAAAAACAGAAACAAGTACCGATGCTGCGCTAAAACTTTTTTCGTTTGCCAAAATATAGACTGGTTTGTTGTAGTAAAAAGATGCTTTAGAAAGCTTTTCGCCATTAAATAATCCAAAATAATATTCACTGTATTTTTTAGAATCCAAATTGTATTTTGGGTTGAAAACTTTTAAAAATTGCTTTACGCTTTTTTGTTCATTTTTATTTAGTTCCGAAAATGAATATAGATTTCTACTGTGCAAGCGCTCTTTATATTCTTCTGGTAAAGGAAATGGTGCTCTTTGTTTGGTTGCATTTATTACATACACAGAATCTGGATGAACAAAATATTTTGCCAATTCATATATTAAATCTCGCGTGCCGCCGCCATTACCTCTTACATCTACAATTAAAGCTTTGCTGTTTTCTTTGATGGCTTTCATAAATGAATTAAGCTTATCGAAAATATATGGAGCATCTTCTTTACCAACCATAGCCGGAATGTGCATATACGCAATCTCATCCTTTACATCAAAAAGTTGAGCTGCAATTTCACCTTTATTGTAATCTTCATCTTTTACCAAAAAATATTCTCTTTCAAATTTTTCATCCCAATATGTAGCTCTTTTCGTTCTTCCAACTGGAGTAACTTTTATAACTGTATCTTTTTGAAACGAATGATCTGATAAGATTAATTCCATTTCATTTGGCAAATGTTTCTTTAATACACTGTAACTTTTTTCAATATCTCGAAGTGCTCTAACAGCTTTAGAAAAATAGGCATCTTGAGGTGCTGCTATATCAGCTGGAAGTATTTTTTGAAGAAAATCTTTACTAGCAATTCCATTTATTTTTTTGAGATAGGGAAATCTTCTATTTAATACTTCTAATTCTCTTTTCGAGTTCTTGTTTAGTACAACAACCTTATTGTTTTCAGGAGCATAAGCAAAGGGTAGAAAAAGGCTATCGTTTAACTTATAACCACCTACAGAGGAATGTCTATCTCCAATCTTCCCAATAGTTTCAGTAAGAAATAAGCCAAAATCTTCAAGTTTTGTAGTTTCACTTATCGTTTTTAGATATTTTTTGAAATCGCTATGAAAATCATAACCATTTAAGTAAACATATGAAGATTTTTCATTTAAGGTTTTCCTCAAAAATTCAAGATCATTTTGAATTTGGTGCTTAACTAATTTATTGGTTTGGGCTTTAGAAGCTATCGCCACCAGACTAAGAACTATTGTTATCAAAAATTTTATTTTCATATTGCTTGTTGTAAAGTATTTTGCCAGCAATCAATTCTTAATTTTTTGGCAAAGGAAGTCCCCCATGCCAAATGGCATGTTATCATGAGGATGATATTTTTAATTATTTTACTTATTGATTTGTCATTCCGAGGAACGAGTAATCTCATTAGGATTTTAATAAAGATTCTTCGCTACGCTCTGAATGACAAAAGTGATTAAGGAGTAATTTCTTCCTTTGGTTTATCTAACTCTGCTTTACATTTTAATCCTTCTTCAGTCATTACCCATTCTCTGTAATTACTATTTTTCTCGTTCGGATCATCGCATGAATAATAGTAGAAATGTACATAATTGTAAATGTTATCATTTAAAAGCAAGTGCGTTCCTACCGGAACTTTCAACGTAATGGCCACTTCCTGATTACGCCAAATGCTTTCTTGTTTTAGTTCTAACCTTGCGCTAAGTGTTAACAAAGAATCCTTTTGTGTGTACTTGTAATTTATGTTTTGCGCATTACGCAGGGCGATTGGAAAAGTTCTTCCTTGCGATTCGTAATTTTGAGTGATCGTAGTTTTATCATTTTCACTTTTCAAAATCTCTACCCTAACATTTTTTGGCACTCTAAAAGGATGGTTATCATTATCATCATAAACAACTCTGCCATCGCTATTATTATTTTCAATTTGTAATGCTAAACTATCAGTTTTACTAAAGGCAATACTTTCATCTATATCAATTACATAAGTTTTATAAGGTTTAATCTCATCAGTTTTTACCATTTCTGCATGCTCTTTAAATTCAGAACTAATTTTAGCAGTATAATAAACACTATAAGCAACCCCGATTAACCACACAACCAGCAACGCAAATGAAAGCGATTTATTAATTGCCTTTTTATTAAATGCCACCCTTACCGCAAACAACACCAATACCAAAACCGGGATAAATGTGGTAACAAAGGCCGAAAGAACCATGCCATCTCTAAAGTCTTCGTTAATTACCGATAGCGGCCAAACTTCGAAAGTGTTAGCATCTAAAAATCCTAAAAATGCAGCTAAACAAACAATTAAACAAACCAATGTTGCAAAACCGCAAACAATAAAACAACCTGCTATAACTTTAGCCAATACTTTAACTGTTGACCCTATAGCTCTACCAATAGCTTGTACAATTTCGGTTACAAAATTGCCAGAACGTTTTGCTATTGGTTGAAACTGTTCGCCAGCATGTCTCATGTTTTGCTTAAATGCGGCCAACTCCTCTTCAAAACTTTTTTGATACCCGTAAAGGTTAGTCGCCTCTCCTTTCATCTCCATTTTTTCCGACCTAGATACGGCCCTTGGTGTTGCCACCCATAAAATAATATATGCCAATACACCAGCTCCACCTAAAAATATCAACAAGAAAGCTATTAATCTTACCCATCGTGCTTCTATATTTAAATAATGTCCTAAACCTGCGCATACTCCCGCAATCACACCATCATCAGTATCGCGGTATAACTTTTTGTCTCCTTCGTAATGTGCTTGTTGAGTTGTTTTTGGAGCTTCTTCTTCCTCATCGCCAATAAAATCTTGCACTCTTCCCATTTGGGCAATCACGCTTTGTACATCGGCAATTTCGATTACCTGTTTTTTGCCAGCTTCCAAAAGCTCAGTAAACATTTCAGCAATCCTGTTTTCAATATCTGTTACAATCTCAAAATCATCAGCATTTTTTGCAAAATATTGTTTAATCTCGTTAAGGTAAGCAGTTAAGATTTCGTAGGCATCTTCTTCAATATGAATGATTGTATTGCCTATATTTATGATAATTGTCTTCTTCATGTTTTCTGAAATTAATTTTGAGAGTCTGATTGTTTCGGAACCCCATTTTGTGAGGTGGTAATAGCATAAGCTAATTCTTGCCAGGTATGGTCCAATTGTTTTAAAATCTGCCTGCCATCCTCAGTTAGTACATAATACTTGCGCGGAGGACCAGATGTAGATTCTACCCAATTGTAACCCAACAATCCATTATTTTTTAATCTGGTAAGCAACGGATACAAAGTACCTTCTACCACCAACAGTTTTGCCTGCTTTAATTCTGCGATAATATCTGAGGCGTAAATCTCTCCTCTCGATATGATTAAAAGCACACAATATTCAAGTATGCCTTTTCGCATTTGTGTTTGCGTATTTTCTGCTATCATAATACAAAGATATATGTTTCATATAGTATTATGCAATACATAGTACTATAATTATTTTAAATATATTATTAATGATCTGATTACCAGATATATAAATTTTATATATTTCATCACTTGAAAATGATTGGCAGTGTTTTATCGCAAAAACAGCCCCGCTTTTGTTACAAGCCCTGCAGGAAAAGCGCGATCTTTTCACGCCAATCGGGTTTATATTACAAAGGTTTTTTGCTACCTGCAGCGTGAGGGATAGCAATGGAGGCCCAACCCTTTCCCATGAAAAATCCTATGGTGTGGACACATTTTTTATCGCATGTTGCTTTTCGGCTATTTGCTAAGTTGCGTCAAAAGCACTACTGTTTTCAGCCAAGAACGATTGTCAATCTCCAGTGCCAGCCTAATCAAAAAACAGTAGTACAACAGCACAATTGGCAATGCCAAACCTCAAATGCAATGGTTTTGTGCTCAACTTCGCAAATATTTTGATTAAATACTAACAAACAAAACGAAGTACCGCTGTTTTTTTGATGAGTGAGGGTTTGTGAAAAGGCACATAGTGAGATTGACAAGCATTTATTCATCTGTTTATATTTTAAATGGTATGACTGAGCTTCGCTTCGGTATTGCATACTTTTGATGCCTATAAAGTTTGATGCCCGCTGGCATAGAGGCATATATAAATATTTGCGTCCACACGATAGGATGAAAAATCGGTATTAAGGGCAGCCCCCTCATTCTTTTTAACCATACAAAACACTTCAATTCTTCATGTTTTTGTTACATTAGTATTTTTAAGCACACAAATGAGTTTAGGTTATAAAAAAATAGTTGTTAAAGTAGGTTCTAACGTAATTACACAAGCCAATGGCTTACCAGATGAAGAGCGAATTAAACATTTGGTTGATCAATTGGCGAATATTAAAGCAAAAGGGATTGAAGTAATTTTGGTTTCTTCTGGAGCTGTTGCAGCCGGTAGAAGCCTGATTAAAGTTTCTGAAAAGCAAGATGCTGTTACTACAAGGCAATTATTGGCAGCTATAGGGCAGGTAAAACTGATTAATACTTATGCAAATTTCTTTTCTGATCATGCCATAAAATGTGCTCAGGTTTTAGTTACAAAAGAAGACTTTCGAGACCGGGCGCATTATTTGAACATGAAAAATTGCATGCAGATTTTGCTTCAAAATGAGGTTATTCCGGTAGTAAATGAAAATGATGTTGTTTCTGTAACCGAACTAATGTTTACCGATAACGATGAGTTGGCAGGCTTAATCGCATCCATGCTAAATGCCGATGCATTGATTATTTTATCTAACGTAGATGGAATTTACAATGGGGATCCGAAGCTAGAAAAATCAGAAGTTATCCAGGAAATTAAAGGTTCGGCTACCAATTTAGCTTCTTTTATTAGTACCGGAAAATCGCAATTTGGCAGAGGCGGAATGGTTACCAAATCTACCATGGCACAAAAAGTGGCCAAATTGGGCATCACAGTTCATATTGCTAATGGCACAAAAGATGATATTTTAACCGAGCTTTTAGCAGATCAATTAATTCACACTAAGTTTGTTCCAGAGAAAATCAAATCTGGCAAGAAAAAGTGGATTGCCCATTCTGAAACAACTGCAAAAGGGATGGTTCAATTAAATAATGGCGCAAAAGATGTACTTACTTCTGGCAAAGCCACCAGCCTACTACCTATCGGGATTATCGCCATCAAATCAGACTTCTTAAAAGGCGATATCATTAAAATTGTAGATGAAGCAGAGAATTTGGTTGGTTTAGGCATTGCAGAATACGGATCTGATAAAGCCCGCGAAAGAATTGGTCAGAAAAATCAAAAAGCATTAGTACATTACGACTATTTTTATTCAACTATTTAAGCTTAAAGACTAAAGCTGAAAGACCAAAGCTTTTAACTCATCATTGCGAGGTAAGAAGCAATCTTAAAGCGTTAGTCAATTACAACAATACCAGATATCAGCAATACATGAACTACAAAATATATTTTGAGAAAGCACGGCAAGCAAGTAGAACTTTAACAAGTTTGGCAAAAGAACAAATCGATGCTGTTTTAATAGATTTATCAAAAGATTTGGTTAGCAATGCTGACGAAATTCTTTCGGCCAATGCCAAAGATTTAGCTAAAATGCCTGAAGATGATCCGAAATATGATCGGTTGAAATTAACTATAGAACGTATCCAAGCAATTGCCAATGATGTTGTAAATATAGCAGGTCTGCCAGGTCCTCTGGGCAATATTTTATCTGATAAAGTATTAGATAATAAACTTCAGATTAAAAAAGTGCGTGTGCCTTTAGGCGTGGTAGGCGTAATTTACGAAGCGAGACCCAATGTTACTGCAGATGTATTTTCGTTGTGTTTTAAAACTGGAAATGTGGCGGTTTTAAAAGGTGGTAGCGATGCTGAGTTTTCCAATTTGGTAATTACAAAAGTTATCCATCAGGTACTGGCAAAGCATAAAATTAATGTTGATGTCTTAACTTTATTACCAGCAGAAAGAACGGCAACTGAAGCATTGTTAAACGCTATGGGGTTTGTTGATGTTTTAATTCCTAGAGGCAGTCAATCGTTAATTAACTATGTTAGGGCAAATAGTAAAATACCTGTAATTGAAACCGGAGCGGGCATTGTGCATACTTATTTTGATGAAAGTGGAGATCTGGAAAAAGGAAAAAACATCATTATAAATGCAAAGACGAGAAGAGTAAGTGTCTGCAACGCATTAGATTGCGTTCTGATTCATCAAAATAGGTTAGCTGATTTAGCTGAGCTTTTATCGCCATTGGCTGAAAAAGAAGTTGAGCTTTTTGCTGATGAAAAAAGCTATGCAATTTTAAAAGACACCTACCCTATTTCATTGTTAAATAAGGCTTTGCCAGAACATTTTGGCACAGAATTTTTATCACTAAAGTTAGCCGTTAAAATAGTGGATAACTTTGATGAAGCATTGGTTCACATTGCGGATTACAGTTCAAAACATAGTGAAGCAATCATCTCTGAAGACGCTAAAAACATAAGCAAATTTTTAAATGAAGTTGATGCCGCAGCCGTTTATGCCAATACCTCTACTGCTTTTACAGATGGCGCACAGTTTGGCTTAGGGGCAGAAATTGGAATTAGTACGCAGAAACTTCATGCTCGTGGTCCAATGGGATTAGAAGAATTAACAAGTTACAAATGGGTAATTAATGGCGCTGGACAAATTAGGATTTAAATTATTGCAAAATAAAATATCGTTTCAATATTAGTAAAAGCATCATTTCAAAATAATATTTTAAGACTACTGTTTTAGTAGCATTAATTTATTTACCTTTGCGCCTTCAAAAATAGCGCATGTTAAAAAAATCTATTGCATTAATTAAACAAGAAGTTGCCGACCACGGCGGCGTTTCATTAAAAAGAACTCTTGGTCCATTCCAGCTAATTTTAATTGGTGTTGGACTAACTTTAGGGGCTGGTCTATTCTCAATTACAGGCTTAGCAGCTGCGAATTACGCTGGTCCGGCGGTAACGATATCTTTTATTATTGCCGCAGTTGGTTGTGGTTTTGCAGCATTGTGTTATGCAGAATTTGCATCGATGATACCAGTTGCAGGTAGTGCCTACACTTATGCCTACGCAACGATGGGCGAATGGTTTGCATGGATTATTGGTTGGGATTTAGTTTTAGAATATTCCGTTGGTTGTGCCACAGTAGCCATTAGTTGGTCGCAATACTTAACCCGCTTTTTAGGTTCTTATGGTATTCATTTACCACCACAGTTAACGTTATCTCCGTTCGAAACCGCTAAACTGGCTGATGGTACAGTTGTGCATGGCTGGATAAATATTCCGGGTGCTTTAATCGTTATCTTAATGACCTTGGTTGTAATTAGAGGCACTAAAGGATCAGCAATTGTAAATGCGATTGTTGTGTTTTTAAAAGTTGGTGTTGTTTTGGTTTTCATTGCATTGGGTTGGCAATATATAGATCCGGCAAATTACCAACCCTATATACCAACTAACACTGGCGAGTTTGGCCATTTTGGTTGGAGTGGGATTTTACGAGCAGCAGCATTGGTATTTTTTGTGTTTATTGGTTTTGATGCCGTTGCAGCTTCTGCACAAGAAACCAAAAACCCTAAGAGAGATTTACCTATCGGGATAATTGGCTCGTTGTTGGTTTGTACGATCTTATTTGGCCTTTTTGGACATGTGATGACAGGTTTGGCCAGTTATAAAGAGTTTGCGGATAGCGGCGCCCCTGTTGCTATTGCGATAGAAAAAACGCCTTTTGCATGGTTAAGTCAGGCGATAATTTTAGCTATTTTAATCGGCTATACTTCGGTAATTCTGATCGATTTAATGGCGCAATCGCGGATGTTTTATGCCATAAGTAAGGATGGATTGCTTCCAAAAGTATTTTCAGACCTTCATCCAAAATTTAAAACTCCCTATAAATCGAATGTACTCCTTTGTATTTTTATAGCATTGTTTGCCGCCTTTGTACCTATAAAGGTGGTTGGCGAAATGACGAGTATTGGTACCTTATTGGCTTTCGTAATTGTTTGTGCAGGGATTTTAATCTTAAGAAAAACAGATCCAAATGCTGAGCGACCATTTAGAGTTCCTTTGGTTCCGTTAATACCTATTTTGGGTATTTTGGTTTGTTTGGCAATGATGTGTTTTATGCCTTGGGAGACTTGGTTGAGACTATTTATTTGGTTGGCAATCGGTTTTGCCATTTATTATTTTTACGGCAAAAAGAACAGCGTGTTGAGGAAACGATTAGAAAATGAAAGCGACACAATCAGATAAGCATTTGAATGAAAAGATTTATAAGTATCTATTTACTACATCTTCTCATCCAAATTTTACTTTAAATTATCCAATAAAAGGAACAATTTCGTTAAAAGGCTTACTCATTATACTTCCATAAAGAGATAACAGAAATAAAAGTCCAATGATTAGGAGGAAGATTGGCTTATACCTAAATTCTTTTCCTTTTTTTACACAGTGCCTATAGTAAAGATAAGTACTACCTAAATAAATTGTGGTAAATCCCAGCATCATGTAAGTTACAGTCATATCGTTTTTTTTAGAGAAAATTTTAATTATTTATTAGATTGCTATGCGATATTAACTATTCTCTGCTAAAATTTATATTCAAACATATAAGTGTACGTATATAATGTATATTCGATACAATTCAGCTATTATTTGCAATAGATATCGCTAAAAACTTACCTAATAATTAAACTGATCGATAGCTTCTTCTGTAATAGAATTTAATTCTAGCAAATTCTTGGGTTGAATATTTTTCCAAATGGTTTTTGGTTTGCCTCCATCTTTAAAAGTATTTGTTCCGCTGGTATAATTCATTTTCATGGTCGAAAAGTTCATCGTTGTAGATGTTTCTTCTCCAGAAGATCTATGCATACTAAATTTATTGTAACCAATTAATTCGAACTTCTGATTCTGAAACCTAAAGGTATAATCGAAATTGTAAATCTCCCAAGCGCCGCAGCTGTAGAAATTCTGAAAGTGTATTTGCAATACTCCTTTTGCTATTTCGATACCACCTTCTTGTCCAAAGGGATCCATTAAACACGGGCTCTCCTTACTGTTTTCGGATGGAATAAATTTGGTATTTTTGGCAACCAATTCAAAAGTGCCATTGCTCTTTTTAAAAGCAACTAGCAAATATCTTTGGTTAACATTTATCGTATCGCCACCCCATCTTTCCTTATCTATAATAAAATTTTTAGGATCAGTATTTTCGATAACCAATGCAACATCTTCTAAACGATCTTTATTCAAATCGCCTTTTGCTTGGGTAATTATTTTCCAGCCATTAGGTACAAACTCACTGATTTTTGAAACTGATTTTTTAATAGTTACTTCATCGCTTTGCGCAAAAGAAAACTGACTAGCAATAAGTACAAGTAGAATGATAAAAAGATTTTTCATGTTAGGCAGTTTAAAATAATACCTCGTATAAACCCAAACTTGGCGCATACAAATAGGTTTTGTTTTTTAAGGTTAATGTTTTGGGCAAAGTCATGTCATCACACTTAAATTTTTGTTTATTTAACTCGTAATAAGCTAAATAATCTGGGCTAGGCAACCTCCCATTTTTCCAACCAATTAACACGTCATCATCAAATTTGGAGATTTCCAATTTTGGTTTTTGAATTTCGGACTTAAAAAGTTCGGTTTGTCTAACAATTAGCGTCGCATTTCTAATTTCAAAAACATCACACCTTTCCGTATTAACAATAGTGTATTCACAAGGCTCTAATCCATAAGGCTTTATTATTTCGATCTCATATTTATCAACGGCTTTTAACCTCAAACTATCATTCAGGTGTTTTAGTTCTTCTGATTTTTTGCTTAAACTATCTGCAAAGACTACCGTTTTAAAGTCTTCTTGTTTTTTGTAATCAGGATACGAAAACTTCTTTCTATTGAAATATAAATTACCTTGCTTATCTATGTAAAATGGAAGCCTCCAATCGTAAACTTGCTCAAAAACTACCTTATTATTTATATCGATAATTTTCATCGGCAAATTACTGTTATCCGGTTTAACGAGAATTCTATCGTCATTTAAAAAGACGAGTTCGCTTATGTTATTCATATCCGTAACCTTCCGAAACTTCGAGCTATCTTTTAGCAATTCGGTTAATAAAGCAACTTCGGGATGTGCATCTTTTTTAGGAATAGGATTACATCCCAATACAAATAACAAAACAATAAAATTGAGATATCTCATAAGCTATTCTTTAGTATAATTTGATTTGCCATTTACATCAACTGGTTCTCCCAAATATTTTGGTCTTCTATCTCTCATTACATCAAAAACAGACTTGGTAATGGATAGTTTCTCTCTAAAAGAATAATATTTGTATCCTGGATAAACTCCTCTATCTGCACTATAGCCATAAGATTTTACACCCAATTTATCTCCCAGAAACACACAACGATTTAAGTGATATTTTTGCGAAACCAAAATTGCGGTGTCAACCTTAAAAATATGTTTGGCTCGGTACATGGTAGAATAACTATCAAAACCTGCATAATCAATGTATATTTTATTGGTATCTACACCGTTTTCATAGCAATACAATTTCATTACTGTTAGCTCATCGTGTTCGTCTCTTCCGTTATCTCCAGACAGTAGAATTTTATCAACTTTGTTGTTCTTGTATAGCGAAATACCAGCATCTAACCTATCTTTTAAGTATCTACTCGGTTTATCGCCATTTATACCTGCACCAAAGATGATGGCAACTCTCGCTTTCGGAATATCAGTTAAACTAGAATAAATAACATTTTCTGTACGTGATTTTACCCTATAATTAGTAGCCCAAACAGCAGCAATACAAATAAATGTGGCACAAATGAATAGGATGATAAGCTTTTTGAATTTTAGTTTTTTCATTATAGTTGAAAAGATAAAAGAAAAGAGGCGATGACAATTAGTAAACCAATAGATAGGGTAGCTAATGAAGCTTTACTTAATTCAACTTGCGATTTTTCGCGAAATCTTCGGAATTCCAAATAGATGAAACCGCTGTAAAGAATAGAAAAAATAAGAATTAAATTTACAGTCAAACTCAACTCTCCAACAAAGGAAAACTGATCTTCTTGGATATTTTTAGGCAAGAAATAAAAAGCAAAATGATAAATGAGAAAAATACCAAATGCTAAAAAAATCAATCTGAGTAAGCTATAGCCAAGGATCTTATTTTTCATGATAGATTATATTTACAATAATTTATAAACCTGAAACTAAAAGCAAAATAATATTGGTACATGTTTATAGTTTCCTACTTATTTCCTGCAATCAATTTTTGTATTCGAGGATATAGCTCTATATCTGCATAAGCGCCGTCAAGTTTCCAAACACCATTCAGTTTTTCAAAATCGAGATTAGCAATGCTGTTACTTTTTGTATGTATCATCTGCTCTCCAAAAGTATCGGCCTTGCTAAATATACTCTTCGAATACCATGAAACGAGTTTACCATTATCCTTCAAATCGTAATTTTCCTGTTGCAACAAGAGCGGCCATATTTTTACAAACTGCTGTTTGTTGATTTTTAATATAGGCATATCGTCATGCTCTCCATTTATGGAAAAAGGAAAGTTAATTAATGGATATAATTTTTCAGGATCAGCTTGTTTAGTGGTTTCTCTCAATTTATTCCAAAAATCTAAAAAGTCATTTTTATATTGATTGTCGTAATAATCTGCAGCCTCAAATGAGGTAATGTATTTAATGTTTTCTTTTTCCAATGAAGTAATAAACAGGTTTACATCCTTAAAGTGGTTCCAGCGGTAATTTGGTTTTTTGTTGAAATATTTATACCAAATACCACCCTCTTTAAAAGCATAATTGTAACGGGCATACACTGCATTGCGCATGGTTGCCATTTGTTGTTTGTTATATTTTTTTACATCTTTTTGCGTAAAACTGGAGAGTGATATTTCGGAAAAATCACCTTCTGGTTTCCAATAAACTTTACGATAAAAGCGTTCTCTATCTGCATCGTGAATGCCAAATTTTGTTTCTTTATCGCATTTGTAAAGGCGGAAAAAATGGGTTTTATCTACCCTAAAATAACTCTCGCCCACAAAAAAGGTCGAGGCCACAAATTGTTTGCTTATTGCCTTTACTGGCGCAAAAATATTTTGTCCTATCCAACCGCCATCATGTACGTTTGGAAGGGTTTCGCAATTGGTTACTTGTTTATTTATCAGCCTTGCTTTACTAAAGCTAAGGTGTTGGTAATGTACAAATGTGGCATAAGATTTTGCATCGATAATAATTTTGATTTGGTAAAGTGAATCTCGATCCTCAGCAATATAAGTACCATTTACACTATTGTTAAAGTCATTTGCTAAAGCATTCACATCAAATCCATTATTTAAGTTTGGCGTCCAAGGGCTAATTTCTGATGAGCTTGTGCAGGGGCAATTTTTGTTTGTATTTTTTTGTTGTGCAAATCCATTAACGTTGCTACAAAAAATTAAAAACAGAAGCGAAAAATATTGTTTCATAACTATTTAAAGATTAGATGAATTAGACATTATGATTAATTTTTTCTGGGTGGTGGAACTTTCATCTCTGCTGGCTTTAAGTGCCTTTCAGTTAAATTTTCTAGTGGAATTTCTTTCATTTTATCGCTCACTTTTTTCAAGCCCCATTTGTCTGTAATGTATTTTGTTGTGATGCAAAATGAACCTATGTAATCGTAAAAATTTTCGGTAACAACGAGTGTGTCATTTGCAAGTTTATAATTTCCTTCAAGGATAATTTTTCCCGCTCTTGTACCATATTTTGCAATTTCCAAGTGACTAAATTTGAGTCTATCTAGCGTAATCTTATACTTCTGCAAAGTATCGCTTTTTTGCTGTCGTTGCATTTCATCGGGCTTTTGATAGCCCAGATAAACGTTAAATTTTGTTTTTTTGACATTAAAATCTACCAAGTGTTTATCAGTTTTTAAAATGTCTGATGTGCCAGCAAGTCTTACGGTTTTAGGCGGTGGACCTTTTTGTGCAAATGTTTTTATGCTAATTAAAACTATAATTAAAATGAATAGACTTCTCATAATTGATTAAATTTAATTTACAAAAGTGGCGACAAATTAAAGCAACACGATCGACACTTTACTACTATCTATTTTTGCCTCGTCTTTTCTTTTCCGCATTTTCATGTTTTTCAACAATACCATCTAACTGAGTAGAATAAGTGTAGTAGCTTTCTTCGCTAAACTCTTCGAGATAGATTTTTTTAAACTTCATTTTTACTTTAATGGCAGGAATTTTAACCAACTCTCCTTTTTCGTTATTTGCTAAATGGTCGAAATAGTGCCAATTACCGATATAATCGCCGGTGAGCAGGTTTGCACTTGCTTCGCCACTACCATCATTAGCAGCATTGCCAAAAGCATATTCAGTAATACCAATAAGGCGTATGCGTTTTTCTACTTTCTCATACCTAAACTGACACGCATAACCAGCCCGCATCCAGTTGTTTCTTAATTCAAATCCATTTCGGGTTGCTTTGACATAAGTATTATCGCTTGACATTTCGATTTCCTTACTTCTTAATTTTTTGAAGTTTTGGGTAGACAACCTGCAGACTATTTGTAGTGCTTTTTGGTCAATATAAACCGTGTCATTTTTACCATCAAAGTCGATGTCTTTAACTAGTTTACCTTGCGCAAAAACTAAAAAGTGAGTGCTAAGCACCATAATAAGTGCAAATATTTTTTTCATGTATTTTAATACTTAACTGTTTTTACCAGATTGCCTAGTTCATCGTAATGTTTCCATTCATTTATACAAACTCCATTTTTATACTGGCCAACTGCTTTTAGCTTATTATTTTTGTAATAATACTTCCATTCGCCCGTTTCAAAATTTTTCTCATACAACCCAATATTCATTAGTGTTCCATTTTCGTAAAACCTTTTCCATTCGCCTTCTTGTTGTCCGTCTATAAATAACCCAATGCTTTCTAATTCCCCCTGGTCATAGTATTCCCACCATTTGCCTATTTGTTTCCCATCCTTATACTTACCAATATTTTGTAATTGTCCATTTTGATGATAGCGTTTTAATTTCCCCTCTCTTTTTCCATTTTTGTATCGTACCGCATCTTTTATCAAAGCATTTTTATCTTCGTAATAAAATCTCCATAAACCTTTCGCTTTTCCATTGCTGAATTTTCCAGTTTTCCAAAAATTTCCATTGTTGTAAAAAGCAGTCCACCTGTTATTTTCCTTACCATTTTTTACGTTACCATATTCATATAGCAATCCATTCTCACGATACATCACTATATCACCTGACAAGGTTCCTTCTTCAAAACTTCCAACTCGCCATAGTTTTCCATTTTCATGATAATATTTCCACTGGCCCGTTTCTTTTCCATTTGCATTAAGTTGCCCAACTTCTTTTACATTGCCATTATCATAAAATAGTTTATGTTCTTGTTGTCCCCTAACGAAAACACAAGTAAAAAGTATTGCAATTATTAAACAGATTTGTTTCATAATTAAACCTTTAATTCGTTTTATAATTCAATCTATCATTACCTATCTTGGCCCAAATTGATAAATAGCAAATGCCCAGCAAAGCGATGGATTCAGAAACTACAAAAGACAGCAATTGCCCTAGGTTACTTAACTCGAAAAGTAAACTATCCCATTGGTTAGTTAGTTTATCTTTTAAAATCTCTAAACTGTAATTCCCATTTTGTGGTGTATTTACCATAAAATCTAAAATAGTGCACAACAACATCGATTACGAAAAATCTAATTAGCAAAATAGCTAACAAAGCAGCTATTGCCACAACAAAAACATTCTCTTTAAGTTTATTAAATATGAGCAAAGCTGATAACAAAATATAAAAGTGGAGCGAATTCAAATCTGCGTAAGCTCCATAAAATGAATAGTTAACCAAACTGCTGTTTGCCAGAAAACTTGAAACAACAGTACTTCAAATCAATCCTGCTAAACCAAAAACAGCAAAACTGATGACTATTGCCAATATAACCGTTATCAGTTTTGATTTATAAAAGACTGGCATTTATATTAGTTTATCTACTAAAAGTTAATGGGTACAAACACTAAACCAGCTACATTATAACCTTGAATTTTAGTTTCCCATTTAGGCATTTGTGTTAATTTTTCGCTTAGTTTATTGAATGTTTCTGCGCTCGCACTTAGGTTTTTTAACTCACTTAAAGCCACAGAACCATCTGATGCTATATCAAGTATGATAATGGCGTTCCCCTTATTATTTATTTTGTGTTTTTGAGCCAGAATAGGATACAAATTGTTCTCTACCCATTTGTAAAGTGCATTTTGTCCATCTGGAAAAATCGGATGAATGGGTTTATTATCTTTAAACTTTGGAGGAAAATCTTTTGGATAAGCATCAAGATTTTTCTTCTCTTTAACCATCACTAATCTGCCATCTCTATTAGGCACGTAAACTGTATGGTCAATTTTGTTAGTCGTTAAATCAAACTGTAGATAGTGTAATTCGTCAGCATTATTTTTATAAATACCTCTAGATAGTTCTTTGTTAGCCTTTAAATCCTTTACCAAAGCATCATGAAAAATTGTATCAGTTTTACTTGGGATAACATAAACCGTTTTTTCTGACGCAGCAGTTTTTAATGTTTTTGTATAAATTTTATAGCTGAAACCTGATAGATTGATGTCTTCTCTAAAATCGAGGCTTTGGGCAGAAGCGAAAGTAGTACACACTGTACATATCAATGTGATCATAATATTTTTCATTTCGATAGGTTTAAGTACTAAAAATAAGCGCTTAGCACCGAATTAAAATGATTAATTATTATTCGCTAGTTACCATACTAAATGTGTTTGCTCAAGATTATTATTCGCAATTTTTAACATGAATACTAATTTCGAAAGATATTTAGGTATAATACCTATCAAATTTCAAATGGATAATCTGCAAATGATAACTCGCTTATTTCTTTTAATCTATGCTTATAAAGTAATTTGTCATTTTCGCTGATATTAATATTATTATCATAAATTTCGTCAAGCTGCTTATTTAAATCGGCAAAATGCAACCATTTTTGAAAATCTAAGCCAAGATGTACAAAATTATCCTGACACATTTGTTCCTGATTATGGTCATAAAAGTTAACCTTACCATTTACATCAAAAAAGATAGCATTCTCATTCGAAGTGCCAATGAATTTACCTACAAAATGTCTATTCCCATTAGGTAAATCTATTTCAGATCGTCCATCTATTGGGATGGAAACTTCCAATTCTTTATCAGGATGAAAGGAACTTAAGAAACCCAAGTTTCATTGTTAGGGTTTTTAAATAAGGTTGTCAAAATGCCTTCTGATTCTAAAAGCATTTCTTCTACAAGGCCTTTACTATTTATTTGAGTATAAACAGAAACATAGGGGCCATCCACCAATGGTAGTATTTAATAAAGTGCCATTTTTATTCTCCCTATGAGCTCGGTCGGTTAACACAACTTCTGCTGTTAAAATAGTCAGGCACCAGCCTCACTTACATATATTTCTGAAGCTAAAGCTGTAGAGTTTTTGAGGTTTCCATATGTTATTATTTCTTATTTACACTTCCATGCTTACAATCTCATAACAATGTTCTATAGCAACATTAAAAGACCTTCAACATGTTAATTGATTTTAAAAATAGTAATAGTTAAAATGAGCTTATGGTTCAATTAGTATTTGCAAGTTTGTTATAAAATTCTCTACTTATTAGATATTGTTAATTTAACTAGATACATTTCAAAATCAGATTTCTTATGTATATTTAAGACTTTAAGCAAAAGATATAATTTAATGGAAAATCTTGTTAAGGAATTATCCGCTTCACAAAATGATGAACTACTTGGCATTTTAAAATCTCGTTTCGAGAAAAATAAAAATAGACATGAAGGTATAGAGTGGGCAAAAGTAGCTGCAAAATTAACGGTTGATAAAGAAAAATTATGGTCTTTAAATGAAATGGAAGTAACTGGAGGTGAGCCAGATGTTATAGGTTACGATGAAAAAACTGATAAATTTATTTTCTACGATTGTTCGCCAGAAAGCCCAAAGGGGCGTAGAAGCATTTGCTATGATCAAGAAGCACTAAATGCTAGAAAAGAACATAAGCCTTCAGATAGTGCAATTAATATGGCTAACGAAATGGGTATTGAAATTTTAACAGAACAACAGTACAGAGAATTACAACAATTAGGCAATTTTGACCTTAAAACATCAAGCTGGATTGCAACACCAGCCGACATTAGAAAACTTGGTGGAGCTTTATTCTGTGATAAGCGATATACAACTGTTTTTACATACCACAATGGTGCTGAATCTTATTATGGTGCTAGGGGCTTCCGTGGTTTGTTAAGGGTATAATTATTGCAATATTTGCTGAAGAAAATTGATACGATTAGCTAGAAATCTTCAACCTTACTAACACCTTCAATACATCTCTTAGCACACATGCACTTTAGCTAAACACTGTTAGTTAGTGCAATAGATTTAACAGTAGTGAGGGTTTGTTAATTTCTTAATACAACAACCTACAGCACCAAGCTTAAAACTTTTTACTAATTTATTCGATTGAGCAAACGCACCTTGCATACCAAACGAAAATTAACAGTACAATTGTTTTAGCCTGATGTGCATGTTTTATAATATTGAGATAAAAATACTATTTATTGCATCAAGCATATTTTAGATTTACTATTCGCTAGCCAACAACAAGTATTTATAAAGAATGAGCTATTATTTGCAATAAGATTGACTATATTCTTTCTAGATCTGTAATTAACAATGGATTTTTTTCTTTTAGTTTTGCAATTAACTGCTCTGTTTCTGTTGTTTTAGGATTTTGAACCAGCAATTCGTACTCTGCTGTAGTTAAACCAACCATTTGCAAGAACATTACATCTCCATTAGCCGTTTTTATCCTCCCTAGTTCTGGATCCAATACAAATGCTAAGGCGGTTATTTCTGTAACTGTATTTAACCTAATTGGCCCATTTGCTGGAATGAAGTGAAACTCATCGAAATACTGTTTGCTCTCAAACACGTATTTTGCCAAGTTCTGCATCAATGCCATAGCCCAATGTGGTTCTGCTTCATCCCCAATAAATGGTTTTAATCTAAAAGTGAGTTCAAATCCCCATCCAGAGTATTCGTTCTCTGCCGAATCTTCATTGTAATACAATTCAGAAAAACCATAACTAATTAGATGAAGGTGATCTTCTTGCTCTTTACTTTCATAAATACTTATTCCATCTAAGGGATCTTCGCCGCCAAGCATGTATTTAATAATTGGCCCGAAATGTTTAGGTTCTTGATCTGGATAAAGCTGATCAAGTTGATGATCTATGGCTGTCCAACCCACTGCATCTTCTTCTGTAAATCGTTGTTTATACTCTTCTTTAGTCATGGTAATAAAATTAATTTTCTCAATTCAATGCGATATAGATAGCAACTTCTGCATTGGTAGGATCTTGAGCATTTTCGTCATAAACCTCAAAATCTGCCGTAAATGATCTATCAATTGCTGAATTCCAAATTTTTGTCCACTCATTGTAAACTGCACCGTGAGCTAAATTTCCCTTTGCCACAAACTTTTGATAGGTAGCTTCATCGATAGTTTTGCCAACCATTCCATTTGGAATAGTATCAAGATCTTCAACTTTGCAACCCAAAATTGTGGTATAAGGTTTAGTATGATCCTTCTCATAATCAGTATAAATGCTGTAAACAGTATTGTCCAATTTATTAGGGATTTTTTCTATGATACCTTCTGTCATCAACTTTGCCCATAATGCCGGGATATCTTCTCCAGCCTGTCCGTTTTCGTTTGTTGTTCTAACAGCAATGCCGATGATGTGAAATGCTGGTAATTTGTGAGTTTTCATTTTATTTGATATTTGCAACAAATCTATTCAGATAATTGACAACCCTATGGCAGCGTAAATTTTGCTAGGACTATTTTACACCAACCCACCAAGTTTTAAAAATTTGCTTTTCGTTTTTTAAGTTTACATACTCACCAATCATTGGCGTTACTAGAGGAATTTTTACCGTTTGATTGAGTGCCGTTATTTTAACTAAAGGTTCATCCCAAGGATGGTTAGCCAATACAAATTTTGATGAATGCACCGGAAACAAGCGTTTTGCCTTTAGATCTTTGGCTGCTAATAAAACCTGTTCGGGCAATAAATGGATATATTTCCATTTCATATCGTACTGTCCATCTTCTAAAATTGCCAAATCTATTGGCCCAAATTTTTTGCCGATGTCGGCAAAGTGTTTGTCGTAACCGCTATCACCACCAATATAAATTTTCATTGTTGGACTTTGCAAAACATAAGACATCCATAAGGTATTGTTTCTTGTAAAACCTCTACCCGAAAAATGCCTTGCCGGTGTGGTGTGCACATAAAAACCATTACCCAAATCAATTGTCTCGTTCCAATCTTTTTCTAAAATATTTGCTATTGGATATCCCCATGCTTCGAAATCTGCACCTACGCCTAAGCCACAAATTACCTTTTTGGTTTTGTCTTTTAACTTGATTAATGTTTCATAATCTACATGATCATAATGATCGTGAGATATAATTAGGTAATCAATAGCAGGTAAATCCTCTACCTTATACCTGTCGGTGCCTCTAAAAGATTTAACCGTTCCAGGAATTGGCGATGCATTACCACTAAAAACTGGGTCTACCAAAATCCTTTTACCATCTAATTGAATAAAATACGAAGAATGCCCAAACCAGACCAGAATATTACTATCAACTGGAAGGTTTAAAAGATCTACCTTCTGTGATGGGATACTATCTACCGGACTTAAATTCGGATGATCGCCAAAAATTTTATCATAAATTATTCCAGCCATTGTATACCCTTCAGTAAGGGATGGGGTATGATTTAAATTTTGAAAGGAACCATTTTTGTAATTTGGAGATTGTTTTATCCTTTCTAGCCTTTCGCCCTCGGCAACTTTACCAAATAAAGGTTTTTTCATGTAGAAATAAGTAATTACTGCCAGTAAAATAGCAATAACAATCAACACAATAACAACCCACTTAACAACTTTAAAAAACTTTTTCATTTAGCAAATTACCCCATTGGTGTGCAAATCTCCACTAAAAACCCATTGATATCCCTAACATAGGCAACTGTTTGCCCCCAAGGTTTTTGAGCTGGTTCTGAAATCAGCTTTGCTCCTGCAGCTACAGCATTAGTAACTGCCGCACCTACATCATCAGTTAACAAACCAATCTCTATTCCAAATGGTTGATTATTTAAATCACTTTGGATAAATCCTCCTTCAAGGTTACTATTTGCAAAGTCTGTAGATGCAAAAGAAATGGTAGTTTCTCCTGTTAGCATTTCGCCATAATCGCTTTCCGGAGTAATAAATTTTCTGGCAAAACCAAAGGCTTGCTCATAAAATTCAATGGATTTAGTTACGTCTTTGACGTAAAAAATTGTGTAGCCAAACTTGATCATATCTGTTGTTATTTAAAGATTAATACTTGTTGAAAATACCATTTCTAATTGAGAACAGCTATTTATTTAGCAAATTACAAGGAGGCTTTAAAATACTGATAGGCTCTGTATGCCTGTCGATTATGTTTTTGAACAGTAAAGGCCTTGACTAAAAAAGTTTGATCATCAATCCATTTCATATTTTCAACGGCCCAGTCCTTTGTATTGAAACTTGCCTTTTCCACTAATAAATTTCGTGGATTCTTTCTGTCATTAATTTTTAACACGCCAATAAATGTACTGTTATCATCGTAAGGCCAATTATAAAAGTAAAGCAAATATTTACAAGTTTTAGATAGAATTGGAAGCTCAACCGCAGCATCGCCAATAGATGCAATTGCATACTGATATGCAGTTAAACTATCTATTAACACCATTGTACTAAATCCCAAATGCTCAGCAGTTGCATTTTGGGTAATGGCGTACATTTTCAAATCTGGAAAATAGCCTAAGAATTCATATCCATTATAACCTTCTTCAGCACCATAATCTTTATATTTTATTAAGTTAAATTGTTTTGCCTTAGTAGTAATGATGTGATGCGTTTTTGATGATTTTAGTTTAGGCTTAGCTAATGGCTTCGTATTTGGATATTGATCATACTCGGCTTGTGAGCTTATAGTAAAGGAAATTTTAGGATGCTTTTCGTAGACATCTACATATCCAACTGTAATTTCTTTTTTGTTTTGCCCAGCTGCATTTAAATTCCACATTAAAAATATCATTGATAATAAATGGAGTTTAAGACTTATAAAAAGTTTAACTCTTTTCATAGCGATAGTTTTAAGATAACATACGGCAAAATTGCTATTGAATTATTTGTATACCTAACAAGGTTAAATAAGCTTTAGGTAAATAAATGGCTCCGGTTTTTGGGTCGAAATTAAATTCACTTTGATTTTTCCCATTAAGGCTTATCGTTAGGGTATGCTTTCTTTTATCAAGTTCTACTTTAGCTTTTGAGTTCGCTTCAAAAATATGCTTGCTAATTTGTTCAGTTTCTTGCAATGCAAATATCGTATTCCCATTTTCAAGCTTCTTTACATAGAAATAAGATTCAAAAGGTTTTTTCTCCACAGCATTTGGGTTATCATTTGTAGGTCTGCCCATACCTATTGCCATTGGTGCTGCGCTCATTGTAGGGATATATTCATTTGATGATACATCAAGGTCAAGTTTCAATGTTTTTTTACAAAAATCCAGTAACATCTCTTCATTGGCTTTTGCCAATATAAATGCTTTAATTAAAACCATTTTCTCGTTATATAATTTATGATTATTGCCATTGCTTAATACTATATAATCGAAATTTGGTAGGTTATCATCTATTTCTTGAAGCACTATGGTTTGCACTCTTACTATACCATCATCCTTTATTTCTTGAGGAATTTTATAGAGTAGTAAATATTTATTGAAACCTTTATCTACCATAGTTTTTAGGTTTTCATCGTTGGTTAAAACCACAAAATAATTTTTCATTTCCCTAATTTTTGGTGGCTGAGGAATTCCGCTTTTATTTATACCACCATTAACAAATGGGTCTTGCAACGAATATTTCGCAACGATGTACTTTCCAACATTTTTAAACTCATCATAATCTCTAGTAATTGGAATAATTTTATCAGTCTCCTCACTTAGCAAATAGCTTTTCCCTTTAGTCTTGACAATAGAATAGGGCACATTTTTAATTTTAACTTTGTTATCGTAGATGCTTTCATAAAGTTGCTTTGTTCCTGTTTTTGTATTAAAAATAATATCAGGCTTTTCACTAAAATCTTGTAGATAGATTTGATTTTTAGCAGGTACAGCAGTTATATATTTATAACTAGGTTTTAAAGCTTCATTGCCTAATGTATCGGTAATTCCATATTTACCATTGAAATTAAAAGCGTAATATTTTTGCTGAGCTTTTGCAAAATTTGCTAAAAATAACAACAGCATAATCGGGATCATTCTTCTCATTTTACTAATTACTAATGTTAATACGGCAATTGATGATGGTATTTTTGTAATACTTAATTAATTATACAGAGCTTTAATATTAATTTGCACGAACAACCTCAATCAGACTTCTATTATCTGCTTTTGCTTCTAATTCTTTTTTAGAAAACTTGATTTCACCAGAAGTATACTGATCGCTAGCATCTTTCATTAGCTTATTCAACTCACTTGATTTTCGGGCAACTTCGTTATTTTTAACTACAGTAACCATTTCACTCTCAACTTTAACAACTTTGTAGAGTGCGTAATTTCTTGCTCCCTCTTTTATTTGATAAATATCATTTACTTGAGCTGTTGTAATATCTTCTTTATTAACGCCCCCAGACATAATTGAAGCTATTACAAATGCAAAAAATAAACCAATTAAGATTAACCCAAACCTGTAACCCCAAGGTGTTTTCACTTTTTTATTTTCTTCTTGGTAAACAACCTTTAAAGCGTCGGGCATTTCATTAGCATATAGCACTTGTTTACAATGGCTACACTGGCTAACACCAGTCTTGCTTAACGGAAACATAGGTATCCAAAAAATATGGAAATATTTTAATGCAAAACTTAGACCTACTGTTTGTGATGAGCCACAGTGGCTGCAGTTTGTTACTGCCGTGCTTCCATTTAGAAATTTAGTGCGTGTTCCGAAAATGATCATAGTTATAGTTTTAAATAGGTAAACTAAAATTATATCTTTTAATGATCAATTTTTTAAGAAATTATTATTCGTTAAAGCTTAATCCAAATTTGCAGCTCATTGGCTATTATTCGATAATCGTTAGGGATAGAAATTTATGAACTGCCTAGTATCCTGCAACCAATAATTTTTTTGAAGCTGTTAAGCTACATTTTTCAAATTTTGTATAGGCCATGGCAGCTTCTGATCGAATTTGTTCGGCGGTTCCGCGAGCAATGTGGCTACTTAACGTTTCATGCAAATTTATTATCACAAAGCGCTACAAAAACACGGATAGTTTTGGTTGAAGTAGTGAACTTAGTAACATTTTGTGCTTGGTTCTGGGCGCTACAGCGGTCCTTGGTTCTGCCTGGCAACTTAGCGTATACCCGATAAAAATTATCAATATCAGATTTTTTAGGAGGTGTTTCATAAAATTAACTTTTAGCAGATCAATTATAGTGGCAAAGGATCATTTAAACTCGATTAACTTATCGCTAGCTAAATCGTATTCGTAAAATTTTCTCGTTTCATTATCTAAATACAACCAAACAATTATGCTCGAATGCCCTTCTGCATTGCTTGCAAGACCTAACATGGTATAAGATCTGCCATTTTTATTTCCATTTTCTATTGAGTAAACTAAATCTGTGTTTGCTTTTAAATTCACCAACACTAATTCATTTTTGGTATTAGCTAGGTAATACTCTACTAAAGTATAGAGGTAGTCTTTAAAATTATCAGAATAATTATCCTCATTGGCATGCCAATATTTAATGGCTTTATGATACTTTTTCCGGTATAAAGATACCGTACCATCTTTAATTTTTTTAACGGTTGTAATCCATGGGTTCATTTCTAGCTTTTTACCCTCCCCAGCTATCCAAGTGCTATCCATCTTCCATTTTACCACTAATTGATCATCTCTTACAAATTCTAACTCCCCAGGTAAGTTGTAGATAAATGTCAATCTTTTATCTCCCTTTTTTGCAAAGAAAAGTGGATAATCGCCATTATCATCGAATTCTAAAAAGGTTATGGTATCCGTTAAAACTTTATTCATATCATTGATATTTTTTTGTTTAATGGCGATTGGATGAATGTTGTTAGCATCATTAACACTATCTTTTTTTTGATTTTCTGCGACCTTTTTTTGATTGCAAGCCACTAAAACAAATAAAAACAACCCAAATATCCTGCTCATTTTAACTTTATTAATTTCATTTGAAACAAATCCACATCAGTAATATTAAAACTGCCAGAAAGCTGTTTAATCTTGCCTGCATTGAGTATCATTTTTTCGTTAGCTAAAACCTGATAACTTCCTTTTGTATTTACAGTATCTGGGGGTCTATTTGGGCCTTCAAATGTGCTTAAGTATTCGCTAATCATGTTTAGTTTTAATGACGATTTTTCGGTTTCAAACTTAAGGTCTATCATTCGCCTAATCATTCCCTCTGGTAAGTTTTTGGCACCTGTATAGTAATTATCTGTAAGTGCTTGATATGCGCTATAAAACGGCCTGCACCTATCTGTCTTGCACCAATCCTTAAAGCCATCTTTAACCAGATAAAGTGTATCTGCATGTTTTGTAAAGCCCAATTTCCAACTGCTATTTTTCAGCAGAGCTGACACATCAAAAGTTTGGTTTATTTTCCTTAAAAAAATGGTATCAACTTTATACTTTGCGCCTTTTCTTTGTCCACCGCCCCACTTATGAAAAATTGAAACCGCATCCTTCTCGAAACCCTCTTTTTCTACCGGTTCTAAAACCATTAAAGGAGGTGCTTCCATGGCAAATAGCTCTGTTAATAAAAATGCATTGTAACGTTCTTCGGGCAACTTAAACGTTCCGTTTTTATCCGTTAAAACTTCGCCAACCTTACAATTGGCAATTGGTTTTTTATCGTAATCTACTATTACTCCAGTAATTTCGGGGCGTCTAAGCCGCGAGATACAAGATTGAAAAGAGAGCAATATGCAACTAAGCAATGCTAAATAGAGATGTGATTTATATTTTTGCATTATTATTATTATTTATTGGTCAGTTGTAGTTCAATTAAAGTTCCTTTTGTTTGTTTAAGTGCTTTAATTTCTTCATTTAGCTTTTTAATTTCGGTATCAAAATAAGCCGCATCCGCCTTTGGCCTTTCAATGGTTCCACCTTTTTTGGTGGTTATTTTAGTAGCGTAGGCTTTAATTACCAAATCGTACGGCGAAAAGTCAATGATTGGGTATTTTGCCGCTTTCCATAAATTAGAATGCTGAACCGCCTCGTTAAATAATGGCTGATGATAATCATAACTTTCGTTGGGCTTAAGGGCAAAATCATTATTCCAAGTTCCTCCCTGACCTTGTGCTGCTATTTTCTGACCATTTTTTTTAGAGTAAACTTCGATGTTAAGCATATACTCTCCAATTATATCTTCTTTAGAAGTGTTGGTAAAAACCAAATCTAAAAAAGGTGATTTAGGATCATCAGAGAAAAACTGGTCTTCGCTAATGGAGATTTTAGTTAATTTGAAAGCATCTATTTGCTTAGTTATTTTGGTAGCTTGTAGTTTATCTTTCTCCAAACTATCAATTTCTGCTGTTTTGTTGGTGATTTCCTCATCCCTATCTGCTGCTAAAAAGTCTTCAGCATAGCTAATGATTGCGCTGTAGCTTTTGCCATCTATCATTTCCATAACAATTTTGTCAAATGATTTTCCTTCGTATTTATCCGGAAAGTTCCATTTTTCTTTCATCGCTTTCAACATCACTACACGTAGAGCTTTTTCTAGATTTTCTTTCTCTGTCTTATCTAATTTTTCTTCCATTTTGGCTTTCGAGACCTTAAAAGTTTTTTCATCTTTGCTAGAAATTGTTGGCCCGCAAGCTGCAAATAGCAGGGTTATAAAAGAGAGTATTATAACTGAATAGATATTTTTCATAATAGTGTAATGATGTTTTATTTTAAGGATTGATTTTAACCTGAGTTCCAATTTTAGCAGCAGTATATAATTCATCCATCTCGCTATTGGTTACTGCAATACAACCATTAGTCCAGTTAACCCAACGCTGTAGCTTATTGATAAACCCTAGTTTATTTTTTAGTGCATGTATTTTAATATCTCCACCTACAGGTTTACCAATTTCTTTTGCATGGGCAATGTCGTTAGCATTCGGATAGGAAATACCTAAGTTTTTATGATAGCCACTTTTATCATTCTTTGCATTGATAATGTAAAAGCCTTCTGGTGTTTTCTCATCACCTTCAAATTCTTTATGCCCAATGGGATTACCACCAAAGGAAACGCTGTAGGTTTTTAATAGTTTCCCTTCTGAGTATGCCAATAATTGATGCTTGGATTTGTTTACAATTAGCGAATCAATATTCGCATTTGGAGCAAGCTTCGGCTCTGGAAAATAATTGTAAACAACTAAAGCAATAAGCATAAGTAGAGCTAAGGCCAAAAAATATCTATACTTCATTTCAATTACTTTCTAAATACATTCTTACTATTTTAACCAATGCAATAAGCCCTAATAGAACCCACGCTGGTAAAAAAAGCAAGTACAACTTTAATTTCGAAAACCACATGGCTAAATTCCATGTAGACAGAAAAACTAGCATGGCTTTAGTAAAACCTACATCATTTTGTAAACCTGGTACAAATGCCTGTGCCAAAAAAGATAATATAACTGGCACTATAAATATTAAAAGGAAAATAAAGACACCTCCAATAAAGGGCACTTTTGCAATATCATTTATCCATTGCTTTTTTGTTTTTACACCTAGAATCATGGTATACTTATAAATATATTTAAACTAATAAACCATTTTATACCTAAAGATAATGGCTTGTAGGCATTTGGCTAAATCAGATTATTATTAGCAAGCTATATTCTTATAACCGTTAATAACTTTTTATTATCCGTTAAACAATAAGAGATTGCTTAATAGATTTAATGTATTTACAGTAAATCTTAGGGAGAGGTTTAGAGACTGAAGATCCCTACACGATTTTACAAATTTGCATTCATGCGAATGCTAATTGATTATACTAAGAATTGGATAGATTAGGCAGTCATTTGCCTGTCAATTTTATTGATTAGTTCAAAAATATCAAAAGGTTTGGTCACAAAACCTTCGGCAGAGCATGCCTTTTTCATTTCGCTTAGTTGGGCATGTGCGCTCATCATAAAAACAGGAATAGTGTGAGTAATCTGGCTCATTTTTAATTTCTGGCAAACGTCTAATCCGTTCCCATCAGGCAGCATCACATCAAGCAAAAAAAGGTCGGGTTTAACATTTTTTATGTTCAGCTCAAAATCGTGTACGTTGCCGAAAGCAAATACTTCGTAATTCTCATCATTTAACAAATATTCTAAAATTTCGCGAATATCATCGTTATCTTCTAATAAACAAATCCTTTTCCCTAACATATCCTTTTTTATTATAAAGCATCCCTAACTTATATGCTAACAACTCATAACATGTTCAATTGTTTTGATTAATAGCCTGTTAACACTTATAGGAGTAGTTTAAAATGTTCATATTATGAGCCAAACTGTTGCATTAAAAAATATACATCTAACAAAGGCTAACACAACCAAAAGTTGTATTTTAAATAATTTTTCAATAAAAAAATGTTTTTTATCCACATTTCAACAGCTTGTCAATCATTGGCTTAAGATTTGCATACATTTTTATATCTACTAAAAACACCTACCTATGATTATTAAATTACACACAGCAGTTGATTATGCTAGGCATAAGGAGGCAAGAATAGCGAAAACCTTAACACGCAAAGATAGGATTAAAGGTGATCGTTTAGTTATGGTATTGTTATTTGTATTAACAATTGTTGGAGCCGTAATTTTTGCTTAATATTATTTAATAGTGCTGATCCAATTTTTAACTTCCTCTATGTAACTATCGCTTACCGGAAGTTCTATATGATTTAGTTTTAATCTTCTATTCTGCATCCACTGCACTTTACTTACCGCTACAATATAACTACGGTGTATTCTCTTATTTTGTTGGTAAAGTATCGGAGTTTGGGTGATTTTTATAGTTGAATTACAACAATAAAGTGTCAATGCGATGTGCTTGTACCATATTTAAAGTTGGCGACCAACTGAAAATAGTAAAATGCCCATCTTGAGAGGCAACCAGAGCTTGGGCATTTTTTTGGTCGAATACAAATTGAGCAGCCGAAAGATGTCTTGTACCTCCAATTTTTGCAGGGTGGAAAACTTTGGCCTCACCACCACTAATGGGCTCAGAATAAGATATTTCTTGAATATGCCCACTACTATTGGCTCGCCCCGTTTTGGCACCAAACGCCAGCAACTCATATGTATCTGATACAATGGTAGCACCATCAACTGCAGTTAAGCCTGCTAAATGATCAATTTCTCGCTTCAAGGCACTTTGCCAGAATATTTCACTTGACGCTGCCCTATCTTTACTAACCAAATCTGCTAGCCCTTTAAATGTTGGATTTAAAGCGTAGCTTATTGGATGAATTACTGATTGCTCCCAATCTTTAGTTCCATTGGGTACTACCAAAACTGCCCCACCTCTTCCATGTGCTCGCATAGAAACCGCTAACTGGATCAAAATATTAGCAGAATCATTCCAATAAGAATGCGCAGTAAGATCTAATAAAGACAATAACATAGACGGACAATCGGCACTTATTGCACTTTTCTCTTCTACAATTTTTATCTGATCTCCTTTTAGCACTGCCACATTAGTATACTTGCCAAAGCCATAAATACGACGGTGTTTTATTACTAACAATCCTGGCTCAGAAACATCTACTACAAAACAGTAGTTTGGGATGTTTAAAGTTGTGCCCCAAATATGCAGATTATAACCATCGTGCCACACCCCTATGTGTATCCCTCCACGCTCTACACCTGGAGCCAACTTGGTTAATGCATTAGGATTTAGCGGCAATTTTTGAGTTAGCAAAAGTGGTTTACCTGCTTGTTCTGGAGGTAAAAATGCAATAGATATTTTTGGAGAATGACCTTCTTCCTTTCTTAAGCTAGACCAAAAAGCAGCATCTAAAATAGCCTCAATCACCCTTGCTGGTGGCTGTGGTGCCAAATCTAACTCGCCTTTTGCATTAGCCTCTTCTAAATGCTTTGCAAAATGTGCTTCGATGGTTGGCGCAACAATTTTAGCTGCTTGGTAGGTAGCCCTATTTATCATTGTACTAAGTTAAGGGTTTTAAGGAATGAAAAAAGTTACCGAAAAGTAAAATGTATTTACGGTTTAAAAATATCTGATTAATAACCTAATCAATCATTTTAGAGGTTTATTTTTTTTTCAGAAAAACAATGTCAGCATTTCATTGCAAATTCAGCCCCGCTTTCGCTTTACTCGCCTTTGTACCGCAGCTCATGTTCGCTAAACCCGGGTTTATAATACAAAGCTAGCAGTACTTTTGATGGGCTTTGTTGCACAGTCTGTTAATTTTAAACCCGATAAGGAGCAAAAATACTTTTTGTAAGCGTAGCTCAAAAAGATTGCCTGCCTGCGTGTAGCAGGTAGTGGATAGCGGGACTAAACATCCCAAACATCACTTCCTTTCATTTTTAAGTTCATTTCCCATAAAAAAACATATTAAACTTTCGAGCTTTCTATCTTTCAACACACTTCTTATCCTACATCAATGTTTTGGGTTCTGATCAGCCTTATCTTTGTATCAATAAATAACAATAGTTATGGCACAAACAACAATGCACAAAGCCAATACCCGAGGGGTAGCAGATCATGGCTGGTTAAAAAGTTATCAGAGTTTCAGCTTTGCTGGATACTACAATCCGGAAAGAATTAATTTTGGTGCTTTAAGAGTTCTTAATGATGATATTGTAACTGGAGGCATGGGTTTTGGAGAGCATCCGCATGACAATATGGAGATTATCTCTATCCCATTAGAAGGAGAATTGCAACATAAAGATAGCATGGGAAATACAGCGACCATAAAAGCTGGAGAAATTCAGGTAATGAGTGCGGGAACAGGAATTTACCATTCAGAATATAATCCAGATGCCAGTAAGCCTGCTAAGTTTTTACAGATTTGGCTGTTCCCGAACAAAAGAAATGTTACACCAAGATATGATCAGATTTTATTGGACAATACCAATAAAAGAAATGAATTTATGCAAATTCTATCTCCAAATGCAGATGATGCTGGAGTTTGGATTTACCAAGACGCCTGGTTCAATTTAGGTCGTTTTGATGCAGAACAGACTAAAACTTATACCTTAAATAAAAAAGGTAATGGTGTTTACGCATTTGTATTAAAAGGATCTATAACCATAAATGGCGAACTTATAGCTACCAGAGATGGTTTTGGGATTTGGGATACCGACCGTTTTGATGTTAGAGCAGTTAACGATGCCGAATTTTTGTTAATGGAAGTTCCAATGGAGTTTTAAACTCAATAAATTAAATGGATGAACACGGTTTAAATATTTGGCTGTGTTCATTTTGTTTGAAAATAATGCGTAATACTAAAGCTAAATAATTACAATGGATAAGATTAATATATTAATTGTGGGCATAAATGAACCAATTATGAGAACTATAGCAAGGTTAATTGATGGTGAAGAAAAATGGCTGGCTACAATTGCGTTTAGCGTAGAGGATGCCTTAAAAATTTGTTTGGAAAAGGAGTTTGGCTTAGCGCTAATATGTGCAGGCTTAGCTCAAAACGAAGAAGTGACTTTAAATAGCAAATTAAATGAATTAAGACCTCAGTTACCAATTGTTAAACATTATGGTGGAGGTAGTGGCCTATTATATACAGAAATTTACCAAGGATTACAGTCATAAAAAAAGCGCTCCAGAAAGAGCGCTTTTTTTATGACTTAACTTTTCTATTTATATGTTGCAGCTAATTTCAATGCATTATATGCATTTACAATTCCGCCCGTTACACACAAATCTGTAAATGGAATGCTTACGGTTTCTGCACCTTTCATATTGCTCACATTGTGGTTAACCTTTGTTACCGATTTTAGGATAATTTCTTTTACCTGTGTTGCTTTTAAATTTGGATAATATGACCGAATTAAAGCAGCTAAACCTGTTACCACGGGTGCTGCCATACTTGTTCCGTTCTCATCTTTATATTTATTATCGGGTACAGACGAATGGATTTTAACTCCTGGCGCAAATACATCAACAGTTGTTTTACCATAATTAGAAAACGGCGCTTTCAATTCATCTCCATCTATGGGGCCAGATGCACCAACTGTAATCCAAGAACTAGCACTGCCACCATCTAAATACTTTTTACTGGGAAAGTTTGCTTCTACGTCAATATCTGCATTGTCATTACCAGCAGCTTGTACTAACAGCACATCTTTACTAACTGCATACTTAACAGCTTCGTCTACAATTGCTTTATCCCAAGAGTAGCCTTTTCCAAAACTCATGTTTAATACTTTTGCGCCATTATCTGCAGCATAACGTATGGCATTGGCTACGTCTTTGTCACGCTCATCGCCATTTGGCGTATTGCGAACACCTATAATAATTACATTATCTGCAACTCCTTTAATACCTAAGTTATTTGTACGATCTGCCCCTATGATGCCTGCAACATGAGAACCATGTAGCGCATCAGGCCCCTTAATATCGTTATTACCATAAAAACGCTCTTTACTATTGTTAGGGTCATCGCCAACTATATCCCTAGGATTGTAATCTATGTTAAGGTTATAATTAACCATTTCGTAAGATTGTTTATAGCCCGCTTCAATCTGGTCTTCATAAAAAGTTTGGAAATCCATGTCCTTTAAAATATCTAACATGGTTACTCTCATCCTTTCGTCTTGCTGGTTTAAGGCTCGATAGGATTGAAAATCTGCTACAGAAGGATTTGGCTTGCCTATCTTTTTTACCAATGCATCTAATACATTCTTGAAACCAGAAACACCTTGCAAATCACTTTTTGCAGTAGCCAATCTTTGCTCTAATGCATCTCTATTTTTTATAAAGGTATTGTATTCAGCCACATCTTTGTCTAACATATCAGAAGTTGAAGTAATGTTACCAAAGCGGGCATTATCTCTTCTTACCAAACGCGTAAGTTCAAGTGTTTCGAACTCAATAGAGCCATTTTTACCACCTAAAAAGCTCCATCCGTTGATATCGTCAATATATCCGTTTTTATCATCGTCTAATCCATTCCCTGCAATTTCCTTTTTATTTATCCAGATTACTCTTTTTAGATCCTCGTGATTTAAATCTATGCCACCATCTAAAACCGCTACCAAAACTGGAGTAGATTTTTTTCCTTTTAGTAATTCTTTGTATGCCTTTTCTGTACTAATACCAAATACGGAGTCTGTTTTTAAATCTAAATTTTGCCAGTTTGGTTTGTCTTGTGCATAGGTTAAGAAAGGCAAAGCTGCCAATAAAGCAAACGAGGTTATGCTTTTAAAGATGTTTTTGTTCATATATTTTTACTAATAGACCTGAGAACGGATTTTATCTGTTATTTATTGCTAATTGAATGTTCAATCCTCTTCAACAACAATGCCATAAAATGATGCTGTGTTTGCAAATTAATAAAAAGAAATGGGTCTATTAGACAAAATTTGAGTTATATTTTGCGCTGGTGAAACTTCCAAAAAAGCTGTTGCCTTTATTAAATAAACCTGATGGCAATGAGCACGAGCTGAGGAACGAAAGCGAAGTAAAATGGACAGCATGGCTGAAAAATGCTATGAAATGAAACACTCCATTTTCAAAAAAACCTACTACATAAACTCGTAAAATTGACTTTATATGCAGTAGGCTTATTATATTTTAGATCAAGCTACTTTTTTCTTATCTAGCAACTTTTTAATTCTATTTTCAATATCATCCAAATCAAAAGGTTTACTAATGTAATCGTCTGGCGTAGCAGACTCGCTCATTTGCTTGCTTCTAACATTTGCAGACATTACGATAACAGGTATATGTTGTGTAAATGGATCATTTTTTAAATCATGACAGATTTCTATACCATTCCCATCTGGCAACATAACATCCAAAATAAAAAGATCTGGAATAGAATCCTTCAATTTTTTCTTCATTTCTTTGAAGGTTGAGGAAAGCTGTAACTCATAACCTTCATCTTTTAATAAAAACTCGATGATATAACCTATGTCTTTATCATCTTCCAAAATGTGTATACGTTTCTTCATATGCTATATGAACAAATAAAATATTAGATTGTTTGACAAGTTGAATAAATTTTTAAAAATATATGTTTAACCATCAATTACTGCTTTTTCTTCTTTAAAATTTAAGGAATTGTAGCCATAAGCACAAAATAAAAGCAGTACTCCACTAGATAACCAGAGCATGTTGTAACCTAGTTTTTCTGCCAAATAAAAACCAGCAACGGGTGTTATCTGAGCTATTGACCAAGCGATTGAAAAACCAGCAGCATATTGCCCACGATTAAATTCGTTACTCCTTTTAATTACAAAGGTATTGATAAATGGCATCGAAAACATTTCGCCAAAAGTAAAACCAACTATACTTAACAATGCTAATACGATGGGCAGCGACTTAGGGATCATTAAAAATGCAAATGAAAAACTAACAATCAAAACTCCAGTTACGATGTAAAATTTCGCAGATCTTTTATTCTCTATTTTACTGATCATAATCATCTCCAAGAGTGCAATGAGTGCTCCATTTACACCTAAAATTAAACCAATTGCAGCTTCGTCTATATGCCATTCTTGCTTAAAAAATACCGGTACAACCCTAAACATTAAAAAGAAGCACGTTGCAAAAACGGTGGTTAATAAAACAAATTTAATGAACAAGCTATCTTTCCAAGGTTTGCGTACAAATACATTTTTTGCCTTTTCTATGGCTGCTTTTCTAAAGCCTTTTACGGCTGGCAACAGTAAATAGATAGCAATGCCAACTAATATACTTACCACACCATCTACAATAAATAATAATTTGTAGTTAATGGAAGCAATTAATCCGCCTATTGAAATACCGAACGAAAAGCCAATATTTGTTGCCAACCTGTTTAATGAATAAGATCTGGTTTCTAATCCAGGAGATGAATAAGCTGCGATGGCCGCAAAGTTTGCTGGCCTAAATGCATCATAAAAAAAACTAATCAACACAGACATAACACACAATAAAGTGAAATTATTTATTTGTGAGAATAATAGAAAAAGTACGCCACCGATTATTGAAGAAAAAATCTGAACCGGCCTAAAACCAAACATATCAGTAAACTTTCCGCCAGAAGCAGCGCCCAAAATAGCGCCAACGCCGAATAATGATATTACTATTCCAGCATCCGATTCTGGTCGATGCAAGGATTGTGTTACATACAGCCCCATAAAAGGCACTGCCATATAACCACAGCGATTGAGCAAGATTACAAAACTTAGTATCCAAGTTTCTTTGCTTAATCCTGAAAATGAAGTTTTGTAGGCGTTAATTATTTGGCGGAGCATTCGGTTTGGCTTGACAATCAAAAATAGACATTCGGCTGTAAAAATCTATTTATAATTTCTGTATTTTTGATTTCTCCCAAAAATTCTGGGTTCTATAAAGCACAACACATGTCAACAGAAATAAAATGCCCTAATTGCAACCATTCTTTTCCTATTGAAGAAGTAATGGCAGAAGAATACAAACAAGATCTGCGTGAGCAAATGGCTTCTTTTAAGAAAAAGCAAGTAGAAGAGTTTGAAAAAAAAGCTGAGGCATTTGAGTTGCAAAAAAAACAGCAAGAAGAACTTTATGACAGACAAAAAAAACAGCAAGAGTTAGCTTTTCAGCAAAAATTGGAGCAAGAAAAAACAGCTTTACAGGCATCAATGACTGAAAATTTACGCAAAACGATTAGTGCAGATTTTGAGAATAAACTAAAAATGTCTGAGGATGCGAATAAAGAAAATGAAGAAAAATTAAAACTAGCTCGTGCTAAAGAGATCGATTTTTTAAAAAAGGAGCAAGAAATTAAAACTCGCGAGGCTGAATTAGAATTAAATATTCAACGCAAGCTTCAAGAGCAACGTGAAGAATTGGTGGCTCAGGTTCGTAAACAAGAATTAGAAAAAAATAATTTAAAGGATACAGAACATCAACTTCGTGTTAAGGAGCTAGAAAAGCAATTGGACGATCAGAAAAAGTTAGCCGAAGAAATGAAACGTAAAGCCGAACAGGGTTCGATGCAATTGCAGGGCGAAGTTCAGGAGTTGATTTTAGAAGAGTTGTTGCGCAATACTTTCCCTTTTGATTTGATTGAAGAAGTAGGCAAAGGTGTTAGAGGAGCAGATTGTGTACATAACGTACGCAACCAATTTGGACAAGAATGTGGCAGGATTATCTATGAAAGCAAGCGTACCAAAGATTTTTCGATGGAATGGATAGAAAAATTGAAAAAAGATATGCGAAGCATGGGCGTTGATATTGCCGTAATTGTAACGCAAGCTTATCCGAAAGGCATGGATTGTTTTGGCGAGCGTGATGGTGTTTGGATTTGCTCTTTTGATGAAGTAAAAGCCGTTTCCTACATTTTGAGAGATGGGATTATAAAATTATTTAACGTAACAAAAACACAAGAGAATAAAGGCGATAAAATGCACATGTTGTATGATTACCTTAATGGAAATGAGTTTTCTGAGCAATGGAAAGCTATTCGTGAAGGTTTTATGAGCATGAAACTTTCTATACAGCGTGAACGCGATGCGATGGAGCGTTTATGGAAAAGCCGTGAAAAACAATTGGAAAAAGTACTACTAAATGCAGCTCACATTCGTGGCTCTATAGAAGGTATTTCTGGTAATGATAATATCCAATTGAGCTTAGGCGATGATGATGACGACTTGTTGTTAGAGTAAGATTTTCATCAACTTAAATAAGGATAATTCCAGAACGAGATCCATCGCTGCGCTCCTGAATGACAAAAACGTTTAAAGGAGCGTTTTCGATTACGAAACATCCTTAGGTTTTCTAAGGGCGCTTTAGTTTAAAAACAAAAATTATAATTTTTTAACCATCCAAATATCACAACCAAAATGGCCTGAGTTACCTAAAGCATTGCACTGATCTTCGAAACCTAGTTTTTCGTATAACTTAACTGCTTGATTCAATTCTGGCATCGATTCTAGATAGATCTTATGGTATCCCAATTCTCTAGCCTTATCAAAACACTTATTTATTAAATCTTTACCATAACCTTTGCCTCTAGTTTCGGGTGCAAGATATAATTTAACTAATTCACAGGTATCCTCTGGCAAACCTTCGGTAGGAAAAATGCCCGCACCCCCAACAATTTTACCTTTTTCCTCAATTACCCAATAAGCACATTTGGCGTTTAGAAATATGGTTGAAAGGTGATCTGTAGATTCGTCAAAATACGCTGTTCCTGGTTTATTTGCCTTAAATTCTGTTAAAACAGATTTAATTAATTGGCCAATTGCAGCATCATCACTTTGTTGTATGGGTCTAATTATAGGTTGCATTGGGTAAAATTAATAATTCAATATTTTTTGTTCAATTATTTAGGATTATAAAACTCCACCCATAAAAGGATCCGTAATTGATTCCTCGCCGTTTTCAACGTGCCCTGCGTAATGTTTTTTAAATGCTGTATCTCCAACAGTGATTACAAAATCGTACCAACCCCTACTTTTCTGTAAGTTAAGTGTGATGATTTTGGTTGAATTGGCAGGCAATTTAATTGTTTTTGTATTGGCCTTGTACACTTCGTCTTTTATACTAACCTCTAAAATATTGGCTTCTTTGTTTTTGAACACGAGCTGTAAATTACCAGTTTGTTTTTGGAGAACTCCACTTTGCTCATCCTTACAAACTAGGCTTAAATTGGGGTCGTTTCTATCTCCTTTAAAATAACGATAAAAGCCATTCGGTCCGTTTACCACCAAATCATAAATTCCGTTTTCGAAATCAGAAACTTGCCAATCATCGGATAATTGATGGCCAGCATTAAGTGCATAAGCCCAAGTTTTACCTTGATCTTTTTTGTAACTACTTTTGGTATACACATTAAATGCAGAACCAGCTGCTTCCATTTCCCTGCCAAATGCAGTTTTTGCAACACCAAAATTTAAACTAAATATAGTTTTATCATTATTCAACAAACCATCAACTCCGAATTGATAAGGTAATGCACAAGCTTTACGGGTTCCCTTCTCTTGCGAAGGAGCAATATCTAAGCTATCTTTTTGAAATGGAAATTTACTGTTAATCAGTTCAATTTCAGTTTTTGTTAGTGGAATTGGAGTTACTTGTGCTGGTTTAGACTTCGCATTTTGAATATCAACAATTACTTTATCCCTTTTCAAAGTAGTTGGATTAGAAATTTCTTCTCCATTATAAGGCCTAAAGACTGAAGTTAAATCTCCACACACGGCTCTTCGCCATGCACTAATGTTATCACTTTTAATTTTTTTTCCAGTTTTACGACTTAAAAATTTCTCTAGAAACATTAGAGACGAAGTATGATCAAATACCTGCGAATTTACATAGCCTCCTTTGCTCCAAGGCGAAGCTACCATCATTGGCACGCGATAGCCCAAACTAATTGGACTGTCTTTCTTGAACTCATAATCAACCCAGGTTGCTAAGCCGTCACTTACTTTTCCGGATGAAGGATCGTTTGGCTTAGGCGCAACGAACGGCGCTAAATGGTCGAAATACCCATCATTTTCATCATAAGTTAAAATGAAAATTGTTTTTTTCCAGACCTCAGGATTTTTGGTTAAAATATCTATTGCCTCAGATACATACCAAGTACCATATAAAGGAGAACTGGTATGGTCTGAAAAGCGTTGGGGCGCAACCAACCAAGAAACCGTTGGCAGTTTTCCAGTATCAACATCTTTTCTAAATTGTTCAAAGATATCTTCTTTGGGAATGTTTAAGGCTTCCTCTTTCCCTTCATCGTTGGTGAAAGTAAAAGGTGCTAATTGCAAATAATCTGGATTTTCAATATTGCTCGTAAATGCCTTATCTATTAGATTTTTTTCGCGTTGAGATAGCTGATTGTATTTAGCCAAAACTTCTGTAGGGCTTAAAGGCGGTCTACTGGTTTGGTCTCCATTTTCACGGAAATAAGCAGCTAACTTTACTTGGTGTCGCTTTACATATTCTAAGGGATTGTCTCCGTAGTTCCCTAACCAATCATCAGTATCTCCTTCTGGCAAATTAGCAGTCCAAATTTCATTTTGGTATACCTTCCACGATACATCATTATCTTCCAAAAGCTCTGGAAAAGTTTGCCAATCTACAAATACATTATCTCGAGATTCAGCTTGCGAATTATTTACCGCAGCTACCGTATTGGCATTTTGCTCTGGCCTGATACTTCCAGTCCAGAAAAATAATCGATTAGGTGTAGTACCAGTTAAAGATGAGCAAAAATGATGATCACATATTGTAAATGCATCAGCCATTGCGTAGTAAAAAGGGATATCTTCTCTTTGATAATAACCTAAACTCATCAGTGATTTTACAGGTACCCATTTATCATATCTACCCTTGTTTCGAGCAGCAACCTGATCGCTCCAAGAATGTGGCAAACCGCCTTGCCAAGTAATTCTAGTCTTATTAATATCTACATGAAATGGTGCATAAGTTGCTCCTGCAGCATCATTTTGCAACCACACTTTATTTTGATTTGGCAGTGTTTTAGCCCTTGGATCGTTAAAACCCCTCACACCCTTCATCTTCCCAAACATATGATCGAAAGACCTATTCTCTTGCATTAAAAAAACTACATGCTCAGCATCATAAAATGTAGTTCCTGGTGCTGCATTAATTGCCATCGCTTTTTGGATAGACATGGGTATAACATTTGGCAGTCCAAATGTACCAGATAACAATGCTGCCTTTTTAATAAAGTCTCTTCTCGAATCCATGTTATGTAAATAGTTGAGGACTAAAGCGTTTAATCGGCTTTGATTTAAAAAAAAGTAACCTGCCAAGTACGCTCCCAATTGGTTTGAGGAGCAAGGGTAATTATACCTTCCTTATCTTTTAATTGCTGGTTATGATCAATTGCATCAGCTATGCCACACCAAGGTTCTAAACAAATAAAATCAGCATCTTTAGCAGCCCAAATTCCAAAAAATGGGAAGTCTTTAAAATCAAAGTCTAATCCATTATAGGTTTTAATATTTAGGAGGGATATTTTATCGCTCTTTAAGTTTTTAAATACCAATGCATCATCATAAAAAAGTTCATGTTTTAAAAAGAGTTTACCTTCATCTAATTTTAGGGTCGATGTTTGGTCTGAAATTAGATTATCCACAATGTGATGATAGGTAAGCTCTTCATCCTTATTAAATTGAAGATAATAATCTGCATAAACACCTTCATTATTTAATGGGGCAGCAAACGCTGGATGCCCACCTATAGAAAATAATAAATTGTCAGTCGATGGATTGCTAACCTCGTAGGTACAACACAAACTGGCTTTAAAAATTTTATACCTTAAACCCAATTTAAACTCAAATGGATATACTTTTAGCGTTTCATCACTGTGTATAAGCGTAAAAAGAATTTCGTGTTCATCAATCTGTTCAACTCCAAACTCTAAATCGCGGGCAAAACCATGCCTAGGCAAATTATACATTTGTCCATTATATTCGTATTGATTGTTTTTTAAAGCTCCAATAATTGGGAATAACACCGGACTAAACTTAGCCCAATAGTTAGGGTCCCCACTCCAAAGAAACTCAGTACCACTATCAACGCCAGTTACATGTTGTAATTCTGCGCCTTTAGTATCAAATATCGCCCTAAAGTGTTCGTTTGCTATGGAGACTTTCATATGGTAAAATTAAAATATTCGAATTAAATATGAGCAGAAATTAACATTTAATAACGTTTATCTCTACGTTTAATCATTCCATTAAATCCAATTACAGAATCAGGCAAAGTGTTTAACCTAATTTCTGAATTAGTTGTTGGCATAAATGTTTTGTATTTAAAATTTTTTGCAGATTTTGCAGGAATATCTATAATCGTATAGGCTTTTTTGGCTGTATCTGTATGCCCTAAAATTGCTCTTGGACCATTACCAATAGCTCCCAAATTCAACAGCTGTACACCATTTTTATGGGCAGGGAAATAAGCATGTTGGTGCCCACTGATATATAAATCGATACCATTATCTTTAAAAAAAGTTAAAGCGCTGTCTGCATTTGCATTTACTTCTCCAGGTTTATTTTTGCTAGCAACAATCGCATAAAGTGGTAAATGACCCAACAAAATTCTAAATCTTGCCTTCTTTGCAATTTCTGAATGAAGCTGAGCTTTCATCCAGCTAAAAATTTCTGGTTTTACTTTGGCTGCAGCTGCTTCCCAGCTCATTATAAAAACATTATTTTTAATGTAACTGAAATAAAACGGATAATGGGTAGAATCTATAAAGGTTAACCTGGTTTCTTTAATGTGATTTATCCAAAACTGTTTAGCTAATTCCCTATCTTTTGTAAATCCAGGCGATGCATCGTGATTGCCAACTGTAAACCCAAATGGGATTTCTAATTTTGCAATAGGTTGCAATATTGTTTCGTTAAAACCAGACCACATCTCATTAATATTTTGCTCAGTCAACGATGCCTTTTGCCCTGCAACCATATCACCACCACATAAAATTAAATCTGGCTTTATTTCTCCAATTTTACCAATAACATTTGCTACATCAACACTATATTTGGTATCGCCGTAATTAGCATTTAAGTCGCTAATTACCAATATTTTTAATGCCCTATTTTTTGTTTTGTTAGTTAAGGATGGCTTATTGTTTGTAAATGAAGTACAAATTAAAATCCATATAAATAGACAAAACCAAGCTGTACTTTTCATCAATTTAGGATTAACTTTTTAAAACCAGTTGTTAAAGTATCCGCTACCTTTCCATTAGGCATTTTGTAGATGAAATATGCTTCCAATTCTTTTCTTGCATTAACAAATGCCAAAGCCTGTTGCAAATTCATTGCCATTAAGGCATTATCGTAACCATCGGCCGTAATGGCATTTTTTGCAAAAACGGTAACACTAATCATTTCATTTTGTAGTGGATAGCCAGATTTAGGATCAATTAAATGAGAAATCTTTTGACTGCCATCGCTGAGGTATTTTGCATAATTGCCAGATGTTGTAACAGCACCTTTTGTAAAAGACATTACATGTTTAATCTTGGCTTCATCATACTGATTTTCGGTTGGGCCTTCTATACCAATTTTAATAGGCAATCCATTTGGTTTTGGTCCCAATGCTCTTAATTCGCCACCTATCTCCACTACAAAAACTTGAATCCCCTTTTCGATTAAAAAATTTGCAACCACATCAACAGAATAACCTTGCGCTATACCATTTAAATCTATGTTTATACACTTTTTATCCTTCACTAGCACATCAGCTTTCAGCGCTAACTTATCCATACCAATGCAGGGCATTATAGCTTTAATTGCATTGCTATCTGGAAAAGAAGTTATCTTTTTTGGTCCGAACCCCCATAATTGCACTAGAGGTGCAACCGTTACATCAAAAAGACCTTGGGTATCTGTATAAATATCAACAGCTCTTTTAAACACTTTAGAAAAATGTTCATCAATAGCTACACCATTATCAGATTGATTGAATCTGTTTATTGTCGAATTGTCTTTATACAAAGACATTGATAAATCGATCACATTTAAAATACTATCTATTTGAGGCTTTGTTACTACACTGTCTTTTGCAAAATAACTAATAGCATAAGTGGTTCCCTGTGCATAGCCATTTAGCTTAAAATCCTGTAATTCAGTAGAATTTGTTGCCGAAAAGCATAATAAGGCTAAGCCAACCAGAAAATATTTTAAACGCGATCGCATTATATGCTTGTCAATCAAGACAGTGCTTTGGTTTTGCCAGGCATAGCTACAGGATAAAGCCCATTTGCATCAGGTAATAGCTTAGGTTTAGCATCCCAAGCTAAACGCTCAGGCATTAAACTGTTTTCTGCTTTCAATGCATCATCCCATTTAATAACCTCACCAGAATAAGTTGCATACCTGCCAACTATAGCAGTAAAGCAGCTTTTTGCAGCTCTTTCTGCATCCCAAAACTTGTATTCATTTTTAGAGATTGCTGCAAATAATTCATCGTGCTCTGTTTGGTAAGGGTTTGCATTTCCTTTTCTATCATGATTATAAATTTCCTTGCCTTGATGATCCCATAAAATACCGCTGTTATTTGCCGAAAGGTAAACTTTGCCTTTTGTACCTTGGAAGGTTTCGTCAACCCTGTTATTTGTGCCTTCAAAATGGCGACATTGGCTATAAATTATCGATCCATCTGCGTAGGTTAATTCTACTGCGTGGTTATCATAAATCTCCCCATAGTTTTTACCAGTTCTCCATGCTCTGCTTCCTGTTCCCTGAATAGAAACTGGATAAGCATTTTTAACCCAATTCGCGATATCAATATTATGTACGTGCTGTTCTACAATATGATCGCCGCATAACCAGTTAAAATAATACCAATTGCGCATTTGGTATTCCATTTCGGTTTGGTTTGATGTACGTTCTTTTACCCAAACACCCCCACTGTTCCAATACACTTGTCCAGAAACAACATCTCCGATAGCGCCATCTTGTATTCTTTTTAAAACTTCTCTATAATTAGTTTGATACCTGCGTTGCAAGCCTACTACTACGTTTAATTTTTTCTGTTTAGCCAATTCCGCTGCTGCCAACACTTTTCTAACCCCTGGAGAATCTACAGCAACAGGTTTTTCCATAAATACATGTTTACCTTGTTTTACCGCTTCTTCGAAATGCATTGGTCTAAAACCAGGCGGCGTTACCAATAAAACTACATCTGCCAAAGCAATCGCTTTTTGATAAGCATCGAAACCGACAAATTGGCGCTCTTTTGGCACATCAACTTTTTCCTTAAATCTTTCAGATAATGCTTTGTAGCTATTATCTAATCGATCTTGGAAGGCATCAGCCATTGCTACTAATTTCAGGTTAGATTTAGTTGATAATGCCTGAAATGCCGCACCAGTCCCTCTATCTCCACAACCAATCAAGGCAATTTTGATGGTATCATCTACTGATGAAGGATTACTAGCCCAAGCATAACCACTCATCATTACTCCACCTGCTACCATCGCAGATGCCTTTAAAAATTCCCTACGCTCATTCTGCGTATCGTTATGTTTTGTCATTATTTTATAGTTTAGTATTTGGTTCGGTTTAATAATCTTTTATTGGAGGTTTATTATAATAAGCATCAATCTCGGCTTTAGTTGGTGTATTTAAAGGCCTTACTAGTCTAATCCCTACAAAAGGCGCTTCAGGAAACCACCAATTGCTTTTTGGTATTTGTGGATCTATCTGTTTCCAAGCAGGGTCTGAGGCCATTCTTGCGGCAGAGCGAAGTGCCTTAGCCTGATCTTCGTAAGAACCGCCGCGTACCGCTAAAGGATACAATTTTGTGGCTACGGCCACTGGATTTTTAACTTCAGCTTTTGCGACGCTAGCATAAAAACCAGGTTCGTACTGATCATATACCCATTCGGCAACATTGCCATGCATATCATGCAAGCCCCAAGCATTTGCTTTTTTTTGCCCTACTTGATGCGTTTTCTTGTCACTGTTTGAAACATACCAAGCATATTCATCTAAGTTGTTGGGATCATTACCAAAAGTATATTCGTCTTTACTACCTGCTCTGCAAGCATATTCCCACTCTGCTTCTGTAGGTAAACGGTAAAAAACACCTGTACGTGCATACAACCATTTACAAAACTGAATGGCATTGTATTGTGTCATTGCCAAGGCTGGATGGTTCTGTTTGCCCATTCCAAAAGTCATATCCAGATAGGGCTTGGTTGGCCTTGTTACGCATCCACCTGCTCAGATACTTTTGTTAAGCTATTGCTTACTTCGTAATCTTTGTACAAAAAAGGTTCGTATATATCCCAAATTACTTCGAATTTACTCATCCAAAAGGGATCTAATTTCACTTTATGCACAGGTTGTTCATCAGCATTACCATTTTTGCTACCCATCAAAAAATCGCCACCTGGAATAGCTTGCATATCAAAAGAAAGTTTAGTCCCTTCAATTTGTTGTGTATAGGAAGTTGATTTTTGTTGTGCAACAGCATTAATTCCAATAAGCATCAGACTAAAAAATGTAATTCGTAATTTGGTGTTCATGGTTTTAAAAATAGGAAAAATTTCTTTCGAATTAAATATCGAACAGGCTGTTATCTTACGAACTCGTATATTTGCCACTCATTATTTAGCTAAATGCAACAACATTCTTTCGTTATTCCTGCTTATAAAAATTCGCCCTATTTAGAAAGTTGCATTCAAAGTTTGCAAAATCAGACGTTAAAAGGTGAAATAATCATCACTACATCTACCCCATCGGCATTTATTGAAGATTTAGCCAAAAAATACAATTTAGCATATTTTGTAAATAATAATGCAAGCGCTATCGCTACTGATTGGAATTTTGCTTTATCGAAAGCGAATAACAATTTAGTTACCATTGCCCATCAGGATGATATTTACGAGCCGACCTATGTTGAAACCATTGTAAATGAAGTGAACAAAAGGAAAAAGGAGAACATTCTAATCGCCTTTACCAATTATGCTGACTTGGTTAATGGCGAAGTAAGAGGTTTTTCTCTTAATGCAATAGTAAAATCTACCCTGCTGTTTCCGTTTACCTTTAGGAAAAGTTTGCGTAACAGATTTTTTAAAAAATCTATCTTGCTATTTGGTGACCCAATTTGCTGCCCCGCTGTGACCATTAATCTAGCCGCAATTAAGGGCGATTTTAGATTTTCTACGGCTTACACTTGTGCATTAGATTGGTTGGCTTGGCTAGAATTGGCTAAACAAAATGGATCATTTTTATATATCAATAAAAAATTACTAAAACATCGCATACACCTCGATTCTGAAACTACAAATCAGATTAACATGGAAAAAGG